>JAANMW010001988.1_pt1 | contig 19556 bp, 28 predicted proteins | sample 7279671 | NCBI WGS metagenome assembly JAANMW01 (sample SAMN14094541, study PRJNA606508) | bioreactor metagenome | isolation source: A lab-scale SPAN reactor treating ammonium-rich wastewater day 247 | place: Ireland: Galway | collected 2017-09-19
GGTGTCGCCGGCGGCACCGGTGCCCGCCATATCGTTGGCGAAGCGGTACTGCGCGGTCAGCTGCCAGCTGGTGAGGCTGTCGCTGTCGCTGCGGTAGTCGATTCTGCGGCGCCACAGCGCGGCGTCGATCCACCAGCGCTCGGCCGGTTGCCAGCCGCCGCGCAGGTGCGCGCCGCGGTAGTTGCCGACGTTGGTGCCGCCGTAGACCGGGTCGCGGCCGCGGATGTCGAACACGTCGAGTGTGTCGTTCATCGCATCGACGGCGATCTCGAGCTGGCGCGCGCCGCCCTGCTCGGGACGGGCGGTGAGCGCATGGTCGAACGGCGCAGCCGCCACGGGCGCGGCCGCGCCCGCGAGCGCCGCCGCCGCCACGCAGACGAGCGCGGAGGCGGCTGTCCGGAGAAGGCGGCCGCTCACGGCGTGACGGTCGCCTTGCCCTTGAAGCTGTACCCGGTCACCGACTGGCTGCCGGCGCGCAGCGTCACCGCGCGCAGCGCGGCCAGCACCGGCGCGGGGTCGCTGGCCGAGGTGCTGCGCGCCACGCGCAGCGTGCCCAGCGCCATCGTCACGTCGTAGGTGCCGTCGCTCACGCGGTTCTGGGCGAGCACATCGAGCGCGCTGCCGGGCGCCGCGGCCGCACCGATCGCTTCGAACAGCCGGTCGAGGCTGTACGAGATCGTGCCGCCGGTCGTCGTCACGATCTGCAGGCCGGTGCCCGCCAGCGTGACGACCAGCGGCGAGGTGGTCTCGGTGGTCAGCGTCTTGCCGTACACCCACAGCTTCGCGCCCGTGGGCAGGCTCGCCACCACCTTGCCGGTGCCGTCCGCGGTGAGCGACACGCGGTCGATGATTGCCTGGAACGCGCGGGTGCCGCCGCTCACTTCCAGCGCCAGTGGCGCTTCCATCGGCATGGACGACAGCTGCGAGTTCACCGTGGACTTCTGCAGCGCGAAGCCGATGCGCACCAGTTCCTGAGGCACGTCCACGCCCGCTGTCGACTCGAAGTCGGCCAGCGTGACGGTGGTCGAGCTCGACGGGCCGTGCAGCGTCACTTCGTCGTCGACCAGCCGCGCGTAGTTCGACAGCCCGCCAGCCACGGTGGCGATGGCGGTCTGGGAGCCGATCGTGACGGAGAGCGGCGCGTCGCTACCGGTATCGGCGGCGGCCAGCGCTGCGGCCATCTGGTCGAGCACCGCCTGCGGGTCGGCGGCCGTGTTGTCGGTGAGGTCCTTCAGCGCGTCGAGCACGCCGGTGGCGCGGTCCCGGTCGTCGATTTCCCTGGCGCGGGCGATCACGTCGTTCGTGCTGGTGGCTGCGTTCACGCTGCCGGTGGCCGATGCCACCAGCGGCGAGGCCAGTGCCGCGAAGGTGGTCGGATTCAGGTTCTGCAGCGCGCCGGCCACCTGGGCGTTGGCCTTCGCGTTCGTGGCGGCCTGCTCCACCAGGCCGAACAGCGGCGAGCCGGGCGTGAGCGCGTCGGGCGCCGGCGTGAGGCCGGCCATCGTGAGCGTGGACAGCTTCGCGGCAACCGCATCGAATGCGGCGCCGGCCAGCGCCTGCAGGCCGAGGGCGTCGTCGATGCCACTGGCTGCAGCGAGCGCATCGGTGATCTGCCCGATCACCTGCGTGACGACGGCGTTGGCCTTGTACAGCGCGGCGTCGCCGGCGGGGTCGGTGCCGAGCAGGTCGAGCGCGGCAGGCAGGCCGAGGCTCGTCTTCACCTTCGCCTGCGCGGCGTCGGGCGTGGCGCCGCCGGCCACCAGCGCCTGCACCAGCGTGGTGAGCGGCGAGACGATCCGGTTCGTGACCGTGGCGCTGCCGGTGGGCACCGGCGCGCTGAACACGCCCGCGGGGGCGAGCACGTCGTCGGACGGGTCGTCGGGCGAGAGGCCGATGTCGATGCCGCCGATCGACTCGACCGTGTCGCACGACTTGCCTGCGGGGAGGTTGAACGCAAAGTTGCCCGAGGCGTCGGACGTGGTTTGCGCGACCAGCGCGCCGGCGTTGCGGCAGCTCACCGTGGCGCCGGCGATGTAGCCGTCGACGACCTTGCCGGAGATCGACTGTGCCGTCACCGGACCCGGCCCCGGGCCGGGGGGAGGCAGCGGATCGCTACCTCCGCCGCCGCCTCCGCAGGCCGCCAGCGCGAACGCGACGGCGGTGAGGGCGAGCGGACGCAGGAAGGGGCTGTGCATGCGCGGATTCGGGCGGGCGGGTGTTGGCGGAGTCATGGAATCTCCTCGATCGATGGCCGGAAATGCGTACCGGCAGATTCGTCGGAACACACGGGAATGCCCGATCTTAGTGCACGCCGGCTGGGTCGAAGCCGATCGGGCAGCCCGGGCACGGCGGAAGTGTCGCGAAAACGTGGAAGCGGGCGTGGACGCGGGCGCGGACATGGCCGCTCGGCAGGCGCCTCAGACCCGGCGCACCCCCGAGAACCGCTCGGCCCAATACCGTGCGCGCACGCCGTCGAGCCGCACCGTGCCTCCGGTGGACGGCGCGTGCACGAAGCGCCCGCCCCCCACGTAGATGCCGGCGTGCGAATGGCGCCCCGCGGTGTCGAACAGCAGCAGATCGCCGCTGCGAACCACTGATGGCGGCACCGCCAGCCCCACCTGCGCGAGCTGCGCCACGGTGCGCGGCAGCGCGAGCCCCGCGGCCCGGCGGTAGACGTAGACGATCAGCCCGCTGCAGTCGAAGCCGCCCTGCGGCGTGTTGCCGCCGTAGCGGTACGGGGTGTCGACGAGGCTCAGCGCGAGAAAGCTCACCTCGCGCGCGAGCTCTTCGGGCACGCGGCCCGGCGGGCCATCGCCAGCGTCGGCGTCGGCGCCGGGCTCGGGCCAGCGGACGGAGGGTGGCGGCAACGTGGAGCAGGCCGCGAGGATCGAGCCGCCCAGCATGCCGAGGAGCGCGCGGCGCGCGGCGCGGGCTTGCCCGGCGTTCGTCATCGCAGGGTCGCGATCACGGGGAACAGGATCGCGGCCCAGGTGAGGCCGGCCAGCACCAGCGCGAGCAGCACCGCCGCGCTGCCCATGTCCTTGGCGCGGCCCGACAGTTCGTGGTGATCGAGCGACACGCGGTCGACCACCGCCTCGATCGCCGAGTTCAGCAGTTCCACGATCAGCACCAGCAGCAGCGTGGCCGCCATCGCGGCGCGCTCGGCAAGGGTTACCGGCACGAGGACGATGATGGGCGCGAGGCACAGCACCAGGATCAGCTCCTCGCGAAACGCGTGCTCGTGGCGCCAGGCTTCGCGCAGGCCGCGGCGCGAATAGCGCAGCGCGCGCCAGATGCGGGTGATGCCTGCCTTGCTCTTGTGCGGATTCATGATCGCCCCGTTACGGCGCACGCGTCCGGTCGAGGTAGGCCACAGTGGTGACCAGCCCCTGCGCCGTCTTCACGAGATCGGCCGGTGCGCCGAGCAGCGAGGCCGAGCGCAGGACGGCCTTCGTGAGCACGTGCGCCGGGTCGGGGCGCTGGCCGGCGGCTGGAACGGGAGAAGCGCGGGGAGGCATCGGGCGGACTGCTGTTGTCATGTGAAAGCCTATACAAATAGACTTCCATGTGAAACATCCGAGCACCGGATCGGTATATTGATTGCATGTTTTCTGGAAAGCATGCGTATTTGACCTTATAATCTCCTCTGTGCTTCAAGGAGGCGTCGTGCGGAGCATGACCATCGAACAACTGCGCGCCGCAAGCGATGCCGGCGGCGTAGCAGGCGTCACCCTGAAGGGCCAAGGCGGGGCGTTCGTTGTACAGATCGCCACCCGCAGCGGCTCCGGTGCCGTCCTGACGAAGGCCCGCAGCAACGAGCCGCGCCGCTTCGGCAACCCGGTGGCTGCCCTGAATGTCTTGCGCGGTATCGGCATCACCGTCGGCCAGTTCGACGCCAGCGAGTGGCATCCGGACGCGAAGGAAGGCACCCCCGGCAATCGCGGCCGCGCCGAGGCGATGCGCAAGGCGCACCAAGCGGCGGCCTGGTCCGAATGGCTGGCCGCCGAGATTCGGGAAGCCATCGACGACACCCGACCGAACCTCTCGCACGACGAGGTCATGGCCGAGATGGACGCCGACATTATGACGCTCGAAGCCGGGCATGATGGGCCGGCCAGGAAGAAGCGCGCCTGAGCGCGTCCGGCCGATCCATGGCGACGGCGACGCCTTGCCGCATCGAGTGGCGACCGAAGGCCAGCGAGGACTTGCGCGCCATCGTTCGATACATCGGCAAAGACAACCCGGGCAGGGCACGAAGCTTCGCCCAGGAGTTGCGCGACAAGACCTTGCCGCTTGCGCGGCACCCGGAACTCGGGCGCACCGGACGGCCCGGCCTGCCGGACCATGTGCGCGAGATGGTCGTTCACCGCAACTACATCGTCTTCTATCGTGTGCTCGACGACGCCGGAATCGTCGAGATCCTGCGGGTGAAACACGCGGCACAACGAATACCTTGATGGTACTACTCATGGTAGGATGATTTGTCTTTCCGACCCTGCCACCAACACCCCCGTGAGCGCCTCGAAACCCGGCGGAAAGTTCTCGATTTCGCTGCCGCAGTCCACCGTGCTCTTCGTCGAGCAGTACCGGAAGACCTGGTCGGTCGCCAGCCGCTCCGAAGTGATCGACATCGCGCTGCGCGCGCTGCGCGATCGCGAGCTCGAGCGCGCGTATGCGGAGGCGGCAGGCGACGAAGGCACCTTCGACGATTTCGACTCGACCAGCGCCGATGGACTCGAAGACGATCCTTCGTGGTGAGATCTGGTTCGCCGCGCTCGACCCCGCGGTCGGCAACGAGATCCGCAAGCGGCGTCCGGTCGTCATCGTGAGCAACGACGCGGGCAACCGCGCGGCGGGCACGGTCACGGTCGTGCCGCTCACGTCGAACGTCGAGCGCATCTTTCCGTTCGAGGTGCTGCTGAAGGCCCGTGCCACCGGGCTCCCGAAAGACTGCAAGGCTTGCGCGCAGCAGGTGCGCACGATCTCGAAGCAGCGGCTCGCGGCGAGTCGGTCCGGCGTGGTACCGGCCGCGGCGATGATCGAGCTCGATCTCGCGCTGCGGCTGCACCTCGCGCTCGACTAGGCCCCGCGGTCAACGACTCATCCGCCGCCCCCGGCCAGCGCCAGGCAGGCCACGCCCGCGGCGATGAACGCGGCACCGGCCACGCGGCGCCACAGCTCGCCCTCGCCCAGCATGCGCACGCCGAGGAACGCGGCGATCAGCATCGAGAGCTCGCGCGCCGGCGCCACGTGGCTCACCGGCGCGTACTTCATCGCCTGCAGCGCGAGCATGTAGCCGAGCGGCGAGAGCACGCCCACGGCCAGCAGCGTGCGGGCGTGCCGCGCGACGATGCCGCGCGCCTCGCCGGCACGCCGCGCGATCCACGGCGCCAGCGCCACCGCCTGCACCACGTTCACCAGCCAGTAGAAGACCACCGGATCGGCGCCCAGCAGCCGCACCGCGCGCCCGTCGTTCACCGTGTAGACGGCGATCGTGACGCCGATCGCGGCGCCCCAGGCGATGCCGGGGCCGAGGTTGGCGGGGGCGGCAGCAGCGCCTGCCCGGCCGCGCAGCATTGCCCAGCCGCCGGCGATCGTGAAGGTGCCGGCGACGATCAGCGCGAGGCCCGCAAGCGAGGCCGGCGTCACCGCCTCGCCGAGCCAGGCGATCGCGCCCACCCAGGCCAGTGCGGGCCCCACGCCGCGCGCCACCGGGTAGACCACCGACAGGTCGCCGGCCGCGTAGCCACGCTGCAGCACCCACAGGTAGAGCGTGTGCACCGCGGCGCTCACCAGCACGGCCAGCGCGATCTGCACGCCGACCGCGGCCAGGTCGTCGCGCAGCAGCGCGAGCACCGGCACCGCGTAGACGAGCGAGGTGGCAGCGGTGATGCCCCAGACGAAGACCAGCCCGCCCGCGCCGGCGCGCTTCATCAGAAGGTTCCACCACGCGTGGATGAACGCGGCGACGGCGATCAGCAGCAGGGCGGAGAGGGGCATGGTGGAAAGCTGTGCGAAGTCGCCTAGCGTAGCGGATCGGCCCACGCGTAGTTATACTAGTACGTTCCGATTTCTAGTATAACTGCGCCATGAAGCCGCTTTTCACGGAACTCCCGCTGTCGGCGCAGACCGCTTATGCGCAGTTGCTCGAAGCGTCTCTGGGCGCCGAGCACCTCCGGTCGGTCGCCGACCTGTCGGGCTCCTTCAACGCCAAGACGGTGAAGGGGCGCCGATACTGGTATTTCCAGTACACCGAGCCCTCCGGGAAGCTTCGCCAGGTCTACGTCGGACCGGACACCGCGGCGGTGCACCGGCTCATGGAGCGCAAGGCGGGCTCCGGCGTTTCGGCGGCACTGGCCCCGCTGGCCCGCGCGGCGCTGGCACTGGGATGCACGGCCGTGCTGCCGCGTCACTATCGGGTCTTGCGCAGGTTGGCGGACTACGGCTTCTTCCAGGCCGGCGGCGTACTGATCGGCACGCACGCGTTTCTCGCCTACGGGAACATGCTCGGGGCGCGCTGGGGTGACTCCGACCGCACGCAGGACATCGATTTCGCCCGTGCAGGGAAGGCCGTCTCGCTGCTGCTGCCGGGCACGATCGAGGCGCGGACCGGCGACGCGATCACGTCACTCGGAATGGGTTTCCTGCCGGTTTCGGGCCTGGCGGGCAAGACGGGCGGCGCCTGGCTGATCCCGAACGAACCGGAGTTCAGGCTCGACTTCCTCACGCCACGGCACCGCGGCGCCGACAAGCCCTTCGCGCATCCGCAGCTGGGTGTCACGCTGCAACCCCTGCCGTTCATGGAGTACTCGCTGCAGGGCGTCGAGCAGGCGGTGCTGCCGAGCGCCGAAGGTGCGGTGCTGGTCAACCTGCCCGATCCGGCGCGCTATGCACTGCACAAGATCCTGATCGCCGGCGAACGCGAGGGCGCCTTCCGGGTGAAGGCGCGCAAGGACCTGACCCAGGCGGCGCACCTGCTCGCGGCGCTGTGGCAATGGCGGCGTGAAGCGCTCGTCGAAGCACTGGACGACCTGCTGTCGCGAGGCCGGGGATGGCAGTCGCGGTTCCGGCGGGGCGCGCGGGCGCTGGTCGACGGCTGGCCGGGGCTCGAAGCCGGCCCGATGCTGCTCGCGCATCGCACGCCGGCATCGAGGCCCGACGTCGATCCGCTTACCAGCAACCCGCCACGAACACCGCCTCGTCCGCGCCGGGCCACGGCGGCATCGTGACCGCCACCGCCGCCAGGGCCTCGGGGCCGTCCGGCGCGTGCTCGGTGGGTTGCACCGGGAGCTTTGCGGTCGAGAATTTCGCGATCGACTTTTCCGTTCCCGGTGGAAGCCTTTCTTCGTCTCAAGCCGGATGGCTGGATCTCTTCTTGCGCCAGTCTCGCAAGTGATCGTCGATGCGTCGCATCGTGTCCGCGCTCAGCTGAAGACCTTTCAGGCGTGCGATCTGCAACAGGTTTTGCGGCTCCGCCATGCAGAGCCTGAGCAAGGTGTCCATCCCCTCACTCTGGGCCACGTCGTCGTTCTCGTAGCGGGAAAAGCCAACCTTCCCGCCCCCGAAAAGCGCTGCCGCCGTCTCCTGGCTAAGTTCGAATCGCTCGCGGAATGCTCGAACCGCGGCTCCGTCCAGAAGGCCGCCGACCTGCTTTCGAAAAGCAATCATCGCGCGCTTGTTGGCGAGCGCTTCTTCTGCGCCGGCCAGTTCGGATCCGCAGTGATCGCAGACCGAGAAGGAGACAAGCACCTGCCCTCGCTGCCCGGCGTGCTCGACGTCGCGCAACTCCCGCCGACGATGCAGCGTACCCTCGCCGCAAGCCGGGCATTTGACCGCCCGTCTCGACATCGGGGCACTCATTTCAGGTTCCCTCCGGATGATTCGAGGCGACCAGCAGAATCCGACCCGTCTTGCCGATCGCAGGTAGCGACCCTTGCTGACGGCAAGGGCTGCAAGATCGCTCAGATCATCGACGTCGAACGCCCACTTCTGTGCATCGCGGACCGCGCCAGACGACCAGAGACAGAGGCTGCCCAACCTGGACAATGCGAGGACGTCATCCTTACCGTACAGCGGCCCGCCCTTGATGAGACGCTCCTGCCGGCCGTGAACTGGCGGCGGATCGCCCCCGTACCGGCTGACGTTGATACAATTATTTATCATGATGATAAGAAATGCAACGGGTGTACTGCCGAAGACGGCGCAGCTCGCCCTGCTCTCTTGTGCTTCCCGACGTGGGCATCGCCGACGATTGCTCTCATCGTTCGCCGAAAGAACCGACGTGTACAACGTGATTACGGCCGAAGCCGATTGGCCTACAGCGGCGCGGCTAGCGTAGCGGACCGGCGACGCAATCACGTCACTCGAAATGGGCTTCCTGCCCGTTTCCGGGCTGGCCGGGGCTCGAAGCCGGGCCGATGCTGCTCGCGCATCGCACGCCGGCATCGAGGCCCGACGTCGATCCGCTTACCAGCAACCCGTCACGAACACCGCCTCGTCCGCCCCGGGCCAGGGCGGCATCGTGACCGCCACCGCCGCCAGGGCCTGGGAGCCGCAGGCGCGAAACTGGAACTGCGTGCCCGCGGGGATGGACAGGCACATGCCGGGCTCGAGTTCGATCACCTCCTCGCGCTCGCCTTGCCTGCGCCACATCTCGCCCCGTCCTGCGAGGACGAACCACAGCTCGTCGACGCTTCGATGGCAGACCGCCTTCGACGCGACACCGGCTGCGAGCCGGAAGTGCGCCATGCTGCCTCGGGCGAGCGACAGCAGGGCCCGCACCTCGGAGCCGTCCGGCGCGTGCTCGGTGGGTTGCACCGGGAGCTTTGCGGTCGAGAATTTCGCCATCGCGTTCTTCGCGACGATCACTTCCTGCCCTCGCGCTTGCATGCGTCGATGCCCTTCGCCCGAAACTCGACCTTCGGCAATGCGGCGCGCAATGCGCGGGCTCTCGCGAGTCGCTCGCTCACCGCGACGAGACGTGGCGCCAGCGCCAATTCCAGGCACGCGATGGCTTCCCTGTTCAGACTTCGTCGATGGATCCGTGCGGAAGCCCTAAGTCGTTCGTACAACTCGTTCGGAATATCCCTCAAGGTCAGACTGATCGGCATGGCTGCACCTCGTCAACGGCTACATCATGGTTGCGATGCGGTTTCAGATCAAACTGTCGGCTACCCTGTGAATAAATGCGAGGAAGCGCCATGCCATTCGTCCATCGTGAAGGCGCGCGCCTGTACTGGCGCATCGACGGGCACCCCGATCGCCCGCCGCTGGTGCTGCTGAACTCGCTCGGCACCGATCACTCGCTGTGGGAGCCGCTGATGCCGGGGCTGCTCGAGCGCTTTCGCGTGCTGCGCACCGACAAGCCGGGGCACGGCGCGTCCGACGCACGCGACGGCGAGTACTCGATCGCGCAACTCGGCCGCGACGTGCTGGCGGTGATGGATACCGCCGGCGTGCGACGCGCACACCTGTGCGGGGTGTCGATCGGCGGGATGATCGGCATCTGGGTGGCCGCGCATGTGCCCGAGCGCATCGACCGGCTGGTGCTGTCGAATACCTCGGCAAAGCTCGCCCCTGAGGGCTTCGCCGAGCGCATCCGGCTGATCCGCGCAGGCGGCATCGCAGCGGTCGCCGACACGGTGCTCGGGCGCTTCTTCACGCCGGGCTTCGTCGCGCAGGCCGACGCGCGCTACCACAGCGTACGCACCACGCTGCTGCAGGTCGATCCGGCCGGCTACATCGGCTGCTGCGCGGCGCTGCGCGACATGGACCTGCGGCCGCTGCTGCCGCGGGTAGCGGCGCCGACGCTGGTGATCACCTGCCGCGACGACGCCTCGACGCCGGCGGCGATGGGCGAGGCGATCGCTGCAGCGATTCCCGGCGCTCGGCACGTGCAGTGGGAACTGGCGCACATTCCGTTCGTCGAGGCGCCGCAGCGGTACGTGGAGATGCTGGCGGGGTTTCTGCAGGGGTGATGCGCTTGACCGACCGGGGTGCGTCGCTTGGCGCAGGTACCCCGCGCCGGCGCATCACGATGCCCTGACTTCGTTGAGCAGTTCGGGGTGGCGGTCCAGCACCTTCAGCAGCTTGACCAGCGCCAACGGGGGCCTGGTCTTGCCGTTCTCGTAACGCGAGAACGCATTGATGCCACCGCCGAATATTTCGGCGGCCTCGCGCTGGCCCAGCGCCAGCTTCTTGCGAACGCTGGCGATGAAGCCGGGATCGACGGCACTGGCGTTGACCTGGCGGTTGAATGCCAGCATGGCCGCACTCACGCGCGCCGATTCGGAGGCGTCGAGCACGCTCTCACCGCAGGATGGGCAGTAGTCGCCCACCACCTCCGGAACGGAGGTTGTTTCGCCCTTGTAGACATACGGCAGGTCCCGGGTGTCGTGCACCAGCTCAGCGCCGCCACAGACTGGGCATTTCATGGTCACAGTTCCTTGAAGGACACGATCAGCACGTCGTCGATGACCGTCAGTTTCAGGTAGACCTCGCCGACCTCCGTCATCGGACGGTACACGTCCTGCCAGACGCGGTAATCGGCGCGCGTGGTCATGCTCTTGTAGAAGTCCTGAGTCGTCAGCGCCATGACGACGCCGGCCATCCCCTGGAAATCCAGGCCCAAGGCTGCACCACCGGTCAGCGCTGTGAAGGTGGTCCTGACCTTGCCGGCCGCAACCAGCGCCTTGACGACCGAGAGCTTGCAGTGGGGTGTCCGCTTTTCCATCGGATACTAACCTAGTTGGTTATTCTTGGCAAACTTCTCGGCCTGCTGAGCCAGTCGCAGTTTGCCCTCGATCCGTCAGAAAAGGCGGGCACCGACATGCAACCCGGGCATGTGCATGCTGCTCGCGCGCATAAGCGCGGCGGCAGCGCTGCACTGCGTTAGCATCCACGCATGGAACACCTGTTACCGAAGCAGGCGCACGAGTTCGTGCACAACGAGCCCGATGTGCTGTTCATCGACTGCCGCAGCGACGCCGAGTATTTCTTCGTGGGCCACGCGTTGGGCTCGATGCACGTGCCGTGGGTCGATGCGCCCGACTGGGAAGTGAACCCCGAGTTCGTCGCCGACGTGAAGAAGCTGGCCGGCCATTCGATGCGGCGGCCGATCGTGCTGATCTGCCGCAGTGGAAAGCGCTCGGTGGAGGCCGGCCTGGAGTTGGAGAACGCCGGCTTTCAGAAGGTGTTCAACGTGCTGCACGGCTTCGAGGGCGACCTGAACACCGAGCGCCAGCGCGGCAAGCTGAACGGCTGGCGCTACGACGGGCTGCCCTGGGAGCAGTTCTGACTTGGCGCGCCGCCGTCAGTGCATCACCATCGGCTGGTGCATCAGGCCTTCGAAGCGGCGCAGGTAGTCGTCGACCTGCTCCTCGGTAGGCTCGGAGCGGATCAGGTCCTGCACCCCGCTGCGGAAGTGGTTCGCGAGGTCGCCGCCGATGTAGATTTCGCGGCGGCTGAGCTTGTCCATGATCTCGAAGCCGCCAACCTGGCCTTCGGGATCCTTGAACTCGACCACGCAGTAGCTCGGGCTGTTGTAGATCATGTCCATCGGGGCACCTCTCTCGTGCTTCCGAGTTTGTGCCGCCGGGAGCGGGTTTCAAGGCAGCGCCAGCGGCACGGCTGGCGAAGCCGACGAGCGGATGCCCGTGTCTCCTTTACGCTTCACCGTTGTCATGGTCGACCGCCTGCCCGAGATCGGCGTTGATCGATGTCACCGTTGCTGCGCGGGCATGCGCGGAGATGCCGGCGGCAAAGGTCCATTGCAGGCGGTTTTCGAGTCGGTAAGCGCACGCTTCCCAGCGGGAAACCGAGCCGTCGAAGCGCCACAGGTACCAGTCGCGCAGGGTGCGGAAGACGCCGGTGGCTTGCGCCAGCCCGTGGCGGGACGGCCAGTCGGCGGCGAGGGCTTGCAGGCGGGCGCGGTCGAAGACCTGGTCGGCGGGGCGACGCCAGTGGCCGGGTGGCGCAGCGCCCGCTGCTTCGTGGCCCGCTGTATCGGACAGTTCGACGATCCGCCCGAACGGCGGGGCGACGGCCAGCCTGCGCATGAGCGCCGCACGGCGAGTCTCGGCCAGGCGGTCGGCGCGGTTCACCACGATGCGAGTAGCCACTTCCACTTGGGCCCGCGCCAGCGGGTGCATCGGCTCGGCCTCGAACGGCGCGGGGCGAGTCGCGTCGATGACGGCGACCAAGCGGTCGACCTCGACCAGCGCGTCGAACGGCGGACGGCGCAACAGGTCGACCAGCGCCTCGGGGCGGGCGGCGCCGTCCAGCTCCACGATCAGCCGCTGCCAGGGGCCGGCGCGCAGCAGCGTCGCCAACGCAGAGCGGGCGCTCGCTTGCGCGGTGCAGCAGGCGCAGCCCCCGGCGACCCGATAGCGGCCAACGGCGCCCGGAGCGTCGCTCATCGATGCATTGCCCAGCAGCGCCCAGCGCTCGCCCGCCGGGCACTCGCGCAGCCAGCGCTCGATCAGCGCGCTCTTGCCGGCGCCGGCGAACCCCGCGACGACGGTGACCGGCAGCCGAGGCGCCATCGCTTCACCGGCGCCAGAACGCCGGCATCAGCACGACGAAGAAGGTGAGCAGTTCCAGCCGCCCGGCCACCATCGCGATCGCGAGCAGCCAGGTCTGGAAGTCGGACAGCGGCGCATAGTTGCCGGCGGGGCCGAATTGCCCGAGCGCGGGTCCGAGGTTGTTCACCGACGCCACCACCACCGAGAACGCCGACATGAAGTCGAGGCCGGTGGCCAGCATCACGAAGGTGAGCACGATGTGGGTCACGCCCCACAGCAGCATGTAGCCGAGCACCGAGAAGATGACCCGGTTCTCGACCACGTGGCCGTTGATCGTGAGCGGCGCGATCGCGCGCGGGTGCACCAGGCGGTTCAACTCGCGACGCGTCTGCTTGAACAGCACCAGCGCGCGAATCATCTTGATGCCGCCGCCGGTGGAGCCCGCCGACGAGCCGACGCAGGCGAGGAACAGCATCCACAGCGGCGCGAACACCGGCCACGAGGCGTAGTCCTGCGTCGCGAACCCGGTGGAGGTGCTCACCGAGATGGTGTTGAAGGCGGCATAGCGCAGCGCTTCGGCGAAGGTCGGGTACTGGCCGTTGTAGTACAGGTAGGCGCCCAGCACCACCGAGCTGCCCAGGATCAGCGTCAGCACCGAGCGCGCCTCGACGTCGCGCAGGTATACGCGCAGCGAGCGCTCGCGCAGCGCAAGGAAGTGCGTCGAGAAGTTCAGCACCGCCAGCAGCATGAAGCCGGACAGCACCACCTCCACGGTCGGCGACTCGAAGCTCTGGACGCTCGCGTCGCGCGTGGAGAATCCGCCCAGCGCCAGCGCCGAGAACGCGTGGCAGACCGACTCGAACCAGTCGAGCCCGGACCAGCGCAGCGCGAAGAGGCAGGCCACGGTGAGCCCGATGTAGATGAGCCACAGCGCCTTGGCGGTCTGCGTGATGCGCGGCGTGAGCTTGCGCTCCTTCATCGGGCCCGGCATCTCGGCCTTGAACAGCTGCACGCCGCCCACGCCCAGCATCGGCAGGATCGCCACCGCCATCACGATGATGCCCATGCCGCCATACCACTGCAGCGCGTGGCGCCAGATGTTGACCGACTGCGGCAGGTGCTCGATGCCGCTCAACACGGTGGCGCCGGTGGTGGTGAGGCCGGCGATCGCCTCGAAGCAGGCGTCGGTGACGCTGATGCCCGGGATCTCCAGCAGCAGCGGCCCGCTGGAGACCAGCGACATCAGCAGCCAGCCGAGCACCACCAGCAGCGCGCCGTCGCGCGGTTCGAGTTCGCGCCGGTAGCGGCGCGTGGCGGCCCACATCAGCGCGCCGGCAGCCAGGCAGCCCAGGCCCGAGACGAAGAAGCCCGCGTGCGCGCCGTCGTCCACCGCCAGCGACCAGGCCAGCGGCAATGCGAAGGTGGCCGCAAAGACCATCAGCAAGCCGCCCAGCACGTGGGCGATCACCAGCAAACGGTTCAAGCGCTCGTCCGCGCGGGTCGGTCAGCCGAGATCCCAGCGCTCGGGCAACGGCTCGATGAAGCCCATCTTGCGCAGCATGTCGAGCGCATCGTCGAGCCCCCGATAGCTGTGGATGGCCGCGCGCAGCTCGCCGACGCTGCGGCGCCCGTCGACCAGCGCGAGCACGGTGCGCAGCCGCCGCGGAATGGAGGAATCGGTGCAGCGCGCTTCGTCGCGCCCGATGCGCGTCTTGATGAAGACGGTGTCCTCGCGAAGTACGGGCGGGTCTCCGCCCATCGCGAGCCGGCGCACGATCGCATGCATCGACGACATGACGCGCAATGGTACGCCGTTCAGGATCGTCCGGGTGCGGGAATATGCCGCATCAGCCAGCGCGCGGTGCGCAGCAGCCGCGCGTCGTCGCCGCGCGCGGCCACCAGCTGCACGCCCAGCGGAAGGCCGTCGGCGCCTGCGAGCAGCGGCAGGCTGTTGCGAGCTTGACGGCCCACTCGACGGCGGCGTCGCGCGACGGCAGTTCCAGGACGCAGAAGCCGCCGTTGAACTCCCGGGTCTGCGGATAGGTCCCGCACGTGAGCGTCCCGTCGGCGGCAACCATCAGCGGCCCGACGTCCTCGTTGATCCCGCCACCGAACACATAGACGCCTGCCTGCTTCGCTTCGCGTATCACCTCGTGCGCCGCTTCGCCGACTTCGGCCAGGTCCTCTGCGGGGACGTCCATCGCCGGCGCGGGAAAGGAGATCAGGTACTTCGTCATCGTTCGATCCTCCGGGCGCTCCGGGCGCCCAAGAGCTCGGTTGCGCGGCCCGACCGGACCGCCGCGCGTCGTCGCCGATCCACTGGACGCCCTTCGCGTCGACTCGAAGGGGACGATCGCCCTCTGCGCACCTACCCTGGAATGTCCGGTTCCACCAGCGTTGCGAGCTGCGCGAGCGACTCCTGCCACCCGAGACAGCACATCTCCAGCGGGATCACCTCGGGGATGCCTTCTTGCACGACCGAAAGCTCGGTGCCGCACGACACGGCCTCCATCTTCACCGTGACCCGCATGACACCCGGAAGGTTCGGGTCGTCGAAGCTGTCGGTGTACCGGACGAGCCGGCCCGGGACCAGTTCCAGGTATTCGCCGCCGAACGAGTGAGAGCTGCCGGTCGAGAAGTTGCGGAAGGACATCTTGAACCGGCCGCCGACGACGGCTTCGAGGCGATGCACGGTGCAAGTGAAGCCGTAGGGTGGCAGCCACTTGGCCAGCGCGTCGGGCTCGAGGAAGGCGCGATAGACGCGCTCGGGCGGAGCGCGCAGGATGCGGTGGAACCGAACGGTGCCCGCGGACATGGTGGACTCGCCTTTCAGGTGGATGGGGAACGGGTCGACGCCGGTGTGCACGCCGCTCCCCTGGTGGGTCGACCCTGCACGCCGCCGAACGGAGGCCGCTTGACGAAGTACGTGATCGATGCCGGTGTCGCACTGAGGCTGGCCGCGCTGCACGCCGCGATTCCGCGGCAGCACCGGCTGCTGGCGCCGACGCTCCTCCGGTCGCAGGTGCCGGCGAAGCTCTTCGCCGACGTCCAGTCCGGCCGCCTCGGCCGGCAGGAGGCGGACCGCCGCCTCGACCATCTGCGGGCGCTGCGAATCCGCCTGCTGGGCGACCGGGTGCTGCAGCGGGTGGCCTGGCAGGTGGCCGCCGACCTGGCATGGAAGGACACGTACGTGGACCTGCCGGCACGCACTTCCGCACGTCGGCGCGCACTACGTCCGCGGCGCGAGCATGATGACCGACATGCCCACGAGCGCGATCGCAGAGCCCACCAGGTCGTATGTCGTGGGCCGAACGCCATCCACGAGCCACAGCCAGAGCACCGCCGTCGCAACGTAGACGCCCCCGTACGCCGCGTAGACCCGGCCCGCGGCCGTCGGATGGAGGCTCAGCAGCCACACGAACAGCGCAAGGGAGACCGCCGCCGGCGCGAGCACCCAGGCCGGGGCCCGGTGTGTCAGCCAGAGGAGCGGCAGGTAGCACCCGAGGATCTCGGCGACGGCGGTGGCGACGAACAGCGCGCCTGTACTCAGCAGATTCATGGTGTCCGACGGCGCTCCTCGTCGATGCGAACGCACGGGCGCGGCCGGGCCCGGCGGCCTTCGTCGCGAAGGATACTGCCATCCGCTGTCGCCGGCGGGCGCTGATCAGGGGCCGGCACGCACGCCGCCGGTGCGGCGCGCGGCGGCATGTCCACGCCGCATCACGGACCCGGCTCGAAGCCGACGAGTTCGACGACGGACGGGCCGAGATAGGGGTTGTGCGAGACCGACTTCACGATCGCCCGCGCGGCCGGCGCATACCAATACGTCCGGTTCGTCTCGCCGGCGTACACGCTGCCGGCCGGCGACGTCCCGCTCAGCGACTCCCTCGCCACCAGCCTGAACGCGTCGAAGGCCCCCGCGGGGACGGTGACCTTCTCGTAGGCGTGCACCGTGACGACGACGGCAGCCCTGCCCGCGGATCCCTTCGCCTTGAACGTCCACTCGGTCACGTACTCCCACCGCTTGCCGACCGCCAGCGGAAACGCGAGCAGCCTCGCGTTGGAATACCGGTCGCGTGGCGTCTCGACCACGTTCAGTTCGCGCGTCAGTCGCAGCGGCTCGCCGTTCTCGGTGCCCTCGATGTCCGTGGCGCCCACCGACGTCACGAGCCAAGTGCGGTTCGGCGTGGCGGAGGGCACGGTGGCGTAGGCGGCGAACCGCCATCGATCCCCGACCTTGACGTCCGGCCGCTCCGCGGTCTGCGCCATCGCGGGACTTGCGAGGACGACGGCGGCGACCACGCCGAGGACGATGGTTCGTCGACGCGAGGGATGGCGGAGCGCGGTCTTCACTCCGCCTCCCGCGGCCCACGAGGTGCCGCCCCTCTCCGACGTGCTGGGGCGCGGCCGCCCCTGGTCGACGGGTCCCCCACGCAGCAGCGCCATCGCTGCGATGGCCTCAATCCGCACCGTCCCGCGTCCGCCGGCGGTAGGCGCGCTCCGCCCGGTCGCGCGCGCGCCACTCGCGCTCCAGCGCGCGATGAAGGGAGACGCACAGCAGCACGATGACGACGGAGAAAGGCAGCGCCGCGACGATCGCCGCGGTCTGGATCCCCTTGAGGCCGCCGGCGAGCAGCAGGCTCACCGCCACCAGCGACACGAGCGCGCCCCACAGGAACTTCGTCCGCAGCCCGGGATCCGGGTTGCCGCGCGAGCTGAGGATGGAGAGCACGACCGTCGCCGAATCGGCGGACGTCACGAAGAAGATCGGCACGAGCAGCGTCGCCGCGACGGACAGCACCGTGCTCAGCGGCAGCGCCTCGAACAGCCGGAAGATCGCGGTCGACGCGTCGGCCTGCGCCGCCGCCGCGAGCGGGACGCCCTCGAAGATCTCGAGGTGGAGCGCGCTGCCGCCGAACACGGAGAACCACAGGAAGCACGCCGCCGAGGGAACGATGAGCGTCCCGACGATGAACTCCCGGATGGTCCGCCCCTTCGACACGCGGGCGATGAAGAGCCCGACGAAAGGCGACCACGACAGCCACCACGCCCAGTAGAAGATCGTCCAGTCCCCCACCCAGCTGCTCTCGCGGAACGGGCTGAGCCGCAGGCTCATGCGGACGAATTCCGAGAGGTACGCACCCAGCGTGTTCGTGAGCGTGTCGAGGATGGCGCGCGTCGGGCCGAGCGTGAAGATCGTCGCGGCGAGGAGCCCGGCGATCACCAGGTTGATCGTCGACAGCCACTTGATGCCGCGCTCGATCCCCGAGAGCGCGGAGGCGAGGAACAGCACGGTCGTCACGACGATGATCCCGACCTGCGACGCGACGCCGATCGGCAGCCCGAACACGGCGTTGAGCCCGCTGTTGATCTGCAGGGCGCCCAGCCCGAGCGACGTGGCGACGCCGAACGCCGTCGCGACCACCGCGAAGAGATCGATCAACGCGAGCCACCGCGCGTTCGGATCCGCCCCCAGCCCCTGCATCGTCGAGCTGAAGCTGAGGCCGCTGCCCGCGCCCGACTGGAAGAACGCGATCGCCAGCGCGACCACCGTGTAGATCGCCCACGGATGCAAGCCCCAGTGGAAGAACGCGTAGCGCATCGCCGCGTTCGCGGCGTCGGCCGACCTCGGCGCGACGCCCGGCGGCGGCGCGAGGTAGTGCGACAGCGGCTCCGCGGCCCCCCAGAAGACGAGCCCGATGCCCATGCCGGCCGCGAACAGCATGGCGAACCACGCGACGACGGAGAACTCGGGTTCCTCGTCCTCGCCGCCGAGCCGCATGTTGCCGTAGCGGCTCGCCGCCAGGAACAGGCAGAAGACCACCACGCCGAGGACCACCCAGAGGTAGAACCAGCCGAAGGACCGGGTGGTGAAGGCCAGCGCAGCAGCGGCCGCCCTGCCGAGCCCCGCGGGCGACACCAGGCCCCAGATCACGACGCTGGCCACGATGGCGACCGCCCCGTACAACAGCGTGGGACGGCGCCTGGGTGGCAGCGGTTCGTTCATCGCATCAGGCTCCGGTGCTCGTCGGGGACGTTCGTGGGGAAGTGCAGGACGGATTGCGCGCGCCGCCCGCGTGCATCCCTAGGTCCAACGATCGCGGCTTCCCGGGCGGCGACCAGTGGCGCGGACGTCGCGAACGTGCCGTCGGCACCGCCTCCTCGACAGCGGTCGGAGCGCTCATCTGCTGACCTCGTTGCGGATGTCGTCCATCTGCTCCGTCCCGTACCCGGGCCCGGATGCATAGGTATCCGCACGGGCCGACGGTCGCGACCCGCAAGCTGGCGATGCCGGACGCAGCCAAGACGCTGGATTTCATGCGTTCGCCGCCAGGCAATCGGCTTGAAGCGCTCGGGGGTGATCGGGCTGGGCGGTGGAGCGTGCGCATCAACGATCAGTGGCGGCTGTGCTTCGTGTGGACCGACTCCGGCCCGGACCAGGTCGAAATCGTTGACTATCACTGAAGGAGTGTGGCCATGGGACGAGTGATGAACCGAATGCGCGCCGTGCATCCGGGCGAAGTTTTGCGGGAAGAGTATCTGGCGCCATTGAGCCTGAGCGTGAACGCGCTCGCCATGGCGCTGGGAGTCCCTGCCACGCGCATTCACGAGATCGTGAAGGAGCGCCGCGGCGTCACCGCCGATACGGCCGAACGGTTGGCGCGCTACTTCGGGGGCGATGCCGCGTCGTGGCTGGCACTGCAAGCCGACTACGACCTGAAGACCTTGGCCACACGGGACGACATTGCTCGCAAGGTATCGCCGCGCGAAGCCGCGCCTGTATAGCTCACGACCGTTGTTGGTGAATTTCCGCGTCCCCCGGCGCCTGTCGGGCTCATCACGCGCACACCCAGGATCGATGATCGGGCGGGGAACGTCGGATGCCGATAGTCCATCCGAAGCGCTGAGGCACGGCACAGTCCCTGCCGGGCGATGACGGTAAAGTGTCCGGGGAAAGAATGATCGCGACAACACCTTAAGCAGTTCGATGCCAGCCCCCTTGGGGCGATTCCTGGACCGACGCGGACGCGCGTC
>JAANMW010001991.1_pt1 | contig 19524 bp, 16 predicted proteins | sample 7279671 | NCBI WGS metagenome assembly JAANMW01 (sample SAMN14094541, study PRJNA606508) | bioreactor metagenome | isolation source: A lab-scale SPAN reactor treating ammonium-rich wastewater day 247 | place: Ireland: Galway | collected 2017-09-19
GCCCGAGCGGCTGGAGCTGTTCCCCGACCTGCCCACCGCCAAGGAAGGCGGGGTCGAGACGATGGAATTCGGCATCTGGCACGGCATCTATGCCCCCAAGGGCACGCCGGCCGAAGTGACCGAGCGGCTGTCGCAGGCCCTGCAGGTGGCGCTGGCCGACGAGGGCGTCGCCAAGGCGATGGCCGACCTGGGCACGGCGCCCGAACCGGCGGAAAACGCCACGCCGGCCGCGCTCAAGGCCAAGCTGGAATCCGAGATCGCCCGCTGGAAGCCGGTGATCGAGGCCGCCGGCGTCTATGCCGACTGAAACGGAAAGCGGCCCCGCCCCTTGCGGCGGGGCCCGTCACTCGGGGGGAGGAACGCATGTCCGCAAAACCCAAGGATACCACCGACATCGTCGCCGGGCTTTCGATGATGGCGGCGGCGGCATTCTTCGGCTGGCACACGGCCGGGCTGGAAATCGGCACTTCGCTGCGGATGGGGCCGGGATATTTCCCGATGGTCCTGTCCGGCCTTCTGTTCGTTCTGGGGCTGATCATCCTGCTGAGATCCTTCGGGCGCGAGGATGACGAGCCCTTCGGCAAGGTCGCCTGGCGCGGGCTGCTGTTCATCCTGCCGGCGCCGATCTTCTTTGGCCTGACGGTGCGCGGCCTCGGCTTCGTGCCGGCGCTGTTCTTCACCACGCTGATCGCCTCGCAGGCCTCGATGCGCATGCGGCCGCTGGCGGCGCTGATCCTGGCGGTGGCGGTGACGATCCTGTCCACGCTGATCTTCAGCTACGGCCTTGGCCTGCCCTTCCGGCGCTTCGGTCCCTGGCTGGGCATGTGAGGGCGCGATGGAACTTTTCAGCAATCTCGCCCTTGGCTTTTCGGTCGCCTCCTCGCTGGAGAACCTGGCCTTCTGCCTGATCGGGGTGCTGCTGGGCACGCTGATCGGCGTGCTGCCCGGCATCGGCGCCACGGCGACCATCGCCATGCTCTTGCCGATCACCTTCCAGCTGGAGCCCGTCAGCTCGCTCATCATGCTGGCCGGCATCTATTACGGCGCGCAATACGGCGGCTCGACCACGGCGATCCTGATCAACATGCCGGGCGAAAGCTCGTCGGCCGTCACCGCCATAGACGGCTACCAGATGGCCCGCAAGGGCAAGGCCGGCACCGCGCTGGCGCTGGCGGCGCTGGGGTCGTTCTTCGCCGGCTCGGTCTCGACCTTCCTGGTGGCGCTGTTCGCCCCGCCGCTGACCGCGGTGGCGCTGAAATTCGGCGCGGCCGAGTATTTCAGCCTGATGGTGCTGGGCCTGGTGATGTCGGTGGCGCTGGCGCATGGCTCGGTCCTCAAGGCGCTGGCCATGGTGGTGCTGGGCCTGCTTCTGGGCATGGTCGGCACCGACATCTATACCGGCGCGCCGCGCTTCACCCTAGGGATCACGCAATTCGCCGACGGGCTGAACTTCGTCGCCGTCGCCGTGGGGGTCTTCGGCATCGCCGAGATCCTGCGCAACCTCGAGGACGAGCATGACCGCCAGGTCATGACCAAGAACATCAACCGGCTGTTCCCGACGCGCGAGGAGTTGCGCCAGATGATCGGCCCCGTCCTGCGCGGCACCGGCATCGGCTCGATCCTGGGCATCCTGCCGGGGGGCGGGGCGATCCTGGCCAGTTTCGCCAGCTACACGATCGAGAAGAAGGTCTCCCGCCACCCCGAGGAGTTCGGCAAGGGTGCGCTGGCCGGCGTCGCCGGGCCGGAGAGCGCCAATAACGCCGGGGCGCAGACCAGCTTCATCCCGCTCTTGACGCTGGGGATTCCGGCGAACCCGGTGATGGCGCTGATGATCGGCGCCATGATCATCCAGGGCATCGTGCCGGGGCCGAACGTGGTCAGCGAACAGCCCGCGCTGTTCTGGGGCATCGTGGCCAGCATGTGGATCGGCAACCTGATGCTGGTGGTGCTGAACCTGCCGCTGATCGGGCTGTGGGTCAAGCTGCTGAGCGTGCCCTATTACGTGCTGTTCCCGATCATCATGGCCATGTGCTCGATCGGGGTCTATTCGGTGAACTCGAACAGCTACGACCTGTTCGCCGTCGCCTTCTTCGGCCTGCTTGGCTATGTCATGTCCAAGCTGCGCTGCGAGCCGGCGCCGCTGCTGCTGGGCTTTGTCCTGGGCCCGCTGCTGGAGGAAAACCTGCGCCGGGCGATGATCCTGTCGCGCGGCGATCCCACGACCTTCCTGACCCGTCCGATCAGCGCCACCCTGCTGGTGATGTCGCTGATCGTGCTGGTGCTGGTCTTCATGCCGCAGATCCGCAAGCGCCGGGACGAGGTCTTTACCGAAAGCGACGCCTGAACATTCAACTGGGAGGAAACCATGACCGCATCCATCACCCGCCGCCTGCTGCTGGGCGCCGCCATGGCGCTTGGCCTGGCCGGCGCCGCCGCCGCCGAATACCCGGATCGCCCGATCACCCTGGTCATCCCCTTTGCCGCCGGCGGCTCGACCGACGTGGTCGGGCGCATCGTCGCCGAACGGATGAGCCAGGAGCTGGGCCAGCAGGTCATCGTGCAGAACGTCGGCGGCGCCGGCGGCAGCCTGGGCGCGGCCCAGGTCGCCAAGGCCGATCCCGACGGCTATACGATCCTGATGGCCACCGTCGCCACCCATGCGCTGAACCCGCTGATCCTGAAGCAGAAACCCTACGACCCGGTCGCGGATTTCGCGCCGGTGTCGCTGTTGGTGCTGGTGCCGAACGTGCTGGCGGTGAACCCGGAGCTGCCGGTGAACACGGTGCAGGAACTGATCGACCTCGCCAAGGCCGAGCCGCTGGCCTATGCCTCGTCAGGCAACGGCACGCCGCTGCACCTGTCGGGCGAGCTGTTCAAGGCCATGGCCGGGGTGGACATCACCCATATCCCCTACAAGGGCTCGGGCCCGGCGCTGACCGACGTTCTGGGCAACCAGGTGCCGATCATCTTCGACAACCTGCCCTCGGCCTCGGGGCATATCGCCTCGGGCAAGCTGCGGGCGCTTGGCGTGACCACCGCCGAACGCGCGCCCAGCTTCCCCGACATCCCGGCCATCGCCGAGACCCTGCCGGGATACGAAACCTATACCTGGAACGCGCTTTTCGCCCCCGCCGGCACGCCGCCCGAGGCGGTCGAGGCGCTGAACAAGGCCGCGCTGGCCGCCATGGCCGACCCGGCGGTGGCCGAGCGGATGAAGGAGTTCTCGGCCACCATCGTCGCCTCGTCCCCCGAGGAGCTGGCCGAGCATGTCAAGGCCGAGATGGCGAAATGGGAGCCGGTGGTCCGCGACGCCAATGTCAGCCTGGACTGAGCGGGGATAAAAGGGCCGGAACCCGGCCCTTTCGCCCCTAGCCCCCTGTGGCGGGGGCGGATGATCTGGCGCCGGCCGCGCGCGTGCCGGCGCCGCCGCCGTTCAGCCGGCGCAGCGACAGGTCCAGCCGCGCCTCGGCCTCGCGGATCTCGCGGCTGGCCTGGCGCAGATAGCCGATATGCTCGCCCGCCGCCTGCCGGGCGGCCTCGGCATCGCGGGCAAGGATCGCCTCGGCGATGGCGCGGTGCTGCTGGCGCAGCAATTCGCGGATGGCCGGCACCGCGAACAGCCGGCTGCGGTTCTGGATCACGTCCGAGCGCAGCACCCCCGCCAGCGCCTGCATGATCTGCAAGAGCGTCAGGTTATGGCTCGCCTCATAGATCAGCAGGTGCAACTCGGCATCCGCCTCGGCTTCCTCGCCGGTATCGGCGCGGGCATGGGCGCGGTCGATGCGGCCAAGGCAGTCGCGGATGCGCGCCAGTTCGATCTCGGTGGCGCGGCTTGCCGCCAGCCCGGCGGCCGCGCTTTCGACGATGCCGCGGAATTCCAGGTAATCGTCCGCCGCCTCGGCATGGCGGGCCAGCATGGCGATCAGCGGATCGGTGATCGCCGCGCTGCCCAGGGCCGCCACCCGGCTGCCGCGCCCGCCGGCGCTGGTCAGCAGCCCGCGCTCCTCCAGGATCTTCAGCCCGTCGCGCAGGGTCGAGCGCGAGACGTTCAGCCGCTCGGCCAGCTCGCGCTCGGGCAAGAGCCGCTCGTCGGGGCGCAGCGAGCCCTCAAGGATCAGCGATTCGAGATGCTGGGCCACGGCCTCGGCGGCGCGTTCGGATTTTACGGAAGCGTTGGTCATGGGCGCTCGTGCGATTTTGTCGGATCGCTGCCATGTAAGCACAAATCCGGCGCATTGGTCCAGAAAAATACCGATTGACTAATACGGTCTGAAAATTATACCAAGAATGCAGGGGCAGAGGACGGCCCCGCCACCAAGGGAGGAGAGCTTGTCCGGTATCGCCATGCCCAGCCCCGATGCGGCCATCCTTGCGCGCGCGCCGCAGATCGTCGCCGCCCTGCGCGACGTCCTGCCCGCGGATGCCGTGATCTCGGACCCCGAGGAGACGCGGGCCTATGAATGCGACGCGCTGACCGCCTATCGCTGCCCGCCGCTGGCCGTGGTGCTGCCGCGCACGACCGAGGAAGTCGCGGCCGCCATGCGCATCTGCCACGAGATGCGGGTGCCGGTGGTGCCGCGCGGTGCGGGAACCTCGCTGGCCGGGGGGGCGCTGCCCACGGCCGATTCGGTCATCATCGCCACCCTGCGCCTGCGCGAGGTGCTGGAGATCGACACCGCGAACCGCATCATTCGCGTGCAGACCGGCGTGACCAACCTGTCGGTCAGCGCCGAGCTGGAGCCGCATGGCTTCTTCTATGCGCCCGACCCGTCCTCGCAGTTGGCCTGCACCATCGCCGGCAATATCGCGATGAACTCGGGCGGGGCGCATTGCCTGAAATACGGCGTCACCACCAACAACCTGATGGGCGCCACCGTGGTGCTGACCACCGGCGAGGTGGTCGAGCTGGGCGGGCCCGAGATGGGGCCGATGGGCCTGGATCTGATGGGGCTCATCTGCGGCTCGGAAGGGCAGCTGGGCATCGTGACCGAGGCCACCTTGCGCATCCTGCCGCGCCCCGAGGGTGCGCGCCCGGTGCTGATCGGCTTTGACGGCGCCGAGGTGGCCGGCGAATGCGTGGCGCGCATCATCCGCTCGGGCGTGCTGCCGGTTGCCATCGAATACATGGACGACGTCTGCCTGCGCGCGGTCGAGGCCTTTGCCCATGCCGGCTATCCCGATTGCGCCGCGGTGCTGATCGTCGAGGTCGAGGGCTCGCCGGCCGAGATCGACCACCAGATCGCCCGCATCCGCGAGATCGCGGGTGCCCTGAACCCGGTCGAGTTCCGCGAAAGCCGCAATGCCGACGAAGCCATGGCGATCTGGAAGGGCCGCAAGTCGGCCTTTGGCGCCATGGGCCGGCTGGGCGACTATATCTGCCTGGACGGCACCGTGCCGGTGGGCCAGCTGCCCTATACGCTGAAGATGATCGGCGAGCTTTCGCGCCAGCACGGGCTGGAGGTCGCGAATGTCTTTCATGCCGGCGACGGCAACATGCACCCGCTGATCCTGTTCAACGCCAACAAGCCCGGCGACCTGGAGCGGGCCGAGGCTTTCGGCAACGACATCCTGCGGCTTTGCGTCGATGTCGGCGGCTGCCTGACCGGCGAGCATGGCGTGGGCATCGAAAAGCGCGACCTGATGGGCAAGCAATATGACGGCCCCGACCTGGAGATCCAGATGGCGGTCAAGGACGCTTTCGACCCGCGCTGGCTGCTCAACCCGGCCAAGGTCTTTCCGCTGGACGCAAGCCAGCCCTGGCGCGAGGAGGCAGCCGCCCGATGACCCCCGACAACCCCAGCGGCGCGGGGCTGAGCCCCGCCAGCGAGGCCGAGCTTGCCACCCTGATCGCCGAGCGTTTCGCCGCTCGTCTGCCCCTGCGCATCGCCGGCGGCGGCACGCGGGTCGAGACCGGCGCCGTGCCGGGCGAGCTGCTGTCCACCGCCGCGATCGGCGGCGTCGTGACCTATGAGCCGGGCGAGATGACGCTGATCGCCCGCGCCGGCACGCCCCTGGACCAGATCGAGGCGATGCTGGCCGCCGAGGGCCAGGCGCTGGCCTTCGAGCCCGCCGACATGCGCGGCGTGCTGGGCCGTAACGGCACGCCGACCATCGGCGGCGTGGTCGCGGCCAATGCCAGCGGCCCGCGCCGGCTGCTGGCCGGGGCCTGCCGCGACCATCTGCTGGGGGTGCGCTTCGTCGACGGCCAGGGCCGGGTGCTGAAGAACGGCGGCCGGGTGATGAAGAACGTGACCGGCCTCGACCTGGGCAAGCTCCTTTGCGGCGCGCATGGCACGCTGGGCGTGCTGACCGAGGTGGCGCTGAAGACCCTGCCGCACCTGCCCGACCGCTGCACGCTGGGCTTTCACGGCGTCACGATCGAAGAGGCGGTGGCGATCTTCTCGGCCGCGCTGGCGACGCCTTTCGAGGTCTCGGGCGCCGCCTTCCGCGACGGCTCGGCCTGGCTGCGGGTCGAGGGGCTGGGGCCGCAGATGACCTATCGCCGCGACCGGCTGCTGGCGCTGCTGGCACCGCGCGAGGCCGAGGTGCTGGACGATGCCGCCACCCTGGCCCTGTGGCGCGAGCTGCGCGACCTGGCGCATTTCGCCGGTGCGGACGCGCCGCTCTGGCGGGTGCTGGTCAAGTCCAGCGACGCCCCGGCCGCGGCGCGGGCCTTGCAGGCGCTGGGGGGCGAGGCGTCGCTCGACTGGGGCGGCGGGCTCGTCTGGTATTGCGGGCCGGGGACGGCCCAGGCGGTGCGGCAGGTCGCGCCCCATGCCACGCTGGTCCGGCGCGGCGGGCTGGACGGCCCGGCCTTTCCGCCCGAAGCCCCGGCCGTCGCCCGGCTCTCGGCCGGGTTGCGCCACAGGTTCGACCCCGCCGGCATCCTCAATCCCGGCCTGATGGACAGCTGACATGCAGACCAATTTCACGCCTCGGCAATTGGCCGACCCCGGCACGGCCCACGCCAACGAGATCCTGCGCAGCTGCGTCCATTGCGGCTTCTGCACAGCGACCTGCCCGACCTACAAGGTGCTGGGCGACGAGCTGGACAGCCCGCGCGGCCGCATCTACCTGATCAAGGACATGCTGGAGAACGGCAAGATCCCCGATGCCAAGACCGTCGGCCACATCGACCGCTGCCTCAGCTGCCTTTCCTGCATGACCACCTGTCCCTCGGGCGTGCATTACATGCACCTGGTCGATCACGCCCGCGAATATATCGAAAAGACTTATCGCCGCCCCCTGGGCGAGCGGGCGCTGCGCTGGCTCTTGGCGCGCATTCTGCCCTATCCGGGGCGCTTCCGACTGGCGCTGATGGGCGCGAAGATCGCGCGGCCCTTTCGCCGGCTGGTGCCGGACGCACGGCTGCGGGCGATGCTGGACATGGCGCCGCGCGACATCCCGCCGCCCAGCCTGAACGACCGCCCGCAGGTCTTTGCCGCCGAGGGGCCGCGCCGCAAGCGGGTGGCGCTGCTGGTCGGCTGCGCGCAAAGGGCGCTGAACACCGACATCAACGACGCGACCATCCGGCTTCTGCGCCGGCATGGCTGCGAGGTGGTGATCCCGTGCGGCCTGGGCTGCTGCGGCGCGCTGACCCATCACATGGGCAAGACCGACGAAAGCCACGCCATGGCCGCCGCCAATATCCGTGCGCTGATGGCCGAGATCGCGGGCGAGGGGCTGGACGCGGTGGTCATCAACACCTCGGGCTGCGGCACCACGGTCAAGGACTACGGGCACATGTTCGCGCATGATCCGCTGGCCGCGGATGCCGCGCGGGTGGCCGGCTTGGCCAAGGACATCACCGAGGTCATGGCCGAGCTGGGCTTGCGCGAGCCCGGCCATGCCGAGCCGCTGCGCGTCGGCTATCACGCCGCCTGTTCGTTGCAGCACGGCCAGCAGATCCGCAGCGCGCCCAAGGAATTGCTGGCCGCTGCCGGCTTTACCGTGCTGGAGCCCAGGGACGCGCATATCTGCTGCGGCTCGGCCGGCACCTACAACCTGATGCAGCCGGTGATCTCGGCCGAGCTGAAGCGCCGCAAGGTCGAGACGCTGGAGGCGCTGACCCCGCAGGTGATCAGCGCCGGCAATATCGGCTGCATGATGCAGATCGGCTCGGGCACCGGGGTGCCGGTCGTCCATACGGCCGAACTGCTCGACTGGGCCACCGGCGGGCCGAGGCCGGGGGCGCTGGCGGACAGGGCCTAGCGCCGCCGCTTGGAAAAGCCCGACCCCGACATGCGAACGGCGGCCGCAACCCGGCCGCCGTTCTTTTGTCTCATCCGCGAAGGGGCGGGGCGTCAGCTCATCTCGCGCAGCACGTATTGCACGATGCGCTCGGCCGCGTCCTCGGGCGTCAGCTCGACCGTGTTCACAGTCAGCTCGGCGTTCTGCGGCTGCTCATAGGGGCTGTCGATGCCGGTGAAGTTCTTCAGCTGGCCCGACCGCGCCTTTTTGTACAGGCCCTTGACGTCGCGCGCCTCGGCCACCTCCAGCGGCGTGTCGACGAAGACCTCGACGAACTCGCCCGGCGCCATCAGGTCGCGCACCATCTGCCGTTCCGAACGGAAGGGCGAGATGAAGGCGGTCAGCACGATCAGCCCGGCATCGGTCATCAGCCGCGCCACCTCGCCCACGCGGCGGATGTTTTCCACCCGGTCGGCATCGGTAAAGCCCAGGTCGCGGTTCAGCCCGTGGCGGATGTTGTCGCCGTCCAGCAGGAAGGTGTGCTTGCCCAGGGCATGCAGCTTCTTCTCGACGATATTGGCGATGGTGGACTTGCCCGAGCCCGACAGGCCGGTGAACCAGACCACGGCGGGCTTCTGGTTCTTCAGCGCCGCATGGGCATCGCGGTTCACGTCCAGCGCCTGCCAGTGGATGTTCTGCGACCGGCGCAGCGCGAAATGGATCATGCCCGCCGCCACCGTGGCATTGGTCATGCGGTCGATCAGGATGAAGCCGCCCAGGTCGGGGTTCTGGGCATAGGCCTCGAACGGGATCGGCCGGTCGGTCGAGATATTGACTACCCCGATCGCGTTCAGCCCCAGCGTCTTGCTGGCCAGATGCTCCAGCGTGTTGACGTTGACCTCATACTTGGGCTCGGTCACGGTCGCGGTGACGGTCTGGGTGCCGATCTTCAGCAGGTAGGGGCGGCCCGGCAGCATCTCCTGCTCGGCCATCCAGACCACCGTCGCCTCGAACTGGTCGGCGACCTCGCAGGGCTGGTCGGATTGCACGATCATATCGCCGCGCGAGCAGTCGATCTCGTCGGCGAAGGTCAGCGTCACCGACTGGCCGGCGACGGCCAGGTCCAGGTCGCCGTCATAGGTGACGATCGACTTGACCGTGGTGGTCTTGCCCGAGGGCAGCACCCGGATGGCGTCGCCCGGCCGCACCATGCCCGCGCCGATCTGGCCGGCAAAGCCGCGGAAGTCCAGGTTCGGCCGGTTCACCCATTGCACCGCCATGCGGAAGGGCTGGTCCAGCATGCGGGTGTCGCTGACCGGCGCCTCTTCCAGGTGGCCCAGCAGCGTCGGGCCCTGGTACCAATGCATGTTCGGGCTTTTCTCGACGATATTGTCGCCCTTGAGCCCCGAGATCGGGATCGGCAGGAAGCTGTCCATGCCGATCTGCTTGGCGAAATGCGAATAATCCGCGACGATGTCGTAGAACCGCTCGGCCGAGTAATCGACCAGGTCCATCTTGTTCACCGCCAGCACCACGTTCTGGATGCCCAGCAGGTTCACCAGGTAGCTGTGCCGCCGGGTCTGGGTCAGCACGCCCTGGCGCGCGTCGATCAGGATCACGGCAAGGTCGGCGGTCGAGGCGCCGGTGACCATGTTGCGGGTATATTGCTCGTGGCCGGGCGTGTCGGCGACGATGAACTTGCGCTTGTCGGTGGCAAAGAAGCGATAGGCCACGTCGATGGTGATGCCCTGTTCGCGTTCCGCCGCCAGGCCGTCGACCAGCAGGGCGAAGTCGATCTCGCCGCCCTGGGTGCCCACGACCTTGGAATCGCTTTCCAGGCTCGCCAGCTGGTCCTCGAAGATCATCTTGCTGTCATAGAGCAGCCGGCCGATCAGCGTGGACTTGCCGTCGTCGACCGAGCCGCAGGTGATGAAGCGCAGCATGGTCTTGTGCTGGTGCTTCAGCAGATAGGCGTCGATATCCTGGGAGATCAGCGTGTCCGTGACATAGACGGGGCTTTTCATCTCGTGGTTCATCTCAGAAATACCCCTCTTGCTTCTTCTTCTCCATCGAGGCCGACTGGTCGTGGTCGATGGCGCGGCCCTGCCGCTCGGACGTGGTGGTCAGCAGCATTTCCTGGATGACCTCGGGCAGGGTCTTGGCGTTCGATTCCACCGCGCCGGTCAGCGGATAGCAGCCCAGCGTGCGGAAGCGCACGGATTTCATCATCGGCTGCTCGCCCTCGCGCAGGCGGAAGCGGTCGTCGTCGACCATGATGAGCAGGCCGTCGCGTTCCACCACCGGCCGCAGGTCCGAGAAATACAGCGGCACGATGTCGATGTTTTCCAGATGGATATACTGCCAGATGTCCAGTTCGGTCCAGTTCGACAGCGGGAAGACCCGGATCGATTCGCCCTTGCCCTTGCGGGTGTTGTAGAGCTTCCACAGCTCGGGGCGCTGGTTCTTGGGATCCCAGCGGTGGTTGGCCGAGCGGAACGAGAACACCCGTTCCTTGGCGCGCGACTTTTCCTCGTCGCGGCGCGCGCCGCCAAAGGCCACGTCGAAATTGAACTTGGTCAGCGCCTGCTTCAGCCCGTCGGTCTTCCACATGTCCGTATGCAGGCTGCCGTGGTCGAAGGGGTTGATGCCCTTTTCCATCGCCTCGGGGTTGTGGTGGACGATCAGCTCCATGCCCGCCTGCGCCGCGGCGCGGTCGCGCAGCTCGTACATGGCGCGGAATTTCCAGGTGGTGTCGACATGCAGCAGCGGGAAGGGCGGCGGGGCCGGGTAGAACGCCTTCTTCGCCAGATGCAGCATGCAGGCCGAATCCTTGCCGACCGAATAGAGCATCACCGGGTTGTCGGCCGCCGCCACGACCTCGCGCATGATCTGGATGCTTTCGGCTTCAAGCCTTTGAAGATGGGTCAGCGTGGCCACCTGACCCCCGGTATGTATGACGGATTGGCTGTTCATCTGGATGGCCCTTGTTCTTAGGATGCGCCGTCCTTGCCAGATTTTCCCGCCGAGACCAAGCCCGGCGCGGCGGAAACGGCGTCCCTTTGCCGCATGGACGGCGAAATTGCTGCATTGCGGCAACGGCGGGCAGTCGCGAATGGCTGCGCGGCGGCGTGGAAATGCCTTTCTACCTGCGGTTGCCGCGCCCTCGGCGCTTCCGAATGTTCGTTTCAGTTCGATTTTGGCCTTGACGGCGGCTCGCCGTTCTTGCGGCGCAAGAAAAACCGCGCGTCGCGGCTCGCGATCATTGCTGCATCTGCACTGTTTTCCCGCGAATCATGCTGCAACGCCGCGCATGTTCATTCGTTTTTTCCAAAAGCGATCATAAACGAAAATTTTCGCTTGACCGGGGTCACGAAGCCGTTACACCTTTCGGCTATCGACGGACGCGCAGCGACGGGGAGGGATCGGCGTGTCGGCACCAGTGCGGCCCCAGGCCGACCTTTTCATCATCGGCGGAGGAATCAACGGCTGCGGCATCGCGCGGGATGCGGCGGGGCGCGGGCTTGCGGTCACGCTGGCCGAGATGGGCGACCTGGCGCAGGCGACCTCATCTGCCTCGACCAAGCTGTTCCATGGCGGCCTGCGCTACCTGGAGTTCTTCGAGTTCCGGCTGGTGCGCGAGGCGCTGGAGGAACGCGAGATGCTGCTGGCCGCGATGCCGCATATCTCCTGGCCGATGCGTTTCGTGCTGCCCTGGTCGCCCGACATGCGCTTCGAGGCCGACACGCCGACCTCGCGCATCCTGTCGCTGGCGATGCCCTGGCTGCGCGGCCGCCGCCCGGCCTGGCTGATCCGGCTGGGGCTGTTCCTTTACGACAATCTGGGCGGCCGCAGGATCCTGCCGGGGACCAGGCGGCTGGACCTGTCCCGCGACCCGCTGGGCAAGCCGCTGAAGCCGGGCTTCCGGCGGGGCTGGGAATATTCCGACTGCTGGGTGCAGGATTCGCGGCTGGTGGTGCTGAACGCCCGCGACGCGCAGGCCCGCGGCGCCACCATCCTGACCCGCACCCGCGTCACCCATGCCGAGCGCGCGGACGGGCTGTGGCGCATCACCACCGAGGGGGCGGGGGGCACGCGCATCCACCACGCCCGCGCGCTGGTCAATGCCGGCGGGCCATGGGTCGAGGACGTGATCCGCAACGTCGCGCATATCCCCTCGGCCGAAGGGGTGCGGCTGGTGCGCGGCAGCCACATCGTCGTGCCGCGGCTTTACGACCACGACCGCTGCTATTTCTTCCAGGGCACGGACGGGCGGATCATCTTCGCGATCCCCTTCGAGGAGGATTTCACCCTGATCGGCACCACCGACATGGACCATCGCGGCCCCCCCGGCGAGGCGCGCTGCACCGAGGAAGAGCGCGATTACCTCTGCGCCTTCGCCAGCCGCTATTTCGCCCGGCCGGTGACGCCCGATCAGGTGGTCTGGACCTATTCCGGGGTGCGGCCGCTTTACGACGACGGCGCGAAATCGGCCACGGCGGCGACGCGGGACTATGTCCTCAGCCTGCAGGACGGCGAGGCGGGCGGGGCGCCGCTGCTCAACGTCTTCGGCGGCAAGATCACCACCTACCGCCGGCTGGCCGAGGGCGCGCTGGCCAGGCTTGCGCCCTACTTTCCGCAGGCGGGCGGGGACTGGACCGCGCGGGTGCCGCTGCCGGGCGGCGACTTCCCGGTGGACGGGGTCGAGGATCTGCTGGCCCAGCTGCAGGCGCGCCACCCGTTCCTATCGCCGCGCCTGTCGCGCCGGCTGGTGCGCACCTATGGCACCGAGGCGTTCCTGCTGCTCGACGGCGCCGGCAGCATGGCGGCGCTGGGGCGCGATTTCGGCGCCGGGCTGACCGAGGCCGAGGTGATCTGGCTGATCCGTCATGAATTCGCCGCCACCGCCGAGGACATCCTGTGGCGCCGCACCAAGCTGGGCCTGCACATGACCGAGGCGCAACGCCGCGAGCTGGCGGCCTTCGTGGACAGGCACCATGCCGCCCATTCGGCGGCGGAATAGGGGAGGGTAAGGCTTTGCTGGAACTGCAGGGCGTATCGCGGTCGGTCGGGGGCAGGGTGCATGTCCACCCCACCAGCCTGACCCTGCAAAGGGGCAGCATGAACGTGCTGCTGGGCCCGACGCTTTCCGGCAAGACCAGCCTGATGCGGCTGATGGCGGGGCTGGACCAGCCGACGACCGGCCGCATCCTCTGGGACGGGCGGGACGTGACCGGCCAGCGGGTGCAGGACCGCGGCATTGCCATGGTCTACCAGCAGTTCATCAACTATCCCGGCCTCTCGGTCTATGAAAACATCGCCTCGCCCCTGCGCATCCTGCGCCGGCCGCGGGACGAGATCGACCGCAAGGTGCGCGAGACCGCCGAGATGCTGCACCTGACGCCGATGCTGGCGCGCAAGCCGCTGGAGCTTTCGGGCGGCCAGCAGCAACGCTGCGCCCTGGCCCGCGCGCTGGTCAAGGGCGCCGGGCTGGTGCTGCTGGACGAGCCCTTGGCGAACCTCGACTACAAGCTGCGCGAGGAATTGCGGGTCGAGATCCCGCGCATCTTCGAGGCTTCCGGTGCGATCTTCGTCTATGCCACCACCGAGCCCGAGGAGGCGCTGCTGCTGGGCGGCCATACCGCGACGCTGTGGCAGGGCCGGATGACGCAGTTCGGCCCGACGCCGACGGTCTATCGCCAGCCGGTGGATGCGACCACGGCGCGGGTGTTCAGCGATCCGCCGATGAATTTCGTCGCCGCCCGCAAGCAGGGCGATGCCGTCACCTTCGGCGACAGCGTGCTGGCCGCGGGCAGCTTCGCCGACCTGCCCGACGGCGCCTATCTGGCCGGGTTCCGCGCCAACCACCTGTCGCTGGCCCGGCACGGCCCGGCGGCGGTGGCGTTCGCCTGCACGCTGGCCGGGACCGAGATCACCGGCTCGGAAACCTTCGTCCATGTCGAGCATGGCGCCGACCGCTGGGTCGGGCTGGTCGAGGGCGTGCATCTGCTGACCCCCGGCCAGCCGCTTTCGGTCTGGCTGGACCCGGCGCATGTCTACCTGTTCGACGCGTCCGGGGGGCTTGCCGCCCCGGCCGCCTATGCGAAGGCGGCCTGACATGGCGCGGATCACCCTGCAGAACCTGGCCCACAGCTACCTGCCCCATCCGCGGTCCGATGCAGATTTCGCCCTGAAACGGATGGACCATGTCTGGCAGGACGGCGACGCCTATGCGCTGCTGGGCGCCTCGGGCTGCGGCAAGACCACGCTTCTGAACATCATCTCGGGGCTTCTGACCCCCAGCCAGGGCCGGGTGCTGTTCGGCGACCGCGACGTGACTGCGGCCCCCACGGCCGAGCGCAACATCGCCCAGGTGTTCCAGTTCCCGGTGGTCTACGACACCATGACCGTGCGCGACAACCTGGCCTTCCCGCTGAGGAACCGCGGCAAGGACGCCGCCTATGTCCAGGCGCGGGTGGACCGGATCGCGCGCATGATCGGCATGGAGGCATGGCTGAACCGCAAGGCGCAGGGGCTGACCGCCGATGCCAAGCAGAAGATCAGCCTTGGCCGCGGCATGGTGCGCGAGGACGTGAACGCGATCCTCTTCGACGAGCCGCTGACCGTCATCGACCCGCAGATGAAATGGGAGCTGCGCACCCAGCTCAAGGCACTGCACCGCCAGTTCGGCCATACCATGATCTACGTCACCCACGACCAGACCGAGGCGCTGACCTTTGCCCAGCAGGTCGTGGTCATGCACGAGGGCCGCGTGGTGCAGATGGGCACGCCCGAGGAGCTGTTCGAAAAGCCCGCCCACAGCTTCGTGGGCTATTTCATCGGCTCGCCCGGCATGAACTTCCTCGATGCCGAGGAGCTGCGGGGCGACCAAGCCCTGCTGCCCGGCGGCGAGGTGGTGGCGCTGGGGGCGCATTATCCCCCGGTCGCCGGCCGGGTGCAAATCGGCATCCGCCCCGAGCATGCCAGGCTGGTCGCCAGCGGCGGGCTGCCGCTGACCATCCGCCGGATCGAGGATCTGGGCCGCCACCGGCTGGTGCGCGGCGAGGTCGCGGGCCGGCCGCTGAACGTGGTCATGCCCGAGGGGATGGCGGTCGGCGGCCTGCCGCAGGTCGCCTTCGCGCCGGGCAAGATCAACGTCTATGCCGACGACTGGCGCGTCGCGCCGTTGGAACAGGGGGGCGGCTGATGGAAAAGACCCAGAACAACAAGGCCTGGTTCCTGGTCCTGCCGGTGCTGGTCGTCGTCGCCTTCTCGGCGGTGATCCCGCTGATGACGGTGGTGAACTATTCGGTGAACGACACGTTCGGCAACAACGCCTTCTTCTGGGCGGGCCTCGAATGGTTCGACGAGATGGTGCATTCGCGCCGCCTGCACGGGGCGCTGGGGCGGCAGGCGCTGTTTTCCGCCATCATCCTGGCGATCGAGGTGCCGCTGGGCATCTTCGTGGCGCTGAACATGCCCAAGAAGGGCTTCTGGTCCAGCCTGGTGCTGGTGCTGATGGCGCTGCCGCTGCTGATCCCGTTCAACGTCGTCGGCACCATCTGGCAGATCTTCGGCCGCACCGACATCGGGCTTCTGGGCCGCGGGCTCAAGGCGCTGGGGCTGGACTACAACTATACAAACGACCCGCTGGACGCCTGGATCACCGTGATCGTGATGGATGTCTGGCACTGGACCAGCCTGGTCGCGCTGCTTTGCTATGCCGGGCTGCAATCCATCCCGCAGGCCTATTACCAGGCCGCCAAGATCGACCAGGCCAGCCGCTGGGCGGTGTTCCGCCATATCGAGCTGCCCAAGATGAAGGGCGTGCTGCTGATCGCCGTGCTTCTGCGCTTCATGGACAGCTTCATGATCTATACCGAGCCCTTCGTCGTCACCGGCGGCGGTCCCGGCAACTCGACCACCTTCCTGTCCATCGACCTGGTGAAGATGGCGGTCGGGCAGTTCGACCTCGGCCCCGCCGCCGCCTTCTCGATCATGTATTTCCTGGTGATCCTGCTGGTCAGCTGGGTGTTCTACACCGTCATGACCAATATCGACCGCAGCCAGGCCGACATCCCGGAGGGCATGTGATGCGCCTGAAGCCCTCGGCCCTGGTGATGCTGATCTACCTGCTGTTCCTGCTGGTGCCGATCTACTGGCTGGTGAACATGAGCCTCAAGACCAATGCCGAGATCACCGGCACCTTCAGCCTTTATCCGCACAACCTGACCCTGCGGAACTATCGGGTGATCCTGACCGATCCCAGTTGGTACATGGGCTATGTGAACTCGATCATCTACGTGGTGATGAACACGGTGATTTCCGTCGCCGTGGCGCTGCCGGCCGCCTATGCCTTCAGCCGCTACAGCTTCATGGGCGACAAGCACCTGTTCTTCTGGCTGCTGACCAACCGCATGTCGCCGCCGGCGGTCTTTGCGCTGCCCTTCTTCCAGCTCTACTCCTCGGTCGGGCTTTTCGACACGCATATCGCCGTGGCGCTGGCGCATTGCCTGTTCAACGTGCCCCTGGCGGTCTGGATCCTGGAAGGCTTCATGCGCGGCGTCCCCAAGGAGATCGACGAGACCGCCTATATCGACGGCTACAGTTTCCCGCGCTTCTTCGTCAGGATCTTCATGCCGCTGATCGCCAGCGGCATCGGGGTCGCCGCCTTCTTCTGCTTCATGTTCAGCTGGGTCGAGCTACTCTTGTCCCGCACGCTGACCTCGGTGAACGCCAAGCCCATCGCGGCGACGATGACGCGCACGGTTTCCGCCAGCGGCATGGACTGGGGCGTGCTGGCGGCGGCGGGGGTGCTGACCATCATCCCCGGCGCCTTGGTGATCTGGTTCGTGCGCAACTACATCGCCAAGGGCTTTGCCCTGGGGAGGGTCTGATGTCCGACGCCGCCATCCCGACGCACAAGCGCATCGCCTGGCCGGCGATCTATGCCCTGGCCGCCCTGCTGATGGGCGCCGTCCTGGCCCTGCTGGTCTGGGCCACGCCGGTCAAGGACGGGGCCAGGGACTGGACCGCGCCGATGGTTCCCGGCGGCTGGATGGCCTGGACCTTTCCGGTGGCGCTGTTCTTCTGGGTGATCGCGGGCCTGCTGGTGCTGTTCACCATCCTGGCCATCCGCTTCCCGGAAACCCCGCGCCGCGGCATCCTGCGCATCGAGACGACGCGCGGCGACCGGCTGTTCATCTCGCTTCTCGGCTCGGCCTTCATCTGCCTGGGCTGGCTGTTCTTCGCAGGCCCCCCGCTGTGGTGGGGGCTCGCGCTCTGCCTCGTCCATGCCGCGGCGGTGTTTCGCTGGGTCTGACGGGGATCGGGAAACGGTGTCTCATCAGGGAGGAAAACATGAGACCGATGCAAAGGACCACGGCCATGGCGCTTGCGCTTGTGGTCATGGGCGCGCCCGCCTGGGCGGACATGGAGGCGGCGAAGAAATTCCTCGACGCCGAGATCGGCGATCTGTCCTCGCTCTCGCGCGAGGACCAGGAAAAGGAGATGCAATGGTTCATCGACGCCGCGCAGCCGCTGGCGGGGATGGAGATCAAGGTGGTCTCGGAAACCATCACCACGCATGAATACGAGGCCAAGGTGCTGGCGCCCGCCTTCACCGCCATCACCGGGATCAAGGTCACGCACGACCTGATCGGCGAGGGCGACGTGGTCGAGAAGCTGCAGACCCAGATGCAGACCGGCGAGAACATCTATGACGCCTATGTCAACGACAGCGACCTGATCGGCACGCATTGGCGCTATCAGCAGGCGCGCAGCCTGACCAAGTGGATGGCCGAGGAGGGCAAGGACTTCACCAGCCCGACGCTGGACCTCGACGATTTCATCGGGCTGAAGTTCACCACCGCCCCGGACGGCGAGCTGTATCAGCTGCCCGACCAGCAATTCGCCAACCTCTACTGGTTCCGCTACGACTGGTTCAACGACCAGAAGACGCAAGAGGATTTCAAGGCGAAATACGGCTACGACCTGGGCGTGCCGGTGAACTGGTCCGCCTATGAGGACATCGCCGAATTCTTCACCGGCCGCGACATGTCCTATGTCGAGGGCGGCCCGGCGAAGGCCTGGGGCAACATGGACTATGGCAAGAAGGATCCCAGCCTGGGCTGGCGCTATACCGATGCCTGGATGTCCATGGCCGGCATGGGCGACAAGGGCGAGCCGAACGGGTTGCCGGTGGATGAATGGGGCATCCGCGTCGACGAGAACAGCCGCCCCGTCGGTTCCTGCGTGGCGCGGGGCGGCGCGACCAACGATGCCGCGGCGGTCTATGCCGTGACCAAGGCCATCGACTGGCTGCAGAAATACACCCCGCCCGAGGCCATGGGCATGACCTTCGGCGAGGCGGGGCCGGTCCCGGCGCGCGGCGACATCGCCCAGCAGATGTTCTGGTATACCGCCTTCACCGCCGATATGGTCAAGCCCGGCACCCCGGTCATGAACGAGGACGGGACGCCGAAATGGCGCATGGCCCCCAGCCCGCACGGCGCCTATTGGTCCGAGGGCACCAAGATCGGCTATCAGGACGTGGGCTCCTGGACGCTGATGAAATCGACGCCGGTGGATCGCGCGCAGGCCGCCTGGCTCTATGCGCAATTCGTGACCTCGAAGACCGTGGACGTGAAGAAATCCCATGTCGGGCTGACCTTCATCCGCGAATCGACCATCCAGGACCAGTCCTTCACCGAACGCGCGCCGCAGCTGGGCGGCCTGGTCGAGTTCTATCGCTCGCCCGCCCGCGTGCAATGGTCGCCGACCGGGACCAACATCCCGGATTATCCCAAGCTCGCGCAGCTGTGGTGGCAGAACATCGGCGACGCGCTTTCCGGCGCCAAGACCCCGCAGGAGGCGCTGGACGCGCTTTGCGCCGAGCAGGAGCGGGTGCTGGAGCGGCTGGAGCGCGCCGGCGTGCAGGGCGACCTGGGGCCCAAGATGAACGAGGAAAAGGATCCGCAGGAATGGCTGGCCGCCGAGGGCTCGCCCGTCGGCCCGCTGGAGAACGAAAAGCCGCAGGGCGAGACGATCTCCTATGACGAGCTGATCAAGTCCTGGCAGTGATGCCTTGCGGGGGCGGGGCCCTTGGGCCTCGCCCCCTTTCCGCCGAACCGCCAGCGACCAGGACAGGCCGGAGGCCGCCGATGCCCCATCTTCTTTCGATCGACCAGGGGACGACGTCGTCTCGGGCGATGGTCTTCGACGCGGGTTTGCGTCCGATCGCCTCGGCGCAGCACGAATTCCCGCAGCACTACCCGGCCTCGGGCTGGGTCGAGCACGACCCCTCGGACCTGTGGGTCAGCGTGGCCGGCGTGGCGC
>JAANMW010001993.1_pt1 | contig 19514 bp, 17 predicted proteins | sample 7279671 | NCBI WGS metagenome assembly JAANMW01 (sample SAMN14094541, study PRJNA606508) | bioreactor metagenome | isolation source: A lab-scale SPAN reactor treating ammonium-rich wastewater day 247 | place: Ireland: Galway | collected 2017-09-19
GCTCTTCCGGTCCTCGTCGGCCTGATCGCCGTCGCGCTGCTGTTCGATTTCCTGAACGGGCTGCACGACGCCGCGAATTCGATCGCGACCATCGTCTCGACCCGGGTGTTGCGACCGCAATACGCGGTGATCTGGGCGGCGTTCTTTAATTTCATCGCGTTCCTGGTATTCGGGCTGCACGTCGCCAATACCATCGGCACCGGAATCATAGATCCGAACGTCATCGATGCGCAGGTGATCTTCGCGGCGCTGGTGGGCGCCATCGTGTGGAATCTGGTGACGTGGGGACTGGGGATTCCGTCGAGCAGTTCACACGCGCTGATCGGCGGTCTGGTCGGCGGCGGCGTCGCCAAGGCGGGCCTTTCGGCGGCGGTCTGGGGTGGTCTGTCGAAGGCGCTGCTGGCGATCGTATTGTCGCCGGTGGTCGGTTTTCTTCTGGCGCTCGTGCTGGTCGCGATCGTCTCGTGGCTGTCGGTGCGTTCGACGCCGTTCGCGGTCGATCGCGCATTCCGCATTTTGCAGTTCTTTTCAGCCTCGCTTTATTCGCTGGGTCATGGCGGCAACGACGCGCAAAAAACCATGGGCATCATCGCGGTGCTGCTGTTCTCGCAAGGTTACCTCGGCAGCGAGTTCAGCGTACCGTTCTGGGTGGTGCTGTCCTGTCAGGCCGCGATGGCGCTGGGGACGTTGATGGGCGGCTGGCGGATCGTGCGGACGATGGGGCTGCGCATCACCAAGCTGACGCCGATGCAGGGCTTCTGCGCGGAGACCGGCGGCGCGGCGACGCTGTTCATGGCGACGTTCCTCGGCGTTCCGGTATCGACGACCCACACCATCACCGGCTCCATTGTCGGCGTCGGCGCGGCGCGGCGCGTGTCGGCGGTGCGCTGGAACGTTGCGAGTTCCATCGTCTATGCGTGGGTCATCACCATCCCCGCATCGGCGATCGTCGCCGCGCTGGCCTATTGGGCGGTGGCGATCATCAGGTAACGAGCTTCAGCCCGGCGATGCCGGCGACGATGAGGCCGATGCAGGCCAGCCGCGCCAGCGTTGCCGGGTCGTCGAACAGCATGATGCCGAGGATCGCGGTTCCGACCGCGCCGATGCCGGTCCAGATCGCGTAGGCGGTGCCGATCGGAAGCGTCTTGAGCGCAAGTCCGAGCAAACCCAGGCTGATCGCCATGGCCGCCAATGTCAGTACGGACGGCACCAGCCGCGTGAACCCTTCAGTGTATTTAAGGCCGATCGCCCAGCCGATTTCCATCAATCCGGCGGCGAACAACAAGAGCCATGCCATGCGGCCCTCCCAAGTCATGAGGCAGGGCCGTCCCCGCGCGTGGTTGTGTGGGATACGGAAGGTCGTCCTTCCGCAGTCCTGATATGGGGCGGGCGGAGGCGTCCGGCAAGCATCCGGCTGCGGTCCGGGCAGGGATGCAAATCCCCTTGATCCGGCCGATTTTCCCTGCCACACGCTCGCTGATGCCCGATCTCGCTTTAAAGACCGAATCCACACCTGCCTCACCGCTGGCGGCGGAAGTCGCGCGCCGGCGCACCTTCGCGATTATCTCGCACCCGGACGCCGGCAAGACCACGCTGACGGAAAAGCTGCTGCTGTTCGGTGGCGCCATCAATCTTGCCGGACAGGTCAAGGCGAAGGGGGAGCGCCGCAATACCCGGTCGGACTGGATGAAGATCGAACGTGACCGCGGTATCTCGGTGGTCACTTCCGTGATGACCTTCGAGTTCGATGGCCGGGTGTTCAATCTGCTGGATACGCCGGGTCACGAGGACTTTTCCGAGGACACCTACCGCACCCTGACCGCGGTGGATTCCGCCGTCATGGTGATTGACGCGGCCAAGGGCATCGAGGCCCGCACCCGGAAGCTGTTCGAGGTCTGCCGGCTGCGCGATATCCCGATCGTCACCTTCATCAACAAGATGGACCGTGAGAGTCGCGACACCTTCGATCTGCTGGACGAGATCGAAAAGACGCTGGCGCTCGATACCACTCCGATGACCTGGCCGGTCGGGCGCGGCCGCGATTTTCTCGGCACCTACGATATCGCGACCGGCGGCATTCGCCTGCTCGACGGCGGCGGCGCCAAGACCGGCGCGGCTGAACGGATCGACATCGCCGATCTCGCCACGCGCAACGCCAACCTGAATGTCGATGAGATCAGGGAGGAACTAGCGCTGGCCACCGAAGCCTGCAAGCCTTTCGAACTCGAGGCATTTCGCGAGGGGCACCTGACGCCGGTCTACTTCGGCTCGGCGTTGCGCAATTTCGGCGTCGGCGACCTTCTGGAGGGGCTCGGAAAATTCGCGCCTCCGCCGCGCGCGCAGGAGTCCAACCTGCGCAAGGTCGAGGCCGACGAGCCGCGCATGACCGCCTTCGTGTTCAAGATCCAGGCGAACATGGATCCCAACCATCGCGATCGCATCGCCTTCGCGCGACTGTGTTCCGGCAAGCTGACGCGCGGCATGAAGGCGAAGCTGGTGCGGACCGGCAAGCCGATGCCGCTGTCCTCGCCGCAGTTCTTCTTTGCGCAGGATCGCGCCATCGCGGACGAGGCGTTCGCCGGCGACGTGGTCGGCATTCCCAATCACGGCACCTTGCGGATCGGCGACACCCTGACCGAAGGCGAGGATGTCACTTTCGTCGGAGTGCCCTCGTTCGCGCCGGAAATCGTCCGTCGCGTGCGGCTGACCGATGCGATGAAGGCGAAGAAACTGAAGGAAGCTCTGCAGCAGATGTCGGAGGAGGGCGTGGTGCAGGTTTTCCGCCCGCGCGACGGAGCGCCCGCGCTGGTCGGCGTCGTCGGGATGTTGCAGCTTGATGTGCTGAAGGCGCGCCTCGATGCCGAATATTCGCTGCCGGTGGATTTCGAGGTCTGCGAGTTTCAGCTCGCGCGCTGGATTTCATCAGACGACCGCAAGAAGCTCGATGTCTTCATTGCCGCCAACGGCTCCGGCGTTGCGGATGATGTCGACGGCGATCCGGTGTTTTTGGCCAAGAACGAATTCTATCTTGGCTATACGCGAGAGCGCGCCGAAGGCATCGTTTTTTCCAGCGTCAAGGACGTGAAGAAGACGTCATGATTTCACCTGACGAAAACGGCCGGTGCGGGACCGGCCGTTTTTGAAAAGTGAAGGGTTAGCGCATCGGGCCGCCGGGGCGGGGAGCGCCGTTGATGCCTGCCGGCGGCGGTGCTGCATCCATCGATCCGGCGGCGCCTGCGTCGACGTTGCCACGCCCTGGAGCCGCGCCGACCGTGCCTTTAGCCGATCCTCTCGGATGAACTTTCTGTGTATGCGCCGATCCGGACGCTCCCGCGCTGCCACGGACGCTGTCGTTCTGCTGCGTCTGGCCGTAAGGCGAGGGCTGCTGAGCCTGGGCTCCCGCAATTCCGAAGGCCGTGACGGCAGCGGCGGCGGCGAGAAGTCTGAGGTTCATTTGCGTATGCTCCATCTGGTTGGTGGAGCGGCGATAACCGCGATCGAACGCCCGCGTTCCTACTCATTCAAGGTGATTGCGGGGTGTTGTTGCGACGAAAACATGTTTGCCCCCGTTCTTGCGCCGTGTTGCCTGAAACTCATCAAGGGTGTTAATCGGGGACCAGTGCACACAGGAGGATACGATGGGACTATTGGTGATGATTGCTGGCCTTGTTCTGTCCCTCGGCGTGCATCTCGTCGTGACACGGCGCGAGTTTCGCGCGCGGCTGATCTCGTCCTATGGCGAAGGGCCGTACAAGATCGGGTTCTCGCTGATATCGGCTGTTGGCGTCGCGCTGACCCTTTGGGGATTTCTGAGTTATCGCGCCACCGGCGTGATCGACGTCTGGTATCCGCCGCGCGTGATGAAGCACATCGCCGAAGCGCTGATCCTGCCATCCATCATTCTTGTGGTCGCGTCCTATATCCGCGGCCGCATCTATGCGAAGCTGAAGCATCCGATGCTGGTAGGGATCAAACTGTGGGCGACGGCGCATCTGCTCGCCAACGGCGACCTCGGCTCGATCATCCTGTTCGGATCGATCCTGGCGTGGGCGGTTATCGACCGCATCTCGCTTAAGCACCGCTCGGATCCGGGCGGCCTGCCGATTCCGGTCGGCGGGGTTCGCAACGACGTGATCGCCATTGTCGTCGGTGTCGTCGTGTATGTCGCGATCGGCGCTCTTTTCCATCCTTTCGTCCTCGGCGTTCCCGTCTTCGGAGCGTAGCATGTCGGTCCAGTCGGCCATCAGGCGCAGGACGGCACCGGACATTCGCGCTCGCAAGAATGGCGATCCGATCGTGATGCTGACCTCGTATCACGCTCATACCGCGGCGCTGGTCGACCGTTACTGCGACGTCATTCTGGTCGGCGACAGCCTGGGCAACGTGATGCACGGTTTCGAGACCACCGTGCCGGTCACGCTCGACATGATGATCCTGCAGGGCCGCGCGGTGATGCGCGGATCGCAACAGGCGCTGGTCGTGGTGGACATGCCGTTCGGCTCCTACGAAGCCTCGAAGGAGCAGGCGTTTCATTCCGCCGCGCGTATTCTCAAGGAGACGCTTTGCGGCGCGGTGAAGCTCGAAGGCGGCGTGAAGATGGCGGAGACCATCGCGTTTCTTTCCGCGCGCGGGATTCCCGTGATGGGGCATGTCGGCCTGACGCCGCAATCGATCAACACGCTTGGCTCGTTTCGCGCGCAGGGACGCGAGGAAGGGACATGGCAGCCGATCGAGGATGATGCGCGCGCCGTCGCGGAAGCCGGCGCATTCGCGATGGTGATCGAAGCCGTCGCGGAGCCTTTGGCGCGCAGGATCACGGAAACGGTCGCGATCCCGACGATCGGCATCGGAGCCAGTCCCGCCTGCGACGGTCAGGTGCTGGTGCTGAAGGACATGCTGGGCCTGTCGCCGCGCGCGCCGAAATTCGTCCGGCGCTATGGCGAACTCGGCCCCATGATCGAGGCCGCGATCGAGGGCTATGCGCGCGACGTGCGCAGCCGCGCCTTTCCTGGCCCGGAGCACGTTTATGCCATGAAGCCGAAAAGTTAGATCGGTAGGGTCCGACTCGAATCCCTCAACTTTACGATCGCTTGACTAGAATTTTCTGATTGCCGCAACTGTTGCGAGAACACGTTATCCGTGCAAAGTACGCCTGCCGCCAGCAGGCGGCGCGTTGAACAACAACACGACAGCCCACAAACGGCTGTACGCTCGGAGCACAGATGCGAACCCTTATTCTGGCCCTCGCCCTTTTGAATTTCCCCCTTGTCACACCGTCCTTTGCCGATGACTCCGGTCCCGTATTCACCGACCAGGGTACGGCCTGGGATATGTCCAGCCGAAGCGATTTCTACACGCGCGATCAGGGTTCGCGCCTCATTCCGTGGGCGTGGCTCAAGGCGCTCAAGCAAGCTGACGGCGCTCCCTTTCTCTCCGACGGTTTGACAAGGTACGGATACCTGCCGGCTCTCGATGCTTCAGCGGAGCTTCCGGTGGGATTCTACGCGTCCGGGCCGACCGGCGCGAAGGTCGTCGGGATGACGTGCTCCGCCTGTCACACCCGCCAGATCAAGGTCGCGGACCGGCAGTATCGCATCGACGGAGGGCCGGCTCTCGTCGATTTCCAGGCGTTTCTGAGCGACCTCGACAAAGCGATGGCGCGGGCAACATCCGATGATGCCGCGTTCAAGGCATTCGCGGCGTCTGTCCTTCAGACGCCCAAGCCTGATAGCGATAAGATCGCCGCTCTGCGGAGCGACGTGGACGCATGGTACGTCCGCTATCACGCCATTGTGGATCGGTCCCTTCCGAACCCTGGCTGGGGATTGGGACGCCTCGATGCGGTGGGCATGATCTTCAATCGCGTGACGGGGTTGGGCATCGGCCCCGAGCCGACCTTTCTGATCCCGGAGAACATTCACAGAGCCGACGCGCCGGTACGCTATCCTTTCCTCTGGAACGCACCCAAGCAGGACAAGACGCAATGGCCGGGCTTCGCTGATAACGGGAGCGATATCCTCGGGCTGGCTCGGAATGTCGGCGAGGTGATGGGCGTTTTCGGCAACTTCCAGCCGACGCGCGACGGCTTGTTCATCGACTTCCTGAACAACAACTCGGTGAATTTCGACGGGCTGCAAAAGCTTGAGGATCTTGCAAAGAAGATCGGGCCGCCGAAATGGCCATGGTCCGTCGATGCGACGCTCGCGGCCAAGGGCAAGACTGTCTTTGAACGGGCGGCTGCTGACGGCGGCTGCCAGGAATGCCATGGCCAGAAAGCCGGCAAGGAGCGTTTCCCCTTTCAAAAGACCTGGGCAACACCAATTCAGAACGTCGGGACGGACACGCGTGAGTACGATATCCTGGGATGGACGGCCAAATCGGGCGTGCTGAAAGGCGCCTACATTCCGTTCGCGACCAAGCCTCTGAAGGAAACCGACCTCGCGTTCAACATTCTCTCGACCTCGGTGATCGGCACGATCGGAGAGCATGTCCTGAGCTTTTCGAAAGGCGCCTCTCCACGCGCTCTCGGGGCCTCCGTTCAGTCCGAGGCCGCGCCGGGCGCACCTCAGCCCGTCGACGCCACTCAACTCCCGGCTGTCTTGCAGGATTTGCCGGGTGCATTCAGGTTCCCTGAAGCCGCTGCAACTCCTGAAACCCGTCTTCGACTGGACATGGGTGCCGGAAGCTCGAACACCGATGCCGCAACTCCCGCGCCTCCGAAGGGCGCGTATGAATCGCGGGTTCTCTACGGCATCTGGGCGGCCGCGCCATACCTGCACAATGGTTCGGTCGCGAGTCTCGCCGAACTGCTCAAGCCTGCAAGCCAGCGGCAGCAGCGTTTTGCGATCGGTCCCGACTATGACGTGAATAACATCGGCATTGCCGCCAACCAGACCCAGGCCGGCAACGTTCGCGAAACGACCGGTTGCGACGATCTGAATTCCGGCAACAGCCGTTGCGGCCACGAGTTCGGGACGAGTCTGCCGGACACCGACAAGAAAGCGCTTCTCGAATATCTGAAAACGCTTTGAAAGGTTGGCCTGCTTCGCCATTGTAGCGTTTTCGAGCGAAACACGTCCTCGGGGTTGACCCGAGGATGGAATCCGGTTCGCGTGAAGAGAACGCGTCAAAACAAGATCACGTTTATGGTTTTGGATCGATTCGATCCAAAACCATCGTGATCTAGCCGATCAGGTTCGCTTTTGCCTTGTCGGTGCCATATCGCTACGATACCGCAGCCGACATGGTGGGTTACGCGCCGCGCGGCGCTTGACGTTTGCGGAATTGGGGCGACTATAAGTGACTGAAATATATAGTGAAATTGATGATGAGCTCCGTCGCGAGCGACTCAAGAAAGTCTGGGGCCAGTATTCGGCGCTCATCATTGCCGCCGTCATACTCGCGCTCGTCGCTGTCGGCGGCTGGCGTGGATACCAATATCTCCAGACTCAGAAGGCCGCCGAGGCCAGTTCAGCCTTTGAAGCGGCCGCCGCGCTGGCCGATCAGAACAAGCATGCCGAAGCCGAGGCGGCTTTCGCCAAACTGGCGGAGACCGCGCCTCTCGGATATCGTAATCTGTCGCGGCTTCGCGCCGCCGCGGAAGCCGCCAGGCATGACATCAATGCCGCGGTGAAATTGTATGACGTGATCGCAACCGAGGGCGGATTCAGCAGCGTCGAGCGCGATTTCGCGCGGGTGCGCGCCGCCGCCTTGCTGGTGGACGCCGAGACCTACAACAACATGCTGCAGCGGCTCGAATCGGCGGCTGCGCCCGAGGCGACGTTCCGCCATAGCGCGCGGGAGCTTCTGGCGTTATCCGCCTGGCGTTCCGACGACGCCACGGCGGCGCGGAAGTGGCTTGATATGATCAGCGAGGATGGCCAGACCCCGTCCAGCCTGCGCAGTCGCGCCGAAGCCCTGCAAGCCTTGCTGCCGCCGGTTGCGAAGAGCTGAACAGGCGTGCCGAAGTCAAGTTTGAACGAGAAACCGTCGATGCGCCGCTCGGAACGTCTGTTGACTGTCGCCGTTCTGATCTCGCTGTGCGGCATGCTGGCCGGTTGCGGTGGTGGCGGTCTGAACAATTGGGATCCTACCGATATGCTCAACTTCCTCGACACCAAGAAGAAGATGCCGGGTAACCGCCAGCCGGTTTTCCCGAATGGTGTTCCGGGTATCGAGCAGGGTGTGCCGAAGGATCTCTACAAGGGTGATGTCGGGCTTCAGCAGGAGCAAGCTGCGGCGCCGGCACCGCCCGATGAATCAGAGCTGACGCGACGCCAGGGCGCGGCGGACAGCTCGTCTCGTCGCGCCACAGCGGCCGATGCTCCCACAGCCGCTGCACCCCGCAAGCCCAAGCGTCTCGTTCATCGCCGGGCCACGTCCCTGCCAAAGGAAGAAGCTCCCCCAACGCGGCAGGCCGAGCCGCCGCCGCCCGCCGCGCAGCAGTCCGAGCCGGCTGCGGCGTCGCCTTTCCCGGCTCCGCTGCCCAGCGGTAGCTTCTCGCGCTGACAGCGGTATCGGTGCTGCTGAAACACTGGTATTGAGACGCCGCCCTTGAGCATTATCCGGCTAACCGGATTTCACTTCGCTCGAAAACGCTATAGAGCGGGTGCGGAGCGTCGATGTCCTTCACCATTGCCATCATAGGCCGTCCGAACGTCGGAAAATCGACGCTGTTCAACCGTCTGGTGGGGCAGAAGCTGGCGTTGGTTGACGACGAGCCGGGCGTGACGCGCGATCGCCGCGAGGGGCAGGCGCGTCTCGGCGATCTCGATTTCACGGTGATCGACACCGCCGGCCTCGACGAGGGGCCGCGCGGCTCTCTGACGGCGCGCATGCAGGAGCAGACGGAGGCCGCGATTGCAGCCGCCGATGCGCTGATGTTCGTGTTCGACGCGCGTGCGGGCCTCACGCCGACGGATCGTTCATTCGCCGATTTCGCGCGCCGCGCCGACAAGCCGGTCGTGCTCGTCGCCAACAAGAGCGAGGGCAGGCACGGCGACGCTGGCGCGCTGGAATCCTATGCGCTGGGGCTCGGCGATCCGGTCGGCGTATCCGCCGAGCACGGCGAAGGCATGGGCGATCTTTATGATGCCTTGCGCTCGGTGATGCCGGAGCCGGCGGAAGAGGTCGACGAGGAGGAGATCGTCGAGCCCGATATGTCGCGGCCGATCCGCGTGGCCATTGTCGGGCGGCCCAATGCGGGCAAATCGACCGGGATCAATTATCTGCTCAGCGAAGAGCGGCTGCTGACGAGTCCGGAAGCCGGCACGACGCGGGACTCGATCTCGGTCGAGCTAAACTGGAAGGGACGCGATTTCCGCATCTTCGATACCGCCGGATTGCGGCGGAGGTCGCGGATCGAGGCAAAGCTCGAGAAGTTGTCGGTGGCGGATACGTTGCGCGCCGTCAGGTTCGCCGAAGTTGTCGTCCTGATGACGGATGCGCAGAACAGGTTCGAGGAGCAGGATCTCCGCATCGCCGATTTGATCGAGCGCGAAGGCCGCGCGCTCGTGATTGCCGTGAACAAATGGGACTTGATGAAGGGCGGTTCGGCGCGGATTACCTCGCTGCGCAACGATGTCGATCACTGGCTGCCTCAAGTCAGGGGCGCTCCGGTGGTCGCGATTTCCGGTCTGACGGGCGAGGGAATTGATGGGTTGATGACTGCGATCCAGACCGCCTATGCCGTATGGAATCGCCGTGTCGCAACGGCGTTGCTCAATCGCTGGTTTCAGCAGGCGGTCGCAGCCAGTCCGCCGCCTGCGGTCTCCGGTCGGCGGCTGAAGCTCAACTACGCAACGCAGACCAAGGCGCGTCCGCCGAGCTTCGTGGTGTTTTGTTCGCGGGCGGATGCTGTTCCGGAATCTTATCTGCGCTATCTGGTCAACAGCTTGCGTGAGACCTTTGATCTGGCAGGCACGCCGATCCGGATCACGCTTCGCGAAAAAGCCAATCCGTTCGCGCATAAACGCAAGCGCAAGTCTTAGCGCGCGGGGCGCGGACTGGGATGGCAGCCATCGGTGTGCGGACGTGAATGTGAAGACTTGAATGTAAGACTTGAATGTAAGACTTGGATCGATGCCGGTCAGCGACTTTGAGGAGGCCGCGCACGCTGCATGAGTTGGGTTCTGTAGTTCACCAGCAGGTCTGCGGCCAGTTCGGCCGGAGTTCGGCGATCACCGCTGAGGTCTTTCCTGAATGGCGGTTTCTTGAAAGCAAAAGCGCGGATCACGCGTTCCACAATGGCTTGCATCGTCAACTCCTGATCCGATCGAAACCATCCATCTCCAGAAAAGTTCCCGCGTCACGCATCGCGACTCTTGTGATCGTATAATTTTCCGGTCTCGCTCCAGGAGGGCAGGCACATCGGGATAATGAGTTCGGCAATCTGTTCAGGCGTGTCCAGCGTCATGGGATCCTCGCCCGGGAACACGATGGCGCGCAGCCGGGTCCGGACCGGCCCGGGATCGAACAGGTTGACCCGGATTCCGGTCGTCGCGGTTTCGTTCGCCCAGCATCGCACGAGCGTATCCAGCGCGGCCTTCGAGGCTGCGTAGGGCCCGCGATAGGCATTGGCGTTTCCGGCGGCGCTGGCGGTGACGAACACCGCGCGCCCGGCATCCGATTGCCTCAGCAATGGCTCCATGCAGCGGATCAATTGAAAATTCGCGGTGACGTTGATTGCCATCACGTCCTGCCATGGCTTCAGTTCGATGTGTCCGAGCGGCGAGGAAGGACCGGCGATGCCGGCGTTGCCGACGAGAATATCGATCTTGCCGTGGCGCTCGTTCAATGCGGCGCCGAGCCGGGCGATCCCGTCGAAGTCGGTGAGATTGAGCGGCACCAGCGTCGCGCTGCCGCCGTCGTTGCGGATGTCGTCGTCAAGCTCTTCGAGTCCGCCCTGCGTGCGAGCGACGGCGATCACATGCGCGCCGGCTTTTGCCAGCGCGCGCGCGGTGGCGTAGCCGATTCCGCGCGAAGCTCCGGTCACGAGCGCGATGCGGGAAGTGAGCGGTTTTGTCATGACAGGGGGTGCTTCGTGCTAGGGGTGACGAAAACGGAGGTTTGCGCCTTATGCCTGAATTATCCGCCGAGGCCAAAGCCCAATGGTAGCCGATGTCGCGAGCCGACCTGTCGCTGGTTTCGGCAATCGCGGCTTCCACGAGATTGCGTTCGACAAGCGGTTACAGCAATGCCTCGGCCTTCATGGTCCGGCCGCTCCAGAGCCTTTCCGCTTCTGATTGAATCAGAAGCGAGGCTCTATGATCTTGTTTTGACGCATTTTCTTCACGCGAACCGGTACACTTCGCTCGAAAACGCTATAGGCTGGAGGTTCTGTTGGTGAATGAGTCCTCGGAATGGATTATCGATCTCTACGAACGGCACGCGCGGACCTTCGATCGCGAGCGCGGCAGGAGCCTGTTCGAACGCGGCTGGCTTGATCGGTTTCGCACGGTCGCCGGCCCAAGAGCGGCCATCCTCGACATCGGTTGCGGATCAGGCGAGCCGATTGCGCGCGCGCTCATCGACGCCGGACACAACATCACCGGTATCGATTCGGCAGAAACGATGATCGCAATCTGCCGTGAGCGCTTTCCGGCGCAATCGTGGGTGGTTGCCGATATGCGGAGCCTCGTCCTCCGCCGTCGGTTCGGCGGCATTCTTGCGTGGGACAGCTTTTTCCATCTTACACAAGCCGATCAACGGGCGATGTTTGCGGTCTTTGCCGCGCATGCGGCGGAAGGATGCGCGCTGATGTTCACCAGCGGCCCGCGTGCGGGCGAGGCGATCGGGTCATATCAGGGCGAGGCACTGTACCACGCGAGTCTCGATCCCGACGAATATCGGGCGTTGCTGCGTGCCCACCAATTTGATGTCGTCGACCACATTGCGGAAGACGCAACATGCGGTGGCCACACCGTATGGCTGGCGCGGTCAGATGGAAGCGGTCCTGCTGCTAGCGGTCCTGTTGCTTGCTAGCGCGAGGGTCAGCTTGCTTCCGCGAGCAGCGACAATTGATGCGGCTGCGGTTCGATGTCGGTATGGTCGGTAAGGCTGGTCGGATAGGCGCCCGTGAAGCAGTGATCGGCATATTTCGGGTTCGCCGGATCGCGCCCGGGTTCGCCCATGGCGCGGTACATGCCGTCGATGGAGAGGAAGGCCAGCGAATCCGCGCCGATCATCTCACGCATCTCTTCGAGGCTGTGGGTCGCGGCCAACAGTCCGTTCCGGTCGGGCAGGTCGATGCCGTAGTAATCGGGATGGATGATCGGCGGCGAGGCGAGGCGGAAATGCACCTCCGTAGCCCCGGCATCGCGCATCATGCGGACGATCTTTCTCGAAGTCGTGCCGCGCACCAGCGAGTCGTCGATCAGGATGATGCGTTTGCCGGCGATCGCGGCGCGGTTGGCGGAATGTTTCATCCGGACGCCGAGTTCGCGAACGCTTTGCGCCGGCTGGATGAATGTGCGGCCGACATAATGGTTTCTGATGATGCCTAGTTCGTAGGGCACCCCGGAGAAACGACTGTAGCCAAGGGCGGCAGGCACGCCGGAATCAGGTACCGGCACGACAACATCGACATCGACATGACTTTCGCGGGCCAGTTGCGCGCCGAACGCCTTGCGGACTTCATAGACCGAACGGCCTGCGACGATCGAATCCGGCCGTGAAAAATAGATGTATTCGAAGATGCACGGCCTGGGCGGCATCGGAGGAAAGGGCTTGTGAATCTCGGTTTGAATGACGTCATCCTTGCGGTGAAACACGATGACTTCGCCTGGTTCGATGTCACGGACATACTTGGCGCCGATGATGTCGAGTGCACAGGTTTCCGAGGCAAGGATCGGGCAACCGTCGAGTTCGCCGAGCACGAGCGGACGGATGCCTCGCGGATCGCGCGCTCCAACCAGCTTCTTGTTGGTCAGCGACACCAGCGCATAGGCGCCCTCAATGGCCCGGAGCGCTTCGATATAGCGCTCGATGAAGCGGCCGCGCCTCGACTGCGCGACCAGATGCAGGATGGCCTCGGTATCGGAGGTCGATTGCATCAAGGCGCCACGGCCTACCAGTTCGCGGCGCAGCGTCAGTCCGTTGGTGAGGTTGCCGTTGTGGGCGACGGCGAACCCGCCAGCGTGGAGTTCGGCGAACAGCGGCTGCACGTTGCGCAGGATGGTGCCGCCGGTGGTGGAGTAGCGGGTGTGGCCGACAGCGGCGCTGCCGGGAAGACGCTCAATCACCTCGCGGCGGGAGAAGGCATCGCCGACAAGTCCGAGCCGGCGTTCGGAGTGGAAGCGGTGGCCGTCGAAGGTCACGATTCCGGCCGCTTCCTGGCCGCGGTGCTGGAGAGCATGAAGGCCGAGCGCGGTGATCGCCGCGGCTTCCGGATGACCGAAAATGCCGAACACGCCGCACTCCTCGCGCAGCGTGTCGCCGTCAAGATCGAAATCAGTATCGGGATCGTTGGGGGAAGCGTCGCTGGAAAGACTCTGCTGACAGTCCATTGCGCCTCGCTTTTCGACGGCACCTGAGTAAGTCGTGAACGTCAAGTCCGCGCTCCCAACTAATGTTCCGCCGGTTTGCCGTCGATCAGTTTTTGCAGGCTGTCTCGGGCAGGTTTGGAATAGCCATCGGAGCCCGGAGACTCAGCAGGTTCTGAATCCGGTTGCTCCACTTCGGGCTTATTCTTCTTGAGCTTGTTTAAGATGGTGTTCTCTGGATCGTCCGGCAAGAGCGACTGTAGCCAGGTGCCGGTGGAATTGAGCATCGTGAGCGATTTCGCCCCCGTCACCCAGTCCGGCCGTTGCTTGTCCGGAACCAGCCAGGTGAAGAACAGGAAAGCGACGACGACGATGAGCAGCCCCCGCGCAAGCCCGAACAGGAAACCAAGGGTGCGGTCGAGCGCGCCGATCCTCGAATCGAGAACCATGTCCGAAATGCGTGTCGTAAGGATCGAAATGACGATCAAGGTGCCGATGAAAACGCCGCCGATCACGGCCGCCGCCGCGATCGTGTCGTTGTTAAAATAATTCTTCGCGAACGGCAGAAGCTTCTGGAACGAGTAAAGGGTGGCCAGCGCGGCGATGCCCCATGAGGCGATCGACAGGATTTCGCGCATGAAGCCGCGAATCATCGCCAGTAGGCCCGAAATCAGCATCACGCCGAGCAGAACGAGGTCGAGGATTGTTATCGGCATCGGCTGGTCAGGTCCGCTCGTAAATCTCGAAAACCGCGAATCGTCGTTCGATCGCCTGCCGGGGCAGACTATCGTACGATATATCCGCAGTATTATTTGAGCATGATCTTTTCCGAAAACCGGTTTCCACTTTTCGGGATCATGCTCTAGCCTTGCGGCTGGCGCGGGATGTATAGCGGCGGCGGGCCGCAACGTCACGCCGCTTTAGCCTCCCTGACGACGGTTTTGGCCGGGTGTGGCATTTTTCTCCGGGTCCGCGCGTTTGCCGGGACGGACTTGCCCGCGCGCGGCGATATCCGCCACCAGCGTGGTCAATCCGGCGACGGTATCGAGGGAAAGACCGGCATCGCTGCCGATATCTCCGCGAGCCGATTCCGGCAGCACGGCACGTCCGAATCCGAGCTTGGCGGCTTCCTTGAGCCGCGCCGGGGTTTGCGCCACCGGCCTGACCGCGCCGGATAGCGAAATCTCGCCGAAATAGACCGCGTCGGTCGGGAGCTGGGCGTTTGTCAGCGATGACACCAGCGCCGCGGCCGCGGCAAGATCGGCGGCCGGCTCGTTGATGCGCAGACCGCCCGCTACATTGAAATAAACGTCGTGCCCCGAAAGCTTGACCCCGCAATGCGCTTCGAGAACCGCCAGCACCATGGACAGCCGGCTCGAATCCCAGCCGACGACGGCGCGTCGCGGCGTTCCGAGCGAGGTCGGCGCCACCAGCGCCTGTAATTCCACCAGCACCGGCCGGGTGCCCTCGATGCCCGCGAAGACCGCCGTGCCCGGACTGCCGAGATCGCGCTCCGACAGGAAGAGTTCGGACGGGTTGGAGACCTCGCGCAGGCCCAGTCCCGTCATCTCGAAGACGCCGATCTCGTCGGTGGGACCGAACCGGTTCTTCACCGCGCGCAGAATACGAAACTGCTGCGAGCCTTCGCCTTCGAACGACAGCACCGCGTCGACCATGTGCTCGACCACGCGTGGACCGGCGATCTGGCCGTCCTTGGTGACATGGCCCACCAGGATCAGAGCCGCTCCGGATTTTTTGGCGAAGCGTATGAGCGCCTGCGCCGAGGCGCGAACCTGCGTGACCGTTCCCGGCGCGGATTCCACCGTGTCGGTCCACATGGTCTGGATCGAGTCGATCACCACGAGACGCGGCACCGTGCCTTCGGACAGGGTGGCGACGATATCCTCAACCGAGGTTTCCGCCGCCAGTTGCACCGGCGCGTCGGCAAGCCCGAGGCGTTCGGCGCGCAACCGCACCTGCGCGACCGCCTCCTCGCCGGAAATGTAGACCGCGCGATGGCCGGCGCGCGCCAAAAGGCTCGTCGCCTGCGTAAGGAGGGTCGATTTGCCGATTCCCGGATCGCCGCCGACCAGAAGGACGGAGCCGCGCACAAAGCCGCCGCCAGTCACGCGATCCAGTTCGGCCATGCCGGAGGAGAGGCGTGGCGCGTCCTGCGTCTTGCCCGTCAGCGTCTCCAGCGTGAACAGCCGGCCCTTGCGTCTGGAACGCACGCTGACCGGCATCGTCGTCGCACCGGTGATATCCTCCTCGGCCAGCGTATTCCATTCGCCGCAGCCGTCGCACTTGCCCTGCCAGCGGTTATAGGCCGCGCCGCAGTTCTGGCAGACGAAGGAGAGGGCGGATTTAGCCATTGATTCGGTGTCAGGTTCGGGACTCGGCCGGGCCGCCTTTATAGACTCGGTGGTAGCGGCCGCCGAGGCTGGTGAGCACCTCGTAACCGATGGTGCCGAAATGGTGAGCGAGTTCGTCCACGGTGATGCCTTCGCCAATCAGCGTCGCCAGATGACCACGCCGGACTCCGGCATGGGCTGGCAGATCGGTGATGTCGACCGCCAGCAGGTCCATGGAAATCCGGCCCGCCACCGGACATCGCGTTCCAGCGACAACGACCTCGGCTCCGCGCGTGCCATCATTGCTGCCGCCGGCGCGGAAATAGCCGTCGGCGTATCCCGCCGAGACGACGGCAAGCCGGGTCGGCCGCCGCGCGGTCCAGGTTGCGCCGTAGCCGACGCTTTCGCCTTTGTCGATCGAGCGGGTCTGGATGATCCGGGCCTTCAAGTCGATGACCGGCAGCATCGGAGTGCCCGCTTCCGGCGTGGGGTTGACGCCATAGAGCGCGGCGCCCGGACGCACCAGGTCGAACTGATACTGGGCCCCGAGAAAAATGCCGGACGAGTTCGCCAATGAGGCCGGAACCCCGGAAAACTGCCTGGCGATCTCACGAAACGCCGCGACCTGACCGGCATTGAGCGGATGGTGGAGGCTTTCCGCGCACGCCAGGTGACTCATCACCAGCGTGACACCATGATCGCCGGCATTGATCCTTGGAAGGATGCCTTGCGCCTCATCCAGGGTGAGACCCAGGCGGTTCATTCCGGTGTCGATGTGAATGGCCGCGCCACCCGCCCAGCCGGTGCGCCGGCAAAACACGTCCCATTCCGCAAGTTCATTGAGATCGCCGATTACCGGCCGGCAATTGATTGTCGCGAAGGCGTCACCGCAATTCTGGAAGAAGCCATCCAGCACATAGATGTCGGCGGTGGAAGCGGCGGCGCGAACCACCCGCGCCTCATCGAGCGTGGCGACGAAAAACGTCCTGCATCCGGCAGCGCTCAGCGCGCGCGCCACGGGCCGGGCGCCACAGCCGTAAGCGTCAGCCTTGACCACCCCCGCGCATTCGGCGGGCACGGCGGTTTTCTCCAGCTTGCGCCAGTTGGCGACGATGGCGTCGAGATCGACCGTGAGGGTGCCGGTTGCCGCGGCTGCCGCAGTAGTCGCGCCGGTATCGGCCGGCACGCCGCTCACTTTAGAATCGGGCATGAGATTCATGCCGCATGCTACGCCCGGCCGCACGGCGGTTCAACCGCGCGAGCGGTCGGTCTGGAAGGTCTGTAAGGCTAGATCCGCTCGGGCAGGTGACCTTCATGTGCGAGATCGCTGAAGCGCGTGAACTGTCCCTCGAACTGCAGCTCGACGGTGCCGGTCGGTCCATGCCGCTGCTTGCCGATGATAACCTCCGCCTTGCCGTGCACCAGCGACATATCGAGCTGCCATTTCTCGTGCTCCGGCGTGCCCGCGCGCGGCTCCTTGTTCTGGAGGTAGTATTCCTCGCGGAAGACGAACATCACGACATCGGCGTCCTGCTCGATCGAACCGGATTCGCGAAGGTCTGAAAGTTGCGGGCGCTTGTCGTCACGGCTTTCGACCTGACGCGACAGTTGCGACAGCGCGAGGATCGGAACGTTCAGTTCTTTCGCCAGCGCTTTCAGGCTGGTTGTGATCTCGGTGACTTCCTGCACGCGGTTGTCGCTGCGCTTGCCGCTGCCCAGCAGAAGCTGGATGTAGTCGACGATCAGCACGTCGAGCCCCTTCTGACGCTTCAGGCGACGCGCGCGCGCCGTCAGCTGCGAAATCGACAGGCCGCCCGTCTCGTCGACGAAAAGCGGCAGGTGCTCCAGCTCGATGGTGTGATCGCGGATCTTCTCGAAGTCGCTTTCGGTGATGCCGCCGCGCCGGATATTGCTGGAAGCGATGCTGGTCTGCTCGGCGAGAATACGCGTCGCCAGTTGCTCGGCCGACATTTCGCAGGAGAAGAAGCCCACGATTCCGCCATTGACGGTCTTCATCGTGCCGTCGGGCTGAAGCTCCGCCTGATAGGCTTTGGCGATATTGTAGGCGATGTTGGTGGCGAGCGCCGTCTTGCCCATGCCCGGCCGTCCCGCCACGATGATCAGATCGGACGGCTGCAACCCTCCCATTCGCGAGTCGAGGTCACGCAGCCCCGTCGCGATGCCGGACAGCTTCCCGTCGCGGCGATAGGCGTTGGCCGCCATGTCGAGCGCGGTCTTCATCGCCTGGGAAAATTTCTGGAAGCCGCCTTCATAGCCGCCGGATTCGGCGAGTTCGTAGAGCCGGCGCTCGGCATCCTCAATCTGCGCCTTCGGCGCGAAATCAACCGGCGCGTCATAGGCGACGTTGACCATGTCCTCGCCGATGTGAATCAGGTCCCGGCGCAGCGCCTGCTCATAGATCGTGCGTCCGTAATGCAGGGCGTTGATGATCGTGGTGGCTTCCGCCGCCAGACGGGCGAGGTACTGGCTTGCGGTCATTCCGCCGATGTCGGTGTCAGCGGGAATGAAGGTCTTGACCGTCACGGGCGTCGCGATCTTGCCGCTGCGGATCAGGCTACCCGCGGTCTCGAAGATGGTCCGATGCACCGGGTAGAAGAAGTGCTTCGGGTCGAGGAAATCGGACACCCTGTAGAATGCGTCGTTGTTGACGAGAATCGCGCCGAGAAGGTCGCGCTCCGCTTCGAGATTATGCGGCGGGGTGCGATAGGCTGGCGTCGCATCAGGCGCAAGCTTCAGGATGTTCGAATCAGCCATGGCTTTCGGATTCTGACCTTTATTATTTGCGGGATGGGCCCCGCTATATTTGCGGGATACGAGTCCCGCTATATTTGTGGGATACGGGCCCCGCATAAAGCGCCGCTCCGGTGGACGGCGGAAGCAAGGTCATGCCCCTTATGCCCGATTCCCACATGACCTTAAATGAAACTCGAGTCGCTAACGCAACGAACTTGACTGCCGGCTGAACCTTCTCTGCGACTCATCGTCGAGCCGCCGCGATGCACGAAGCATAAGCTGCTGTTGATCATGCATCATTCTCACGCGATTTGAAGCCGTGGCCGGTGCTTTTGCTCCAGACCGCGCAGCTTTGCCTCCCCGCGCTGGATGTAGTCGCGCGTTATCGGCACGATGCCTTGCCGTTTCGTGATCTGAATCTGGAAATTCATCAGATTCTGTTTCCGAAACGACATTTCCGATGCCGCCAGATAGAATTCCCACATCCGCGCGAACCGCTCGTCATATAGCCGCACCGCTTCCTCGCGGCGCGCCATGAAGCGCTCGCGCCATGCCTTCAGCGTCTCTGCATAGTGCAGACGCAGGACTTCGATGTCGCAGACCAGCAGCCCGGCGCTCTCGATGGCCGGCAGGACTTCCGACAGCGCGGGAATGTAGCCGCCGGGGAAGATATATTTCGCGATCCAGGGATTGGTGATGCCCGGACCTTCCGAACGGCCGATCGAATGCAGCAGCATGACGCCGTCGGGTTCGAGCAGCCCGGCGCAACGCTTGAAAAAGGTATCGTAGTGGTCGACGCCGACGTGCTCGAACATTCCGACAGATACGATGCGATCGAACGGTCCGGGGATGTCGCGATAATCCTGAAGCAGAAACTTCGCCGACCGCGTCAGTTTTTTCTCCACCGCGCGGGCATTGGACACCTGAA
>JAANMW010001994.1_pt1 | contig 19512 bp, 18 predicted proteins | sample 7279671 | NCBI WGS metagenome assembly JAANMW01 (sample SAMN14094541, study PRJNA606508) | bioreactor metagenome | isolation source: A lab-scale SPAN reactor treating ammonium-rich wastewater day 247 | place: Ireland: Galway | collected 2017-09-19
GCTTCAAGAACGGACTGCTGCCCATCGTGCTGCCCGAGGCCACCGTGGCGCAACTGTTCGACGAAGTGGCGGCCTTCCCCGGCTACCAGCTCACCATCGACCTGGAGCGCCAGGTGATCGTGCGCCCCCAGGGCGAAGAGATTCCGTTCGACGTGCAGGCTTTCCGCAAGTACTGCCTGCTCAATGGCTTTGACGACATCGGCCTGACCCTGCGCCAGTCCGACAAGATCAAAGCCTTTGAAGCCCAGCGCCTGGCCACCAAGCCCTGGCTGGCGCATTCGATGGTGTCCTGATATTTAAACAAAATTGGCCTCTAGCGCTTATGGGATAAGCGCTAGCAGCTATCAAAATAAAAGCAACCCATGAAAATCGCAGTTTTGCCCGGTGACGGCATTGGCACCGAAATTGTGGCCGAAGCCGTCAAGGTCCTCGACGTGTTGGGCCTCCCGTTCGAGATGGAATCCGCCCTGGTCGGCGGCGCCGCCTATGACGCCCACGGCCACCCCCTGCCCGAATCGACGCTCCAGCTCGCCAAGGATGCCGACGCGATCCTGTTTGGCGCCGTGGGCGACTGGAAATACGACAAGCTTGACCGCCCCCTGCGCCCCGAGCAAGCCATTCTGGGCCTGCGCAAACACCTGGGCCTGTTCGCCAACTTCCGCCCCGCCATTTGTTATGAGCAGCTGGTCAACGCCTCCAGCCTCAAGCCCGAGCTGATCTCCGGCCTGGACATCCTCATCATCCGCGAGCTGACGGGTGACATCTACTTTGGCCAGCCGCGTGGTCGCCGCGTGGCCACCGATGGCCACTTCCCCGGTGCCGAAGAAGCGTTTGACACCATGCGTTACAGCCGCCCCGAGATCGAGCGCATCGCCCACGTCGCCTTCCAGGCCGCCCGCAAGCGGAGCAAAAAGGTCACCAGCGTCGACAAGGCCAACGTGCTGGAAACCTTCCAGTTCTGGAAAGATGTTGTCACCGACGTGCACAAGGAATACCCCGACGTCGAGCTGCAGCACATGTATGTCGACAACGCGGCGATGCAACTGGTGAAGGCCCCCAAGGCGTTTGACGTGGTGGTGACCGGCAACATGTTCGGCGACATCCTCAGCGACGAAGCCTCGATGCTCACCGGCTCGATCGGCATGTTGCCTTCGGCCAGCCTGAACAGCAAAAACCAGGGCCTGTACGAACCCAGCCACGGCAGCGCCCCCGACATCGCGGGCAAAGGCGTGGCCAACCCGCTGGCCACCATCTTGAGCGCCGCCATGATGCTGCGCTTCAGCCTGAACCAGGAAGAAGCCGCCCAGCGCATCGAGGCGGCCGTGCAAAAGGTACTGGCACAGGGGCTGCGCACGCCGGATATTTACAGCGCGGGCACCACCAAGGTGGGGACTGCGGAGATGGGCGATGCCGTGGTGAAGGCTCTGGGGTAAGAAGGATAAGTTCAGTAAAAGAAAAATGGGGCAGCTGTGCTGCCCCATTTTTCATGTAATGCAATTACTTAGTTAAAAGTGATTTGAAACGCGGGTCGCTCACAGCTTTCGCAAGCGTGCTCTGGACTGCAGGTGCAAATGCATCAGCCACGTTCTTGCAAGCGCTCCACGCATCCCAACTCGTATCGAAACGATGGCTGCTTTCCACTTGGAGAGTTTTGCCATTGCTTGACGTCAAGGTCAAACCAATTTCCCAACTGGCCGGACTGACTGAACTGAAGGTGAGCTTGTCAATGCGCCCGCCAATCGACACTGGAGCATTGCCGGCATATGCTTTTGCCAAGAACAGTTCTTCCTGAAAAGCTTCTTGAATAAATTGAGCGGCAGTTTTCCCTGACCCCAACGAAATGGGGCCATTCGCACGGCACCATGGGCTTCCTTCCACACCGGGTGCAGAAATGAAGTCATTTGTTTTGACTTTCTCCCCAGTCTCGCGAACGTATTCTTCAATAGTAACGACATTTCGTGTAGATGCCTTGTACTGCACCGGGCTACTGGTTGTAGAGCAACCTGCAACGAATACCACGCCTATTAAGAGACTAACAACAGTCTTGTGATTCATTTCCCAACCCGCCTGTAATAAATTGATACATCTTGATTCTACAACGCTGTTGGAATCTCGCGGACCATCCAATTTGACCTCGCGCAACTAGAGCCACCGAGGTCACTTCCGCTACAATCTTCATCCATGCTCGCCGCCCACCCGTTCGCCCCGAACCTCGCACCCTCCGCCTTGGCCGGTGCGGCTGCGCGCGCAAGCACCACCAAAACCACGACCATTAAGGGCTGATCCAGCTCCGGTTCGTCGTGCGCCCTCCCTGGCCAGACGAGCCGGGGGTAAACAGTCTGGTCTGGCACTGTTTTTACTTTGAAAGGGCGTTGAAATGAGTAAGTTGGTAGGGTTGGTTGGCTGGCGCGGCATGGTTGGCTCGGTCTTGATGGACCGCATGGCGCAAGAGAAGGACTTCGATCTGATCGAGCCCTTGTTCTTCTCCACCTCAAACGCCGGCGGCAAGGCGCCCGCCCAGGCAAAGAACGAAACCACGCTGCAGGATGCGTTCAACATCGACGCATTGAAGCGCTGCGACATCATCATCACCGCACAGGGCGGCGACTACACCACCGAAGTGTTCCCCAAGCTGCGCGCTGCGGGCTGGAACGGGCACTGGATCGACGCCGCCTCGACCTTGCGCATGAACGGCGACGCCGTCATCGTGCTCGACCCGGTCAACATGCCCGTCATCAAGGACGCGCTGGCCAAGGGTGGCAAGAACTGGGTGGGCGGCAACTGCACCGTGAGCTGCATGCTGATGGGCGTGGGCGCACTGTACAAGGCCGGCTTGGTCGAATGGATGAGCACGCAAACCTACCAGGCCGCATCGGGCGGCGGCGCCCAGCACATGCGCGAGCTGCTCACGCAATACGGCATGCTGAACGCCGAGGTGAAGGCACTGCTGGACGACCCCAAGAGCGCCATCCTGGAAATCGACCGCAAGGTCATCGCCAAGCAACGCGCCCTGACTGTGCTTGAGACCGCCAACTTCGGCGTGCCCCTGGGCGGCTCGTTGATCCCCTGGATCGACAAGGACCTGGGCCTCGGCCACGCACAAGACGAGCCGGGCTGGGGCATGTCCAAGGAAGAATGGAAAGGCATGGCCGAAACCAACAAGATTCTGGGCATGGGTGAAGGGTTTGGCTCGGCCGCCATCCCGGTCGATGGTTTCTGCGTACGCGTGGGGGCCATGCGCTGCCACAGCCAGGCGTTGACCTTCAAACTCAAGAAGAACGTGCCGTCGGCAGACATCGAGGCCATGATTGCGGCCGACAATGAATGGGTAAAAGTGGTGCCCAACACCCGCGAAGCGACGATTCGCGACCTCACGCCCGTGGCCGTGACGGGCACCATGCAGATTCCCGTGGGCCGCATCCGCAAGCTGGCCATGGGGCCTGAATATGTGGGCGCCTTCACCGTGGGCGACCAGTTGCTCTGGGGCGCCGCCGAGCCGCTGCGCCGCATGCTGCGTATCTTGCTGGGCGCCTGATCGCCACCGGCCGCAGCACCCCACCAGTGCTGCGACCCTCGTCGTGCGCGCAAATTCACGCAAAAACAACTTGTTACGCTCGTTGTCATCGGGCAACACCCATCCCCCCGGGAAAGGCCGTTCCGGGGCCAGGCCAGAGCTTCGCCACTACGTTAGCTTGTCAGTGCAAAACATTGCTGCTATGGTGCTTTTACACATTCTTTAACGCTGGAGCGCAGCGGGCATCCGACCATGAAAAACAGCAATCCGCTCCACCGAGCCTCAAAACCAAAACAGTTGATTGCAACCATGCATCGTTGGAAATTTTCTGCACTGGCGGCTGCGGCCGTGGCAACCGTTGGCTTGCACACGCCAGACGCTTGGGCCTTGTCCCTGGGCCCCATCACGGTGCAATCCGCATTGGGCGAGCCCCTGCGCGCCGAGATCAATCTGCCGCAAGTCACCGCCGCCGAGGCCGACTCGCTGCGGGTAGCCCCCGCCAGCCCGGAAGTCTTCCGCGCCCAGGGCATGGAATATTCTCCGGCCATTCCCAAGGTGCAGATCAAGTTCCTGCGTCGCCCTGATGGTCGCGCAGTGCTGCACGTCACCAGCGACCGTGCCATCACCGACCCCTTCGTGGATCTGGTGGTCGAGGCCAACTGGAGCACCGGCCGCATTACGCGCAGCTACACCATGCTGTTTGATCCGCCTGCCTTGCGCCGTGCGCCTGCAGCACCCACAGCGCAGGCCCAGGTGTCTGCACCCGAAAAACCCAGCCCTGCCGCCGCAACCCGCACCCCTGCAATTGCACGCCCTGCTCCTGCAGCCGCAGCACCCGCGTCAGGCGACAGCGTTACCGTCAAGGCCGGCGATACGGCGGGACGCATTGCCAGTGCCCATCGCCCGGCGGATGTCTCGCTGGATCAGATGCTCGTCGCACTCGTGCGCGCCAATCCCGACGCCTTTATCCAGGGCAACGTGAACCGCCTCAAGGCCGGTGCCGTGCTGCAATTACCCGGCACCGCCGAGGCCAGCGCCACGCCTAACGGCGAAGCGCGCAAAATCTTGGCGGCGCAAAGCCGCGACTTCAATGAGTTCCGCCGCAAGCTGGCAGGTGCCGCACCGACGGCCGAGGTAGCCGCATCCAGCCGCGCCGCCACCGGCAAGGTGCAAACCCAGGTGGACGACCAGCGTGCCAGCAGCACAGCTCCCGACAAGCTCACGCTGTCCAAGGGCGCCGTACAAGGCAAGAAATCCACTGAGGAACAGCTCGCCCAGCGCAAGCAGGCCAACGAGGCCTCTGCCCGCGCAGAAGAGTTGTCCAAAAACATCAGCGAACTGAACAAGCTCAGCGCTGCATCGGCCGCTCCAGGCGCCGCCGCCAGCCCTGCCGCAGTGGCCGCCAGCGAGCCAGCGACTCCCGGCATTGCCGTCCCTGGCGTGGCAGCACCGGAAGCACCCGCATCTGCCGCCGAAGTCGCATTGCCCGAGGCTTCGGCCCCTGAAGCCACCGCAGAACCCGCAGCCTCCGCGGCCAGCGAAGCCGCCGAGGCTGCGTCGGCCCCAGCGACGCCCGTGGTGGTGCCTGCACCCATGCCGCAGCCAGCGCCTGCAGAAGAACCTGGCTTCATCTCCGGCCTGATGGATGACCCCATGATTCCGCTGGCCGGTGGCGGCCTGCTCGCCCTGCTGCTGGGCTACGGTGCCTGGCGTGTGGTGCAGCGCCGTCGCAATGGCGCGGGCATGGACAGCTCTTTCCTGGAAAGCCGCCTGCAGCCTGATTCCTTCTTCGGCGCCAGCGGCGGCCAGCGCGTGGACACTGCCGGTAACGACTCGACCACCGGCGGCTCTTCCATGGCTTACTCGCCCAGCCAGCTTGATGCGGGTGGCGATGTGGACCCGGTCGCTGAAGCCGACGTGTACCTCGCCTATGGCCGTGACCTGCAGGCCGAAGAAATTCTCAAAGAGGCTGTGCGCCACAACCCGGCCCGCGTGTCGGTACATGCCAAGCTGGGCGAAATCTATGCCAAGCGCCAAGACCGCAAGGCGCTGGAAGCCGTCGCCACAGAAATCCACAGCCTGACCCAGGGCGAAGGCCCGGATTGGAACCGCATTGCTGAACTGGGCCGCAACCTCGATCCCGACAACACCCTGTACCAGCCAGGTGGCCGCCCCACCAGTGCGCCAGCCGTGTCGCTGAGCGCCCCGGACAGTATGCTGCCGCCCGATATGGACCTGGATCTCGATCTGGACCTCGATCTGCCCGACGATGCACTGACCGACGCACCGGCAGCATCTGCAGGCAGCTTTGCAGCCGCTGCTGCCAGCGCCCAGGCAGCAGCAGTTCCCGCTGCCATGGCAGCAATGGAGCCAGATCCCATGGACAGCCTGCTGTCCACGCAACCCGCCTGGACCCCACCTACCGCACCATCGGCAGCACCTGCGGTCGCCCCGCCTTCTGTGCTGGACATGCCCATGGTGGACATGCCTACACTGGACACCCGGCCTGACTCACTGGAAAGCAAACCCGGCGAGCTGCCTTACACGCCATCCGAGTCGGGCCTGTTGGAGTTTGACCTCGGCAGCATCTCGCTGGATCTGAACACTCCTGCGGCCACCGCCTCGGTAGCCGGTTCAACCCAGCGCGATGAAGAGGCAACCGCCGCTGCAGGCCTGAACGATGACCCTCTGGCTACCAAGCTGGCACTGGCGCAAGAGTTCAACACCATTGGCGACAGCGATGGTGCCCGCACGCTGATTGAGGAAGTCATTGCCGAATCGACCGGCACCCTCAAAGCCCGTGCGCAGAAGATGCTCTCTGAACTGAGCTGAGCCACGCCCTGCGCATGAGAATCGCGCTGGGCGTCAGCTACAACGGCCACGGCTATTTCGGCTGGCAAAGCCAGCTCTCGGGAAACACGGTTCAGGACCGGCTTGAAGCCGCCCTGGGCCGTTTTGCTACGGTACCTGTCAGCACCTTGTGCGCGGGCCGCACCGACTCGGGCGTTCATGGCCTCATGCAGGTAGTGCACTTCAATGCCCCGGTAGATCGCACGCCCGCGTCCTGGGTGCGCGGTACCAACGCTTTTCTCCCCTCCGACATCGCCGTGCAATGGGCGCGGTGCGTGCCCGACGCCTTCCATGCCCGTGCCAGCGCCACAGCGCGGCGCTATGCCTATGTACTGCTCCAGTCCCCGGTGCGCCCCAGCGTCGAAACCGGGCGTGTGGGCTGGGTGTTCCGCCCGCTCGATGGCGAGGCCATGCGTGCCGCGGCCGCGTACCTGCTGGGTGAGCATGACTTCACCTCGTTCCGCGCCTCGGCCTGCCAAGCACTGTCACCCATCAAAACGCTGCGGCGCATCGACATTACCCGCACGGGCCCCGCCCACCTGGAACCAGGAGAGGACTGGAGCCCCTGCTACTGGCGCTTTGAATTCGAAGCCAATGCCTTCCTGCACCACATGATCCGCAACATCATGGGTTGCTTGGTCGCCGTGGGTCAGGGTGCGCAACCTCCGCAATGGGTTGCACAGGTGCTGGCTGCGCGTTCACGCAAGGTGGCAGCACCCACGTTCTCTCCAGACGGTCTGTATTTTCTGGGACCGGTTTACGACGAGCACTGGGGACTGCCCACATGCACGGCTGCGTATGATGCGCTCCCATGAGCAGTCCGCAGCCCACCACCACGCCATCACCCCTTTCCCAGCACCGCACCCGCATCAAGGTGTGCGGCCTGACGCGCGAGCAGGATGTGGACGCCGCCGTGGCCGCAGGGGTCGATGCCGTGGGTTTTGTCCTCTACCCCCCCAGTCCGCGTGCGGTGACACCCCAGCGTGCGGCACAACTGGCATCGCGGTTGCCGCCCTTTGTGACACCCGTGCTTTTGTTCGTCAATGAAACAGCTACTAATGTCATAGCTGCAAGCGCTTGCGTAACGGGCGCTGCACTGCAATTTCATGGTAATGAATCAGCCCAGGACTGCTGGGCCGCCAGCGGCCAAGGCACCCGCCCTTATCTGCGGGCTGCGCGTATTCCCCTGGGGAACAATGCTCTGGACTTCGACCTCGTAGAATATGCCCATATTCACTCCCGCGCCCAGGCCATCCTGCTCGACGCCCACGTCGAAGGCTATGGCGGTGGCGGCAAGGCATTCCATTGGTCACTTCTTCCTCCAAGCGTCGCCTCTCACCTCGTTTTAAGTGGTGGACTCACGCCTGCAAACGTGATCGATGGCATCTTGCAGGTGCGCCCGCGAGGCTTCTCGCTGGCGGTTGATGTCAGCTCCGGCGTGGAGCTTGAGGGCCCTGACGGCAACCCCGTGAAAGGCATCAAGGACGCCGGCAAGATCCAGCGCTTCGTGGCCGCCGTGCGTGCGGCCGACGAGCAATTTGCAAAGAATGTCCATGTACCAGTACGACCAACCTGATTCCTCGGGCCATTTCGGCCCCTATGGCGGCAGCTTCGCCAGCGAGACGCTGACCTTCGCGCTGCGCGAACTGCAAAGCGCTTACGCCCGCTACCAAGGCGACCCGGAGTTCATCGCCGAGTTCAACTACGAACTGGCGCACTTCGTCGGCCGTCCTTCGCCCGTGTACCACGCCGCACGCACCAGCCGCGAGATGGGCGGTGCGCAGATCTACCTCAAACGCGAAGACCTCAACCACACCGGCGCGCACAAGATCAACAACGTGATCGGCCAGGCCATGTTGGCGCGCCGCATGGGCAAGAAGCGCATCATCGCCGAGACTGGCGCGGGCCAGCACGGCGTGGCCACGGCCACCATCTGCGCACGCTACGGCCTGGAATGCGTGGTGTACATGGGCAGCGAGGACGTCAAGCGCCAAAGCCCCAACGTGTTCCGCATGAAACTGCTGGGCGCCACCGTGGTGCCGGTCGACTCAGGCAGCAAGACCCTGAAAGACGCTCTCAACGAAGCCATGCGCGACTGGGTGGCCAACGTGGACGACACTTTCTACATCATCGGTACCGTGGCAGGACCGCACCCTTATCCGATGATGGTGCGTGACTTCCAGAGCGTCATCGGCGAGGAGTGCCTGACACAAATGCCGCCCATGCTCGCAGACCAAAAAATCGCCTCAGCGCAACCCGACGCCGTGGTGGCCTGCGTAGGCGGTGGCAGCAATGCCATGGGCATCTTCCACCCCTACATTCCGTTCGAGAAAACGCGCCTGATTGGCGTCGAAGCCGCAGGCGAAGGCCTGGACAGCGGTAAACATTCGGCCAGCCTGCAGCGCGGCTCCAGCGGCGTGCTGCACGGCAACCGCACCTTTATCCTGCAGGACGAAAACGGCCAAATCACCGAAACGCACAGTATCAGCGCAGGCCTGGACTACCCCGGCGTTGGACCCGAACACGCCTGGTTGCAGGAAATTGGCCGCGCACAGTATGTGGGTATCACCGACAAGGAGGCGCTCGACGCCTTCCACTACCTGTGCCGCACCGAGGGCATCATTCCCGCCCTCGAATCCAGCCACGCCGTCGCCTACGCCATGAAACTGGCCAAGGAAATGCGTCCCGACCAGTCTATCCTGGTCAACCTCTCGGGCCGGGGCGACAAGGACATTGGCACCGTGGCCGACCTGTCGGGCGAAGATTTCTATGATCGCCCCTCGATGCGCGGTCATGCCGTAAAGGGAGGGCCCGCAGCATGAGCGACACCCCCCACCGCATCGCCACCACCTTCGCCGCCCTGCAAGCCAAGGGCCGCAAGGCGTTGATTCCCTATGTCACGGCAGGCTTTCCGTTTGCCGACATCACACCTGCGCTGATGCACGGCATGGTCGAGGCCGGTGCCGACATCATTGAACTCGGCGTCCCCTTCTCCGACCCCATGGCCGATGGCCCGGTGATTCAGAAGGCGGGCGAAAAGGCTTTGGCTCTGGGCGTAGGCCTGCGCCAGGTGCTGGGCCATGTGCGAGAGTTCCGCAACCGCAACAAGAGCACCCCGGTGGTGCTGATGGGCTACGCGAACCCCGTCGAGCGCTATGACCAGATCCATGGCGCGGACGCCTTTGTGCGCGATGCGGCGGCCGCTGGCGTGGATGGCCTGCTCATCGTCGATTACCCCCCCGAGGAATGCGCAGACTTTGCCGCCAAACTGCGCGCGCACGGCATGGACCTGATCTTCCTGCTTGCCCCAACTTCGACTGCGCAGCGCATGCAGGAAGTGGCCCACGTCGCCAGCGGCTATGTGTACTACGTCTCGCTCAAGGGCGTGACAGGTTCGGGTGCGCTCGACACCGCTGCCGTCGAAGCCATGCTGCCACTCATCCGCCAGCATGTGCACATCCCCGTGGGCGTGGGTTTTGGTATCCGCGATGCCGCCACGGCCCAGGCCATCGGCAAGGTGGCCGATGCCGTCGTCATTGGCAGCCGGATCATCCAGCTGCTGGACGACCAGCCCCATGAGCGAGTTGTACCGCTGGCAATGGACTTTTTGCGCGGAGTGCGCAAGGCGCTCGACGCATAATAAGAAGGCACCCCCCTGAGCGGCTTTGCCGCCTCCCCCTTCTCTCGCTGCGCTGCGCTTGCGGGAAGGGGGACGACGCCGGTGGTCTGGCAAAGCCAGTTCCACGGCGTCCCTGGCCTGGGGTGTGCCAGTTTCACGGGCCGCGCTCGGCGGGCCCATTCATACAGAGGAATACAGATGTCCTGGCTTGAAAAACTCCTGCCCTCCAAGATCCAGCAAACCGACCCCACGGTGCGCCGCCAGATGCCCGAGGGCCTGTGGGTCAAATGCCCCAGTTGCGAAACCGTGCTCTACAAGGCCGACCTGGAGCAAAACCAGTGCGTCTGCCCCAATTGCAGCCACCACCACCGCATTGGCGCACGCGCCCGACTCGACACCTTCCTCGACCCGGAAGGTCGCTACGAGATCGGCCAGGAAGTCATCCCTGTCGACGCCCTCAAGTTCAAGGACAGCCGCAAGTACCCCGAGCGCCTGAAAGAGGCCCTGGAAAACACCGGCGAAACGGACGCGCTCATCGTCATGGGCGGCGCCGTCAAGAGCATCAACGTGGTGGCCGCCTGCTTCGAGTTCGACTTCATGGGCGGCTCCATGGGCAGTGTGGTTGGCGAGCGCTTTGTGCGCGGCGTCGAGACCGCCATCGAGCAAAAGGTGCCCTTCATCTGCGTCACCGCCACGGGCGGCGCGCGCATGCAGGAAGGCCTGCTCTCGCTGATGCAGATGGCCAAAACCAATGCGGCCCTCACGCGCCTGGCCAAGAAGGGCCTGCCCTACATCAGCGTGCTGACAGACCCCACCATGGGCGGCGTGAGCGCTGGCTTTGCCTTTCTGGGCGACATCGTGATCGCCGAGCCCAAGGCGCTGATTGGCTTTGCCGGCCCGCGCGTCATTGAAAACACCGTGCGCGTGACCCTGCCCGAGGGCTTCCAGCGCGCCGAGTTCCTGATGCAAAAGGGTGCCGTGGACCTGATCTGCGACCGCCGCGAGCTACGCAACACCATTGCCAGCAGCCTGGCCATGCTGCAGCGCCTGCCAGCCGATGCCGTGGCATAAACACAAGGATTTGCTATTCTATTAATAGCTGCTTGCGCTTTATCTATGCGGGTTATCAGCTATTTTCAGCGCAGCACGCTGGCCTGCAGGTTTCCGAGCACCATCATTGCCACCTGCAGCAACACCAGCAACACCAGGGGCGACAGGTCGATCCCGCCGACCAGCGGAATGATGCGCCGCAAGGGCCGCAGAAGGGGCTCGCACAAACGGGCAATCACCTCTGAAGCAGGCGACCGCGTTTGCACCCAGGACAGCACGGCATAAACAATCATCAGACCGATCAGCCCCGTGATGGCCACCCGCACCACGCCAAACAACGCCAGCCAGGGCAGCCACTGCAACCCGGCTCCTGCGCCCAGCAACACCCACAGCACGCCGTACTGCGCCAGTTCCACCAGCAGCGCGGCCAGCAGGCTGGCCCAGTCCCAGCGCCCAGCCGGAGGCAGCACGCGGCGCAGCGGCAACACCATCCAGTCGCTGAAAGCAAAAACCAGCCGCCCGACGGGGTTGCCAAAAGGCACGCGCTGCCACTGCATGTAAATGCGCAGCAGACAGGCTCCACACAGCAGCCCAGCCACGACATCCAGCAAAAAAGAAACAATCTGGTAGAGCATTGAACGGATACATCCTTGGTCGCACTGTGGCATGGGATGATAGCCTTACCGACTCCCGCACTCTTCCATGTCGCAGCCCCTCACTCTGACCAGCCTGCCACTGTTTCCGCTTGCCTCCCTGCTGTTCCCGGGGGGCGTGCTGGCCTTGCGCGTTTTTGAAGTGCGTTACCTCGACATGGTGCGCAAATGCCACCACGCCGACGCACCCTTTGGCGTTGTCAGCCTGCGCAGTGGGCAGGAAGTGCGCCGCGCGGGGGCCCCAGTAGAGCAACTGCACAATGTGGGCACCCTGGCCACCATCGACCAATTGCACAGCCCGCAACCCGGGCTGATCCAGCTGCAATGCCGGGGCGGCCAGCGTTTTCGCATCATCCACAGCCATCTGCTACCCCATGGTCTTTGGGTGGCCGATGTGGAAATGCTGCCTGCAGACCGGCCAATCTCCGTGCCCGAACACCTTGCCGCAACCGCGCGCGCGCTGGAACAGGTGCTGGCCTCGCTGCGCGAACGTGACCCGGCGAGCCCGGCCGCCATCATGCCGACGCCAGCGCAGTTAAACGACTGCGGCTGGGTCGCCAACCGCTGGTGTGAACTGCTGCCCGTTCCGCTGGAACTAAAACAGCAGTTGATGCAACTCGACAACCCGTTCGTACGGCTGGAACTGGTGGGCGACGTGCTGGAGCGTACCGGCATTGCCCCGCTGTGACACACCGATGCCGCTGCAACGTACCCTGCTGAACCACATTCTGGAATGGCCGCGCGCCGCCAAACGTCTGTTCGTCGTGGCGATGGACGCCATCATGGGCCTGCTGGCCATGTGGCTGGCCTTTTCCCTGCGCCTCGAAACCCTGCACCAGCCCGAAGGAATGCAGTGGCTGGTGTACGCCCTGGGCCCGATGTTGGCTTTTCCGATCTTCGTCAACCTGGGGCTGTACCGCGCCATTTTTCGCTATACCGGCATCCACGCCCTCATCACCACCGGAAGGGCCGTGGCGCTGTATGGCGTGCTGCTGATGAGCATCCTTTTGATCGCCCAGTGGGAGGGGGTTCCCCGCAGCGTGGGTGCCCTTCAGCCGCTGATGTTCCTGCTACTGGTGGGCGCCAGCCGTGCACTGGGCTGGCTGTGGCTGGCCGGGCGCCCTGGCACAGCTTCGCAGCGGTTGCTGATCTACGGTGCGGGCAGTGCAGGCGCACAAACGGCGGCGGGCCTGGGCGGCATGCACCAGTATCTGCTGCAAGGATTTGTGGATGACGACACCACCAAAATAGGCAGCAGCATCAACGGTGTGCGCGTCTACGCCCCGCAGTCCTTGCCTGAAGTCGTACAGCAATTGGGTGTGACGGATGTGCTGTTGGCCATTCCTAGTTCAAGCCGCCAGCGCAGGCGCGAGATCATCGAAAATCTGCATGACCTGCCCGTGCGCATCCGCACCCTGCCTGGCTTGTCCGATCTGGCCAGCGGGCGTGTCACGGTGGCTGACTTCCAGGACCTGGACATCGAGGACCTGGTGGGCCGGGAGCCCGTGGCTCCAATGCCGGGCTTGCTCGGTCGCAACCTTGCGGGACAGGTTGTCATGGTGACCGGCGCAGGCGGGAGCATTGGCAGCGAGCTGTGCCGCCAGATCGTGCAAGAAGGGCCTGCCCGGCTGCTGCTGGTCGATCACAGTGAATTTGCGCTCTATCGCATCCACCACGAGCTGCAAGCGCTGTGCGAACAAGGTGCCCACAGCTGCACACTGTTCCCCCTGCTGGCCAGCGTGGGCGACGCGCACCGCATGGCCGACATCTGCCGGGCCTACCGCCCGGGCTCGATCTACCATGCGGCCGCCTACAAGCATGTCCCCATGGTCGAGGCCAACGCGGGCGAGGGCATTTTGAACAACGTGTTCGGCACGCTGAACATGGTGCACATGGCCCTGGAACATGGAGCGCAGCATTTTGTTCTGGTATCCACAGACAAGGCGGTAAGGCCCACCAACATCATGGGTGCCAGCAAGCGTGTGGCCGAAATGATCCTGCAGGCCATCGCGGCATCCAGCCACGCCCCCTTTGACGCCACCGCCGCGGCGCCATGGCACTGCACGACCCGTTTTTCCATGGTGCGTTTCGGCAACGTGCTGGGATCGAGCGGTAGCGTAATCCCCCTGTTCCGCCGCCAGATCGCCGCAGGCGGCCCGGTCACGGTCACGCACCCCGACGTCACACGCTACTTCATGACAATCCCCGAAGCCGCACAATTGGTACTGCAGGCCGGCACCATGGCCGAGGGTGGTGATCTGTTCCTGCTCGACATGGGCGAGCCCATCCGCATCGTCGATCTGGCCCGGCGCATGGTGGCGCTGTCGGGTCTGACGGTGCGCGACGCGCAACACCCCGGCGGCGACATCGCCATCGAATTCACCGGCCTGCGCCCCGGTGAAAAACTGTATGAAGAATTGCTGATCAGCGACCACCCCATACCCACGGCGCACCCGCGCATTCTGCGGGCGCGTGAGGAATACCGCTCGTGGCCTGATTTACACGTACTGCTGCAATCCTTGCACGATGCCGCGCGTAGCGGCGATGACATAGCCATGAAGCATTTGCTCACTCAACTTGTGCCCGGCTATCAACCAAAAACCTAGACCAGTCCATGCTGTTCCAGCCCACTACACCTCTAAAAATTGGCATTATCGGTCTTGGTTACGTAGGCCTTCCGTTGGCTGTGGAGTTTGGAAAACAACTCCCTGTCATTGGTTATGACATCCTGCCGCAACGCATTGACGAACTTCAGTCAGGGCACGATCGCACGCATGAAACATCTGCAGAGCAGTTGCGATCAGCTACGTTTTTACGATACAGCAGCAATCCAACGGATTTGCAGGATTGCACCGTATTCATCATCACGGTACCTACTCCCGTGGATTCAGCCAACCGCCCGGACTTGTCACTGCTCATCTTGGCCAGCCAGACAGTTGGACGCGCCATGAGTAAAAAAGCCTTGGTGATTTATGAATCTACCGTCTACCCAGGCGTAACCGAAGAAATCTGCGTTCCAGTGTTGGAAAAATCTTCAGGGCTGCATTTCAACCATGACTTCTTTTGTGGTTACAGCCCGGAACGCGTCAACCCTGGCGACAAGGTCAACACACTCACGCGTATTCGAAAAATCACCAGCGGCAGCACACCGGAAGCCGCTGAAGCAGTTGACAAGCTTTACAGCCGCATCATCACAGCAGGCACTTACAAGGCACCCAGCATCAAGGTGGCAGAGGCCGCAAAAGTTATTGAGAACACACAGCGCGACCTGAATATCGCGCTAATGAATGAGCTTTCAGTATTGTTCGATCGCCTGAACATCGACACGCTGGATGTACTGGAAGCTGCTGGCAGCAAATGGAACTTCGTCCCCTTCCGTCCCGGTTTGGTCGGTGGACACTGCATCGGTGTGGACCCTTACTACCTAACCTACAAGGCCGAGCAAGTTGGGTACCACCCTCAAATTATCTTGGCAGGTCGTCGTATCAATGACAACATGGCTGGCTACGCAGCACGCAACACAGTCAAAATGATGTTACGCACAGGCATGGATGCGCCGCGCTGTAAAGTTGGCGTTTTGGGCATCACATTCAAAGAAAACTGCCCCGATATCCGAAACAGTAAAGTGGTCGATCTGGTGCGCGAACTACAGGCGTGGGGCATGGATGTGGTTGTTACCGACCCCATTGCCAATGCAGAAGAGGTGGAGCACGAATATGGCCTGACGCTTGGCACAGTGGATGAATTCCATCTCGTGGACGCCCTGGTAGTAGCGGTCGGACACTGTAGCTATCGGGCCTTGAGCGCCACGCAACTGCGCTCTTACTGTCGCCATGCCAGCCCTGTGTTAACAGACATCAAGTCACTGTATGACCGCGACGAACTGACCAAAGCAGGCTTCACCGTTTACAGACTCTGAGTCCATGAAAAATTTTGCACTGATTGGCGCCGCTGGCTACATCGCCCCTCGCCATATGCGCGCCATAAAAGACACCGGCAACCGTTTGGCCGCAGCCTACGACATCAATGACTCCGTGGGCATCATTGACAGCCTTGCACCTGAAGCAGACTTTTTCACCAACTTTGAGTGTTTTTATGAGTTTGCGCAGACACTCAAACGCATTCCGGCCCATGCATTGGACTACGTGGCGGTGTGCTCGCCCAATCATCTGCACCACGCGCACATTGCCGCCGGTCTTCGCCTGGGCTGTGACGTGATTTGTGAAAAACCCCTGGTACCCACACCCGACCTCATCGACGAACTGGCCAGAGTAGAAAAAGAAACGGGCCAGCGCGTTTACAACATCCTGCAACTGCGCCACCACGATGCCATCGTGCAGTTGCGTAACAAGGTCGCCAACGCGCCGCAAGACACCAAGTTCGACGTAGAACTTACCTACATCACCTCGCGCGGCAAATGGTATGCCGCCAGCTGGAAGGGTGACCCACGCAAATCATTCGGTGTGTCCACCAACATTGGCGTGCACTTTTTTGACATGCTGCACTTCATTTTTGGCGCCCTCCAGCGCAATGTGCTGCACTACCGCCAGGCAGACAAAGCGGGCGGTTACTTGGAATACGAACGTGCCCGCGTGCGCTGGTTTCTATCCATCGACGCCCATGACCTGCCAGCCCCCGTGCAGGGCCAAAAAACCACCTACCGCAGTATCGATGTCAGTGGCGATCCGTTGGAGTTTTCTGATGGCTTCACTGACCTGCACACCGCCAGCTACCAGAAAATCCTGGCAGGCCACGGCTATGGCCTGGACGATGCGCGCCACTGCATTGAAACCGTCCACGCTATTCGCAGCGCCACGCCGCAAACGGGCTCGCTGGGCGAGGTACATCCTTTTGTGGACCAACTCACCCGGCGTGGCCCGCAACCATGAGCATCACCATCCACCCTAGTGCCATCATCGATGACGGCGCGCACATCGGCGAGGGTTCGCGCATCTGGCACTGGGTCCATGTTTGTGGGGGCGCGCGCATCGGCCAAGGCGTCTCGCTCGGGCAAAACGTCTTTGTGGGCAACAAGGTGGTGATTGGTGATCACTGCAAAATCCAGAATAACGTCAGCATCTACGACAACGTCACGCTCGAAGAAGGCGTTTTTTGCGGGCCCAGCATGGTGTTCACCAATGTCAACAACCCGCGCGCACTCATCGATCGCAAGGACGAATACCGAAACACCTTGGTTCAAAAAGGTGCCACTCTGGGTGCCAACTGCACCATCGTCTGCGGCACAACCATTGGCGCGTACGCCTTTGTCGGCGCTGGAGCCGTGGTCAACAAAGCCGTGCCAGACTTCGCACTTGTCGTGGGAGTACCCGCCCGGCAAATCGGCTGGATGAGTGCATACGGCGAACAGCTTGCCCTGCCGCTGCAAGGTCGAGCCGAAACCACCTGTCCACACACTGGTGCCCGCTACATCCTGAGCGGAACATCCGTCGCCAGGCTGCCTGCATAAAGCCATGATCGAATTCATTGACCTCAAAGCCCAGCAAGCCCGCATCAAGAACCAAATCGATGCCGCCATTGCTGGCGTGCTGCAGCATGGCCAATACATTCTTGGCCCCGAGGTGTACGAGCTGGAAGAAAAACTGGCCACTTACACCGGCGCCCGCCACTGCATCACCGTGGCCAACGGCACAGACGCCCTGCAAATTGCCCAGATGGCGCTGGGCATAGGTCCTGGCGATGAAGTCATTACCCCCGGTTTCAACTACATTGCCACTGCGGAAACCGCTGCCCTGCTGGGGGCCAGGCCGGTGTATGTGGATATCGATCCACGCACCTATAACCTAGACCCTGAGTTACTCGAAGCCGCCATCACTCCGGCAACCCGTGCCATCATCCCCGTGAGCCTGTATGGTCAGTGCGCCGACTTTGATGCCATCAATGCCATTGCAGCGCGGCACGGCATCCCGGTAATTGAAGATGCAGCACAAAGCTTTGGCGCCATCTACAAGGGGCGAAAAAGCTGCAATCTCACAGGCATTGCATGCACCAGTTTTTTTCCGAGCAAGCCGCTGGGCTGCTATGGGGATGGCGGCGCCCTCTTCACCAACGACGATGCACTGGCCAAGGTGCTGCGCCAGATTGCCCGCCACGGTCAGGACCGCCGCTACCACCATGTTCGTGTGGGTGTGAACAGCCGCCTGGACACCTTGCAGGCGGCTATCTTGCTGGTCAAGCTGCGGATATTTGATGAAGAGATGGCATTGCGCCAGCAAGTGGCCGCGCGCTACACCCACCTGCTCAACGAAGCAGGTATCAGCACCACGCCTGACATCGCGCCGTACAACCAGAGTGCGTGGGCGCAATACACCATTCAGGTTCCAGCCCGCGAACAAGTGCAAGAACGCCTCAAGGCCGCCGGCATACCCACCGCCGTGCACTACCCTATCCCGCTCAACCAGCAACCCGCCGTGGCCGACCCCGCCGCCAGGCTGCCCGCGGGTGATACCCTAGCGCAGCGGGTGCTGAGCTTGCCCATGCACCCGTATCTGGATGAAGCTGGCATCGAGCGCATCGTGCAAGTGCTGCACAGCGCATAAATACAAACACGCATATGAAGCCCGCCCCCGAAATTCGCGCTACGGGCATGCAATAACTGATCCCTGCAAGCCAAGCTACACCAATCCATTCCCATCGCCCGCCAGAAACTAGAAAATAATGCTGAACAACATAACATGGATTGTTCTTTCGTCGGCCACCTCAAGCACAGAGAAAAAATATGCCTAATATGCCTGTATCGCAGGCCCATTCAGCGCAAGCAGCTATCAAAACCACAGCGAGCAACACCGCCCCGCTTATTTACGTCACCCAGCCGGCTTTGCCCCAGCTGCAAGAGTTCATCCCTTACCTGGAAGCAATTTGGGCCAGCAAAATCCTCACCAATGGCGGGCCTTTTCACCAGCAGCTTGAAAAAGCGCTGTGCGACTACTTGGGCGTGCAGCACCTGGCACTTTTCTCCAACGGCCAGCGCATTCTAGGCAGCGACAACAGCTACGCCCGCCTGATTCAGCGCCACCTCATTGAGCAAGCCGACTTCATTCCTTACAAAAACCGCGTGCTTGCAGAAAGGCGGATGACATGGATAGGCAAGTAATCGAGCAAAAGCTGGAGTCACTACTCCGCTGCCTGCGGCGCATACGAACCTGCGGTGGACGATACGGTAGCGCAGCGGGTGTCAAGCCGGCCCATGCACCCGTGTTTGAATCAACAGCATCGCGTGCATCGCCAGCGCGCTGGAATCAGCGAAATGATCGATGACCATCCATCGAAGCCCGGGGACATCGATTTTTCGGCTCTCTACGACGAACACCCTGAGTACGTCGCGCGCCGAATGGCGGACTCGTTAGCAAGAGCGCAAATTGAACTTGAGGTTCAATTGTTCAAGCTGCCTAACCTGATAGGTGTGATACCCGCGGGACAGCGTTTGTGCAGTGTGGTTGAAATCGGTTGCGCGACTGGTGAACTGATCGCGGCGTTCCCCGTAGATCCCAGCGGACGGCGCGTCGGCCTGGATATTTCAGCCGCCAACATCGCCACAGCGCGCGCGCGCTTTCCTGAGGTCGAGTTTCTCGCGGGCAACTTTCTCGACATTGGAATCTCAGGCTTCGACGCGGTCATCGTGAGCGACGTCATTGAGCATGTTCCTGACGATGCCGGATTTCTGCGCGCCGCCGCAGGGCTTGGTCAAATCATGCTTATCAACCTGCCGCTTGAAGACAACTGGCTGAATGACCGCCGCAATTACGGCCCGGACGATGTCTCAGGCCACCTTCGACGTTATTCGCTTGAACAAGGATTGAAGTTATTCG
>JAANMW010002001.1_pt1 | contig 19485 bp, 16 predicted proteins | sample 7279671 | NCBI WGS metagenome assembly JAANMW01 (sample SAMN14094541, study PRJNA606508) | bioreactor metagenome | isolation source: A lab-scale SPAN reactor treating ammonium-rich wastewater day 247 | place: Ireland: Galway | collected 2017-09-19
GGCTGCCCCCCTACAACTCCACCGGCCACAAGACCGCCGCGCCGGAGCACACCGTCTACAACCCGACCGGGTGACGGACTCTCCATAATCCGGGGACAGTATACGTATTTCCGGCTATATCCGGGTGCAGTATACCTAATGCCGCCCGGCATTAGGTATACTGCACCCGGATATAGCCGGAAATACGTATACTGTCCCCGGATTATGGAAGGACCCGAACAGGCGTGAGGGAAGTGCCGTCTAAGGCGTCGAGGCGTAGCGCCTGGAGAACCACATGCGTTTGCTGCCCGCCGTGTTGGGGTGCCTGGTCGCGTTGCCGGCGTCGGCGGACGGTCCCGCGCCGGACGCGGTGAAGGCCGCCATGGGCCGCGCCACCGCCTACTTCCGCGGCACCATCGCCTGCCACGGCGGGTACTTGTGGGAGTACTCCGAAGACCTGACTCAGCGCGAGGGCGAAGGTCCCGCGACAGCGTCGCAGGTCTGGGTGCAGTACCCGGGCACGCCGGCCGTGGGCGAAGTCTACCTCCGCGCGCACGAAGTCACCGGCGACGCCGAGTACCTGAAGGCGGCGATCGAGGTCGGCGAGGCGCTGGCCTGGGGGCAGCTCGCCTCCGGCGGGTGGGACTACAAGCTCGATTTCGACGCCACGGAGTCGCAGCGCTGGTACACCCGCCGGGACGTGGAGGCGGGGGACAAGGAGCCGGGCAAGCGGCGCAACGTGACCACCCTGGACGACAACACCACCCAGGGCGCGCTGCGCTACCTGATGCGGCTCGACCAGCGGCTGGAGCAGCGGAACGAGGCGCTCCACGGCGCGGTGAAGTACGCCCTGGAGGCGCTCTTGGCCGCCCAGTACCCCAACGGCGCCTGGCCGCAGCGGTTCAGCGCCCCACCCGACCCGGCCACGCCGGTGGTCAAGGCGCACTACCCGGAAAGCTGGTCGCGCACCTATCCCAAGCTGAACTACAGCAGCTACTACACCTTCAACGACAACACGCTGCGCGACACCATCGCGACCATGTTCCTGGCCGCTGAGATCTACGGCGACCGGCGGTTCGAGGCCAGCGCCCTCAAGGCCGCGGACTTCATCCTCCTGGCCCAGATGCCCGAGCCGCAACCGGTCTGGGCCCAGCAGTACAACCACCAGATGGAGCCGGCCTGGGCGCGCCGGTTCGAGCCGCCCTCGGTCACCGGCGGCGAGAGCGTCGGGGTGATGCAGATGCTCTTTGACCTGTGGCTCAAGACCGGCGACACCCGCTACCGCGACGCGCTTCGCCCGGCCTGCCGCTGGTTCCGCGAGTCGCGTCTCCCGGACGGCGACTGGGCCCGCTTCTACGAACTGCACACCAACCGCCCGCTGTACTTTGTCAAGGACACCTACGAGTTGACCTACGACTCCTCGAACATGCCGACTCACTACTCGTTCAAGTCGAAGTACGGCACCGCGGTCTTGGACCGGATCGAGCCCGCCCTGGACAAACCTCGCGAAGAGCTCCTGGCGCAGCGGCAGCGGGTACCCACCCCGGCCGACTGGGCCCGCCGCGCGGCGACGGCGGCGAAACCGGCGGGCGAGTTCATGGCCTCCCTAGACGACCGAGGCCGGTGGGTGGAGAAGGGCCGCATCCGCGTTCAGACCTTCAACTCCCGAATGCTCCAGATGTGCAGCTATCTGGAGGCCTTGCAGAAGGCGGGGCAGTGAGGTGACCAAAGGCCGCTGGTCGAGCGCCCAAGGTGTACAGCGGTAGGGGTGCACCCCAACGCGACTCCCTTCTCCCCTCGTGGGAGAAGGGTTGGGGACGAGGGGGCTGCGTGCGGCAGGAGGAATGCTCAGTCCCATGGGGTAGCCTCGTCCGGCGGCCGGTGGCTGGCCGGTGGAGGTGGTTGAGGTGACGCGCCTGTTCGAGTTCTTCCAACGCGGTGGGTTGTTGATGTGGCCGTTGCTGGTCCTGTCCATCGCCGCCGTGGCCATCTTCATCGAGCGGGTCCTGGCCCTGTGGCGCGAGCCGACCGACGCCGATCGGTGGATCACCGAGCTCCGCGCCACGGCGCCCGGCGGGCCGGAGGCGCTGCGCGCCCGGGCGGCCGACAGTGCGGCCGTGGCCCGGCTGGCCGACATCGCCGTCGCCCATCGCGACGATGGGGTGGCCGGCATCGTGGCCGCGCTCGACGCCGCCGGCGACGAGCTGGTGCGCGAGATGGAGGCGCCGCTGACCGCGCTGAGGGCCATCGCCGAAGTCGCTCCGCTGCTCGGGTTCCTGGGCACGGTGATCGGCCTGGTCGGCGCCTTCGACGCCATCGTCGCCGCCGGGAGCACCAGTCCGGAGATCGTCGCCAAGGGCATCTCGACCGCTCTCCTGACCACCGTCGGCGGGCTCAGCGTGGCCATCCCGGCGTACCTTTTCCACGGCGTGTTGAGCGCCCGCCTGGACCGGGTGGCCTCGACCCTGGAGCGGATCGCGGTGGCGCTGGGCCCGCTGGCCGCGGGGGAGTCGTGACATGCGCTTCGGCTCCCGGCGCCGTCGCTCGCCCGCCATCGCCGTCGTCTCCATGGCCGACGTAGCCTTCCTGCTGATCGTCTTCTTCATGATCGCCACCACCTTCAACCGCGGCCCGCAGCTCAACGTCAAGCTCCCGGACGCGGCCACCGGCGAGCCCACCGTCCTCCCGCGAACGGTGACCATCGCCATCGACGCCGCGGGTCGCTACGCGGTCGACGGACAGCCGGCGCCGCGCGAGGTGCTGGCCGAGCTGCTCCGGCCGCGGATCTCGGCCATGAGCGAGCCGACGGTGACCGTCGCCGCCGACCGCGGGGTCGCTTGGGAGCACGTGGTCTATGCCATGGACGCCGCCCGTAGCATCGGCGTTGGTCAGGTCGAGCTGTCGGTGCGCGAGCCGGCGCGCTAGGTGGCCGGGAGCGCCCGGCGCCGGTCGATCCTCGTGGCCGTGGCCGCTTCCGTGCTGCTCCACGCCGGCGCGCTGGGACTGGTCCGCCTGGACCTCGCTCTGGAGGTGCTCCCGCTGCGACCTCGCGCCACGCTGACCGCCGTCTACCGTCCCGGCACGGTGGACGGCCACGGCGTGGACGTGGTCCTGCCGAGCGACTCCCGGCGCCGGCGGCGGGTGACCATCGAGCGACGGCGCAGGGTCCACCGGCCAAGTCCGGCGAGGCCCGAGACGCCGCCCGGCTTCCTGCTCGGCGACGACTGGCTCCCGCCGCTCGGAGAGGGGTTCGTCCGCCCGCCCGAGCCGGCGGTGACGCCGCCGGCGCCGCCCGCCAGGAGCCCCTTGCTGGCCGCGCTGTCACGGTCGACGATGACCGGAGCGCGAGCCGTGCCGACCGTCGCCGGCGAGTTCCGGCTGTACTTCCTCGCGGCGAGCGAGACCGCCGCCGAGGTGATGGCGGAGCAGGCGCCGCCGTTGGTGCTGGTGGCCTGCGACCCGGCTCGGCCCGCGGGACCCGATGGCCTGGACTGGCGGCCGCCTGGCGACGAGACGCTGTTCCGCCGGCCGACGGACATCCGCGCCTGGCGCGACGAGTGCGGCGCCGACACGGTCCTGCTCGGCCGCCGCGGTGGCAGAGTCGTGGCTGTCTGGTTGGCGCCGGAGGTGCGGGCCGGATGGGAAGCGCGCCATCCGGCGGCGCTGGCGCTGTTCGACAATCTCGCGGCGCACCCCGCCCTGTCCGCGGCGCTGGCCTCAACGCCGGCGGCGCCGCACACTGGATCCGGCCGCGCGCCCGACGACGCGAGTGGCCAGGAGCAGCAGCGATGATTGTGGTCGCCAACCGGATCCCGGTCGCCGCCGGGCACGAGGCGGACTTCGAGGAGCGGATGCGGACCCGCATGGGCCTGATCGACGAGACCCCTGGCTTCGTGCGGAACATGGTCCTGCGGCCGACGGACGTGGCTCACAGCAAGGCCGACAGCTACGTGGTGATGACCTTCTGGCAGGACATGGAGAGCTTCGAGGCCTGGACGCGGAGTGATTCGTTCCGGCAGGCGCACAGCCGGCGTCCTCCGGCGGAGATGTTCCGCGGACCGAACACCTTGGAGATTCACGAGGTGCTGCAGGACACCGGAGATCTGGTGGCCCCTGGCCGAACCGATGCAGGAGCGGGGGAGTCGTAGGGATAAGACGCCGGTACCGGCACGTTCGCGCCCGGCCCGGCAATGGGCGCTGGAGTCCTCAATGTCGCGACGACTGGTGGTGGGTTGGCTCGGTCTGCTCTGTTGCGCAGCCGCGCTGTATGGCGCCGCGCCGACGCCGCCGGAGCAGACTCCGTGGCTGGTGGCCGAGCCGTCGGGGCCCTGGGCGGGTGACCGGTGGACCCTGGTGGTGGCGCTGGGCGGGCAGGACGACGACACCACCCAGGTGTTCGAGCGATTCCGGCGTCTGACCGCCGACCGCGGCGCGCTGCTGGCGGTCCCGTTGACCCGCACCGAAGAGGCCATCGACGCCTTGCTGCGCGGGTGCCAGGCCCGCTACCAACTCGTTCCCCGGGCGCTGCTGGCCGCGCGCGGCGATCTGGTCGATCTGGCGCTGGGGCTGTTGGTCAAGGGACCGGACCGGTTCCTCGGCCTGCTCGCCATCGACGGCGCGCCACCCGCCGAGGTCGAGCCCGCGGCCGGGCCACCGCTCAAGGTGGTCCTGCTGGTGACCGATCCCGTGCGGGCCGAGGCCAACGGCAACCTGGCCGGGTCGCTCCGCCGGGCCGGGGCGGCCTGTGCGGTCGAGACCGTGGCGCCCGACGAGCTGCCCAAGTTCCTGGCCGCGGCCATGACCCAGCTCCTGCCGCCCCCGCCGTCGCGGCGCGAGTTGCGGGATCCGGTCACCTCGGTCCACCTGGTCGCCCCGCCCGGCTGGGAGTTCGTCCGCCACGACTACTTCTTCGCCGTCGCCCAGCCGGCAGGCGGCCAGCCGGAGCTGCGCGTCGAGATCGCCACTGGCATGCTCGGCAAGCGGTCGTTCGAGGACTACGTCGCGGAGACCGGCCGGACGCTGAAGGTGGACGGCATCGAGGTCCTGGAAAACGCCCGACTGACTCCAGAGGACGCGCCCTCGCTGGTCCACGCCTTTCGGTTCGTCGACCGCCGCGGCGCAGCGCCGCTGGCGGTCTACTGGGTCCAGGTGGGCCATGGTCCGGTGCTGGTCTCCTTCCGCTGCGCCGCCGCCGAAGACCAGCTCACCGCGCACCTCGGCGAGCTGCGGCAGTTGGCTCTGTCGGTGACGTTCGACGATTGAGCCGCCTTGCCGCCCGCTCCCGCCACCGGGGAGGGCCGGCCGGGACCCCGGCGAATGGCTCGGCGGAGGTCGCCATGAGCTTCGTCACGCACCTTGAGTGCGCGTTGTGCGGCAAGCACTATCCGGCGCGGACCATCCAGACCGTGTGTGAGGACGACCAGCGTCCGCTGTGGGTCCGGTACGATCTGGAGGCGGTCGGCCGGGCCGTCTCGCGTGACGACCTCCTGGCTCGCGAGCCGACGTTGTGGCGGTACCGCGAGCTGCTCCCGGTCGAGCGGGACGAGGACGTGGTCACCTTGGGCGAGGGGATGTCGCCGCTGCTGCCGGCCCACCGGCTGGGCGAGACGCTCGGGCTTCGGAACCTGTGGGTCAAGGACGAGAGTCAGCTCCCCACCGGCAGTTTCAAGGCTCGCGGCCTGGCCGTGGCGGTGAGCATGATGAAGCAGTTCGGCATCTTCCGGGCCGCCATCCCCACCGCCGGCAACGCCGGGGGGGCGTTGGCCGCCTACGGCGCGCGCGCCGGGATGCAGGTCTACGTGGTCATGCCCGAGGACACACCGGAGATCAACCTCAAGGAGTCCCTGGCCGCCGGCGCGCGGGTCTACCGGGCCAACGGGATGATCGACCAGTGCGGCAAGGTGGTCCGCGAGGGCAAGTGCCCGGCCGAGTGGTTCGACGTCTCGACCCTCAAGGAGCCGTATCGGATCGAGGGCAAGAAGACCATGGGGCTGGAGCTGGCCGAGCAGCTCGGCTGGACGCTGCCCGACGTGATCCTCTACCCCACCGGCGGCGGCACCGGGCTGATCGGGATGTGGAAGGCGTTCGCCGAACTGGCCGCGCTGGGCTGGCTGGCCAGCGATCACCGGCCGCGGATGATCGTCTGCCAGAGCAGCGGCTGCGCGCCGATGGCGCGGGCCTTCGAAGCCGGCGAGCGGTTCGCGCAGCGGTTCGAGGGCGCGGCCACCATCGCCAGCGGGCTGCGCGTCCCGGCGGCGGTGGGCGACTTCATGATCCTCGACGCCGTGCGCGAGAGCGGCGGCGCCGCCCTGACCGCCGACGAGGACCGGTTGCAGGAGTGGATGCTCCACACCACCGCCAGCGAGGGGATCGCCTTCTGCCCCGAGGCGGCGGCCTGCGTGGGCGTGCTGGAAGGGATGGTCGAACGCGGCGAGGTCGCCGCCGATGAGCGCGTCGTGTTGTTCAACACCGGGGCGTTGCAGAAGTACCCGCACACCGTCCCGGATACCAGCCGGTCGATCGACCTCGGCCGGGAGGTGGACTACGCCGCGATGCTGCGAGGCGAATGATGGTGGTGCTGGTGCCCGAGAGCGTGGGTGAGCCGGCCATGCGCCGGCTCTCGGCCTCGTTCGCCGTCCGCCGCGACGACGACCTGTGGCGCGACCCCGCCCGTTTGCTGGCCGCCGTGGCCGAGGCCGACGGGCTGCTGGTGCGCAACCAGACCCGAGTGGTGGGCGAGTTGTTCGCCGCCGCGCCGCGGCTGAAGGTGGTTGGCCGCCACGGCGCCGGACTGGACAACATCGATCTGGCCGCCGCCACCGCGGCCGGCGTGGTGGTCACCTCGACGCCCGAGGAAAACGCTGTCTCGGTCGCCGAGCACACCTTCGCCCTGATGCTGGCGGTGTCGCGGCGGATCGTCGCCGCCGACGGCGCCGTCCGTCGGGGCGAGTGGCCGCGGGCGGCGATGACCGGCTTCGAGCTCCACGGCAAGGTGCTCGGCCTGCTGGGCGTCGGCCGGATCGGCTTCCGCGTCGCGCTCCGGGCCCGCGCCTTCGGGATGAACGTGATCGGGCACGATCCCTACCTCCCCGATTCCTCGCCGCTGGCCACCGAGTCGGGGGTCGAGCGACTGGCCACGGTGGAGGAAGTCCTGTCGCGGGCCGACTTGGTCTCGATCCATCTGCCGATGACCGCCGAGACCCGTGGCCTGCTGTCGGCCGAGCGGCTGGCGCTGCTCAAGCCGGGCGCGGTGGTGATCAACACCTCGCGGGGCGAGCTCGTCGACGAGCCGGCGCTGCTTGAGGCGCTGCGTTCCGGCCGCCTGGCCGGCGCCGGGCTGGACGTCCGGGCGGTCGAGCCTCCCGGCGCGGACGATCCCTTCGCGGCGCTGGCCAACGTGGTCCTGACCCCGCACCTGGCCGCCTTCACCGTCGAGGCGCAGGACCGGGTGTCCGAAACGGTGGCGCTGGACATCGAGCGCGTGCTGACCGGCGGCGCGGCGGTCTACTGGGCCAACTTCCCGCGGCCGTTACCGGGGCGTGACGGAGGCTAGGAACCTTTGCGGCCGGCGAGCGTTGGATCGGGCAGGCGTTCCGGCGGGCGGATGCCCGGGCGCGCGATGGTTTGAGGAGCCGAGCATGTGGCGTTGGTTGGCGGTGGCGGTGGCGAGTTCCGGGATGGCGCTGGGAGCGGTCGATCAGTCCGCCTATGACGGCCTGCTGAAGCGTCATGTGAAGGACGGCCTGGTCAGCTACACCGCCCTCAAGGACGATCCCGCGCTCGGCGCCTACGTGGCTTCCCTGGCCGACGTGGAGTTGGACAAGCAGGGCTCCGACCAGGCTCGGCAGGCGGTGCTGATCAATGCCTACAACGCCTTCGTGCTGAAGGGAGTGGTCGATCACTGGCCGGTCCGCAAGGTGGCCGCCGTGCCGGGCTTCTTCGACAAGCAGCGGTTCAAGCTGGCCGGGGCCGAGACGACCTTGGATGAGCTGGAGAAGCGCATCCGCCAGTCCGGCGACGCGCGGGTTCACGCCGCGCTGACCAACGGTGCCCAGAGCGGGCCGCCGCTGCGCGGCGAGGCGTACCTGGCCGACCGGCTGGACGAGCAACTAGACCAGCAGGCTCGCCGCTGGACCAGCGACCGCGCCCGGAACCGGATCGACCGCGAGGCCCGGACCCTCTATGCCTCGCGCATCTTTCAATGGTTCGCCGCCGACTTCGAGCGCGCCGGCGGGCCGGCCGGGTTCATCAAGCAGCACATCGCCTCCGAGGAAGACCGCGCTTGGCTCGGCGCCGGCGACTACCAGGTCAAGTACCTCGACTTCGACTGGAGCCTCAACCAGCAGTGAGGCCGACCGGGGCACACCTGATCCTGGCCGTCCTGCTCGCCGCGCCAGGCCGGGCGGTGACCGAGGTCGATCTGGTCTTGCCCAGCCGGATCGCGGCAGCTACCGGCATCGTGGTCCGGGTGACCGTGCCTGAGGCCGGCCGGTACGGGCCGCAGGCACCGGTGGTGGTCCACGTCCCGCCCGGGTTCGACCAGGGCGACCCCAGCCGGCTCGGCGCGCCGCTGGCTGCATTGGGCATGATCGAGGTCCGGTTCCGCTTCCCCGACCGCGTTGCCGGCGTCGGCGACTTGCGTGGGCCGGGCAGCGCGCAGGTGGCGGCCGAGGTGATCGCCTTCGCCGGCGGCGAGACGCGGGCCGACGACAGCCGGTCGCTGGCCGAGGTGGTCCAGCCGCTGGTGCCCATCAGCCGGCGCGTCGGCGTGATCGGCTGGAGCAACGGGGGCAACCAGGCCATCTGTGCGCTGGCCGGACACGACCGGCTGGTCCAGTCGGTGGCCTGGCTGGCGACCTGGGAGACGCCGCTGGGCGACGGCGCGCAGACCGGGCTGCCGGGCACCTGGCGGTCCGGCCCCAACCCCGCTTGGCGCGGCGCCGATGGGCGGCTGGACATGACCCTCTTGGCCTGGTCGGCCGAGCTGCCGGTCCCGGCCGCGGTCGGCCCGCCGGGCCCGCGCGGCGCGTTCTACCTGGATCTGGACCGCAACGGCGCGGTCAGCGAGGCCGACGTGCTGCCGGCGGCGATGCCGGTGCCCGGCCCGGGGCCGACCCGGTTCGCCTACCCCACCTCGCTGCTGACCGAGTCCGCGCTGCGCGGGCTGCCGCGGGTCCGGCCGCGGCACCTCCTCGGCCCCGGCGAGGCCGCCGAGTTCTGGTCTCAACGCGACGGCGACGGTCACTTCGCGCGGGTCCTGCTCAACCGGCCCGAACTGCTGGTGATGGTCCTCGGCTCGGCCCGCGACCACCTTTCCGCGGCGGCCGACCACCCGCACCTCCTGCGCACCTATGACGGCTGGCGCGCGGCGGGCGCCCGGTTCCTGCGCCTCAACCCCGACGCCAGCTACTTGACCGCCGTGGCCGGCGAGCGCGGGACGGCGTACTTCGAGACGCCGGCCAACCTGACCGTCCCGGCCGCGACGCTGCCGGCACTGCTGGTGACCGAGGCGGCCGCCGGCGACGCGCAACTGGTGGCCGCCGCCGCCGCCGAGCTGGCCGACCGGGCCCACGACAACGAGCTCGCCCCGGACCTCGAGCGCACGCTCCACCCCACGCCCGCCCTGCCGACCTTCCTACTTCCGGCTCCCTGAGCCGTCGGTTGACCGCAACCTCGCGCGGGGCTAGAATCCGGTGCTGGATGGTGAGACCGATGGCCCACGACGCGATCCTGTACCTTGCCGACGGCACGGAGTTCAAAGGGCGCGCCATCGGCGCGCAGGGGGAGAGCATCGGCGAGGTCTGCTTCAACACCGCCATCACCGGCTATCAGGAAGTCTTGACCGACCCGTCCTACTACGGGCAGATGGTCACCATGACCTACCCCCTGATCGGCAATTACGGCATCAACCACGACGACGCCGAGAGCCTCAAGCCGCACGTGGCGGGGTTCCTGATCCGTGAGCTGTCCACCATCCCATCCAACTTCCGTAGCGAGATGTCGCTCCAGGATTACCTCCGGCTGCACGACGTGGTGGCCATCGACGGGATCGATACCCGGGCGTTGACGCGCAAGTTGCGCATGTCCGGCGCGATGATGGGGATCCTGTCCACCGTCGATCTCGACCCGGCCAGTCTGAAGGCCAAGCTGGACGCCGCGCCGCGGTACGTCGGCGCGGACCTGGTCAAGGAGGTCACCACACCGGAGCCGTACGTGTGGACCGGCAGCGGGCCGTCGCCCCGCCGCGCGCGCGGTGAGGAGCAGATGTCGCTGTTCGACGCGGTGGACGAGGAGGACGACGGCGGCGGGCACCTGTACCAGGTAGTCTGCGTCGACTGCGGGGTGAAGTTCAACAGCCTGCGCGAGCTGACCGCGCGCGGCTGCCGGGTGACGGTCGTGCCGGCCGACACCACCGCCGCGGAGATCCTCGCGCTCGATCCGGACGGCGTGTACCTGAGCAACGGCCCCGGCGATCCCGAGGTGTTGACCTACATCCACCAGATGGTGCGCGATCTGATGGCCGCCGAGATGCCGTTGTTCGGGATCTGCCTGGGCCACCAGATGCTGGGCCTGGCGGTGGGCGCCTCGACCTTCAAACTCAAGTTCGGTCACCGCGGGGGGAATCAGCCGGTCAAGGATCTCGAAACCGGTCACGTGGAGATCACCTCTCAGAATCACGGGTTCGCGGTCGACCCGGAATCTCTGACCGGCACAGGAATGGTCATCACGCACCAGAATTTGAACGATCAGACGGTGGAAGGCATGCGGCACGAGACGCTGCCGGTGTTCAGCGTCCAGTACCATCCGGAGGCGAGTCCCGGTCCGCACGACGCCAATTACCTGTTCGACCGCTTCATCGACGCGATGGCTCGTCGAGGGGGAGGGTGAGTGATGGATCCTCGTACAGCGCAGATGGCCGCGGTGGGCGTGCTGGCGGTGTTTCAACTGCTGGGCGCCATCCAGGTCATGCGGGCGGCGGCCGACCGGCCGGATCTGGCCGGCTTGAGCCGCTTCATGCCGGTGGTCCTGGCCCTGGTCATTCCGGTGGTGGGCCCGTTCGTCGGCAGTCGGGCAACGGACGCCGGGATGCGGCCACTGATGCTGAGCATGATCGGCTGTGCTCTGGCCTTCGGTATATACGCCTTCGGCACGCGCGGCGGCGCGCCGGGCCGACGCCCGGTCCAGGTCGCCACCGGGCAGCCGGGCACCGGCGACAAGGCGGCCGACCAGTCCGGCGACAAGGCGGCTGCCGAGGGCGCGTCCGATAAGGCCGCCGCCGCCAAGGCCGCGGACAAGGGCGTCGCCGACAAGGCCGCCCCCAAGGCCGACGACCAGGCAGCCGCGCCGAAGGCCGAAGACAAGGCCGCCGCGCCGGCCGACCAGGACGCCCCGGTCACGGTGGAGAAGGGCGCACCGGTCACCCCGCCGGCGCCGACCGAGATGGCCGCCGCCCCGGACGAGACGACTCCCGGCGTGACGGTCGGCCACGAACTGGTCTCGGAGGAGCCACCGGCCGACGCCGCCGTAACCGGTTTGGCGGCCTTCGGCAATCTGGCCACGGGCGAACTGGTGCCCGGCGGGCCGGGCGTCACCGTGGCGCCGCGCCGTATCCGCGCCGAGGGCCAGATCCTGGTCCCCGGTCCGAACGGCGAAGGCGGATGGATCCAGGAGTGGCTGTCGCGCACGCCGTTCGACAACTCGCGGCTGCTGTTCGGCGCCTCGGTGACCAGCCCGCCTCGGTCGTTCACCTCGCCACAGCTCTACTTCGGCGGCAAGGTCTACCATTTCAACGAGCTGGTCGACTGGTTCGAGCCGTACGCGCTGCCCGTGTCCGATGTGACCGACGGGCAGTCGTTGCTGATGACCTCCCGCGCCGGCGGATTCCTGGCCGAGGTGCGCGTCAGTGACGTGGTCAAGTCCACCACGGGCGAACTCCAGTCCGCTGCCCTGAACGTGCGCATCCGGTGATGCCCGGCGTCCAGTTCACCTCGCCCTGGGCGCTGCCGCTGCTGCTTCTGTTTGTCCCGCTGGCCTGGTTGGCGCGCCATAGCCTGGCCGGGCTCTCCCCCAGCCGCCGGCACTGGGCGCTGGCTATCCGCGCCGCCGGTCTGCTGCTCCTGATCGCCGCGCTGTCCGGTCTGCAGCTCGTCCGCGCGGCCAAGGGCACCAGCGTGGTCTACGTCCTCGACCGCTCCGAGAGCGTCGCCGACGAGCAGCGGCAGGAGGCCCTGGAGTTCGTGCGCCGCGCCGGGCAGACCATGGCCGCCGACGATTCCGCCGGAGTGGTGGTCACCGCGCGTCGCGCGCTGGTCGAGCAGACACCCGTCGCCCGGCTCGAGCTGGAGCACGTCGCCAGCCAGCCCGAGCCCAGCTTCACCGATCTCTCGGCCGGGCTGAGGCTGGGCCTGGCCATCGCCCGGCCGACCGCTCGACGGCGGCTGGTACTGCTCACCGACGGCCACGAGAATCTGGGCGACGCGCTGCGCGAGGCGCGCCTGGCCGACGCGCTGGAGGTGCCCATCGACACCGTCCCGCTGCGCCCTCAGGCGCACTCGGAGGTGGTCGCTCAGCGGTTGGTGCTGCCCGGCGAGGCGCGGCGCGGCGACACCGTCGAGCCGCGCGTGGTGGTCCACAGCGACACCACCACCGAGGCCAGGCTCACCCTCCTGCGCGACAACGTCTACGTCGCCTCGACCGCGGCGCGGCTCAGTCCCGGCAAGAACGTGGTGGCCTTCCCGCCGCTGGTCCTGGCCGACGACGGCTTCCACGAGTTCAGCGCCCAGGTCGAAGCCGGCGCCGACGCGGACCGGCGCAACAACCGGGCGGTGGCCTTCACCTTCGTCCGCGGCCGGCGCAAGGTGCTGTATGTCGAAGGCGACGCCGGCCAGGAGACGTATCTGGCCCGCGCGATGCGGGCGGCAGGGCTGGACGTGAAGGCGGTCGGCCCGGCCGGGATGCCGGCGGCGCTGCCCGCCCTGGCGGGGTACGACGGCCTGGTCCTCAGCAACGTCAGCGCGCTCGATCTGTCCGACGGGCAGATGGTCTTGATCCGCAGCGCGGTGCGGGACCTGGGCGTCGGACTGGTGGCCATCGGCGGCGACAACAGCTACGGCGTCGGCGGCTACTACCAGACGCCGCTGGAAGACGCGCTGCCGGTGGACATGGACATCCGCAAGCTGCGGCACCTGCCGAACGTCGGAGTGGTGGTGGTGATCGACCAGTCCGGCTCGATGGCCATGACCGAGGGCGGCACGCAGAAGATCCAGATGGCCAACGAGGCCGCCATCGCGCTGGTCAGCCTGCTTGGACCCACCGACCGGGTGGCGGTCATCGCCACCGACAGCGTGGCCAAGCCGGTGACCGGCCCGGCCCTGGTGCCCGTGGTCAAGAAGCAGTTCCTGATCGACGAGATCGCCCGCATTCGCGCCGGCGGCGGCGGGATCTACTGCCACGCCGGGCTGAAGAAGGCGGCGGCCATGATCGAGGCCGCGCCGACCAAGCTCAAGCACATCATCCTGTTCGCCGACGCGGCCGACAGCGAGCAGCAGGAGCACTGCCACGAGCTGGTCGAGTCGCTGGCCTCCCGGCGGATCACCACCTCGGTGGTGGCCCTCGGCCGCGAGACCGACGTCGACGTCAAGTTCCTCAAGGACGTCGCCCGGCTGGGCAAAGGCCGGTTCTACCTGACCCATCGCGCCAGCCGGCTGCCGCGCATCTTCACCCGCGAGGCCGTCCTGGCGTCGCGCTCGCAGGTGGTCGAGAAACGGTTCACGCCGCTGCTGGTGACCGACCTCGAACCACTGGCGGGGATCGCCGCCCTGCCGCCGCTCCGCGGGTACGTGGCGACCACGGCCAAGCCGACCGCCGAGGTCGGGCTGATCGCCGAGCAGCGCTACAAGGATCCGGTGCTGGCGGCCTGGCAGTACGGACTGGGCCGGGCGGTGGCCTTCACCAGCGACTGCAAGGCCCGGTGGGCGGTGGACTGGCTGGGCTGGGACGGCTACGCTAAGTTCTGGTCGCAGACCGTGCGCTGGACCTTGCGTCGGGCCCGCCGCGGGCCGTTCGAGGCACGGCTGGTGTCGCGCTTTCAGGGCGGCGACGAAGACGCGACCGGGTCGCTGCGCCGGGGCGAGGCCCGGCTGGTGATCGACGCGGTCGACGAGGACGGCGAGTTCATCAACGGGTTGACGCTCCGCGGTACGGCGGTGGCGCCGGACGGTCAGGCGGTCGAGCTGGACGTGCGGCAGACCGCTCCGGGCCGGTACGAAGCCGGGTTCGGGACCGATCAGGTCGGGGTCTGGGTAGTCAACGTGGGCGGCGGGAAGGGCGATCAGAGCGGCTCGCAGACCATCGGGCTGGCGCTGCCCTACCCCCCCGAGTACGCCACCACCGGCACCGACGAGGCGCTGCTGGCCGGTCTGGCCGCCGCCTCGGGCGGCGAGGTGTTGAGCGCTCCCGAGGCGGTCTTCCAGCCCCGCGGCCGCGCCGCGCGCACGCCCATCGACGTCTGGCCGGTCTGCCTGGTTCTGGCCCTGTGCCTGTTTCCCATCGACGTGGCCGTGCGCCGGGTGGTGATCGACCCACGGCGGCTGCGCGCCGTGTGGGCCGCGCGGCGTCCGGTCGAGCCGGAGCTCGAGCGGGCCACCAGCCGGCTGCTGGCGCACAAGCCCGGCTGGCGCGCCGCACCCGTGTCGCCGCTCCCGCCGCCGGCCGAGAGTGCTCCGGAGACGTCGGACGCGGCCGCGGAGCAGCCCGTCGACGAGGCGCCGGGCAGCGTCACCGCCCGCCTTCGCGCCGCGCGCCGCGAGCGGCTGGAGGGCGGCCCGAGCGAGGTGGAGCCGGACCGGCCGCCCGAGCGCGTCTCGCCACCGGCGCTCGGCGCGGCGCCGACCAGCGCCACCCTGGCCCGGCTCAAGCGCGCCCGCGAGCGGATGCGCCGGCAAGGCGGCGAGCCGCCGGATGAGACGCCATGAGCGGGTACGTCGAGCGCCGGCTGCTGCGTCGTTGCGACTGGCTCCTGTTGGCCTTCGTCGCCGGGCTGTGCGCCGTCTCGCTGCCCGTCCTGTACAGCGCCACGCTGGGCACCGGCGGGGCTCCGGCCTGGTACCACGTCCAGCGCCAGGCGCTGTGGATGCTGATTGGCCTGGCAGGCCTCCTGCTGGTCAACACGCTCGACCACCACGACTTCCCGGACCTGGCCCGCGGCGCCTACTGGCTGAGCGTCGCGCTGCTGGTGGTGGTCCTGCTCATCGGCCGCGAGGTCAACGGCGCGCGGAGCTGGCTCGGTTTGGGCTCGGTGAGGCTGCAGCCGTCCGAGCTGGCCAAGCTGACGGTGGTTCTGGCTTTGGCCAGGCACTTCACCTTGGACGAGGCCGAGGCCTGCGAAGGCAAGGTGCTGTTCGGCAGCCTGATGGCGGTCGGCCTGCCGCTGGTGCTGATCCTCGGTCAGCCCGACCTGGGCACGGCGCTGGTGTTCGTCGGCGTGTGGCTGGTGATGCTCTGGTGGGGCGGCGCCCGGTGGTGGCAGTTGGCGCTGATCGTCGGGCTGGGGCTGGCCGCCTTCGCGCTCATGTGGCGGATGGATGTCCTGGCCGACTACCAGAAGAGCCGCATCAGCGTCTTGTTCAACCCCGGCGTGGACCCGCGCGGGCAGGGCTACAACCTGCGCCAGTGCCTGATCGCCATCGGCTCCGGCGGGATCGACGGCCAGGGCTGGCTGCAGGGCACCCAGACCCATCTCCGGTTCCTGCCCGAGGCGCGCACCGACTTCATCTTCGCCGTCCTGTGCGAGGAGCTCGGTCTGCGTGGCGCGTTGCTGCTGCTGCTGCTTTACCTCGGGCTGCTCTGGCGTGGCGGGGTGATCGTCGCCCGCGCCGACACGCCGTTCGGCCGGCATGTCGCCGTCGGCTGCCTGGCGGTGCTCCTGCTGCACCTGGTGTTCAACCTGGGCATGGCCGTCGGGCTGCTGCCCATCACCGGCCTGCCCCTGCCGTTCATCAGCTACGGGGGCAGCAACCTGCTGCTCAACCTGACCCTGATCGGCGTCCTGCTCAACATCGGCATGAGGCGGAGCCTGCCGTATTGAGGCAGTGGGCAGTGGGCAGTAGGCAGTGGGTCACGGCGGACAGCCACAACTACCGTTGCGTCGTCCCCGTCGTCCACCTGGTCCACCCCGTCCACGACCGTCCACGGCGAAACCCAGCGGTCTCTGTTCGGTCGAATACCACAAGCAGGTTTCCAGTGCGGAAACCACGAACGCTGGTCGTGGCAGTCTCTCGGATCTTGGCGGCGACACACGCTGCGCACAGGGCGGCACGGAGCGGGGAGCGCTCGGGAGCCGGAGTTGGGCGGTAAAGCCGACGTGTCGGCCGCGGTCCTGGACCACAGCGGTCTGGGGCGGCTGGTGCGTCGCTGGGGCGGCTGGCACGGGCTGCTGGTGCTCAACCACCACCGGGTGGCCGATGATCCGGCCACGGTGGTGGATCCTGGCGTCTGGAGCGCGACCTCCGACGAGCTCGACCGCCAGCTTCGCTGGCTGCGCGGCGAGTTCGACCTGATCGGCCCGGCCGACCTCGACCGCCTCCCCCCGGGCCGGACGGACCGCCTGGTCCTGCTGACCTTCGACGACGGCTACCTGGACACCCACCGCGTGGCGCTGCCCGTGCTCGAGTCGCACGGCGTGTCCGCGCTGTTCTTCGTGGTCAGCGATCTGCTGGACGAGCCGCGGGCGATGTGGTGGGACGAGGTCGCCTGCCTGACCCGTCGCGCGCAGCGACGGCTGCTGCCCGCGGGCTGGGGCGTGCCCGAGCAGCACCTGACCCGCGACCGGCTCGACGACGTGCTGTCCTGCTTCCTGTGCCGCGCGCGCTCGCTGGCGCCGGCCGACCGGGAGCACTTCCTGACCCACCTGGCGGACCTCACCGGCACCACGCGCTGCGGTCACTGCCCGGTGCCCGAGACCTGGATCACTTGGGACCAGGCGCGGGAGCTGCTTGCCCGCGGCCACGGGCTGGGCGGCCACTCGGCGCACCACAGCGCCCTGTCGCAGCTCTCCGCCGCCGAGCAGGCGGCCGAGATCGAGCTCTGCCGGAGCCGCTTCGAAGCCGAAACGGGCCGGCCGATGGACACCTTCGCCTACCCCTTCGGCGGGCGCGACGCGTTCGGCGAGACCACCAAGCGGTGCCTCGCCGCCGCCGGGGTCAAGCTGGGCTTCAGCCAGTACGGCGGGTACAACCCGCCGGGCCGCCTCGATCCCTACGACCTTCGCCGCGTGGCCGTCGAGCGCTGGGCGTCGGACACCTGGCTGCGCTCGGTGATGACCGTGCCGGCGATCTTCGCGCGCGCCCTGGCGCCGCGGCACGGGTACCAGGTCAAGGGCCTGCTCGACGGGTTCGCGGTCGACCTGGTTCGCGACCTGCCACGCTGGCGGTCGCTGGCCGGCGAGTGGCGCGCGCTGGCCCGCGACTCCGCCGCGGCGCTGTCCTGGGACTGGCTGTCGCAGTGGTGGCGGGTCTACGGCGAACGGTACGGCGACGGGCCGGACTCCCTGACCATCGTCACCGTCCGGCACGACGGCCGGCTGGTCGCCGCGCTGCCGCTCTACCGCGCCCGCCCCGCCGGGCCGCTCGCGCGACCGGTCTTGCGCTTCTTGTCCTCCGGCGAGGCGGAGGACGAGGAGACCTGCGCCGACAACCTCGACCTGCTCGGCCTGCCCGAGCTCGCCCCGCGGGCCGCGCGCGCCGCGCTCGACCTGCTGTCCGAGGAGGCCGGCCGCGCCGAGCTGGACCTGCGCGGGCTGGCCGCCGAGTCCGTCCTCGCCGCGACGGTCGCCGAGCGAGTTCCCGGCGCGGTGGTCAGGCCTCAGGTCGAGGCCTTCGCCGCGGACCTCACCGGAGGGCTCGACGAGTTCCTCGCCAGGCTGTCGCGCAAGCCGAGGCAGAACGCGCGGAATCTGTACCGGAAGGCGGTCGAGGCCGGGCTGGCCTTGTCCATCGCTCGCACGCCCGATCAGGCCGGCAAGCTGTTCGACGAGTTGGTCGCGCTGCACCAGCGGCGGTGGACGACGGCCGGCAAGCCCGGCTGTTTCGCCGCGCCGCGGTTTCTGGAGTTCCACCGCGCCCTGGCCGGCTCGCTCGCGCCGCGGAGCGAGCTGGTCCTGGCCGCGCTGCGCGATGGCGAGCAGCCGTTGGCGGTGCTCTACGGCTTCCGCCATGGCGCCACGGTCGAGCTGTACCAGACCGGGGTCCTGCTCGACGAGGAGTCGCCGGTGCGAAGTCCGGGCCTGGCCGCGCACCTGCTGCTGATCGAGGCGCTGACCGCCGACGGTGTGACCCGTCTGGATTTCCTCCGCGGCCGGTCAGGGCTCAAGGACCGTCTCGCCACCGAGAGTCGGCATCTGCTCTCCCTCAAGGCCCGACTCGGCAGGACGCCGGGCCTCCGCTCGGAATAGCCCGCGCCGCGGAACGGAGCAGACGATGCGTATCCTGTTGGCCGGCGCAGCCGGCTTCCTCGGTGAGGCGGTGGCGGAGGTCCTGTCCGAGAATCACCTGGTCCGCGGGTTCGACCTGCGCAAGAGCCAGCATGCGGCCGAGAACGTTCTCGGGAGCATCTCCGAGTTCGCCGACGTCTACGCCGCCCTGGACGGCTGCGACGCGTTCGTCAACGCCACCATGGCCGGTCACGACCACTACGCCGATGGCGCGGCCGAGGCCTTCAACTGCAACGTGCGCGGGGCCTACACGCTGTTCGAGGCGGCCCGGCAGCGCGGCCTCCGGCTGGCCGTCCACCTCTCCAGCGGCGCCGTCTTCGGACCCACTCCCGACGACCAGTACTTCGCCAACGATTCGCCGCAGTTGCCCAAGTCGCCATATGACCTGACCAAGAAGCTGCAGGAAGAGGTGTGTCTCTTCTTCGCCCGCAACCACGGCTTCCAGGTCACCTCGTTCCGGCCGTGGAGCATCATCGACCGCGAGCGGATGGTCAGCAAGTTCGACCGCCCGGCGAGCGCGACCTGGGGAGCCTGTGACCGGTTCGACCTCGGCCGAGCCATCGAGCTGGCCTTGACCCACCCGGTCGACGGCTTCCGCGCCTACGTCATCGCCGACAACGAGGCCGCTCGCGAGAAGCTGGACCTGGCGCCGCTGGAGCGCGACCTGGGCTGGCGGCCGAAGTACTGACCGGCACCACCCGGCGACGAGACGGCCGACCGGCCAGTTCCATCGGCGAACCAGTCCTCCGATGGCTCAGATGCGCAGCGACTCGGCGGGACGGCCATCAGGATGCGCAGGATGAACGGCGCCGGCCGAGATGGCCCGGCCAGGCCGTGCTGCACCGTGCCAGGCCATCCACTTCGTGCTGTTCTTTCCTGCTCAGCCTCGGCCGGTCTGGGTTCAGAATCGGGGGGTCTGAGTTCAGAATCGGGGGGTCTGAGATCACCTCCACCCCACGCAATCCCGCTCCTGGAGCGGAGTTGCGGCCGGTCCAATTCCCATTCTTCACTGTTTTCAC
>JAANMW010002002.1_pt1 | contig 19477 bp, 20 predicted proteins | sample 7279671 | NCBI WGS metagenome assembly JAANMW01 (sample SAMN14094541, study PRJNA606508) | bioreactor metagenome | isolation source: A lab-scale SPAN reactor treating ammonium-rich wastewater day 247 | place: Ireland: Galway | collected 2017-09-19
CCGGGGCCGTTCATCCATTTCAAATGCGTGAACCGCACCGCCCAGGCCAACGGCATCCAAGGCGAGCATGCTGTAGAAGCCGACGTTTGCGCCCACATCGAGAAAAGTCCCGCCGGGCTGAAGGACGCCGCGAAGCGGTTCGAACACCTTGGGATCAAATTCGCCCTTCGCAAAAATGCCGCGGCTTACCCCCGACCTCAAATCCACATACATGCGCCGCCCGTTGCTGATCGTCACGCCCACCGGCCACGGCCAATGCCGCGCCGCCGCCAGTCCGAATTTGCGAAAGGGCCGCATCAGGCCGGTGCGCACGCTACGCTGAATGGTTTGCATGTTTAATCGGGAAGCGAGAATTCAAATGCTCTGGCTTGGATTTTCCACAACTTTTGTGTGCGGTGTGAAATCTACTGGCTAGGCCCAAGCCGTGTCTTTGAGGAGAGCGCTCCACCCGTTCACGAAAACAAAATCTCCCTGACGCAGACGCGCATCCCGGCTCCGTTCCGAAAGACTCGCGACATCGAACAAAACGAAGCCGCGCGCGCTCAGATGAGTGAAACAATCGGCAAAGGTCGCCCGGCCGAGATGTTCGGGATCATAAATGTGCGTCTCGGTGATGATGACTTCGATTTGACTCAACATCCGCTCCGCTCCGCGCAACGCGGCGAGTTCATGGCCTTCCAGGTCGAGTTTCAACAGCGGCCGATCCTCTTTCCGCAAGAGCGGACCGAGCAACTGGTCAAGGCTCGTGGCTGGAACGGAGTGCGCGCCAGCCCCGGTTGGCCGCACATCATGCGTGGCGACAAACGCGCCTGTGCTCCCGGTCGCATCCACGCCGAGCATCGTAACCTCCTGAATGCCCGGTTCGGTGAGCGCGACAGCGTGAAGTGCCACACCGGGAAACTTGGCGGCGAGTTGCTCCAGCGCTCCGCGACACGCCGGCTGCGGCTCGACCAGATGAAAGCGGGCTTCGGGGAAAACCTCGAGCACCAGTCCTGCCCACTGGCCCTTGTTCGCACCTCCGTCTATGATTGTCCGGGGCGCGTATCCAAGCCTCCGCAGTGACTCCAGCGTATCCTCCACTGCTTGGAACCGATTGGCTGCCCGCCAACGCGTGATCCGATAACCGAGCCGCTTGGACCCGCGTTTCAGGAGGGATTTGACTTGGTCAGTGTTCATCAGTTCGACATACGGTGGCTGATCCGGGCGGCCATCTCAGTATAAAGAGTCTCGTATGCCCGTACGATGACCGTCTGGCTGAAGCGCTTCTCACAATCATCCCGCACGTGCTGGCGGTTGATCTGCGACAGGCGTTGAACTCCCACAACCGCGCCCGCAACGTCCTTGGCAACAAATCCGTTCACGCCCTCACGCACCACTTCCGGCACGCTGCCGCGCGGGAAGGCGATCACTGGCGTTCCGCAGGCCATCGCTTCGACCATCACGATGCCGAACGGTTCTTCCCACTCGATGGGCATCAGCAAGGCGGCACAGCGACCCAGCAATTCATTCTTCTGGGCGTCATTCACCGGGCCAATGGATTCGACGGCCTTGCCATCAAGGTGCGGCGCAATCTCCTGGTCAAAGTAATTTGAATCCGGCCCGGACTCCACCTTGTTGCCGGCGATGACGAGTTTTCGGCCTGCCTCGCGTGCGATGGCGATCGCGCTATGGATGCCTTTGATTCGTTCAATGCGCCCAAGAAATACCAGTGGCGCGTCCGGAGCCACCGCTGGCTGGAATTGGTATTTGGTCAAATCAACGCCGTTGAAGACCGTCCGCCAATCGCCACCAAGGGGACCTTGTTCTGGCCGACACCGGTAAACGCTCGAAGCACAACCCGTAAAACATATTGCTGGTCCTGCCAATCGCGTCGCCGTCCGCACACTGCGCCAAGGGACGCCATCCCGCTGGTAACTCTGGATTTTCACGAGTCGCCGGCAAGGGAGGATCGGCAGCAGCGCCGCCAACCGTCCAAAGCTGTGGACCACGTCGAAGTGGTTGCGCATCCGCCAGAGCCGGCTGCCCACCTGCCACAATTCTCCTGAGCGCGCACGCCAACCCCAATGCGGCGGGATGCCGTAAGGGAAAAGTCGGCAAGGCACTCGACTGTCGGGATGGGCGAGAAGCGAAACCTCGTGCCCGCGTTCCACGAGTCCGCGCACCAAAAAATCCACGATGCGCTCGATGCCGCCGTAAAGCGTTGGCGGCACGGGAATGATCGGGTCAACTGTGATAGCGATGCGCATTCTACTGCCGACTTCCAGCAAGCGGAGGCTTGAATTCTTCAACCGGCTTTCCGGCCAACAAATCAAGACAGCGAGCTGATGCAAAGCCATCTCCGTACGGGCTTAGCCCTTTTGCCATTCGCGTGTAGGCCGCTGCGTCGTCGAGCAATTCAGTTGTAGCGGCCACAAGTCGTTCACGATTGGCCCCGACAAGTGCCACAACGCCGGCTTCCAACGCCTCCGGTCGTTCGGTCGTCTCGCGGGTGATCAACACTGGCTTTCCGAGGGCCGGCGCCTCTTCCTGCACTCCGCCACTGTCCGTGATGATCAGCGCCGAGAGCATCATCAACCGGACAAAAACCGGGTAGCTCTTCGGTTCGGTGAGCAGAATGCTGGCGACCCCGCCGAGCAAACGCGTGGCAGGTTCTTTTACATTTGGATTGAGATGAACCGGGTACACGATCAGAACCTCGTCGTGCGCTGCGGCAATGTCTCTTAGCGACAGGCAGAATTCCTTGAACCTCTCACCGAAGTTTTCGCGGCGATGGCCGGTCACTAGAATCATCCGTCGCCCTGGTCGGGCTTTGAGCCAGCCTTCAACTTGTTGGAGGACGGGATCCGCCGGCGGCGTGTATTGCACCCGGCGCGAGGCTTCCAGCAACGCGTCAATCACCGTATTGCCGGTTACAAAAATGCGTCCGCCCAGCAGGTGGACGGCGTCACGCAATAATGCCGCTTTGGCTCGTTCCGTCGGGGCGAAGTGCCACGAGGCAACCTGGCCCACCACCCGCCGGTTTAGTTCTTCGGGAAAGGGCGCATCCAATCGGTCGGTTCGCAGTCCGGCCTCGACGTGGGCCACGGGGATTCGGCGATAGAATGCCGCAAGCGCGCCGCACATGGCGGTCGTTGTGTCTCCTTGCACCACTACCAGGTCCGGGCGCGTTGACTCAAGGGCAGCATCCAGACTCTCCATCAAGCGCGAAGTCAGACCCGCCAAAGTCTGCCCGGTGGTCATGACCTTCAGTTCCAAGTCAGGATGGATCGAAAAGAAGTTCAACACCGACGACACCATCTCGCTGTGTTGTCCGGTTGAGATCACCAGCGGTTCGAATTCGCTGGCCCGCACCCGGGCGGCCATGATCAACGGCGCCAATTTGATGGCCTCCGGCCTGGTTCCAAGAACTACCGCAAGCTTCAGTGGTTTCACTTTCCTGATTTTGCTTCAAGGACGGCCGCGACCTTTGCTGTGAGCAGCTTTGATTCGTAGTCCCAGTTCAGACGTTCACCGGCCACGTCCCAGCAGCGTTGCAGTACTGCGCGCACGGGCATCGTTGGGGAAAACCAATGATTCAACACGCGCGCGACGTCCTGCTCATCCTGGTCGGGCACGCACTCGCCCAAACCCGGGAACTGAGCCAGCAAGCGGCGGTGCGCAACTGTGTCCGAGAATAGGATGGCCAGACCCGCCAGAATCCCGGTCATCACTTTGTTCCCAATCGCGCATTGGTTGTACAGGCTTTGACCGGGTTGGCTGCCAAACAGCACATCGTGTTCTGCCGCCAGCTTGACCATTTCGGCCGGATCGGCCACCGGCAACACTTCCACGCGCTCGGCGCAACCAAGTCCACGCGCCAGTTCCCGGAGGGAGTTGACATAATCACCAATCGGGTTGCCCCGCAGCACCAATCGAAAATGAGATTTCACCAAGGGCATGGCGCGGACAATTTGTTCCAGGCGCGACGCAGCGCCGATGGTCTGGCCAAACCAATAGACTGTGGGAAACGGCTTGGGGATCCGATTCAAGGGTGGTTGGATGCCGATTCGCTCCGACAAAGCCGGGACGTTGTGCAGCACCAAAGGTGGCTCTGAAAGACCGTTCTTCGCGGCCAGATGCTCGGACGCAGTCACCGACATGGTGAGGACGAAGGAACACCGTCGCAGAAACCGCTGCTCAATTCGTGCGCTGATTGGCGCTTCGGGCGAAGGTTGTTCTGCCAGCAAGTCCTCGGCGTCCATTGCGATGGGGATATTCCGCCCCCGGATTGCTTTCAACGCGATGGGGAGAGCGGAATGCTGCTGGGCAAGATACAAATCTGCGTTCACAAGGCGCGCGGCTTGCGCGAGGGCGGTGAATCCATACGGGACGGCCCGTTCATCAAACCAAGTGGAATGGGTTCGTTTCGCAAAGAAGAAGCAAATGCGCCGACGGAATCGCGCGAGTCGCCACAACCGGCGTCCGGAAGCAGTGCGCAACATATCCACGGGAACATACGTCCAGCGCGCCTTGGAAACGATCCCCTCTTCCAGCGACGCCCAGCGCGGATCGAATCGGGGCGATACGACGACCACCTCATGACCAGCGGAACAAAGCGCGTTCGCGTTGCGAACCAGCCGCGGGTTATTGGCTGGATGGCCGGGGCTTACCAGACAAATGCGCTTCAATTCCATGACGTCGGATTTGGACAGAATTCCCGTAGGCCGCGTCCCGTCACGCAGCGTTTGATCGGGTTTTCAAGGAACCTCAACAGTAATGCTTCACGCGTGAAAACTTCGGCGAGAAGACCAGGCCCAACGTGCGGAATGCCTGGCAACAGGCGACCTCATGCGGAATCTGGTTGCGCCGGAGCGTCCTGATAAATTCGGCGAACGATTGCAGGTCGCCCTGCCGATGCAAATCATCCCACAGGACCACCCAGTCGTCGGCGTGAAGCTTGGGCAGTTGGCGAGCTGACCGGCGGTCATGATGCACACGCGTTTCATCAGGAAATCCGACACGGTTCCAGCCAAGACCGCAATGTCAGCAAGTAACGCAACCCTGAAATCAATGTCGCCACCTTGACGGCTTCCGGCCGCGTGCCGAACACACAAAGAACTTTAAGGAGTTTCATCGGAAAAGCTGAAGTCCGCGGGTGCTCACGGCTTCGCCACGCGCGCGTAGCGCGCCTCCAAGCAAGAATGCACCGGTCGTTCAGGTGAATCTCAACAAGCTCAGCCAGCGCCATCAGTTATTTCGCAGATAGAGTTTACACTGATATACCGCGTAGCGCCTGAACTCGTCAAAAGGGACATCTGCTGCATGGGAGACATGGAGGGTGCGCAGCGACGCGTAAAATTCCTTTTCCGCCCGGCGCACTCCCGGATCAAACGGATCGAGAGCGGCATGGAACTGCCCATACAGTTCCGCCAAACGAACCTTTTGCTCCGACGAGATCACGCGTGCAACTGACGCCGGCTTTCCGCCGCATTCCGATAATCCAAAAGGCGGTCATAGGCAGCGCTGCCGATGAGAGCGGGTTCGCCCAAGGCACGCATCTGCCGGGCAATTTCGTCGCAAATGGCGACCAGCTTCGCCCAAATTGCCTCGGTGCCTTCCAAGGTGGGTTCACGCTGAGCCAGTTTCGCAGCGACGCCGTAAGCGAATTCGATTTTAGCAATGAGCCGGCCGGCGGCCTGATCGAAAGCGATCCGGTTGTCACTGGGCGCATTGCCAATCGTGTCATTGAACTCCCGAAGGGCGCTCTCACCCAAGCTCTGCAAATCAACCAGTTCAAAAACCATACCGATAAGGTGTCAGGGTCGGTTGACAAATCAATCCGCAATTTCTTCGGAGCAAAGCATTTCAATTTCGCCGAAGATCAGCGGTGCCATTTTGATGGCTTCCGGTCGCGTGCCGAACACGCAAAGAACATTCATTGGCAAGGATTTCATCGAGACGGAGCATTCCGGCAGCTACGACCCTGTTTGAAAGCTCGCCCAGTCAGGGGACCGGGCCTACCGCTTGAAGTGGATTTGGCCGTTTCCTGTAGGCCGCGTGCCCCCACGCGGCTTTTGGTTGGATACTGCACGAGGCTCGGTTGTCGGAAGTTTACCGTGCCGCCATTGAGGAGCGGTTAAGATGGCTTGCCAGGGTTAAGATGCGGAACAGATCGTTTGGCGATTTGGACCAAGACGGCAGCGGCGAGTTCCACGGATTCTCACCCCAAGCGCGAGCGACAAGTTCCCGTGTTGCGGTCGGAGTGGTCTGCCACAACTCCTTCATGGTTGGACTGTGCTGGGGGTACCAACCCAGGTTTGGCCACGAACCGTCGGTCGCGAGACCGTGCGCTCCCAGCTTCGGCGGACGGATGCGCCGCTTCACCCAGCCCACCGCGAACATCGCCAGCTTTACGGGCGTGGACGAGCCAATGCGCCAGCCGAAATTCGCATCCTCGATCTCCCGGCCACCCGCGCAAATCCGCCGCACCGCCCGGCCCCACACGTCCGCGTTGAGCTTCCACTCCGCCCGGCAACGGGAATAACAATCGGCCACGCGCGCGTCCGCCAGAAAGGTGTCGTAGGGAAAGACACGGTACATGATCTGCCCGGACACGGAAACGCAATAGCACGCGGGGCGGACGCGCCGGTCCTCCACCGCCAGGTCGTGGTCCGGTTGAACGCCGAAAGCATCCAGTACCTGCTTGAGCATCTCGCGATGCTGGCCCGTCACACATACGATTGGTCGAAAACGGCGCGGCGCCCGCTGCATTCCCAGGATCAGCGGAGCCATCTTGATCGCCTCGGGCCGGGTACCGAAGACGCAGAGGACGTTGAGAGTGCGAGGCATGGCTTTCCAGTTAGTCTTCCGGCGGAGAAGATGCCGACGAGGAGGCATGACACTGATTGGCCGGGTCCACCCGGGCCGCGGACAGCAACTTCACGAAATCCATCACGCGCAGATTGAAGCAGTAGTTCTGACAGAATTCGCCCAACTCCTCGCGCCACGCTTGCGCGGTTTCGTCGTAGTACCTTCGGAATCCCACCCAGCGGCCCGCTTCCTCCCGGTACATTTGGTTCTTCACATTGAAGGAGCCGAAGAAGGTCTGGAGTTCGTTCACGAGGAACTGGCCCGAATCCGATTCGAAAATGTCCAAACTCATGGTCGAAAAATCGCCGCGCGTGCAAACCTGCCGTGCCAGATCAAATACTCCCGTTGGAGGAATACTCCAACACATCTGATCGCTTCCGCTGTGGAATCCGTGGTGGCCCATGGCCTTCTCCTTGCCGAAATAGGAATCGCCCACCTTCATTAGCCGCCATTCGTGCCGGATCGGCACCTCCTCCTGGAACAGCATGACATCCAGTTCCAGGTCGCGCGGCAGGTGCCGAATGCCTTTGACCCAGCGGTAGAACGGCCGCACGACCGCCTTGAAACGGTTGACTGCGTCGAGTGCGCCTTCCCGGTAAAGCGGCACGCGGTAACCATTGCCAAACGAACGGCGCCACAGTCGCAGGGCCTCGGTTTGGTTTCGGATTCTACGCACGCCATAAGAGGCGTTGCCGAAGTCCGTTTTGAAGATGAGCGGATAAGTGGCGCGATCCAGAAATTCTCGCGCTTCGTCCTTGTTGCCAAAAATCCAGGTGCGAGGGTGAGGAATGGCATGGGCTTGCAGCCAGTAGGCCATGCGGCGCTTGCTTTCGTACAACTCCAACTCGTGCATCCGCGGGTAAAGGGGCAGGCCCAAATTGCACGCGAGAAACCGGATGCGCTCAAAGAACAACTCCCGCCACGGGGCATGCCGGAATTCAGCCCGGTAAATGCAACCGTCCGCCCGCACCGCCCTCGCCTGCTCGATCCAGTCGCTGGCGTAAATGTCGAACAACTGATACTCCACGCCAACCTCCGAGCAGGCTTGGACAATCAGTTCCCAGCCGTGGTCGCGATCCCTGGGTATCAACAAACGCATGACTCAGAATCCAATAAGTTGATTTAAGCGAAGCGCAAAAACAAAATGCGGCCCACGAGATGACGAGCCGGGAAGTAGTGGACCAAGTCAGCGGTCATTCGCGCGAAGCACACCCGCAAGACCGCCACATAAAGGAAGCCAAAGCAAATCCCATAGCCAGCCGCCGTGCCAAACCCACTCAGGTCAGTACCCGCGGTCACCCGGCCCCATTCACAAAGACCATAGGCCATGCTGGCCGCCACGGCGGGCGGCAATACGGCTTGTGCGAGGCCGGCCAGACGCAATGCCCGCAAACGGCAGAGCCACACACTGATAAGAGTCAGCACGATGAATTGAAGTGCAGCCAACCCAATGAGATAGGCTTTGATGCCTAGTGCCAGGATCAACCAGAGGATCACCGCCGTGCCGATCAGGACCAACAAATCGGCGAGCAGACAGCGGGTGGGTTGTTGTTGTGCCAGCAGCAGCCGGTTGGCCGTCTGCGCCAGAGCCATCAGGACCCCCCAAAGCATGGTCCACGGCAACAGGGGAATAACTTCCATCCACTGTCGGCCATAGACCACCTGCACCACTGGTGCCGCCAGTGCCCCAAAAATCACCGCCACCGGAATCGCCACCCACGCGACGATGCGCAGGACCAGGCCGTTCACGCGCGCGATGTTTTCGGGATTGGGGTTCAGTCGCGTGAGAATGGGATAGGTGGCATACGTCAGTTGGGAAGCAAACTTGATGCAAAACATCTGCGCCAGGCCCAAGGCCCGGTTCAGAATACCCAGCGGGGTGTACCCGAGCACCTGAACCAGCGTGGCCGATTCCACCAATTGTCGCCCCGTGACCGCGGTGCCGCTGCCGATACGCGTCAGCCCGAAACGCCACGCCGCCCGGTAATTCGACCAAGACCACGTCCAGTCGGGCCGCCAGCGTTGCACCAGAAACAAGTCGTAGATAAAGGGCAGCGTCACCGTCATCCCGGGAATGAGCAGGGCATACACACCCGCGCCCGCCGCCGCCAACGCCACGGCCAAAAGGGCGCTCGCAAGCAGGCCGCAGGCATGCAGCAGCCGCAGCCGTTTCCAATCGAATTCGCGCTCAAGCATTTTCCGCCGCAGTTCGCACGGCCACTCAAGCAGGAGCGTCGCCGACATGACGTGGACCAGCATGGCGACCGGCGCGTAACTCTCGAACCAGCGCAGGGCGAACGCCACGAGATTCGTCACCACGAACATCGTTCCCGCCATCACGGCGCCGGCGGTGAAATGGTCCTGGTAATGCACGTCGGCCTCGTCCCGCACCTGGATGGTGTGCGCGATGAAATTGTTGAACGAGAAGATGCTGATGAAGCCGATGACACTGGTGACGAGTCCGAACTGGCCGTAGGCCGCGGGTTCAAGCAACCGGACCAGCACGAGCATGGTGCCAAATTGCAGCAGGTCGCGGAACAGGTTGAACCCGGTGTTCCAGATGACGGCGGAGCGGGCCTTTTGGCCGAAGTTGCTCAAGGGATGAATTTCAGAAGGAGAAAGCCAGTTCCTCAAAACGGAAATGGAGAGAGCAGAAAGCGGTCAAAGCAAAACAGAAATTGGGACAGTAGAGAGCAAAAACTGATTTCTATTTTCTGGTTTCGATATTTCAGCTTCTCCCCTTGGTATTGTTGATCATGGTTGTCATAATGGCCAGGAGTTCATCGGCTTCTATTTCCAGTGGTTGAGTGAGTTTCGGTTCAATGCCGCAGTCTTCGCGAAGCAGTTCAAGCCAGAACTGCGACTCATCAGCTTCTTGCAGTGCCCCGCCAAGTTTGGAAACAAATTCCTCAGCTGACCGTGCTCGCGACGCTTCGCGGATGTGGGCGGCAACTGAGGTGCCGGATCGCAATAACTGTTTGCCGAGGACGCGGACCTCTTCCCGGGCTTTCGGGAGTTTGATGAACAAGCGGATTATTGCCGAAGCAAACCGCTTGGTCCGTTCTCGAAACTCGGTTGAGAGACGTCCTTGGTTCATCCTAATTTTCCACTTTCTGCTTTCTGAATTTCAGCTTTCCCAATTTCTGCTTTTGGCTTTCGGATCAATACTTGAGCCGGTAGTAGGCGTATTTGAGCACTTCGCTTTGGAGCGAAGACACGCCCTGCTCGCGTTGCCACCAGTTTTCCGAGGTGTACTCACGCACCGGCAGGGCGCGCACCAGCACGCGCACGCCGCTCTTCCGAAGCTGCTTGCGAAACACCCAGCGCACCCGGCGGGCGTGAAAGGCATCCGTGACCACGATGGCACTCTGGACGCGGTTGGTGGCAACCCAGTTCCGGATCGCCAACGCTTCCTCATAGGTGTTCATCACCTCGTCCGCTGCAATCAGGACGGCCGCTTCCGGGACTTCCTGTCGGACCAGAATCTGTTTGAGCAGTTCGGATTCCCGTTTCGTCAAGCCCAGTTCCGTGGCGGAATCCGCGCGCGGTTGCATCACCAGAATCCTGGGGGCCAGGCGCTGGTGGTAGAGCCGTGCGGCTTCAAACGGGCGCGTGGACGGTCCACCGCCCAGCACCACGATCACATCCGCGTTGGTGAGCGGGTCGTCCACGATCCAGGCCGTGGCCACTCCCTGCAGAAGGGGCGCGCGAAACCAATAGAGGACCGCACCCAACCCGCACAGCAGCAGGAAGCCGAGGGCCAGGTGTTTCAGGAAACGTTTCATCCGGCGTTCCGTAATTCACCATCAGGTCTGGGCATCCAACCAGTTGACGAAATCTCGCAGTCCATCGCGCAGGGTCATGCGCGGTTGGTAGCCGAGCAGTTTCCCGGCCTTGGTCAAGTCCGCCCAGGTGCGCGGCACATCGCCCGGTTGTTCGGGTTGGTGGTTTAACACCGCTTTCCGGTCCAAGGCTTCCTCCAGCGCCGCCACCAGTTCCGTCAGCGTCACCGGTTGGTCGCCGCCCAGATTGATGATTTCATACGCGCGGGTGCAATAATCCATCGCCGTCCGGATGCCGGTGACGATGTCGCTCACGTGGGTGTAGTCGCGGCTGGTACGACCGTCACCAAAGAACGGCAACGGCCGGCCACTGCGGATTTGCCGCGCGAACTTGTGGATGGCCAGGTCCGGGCGTTGCCGCGGGCCATACACGGTGAAGAACCGCAGGGCAACAAACCGCAAGCCGAACAGATGACTGTAAACGTGTCCCAACAATTCCCCGGCGACCTTGGTGGCAGCATAGGGACTGATCGGCTGCAATCCTGCGTCGTCCTCGCGCCACGGCACGCGTGGATTGACCCCATAGACACTGGAGGAGGAGGCAAACACGAACGGGCGAATTCCCCGCTCGCGGGCGAACTCCAACAGGTTCTGCGTGCCGCCCACGTTCACCTGTTGATACACGGTGGGATTCTCAATCGAAGGCCGCACCCCCGCCTTGGCCGCGAGATGCACGATCACGTCATACGCCCCGTTCAAGCCGGCGCGCAACGCCGCCGCGTCCCGGATGTCCGCCCGCACCAGCCGGAAGTGGGGATGATTCGTATGTGGCGCGATGTTGGCCTCCTTGAGGGCGGGATCGTAGAATGAATCGAAGTTGTCCACGGTCGTGACCGCGTGGCCTTCCGCCAACAACCGATCCACCAGGTGGCTGCCAATGAACCCCGCGCCGCCTGTAACGAGCACTTTCATGGGTTAAATCTGAGCCAGGATTTGGTGACAACGTGAGACGAAGCGGGCGTGGGAAAAGTATTCCACGCCCGGGAGCAACCCGGTGCGATCCCATTGCAGCACCGCGTGGATGCCGGCCTGAAGCTCGTCGGACTGCTTGGGGTTCACCAGCACTCCCAATTCACCGTGGCGTACCGCCTCCTGGCTGGCGTCGAGTTTGCTTGCCAGCACCGGCACTCCGCACGCCATCGCCTCCAGATAAACGATGCCGAATCCTTCCCCCCAGCCCGGCATCACGAAGGCATCCGCCAACCGATAATGATCCACCTTCTCGGATTCGGGAATGTGACCGGCGAAGATCACTTGTGCCGCCGGCGCCGGCGAACTCGAGCCGGGAGGATGCCGGACGGATGCCAGCGATGCAGAATGACCTTGTGTTCCGTTTTCCAGGACGGCAAGGCCGAGGGATTTTGCTTTGGCGACCAGCCGCTCGCGGTCATCGCCGTCACCCACGATCAGATAGGCCAGATTCTCGATCTGCTTGCCCAGCACAGGCAGCGCTTCGAGCACCTGATCAATGCCTTTGTAGCGTTCCGCGGCCGAAAGCCGGGCAACGGTAAGCAATACGGTTCTGCCGCGCAGCCCATAGCAATCCTGCATAGCCGGATTCTTTGGGCCGGGAGTGAATCGCGCCAAGTCCACACAATTGGGCAAGATGTTAAACCGGGCAGACTTTGGCTGGGCCCAGTTCCAGAATCGTTTTCGGGTGAATTCACTCACCGCCAGCACCACATCCACCTGCCGCGCCAGCCGGTTCGTCAGCCAACTGCGGGTCGGCTGCCAGGCGTCAACGCCGTGGATGATGAGCGCGAGGGCAGGGCGGAAGCCTGGAGCCAAGCATCTCACGATCATCCGCACCAGGAAGGCGAGCGGCAGCAAATTGATGTGGCCGCAGAGGACGACCGAGGGTCGCGGTCGTTGGATGGCGCATCGCAAGACGGCCAAGGCGTAACGCAGCTTGCCGCCCAGGCCGCGTGTGTTGAATTCCAGTTTCTCCGGCATGGGCTCCGGCGGCCCGGGCTGCAACCGCGGCAGCGCCACAACGCGGGTTACATTTGGCGCGGCGCAAAGCGCGTTAAGCAAATCGCGGTTGAACTTGGCGATGCCGCCCTGTCCGCCAAAGGCGTCGGTGACCAGTGCGAGGAGGTGCATCAGTTGACCGCAAACCGCGAATAGACATGGCGCGCCCAGCCGCGCAAGCCGCGGCCGAGCGGTTTCTGATTTCTGATTTCTGATTTCTGAGTTCCGTCCGCGAGCCAATCCCGCACGGGTACGAAAAAGCCGGTCTTGGGCCGGTGTAAGACCTCCGCCGGCAACGGAGAGGAGGGAGCGCGCGCCAGATCGCTTTTCGTGGGCGGTTGCGGCCCAGCGCAAGCCGGTGCCAGCGCGCGAAGCAACGCAAGGTCCACCAGCGGTACGCGAATCTCCAGCGAGTGCGCCATGCCCGCCCAGTCCGCGTCGCGCAACAATTGATTGCGCATGTACCAGCAACTTTCCAGAGCGGAAACCCGGCAGCGCGGTTGCAGAATGTCGCGCACGGTTTCCTCGAGTCGGGCCAGCGATTGCAGGTCCTCCCAGCCTTGGCGGGCCAGTTCGGGTGCCAGCACTTCCGGCAGTTCCCAAGGCATGAACAACCCGCGCCGCAGCAGATAGGCGCCGCCATAGCTTCCGCCATACTCCAGCAACCCGGCGTACTTGGGCGAGGTGCAGCGTTTCACCAGCGGCGCGGTCAACACGCGCGCTGCCCGGCCTACTCGCTTTCCCGCCCTCAGCCAGCCGAGCGCGGCAACCGTACGCGGAATCTGGGTGAAGCTCGGATACCCGCCGAACAGTTCATCTCCCCCCAGGCCGGACAACGCGACTTTCAGCCCGGCGCGTTTCGCCGCCAGACTCACAAAATAGGTGTTCACCCCGTCCAACGACGGCTGATCCATTGCCGCGCAGAACTGATCCGTTTCCGCGACGAAGTCCTGCCGGGTGACGCGGACGGTCTGGTGTTGCGCCCCATATTGTCGCGCGACAAGCTCCGCCAGCGGCGCTTCGTCGTTGGCCGTCCCGGCGAACTCCTTGAACGCCAAGGTAACGGTGCGGAGTGAACCTTCCTGTTCCGCCGCCAGGGCGGCCAGGGTGGTGGAATCCAAGCCCGACGAAAGAAACACACCCACCGGCACATCGGCGATGAGATGGTGCGCCACGGAATCGCGCAACGCTCCACGCACCACGTTGGCCTCCGCGCACGCGGACCGGGGTCTCGCTTCAGTATTAGGCCGGTTTTCACGCCCGGCCGCAGCGAGGATTTCGGGGATTGAGCCAAATGTCTGCGCGCGTCGGGAACCGTCCTGGCCGACCCAAAGCGATGTCCCAGCCGGCAGCGCGCGGATGGCTTTGTAGAGCGTGTAGGGCTCGGGCACATGACCCCACAGCAGAAAACCCGCGTCTCCGGCGGGTTCAGGCGACGTTTCGATACCTCCCCCGGCGAGCAAGGTTTTCACCTGCGAAGCCACGCGCAGCGTTTCGCCGTCATCCGCATAGTAAAGCGGCTTGATGCCATAAGGATCGCGCGCCAGCACCAGGCCACCTCGCTCGCCGTCCCACAGGGCGAAAGCGAACATGCCGCGCAACCGTGCTAGCATGGCGGTGCCGTGGCGTTGATAGAGTTGGAGCAGCACCTCGGTGTCGCTGTGGGATCGGAATCGCGCGCCCTCAGCCTCCAGTTCCGCCCGCAGTTCGCGGTAGTTGTAAATCTCGCCGTTGAACACGACGACGTTGCGGCCATCCGCGGAGACCATCGGTTGCGCACCCGCCGCCGAGAGATCAATGATGGAAAGTCGCCGATGGCCCAACCCTATCGTGTCCGCCAAGCCATACCATTCGCCCTCGCCATCCGGGCCGCGCCGCTGCATGTGTGCGAGCATGCGCCGCATCGCTTCGCGTGCCACGGGAGCGCCGGAACGGTAGTTAAAAATGGCAGCTATGCCACACATCCAAGAATGGGACCGCAACGGCAGCAGTTCATGGCTTCGGACCCTTATGCGTCCGTCGGCTGCGAATCTGCCAGGTAGTGGCCCAATCTCGCCCGCCGTCCCCCAACCTTGATCTGGTTTGATTTGGTTTGACTGGGTTTGACAGGATTCGACCAGGCGTAGCAAGCCGGGGCGTTCAGTCCGCAGGGAACATAGGCAAGTCCGCTCTCCTCGCGTTGAAAGCGGCTGCGGGCCTGGTTCGACCAAGCTGCCGCCCTTGGCCGCATTGCCGATTTTCCGGCGATGGGCCTTGGCGCAAAATGAGTTTTATGGCCAAGCACTTCTTGCCTGGTTTCGGCTGACCAGCTTGCCGGTCAGCGCAATCCTGCCCCCCGAATCTCCCTCACCCGTTCAGCAACCGTTCCACCAAGGGCAGCACCCGGCGCACGTTGCGTTCCCAACTGCGCAACATTTCCACGCGCTGGCGCACGTGCGCACGGTCGGCTGGAGGAACGGAATCCGTCATCACCTGCAATCGTTGAAGCTGCGCGTCGCCGCCTGCCAGGCGGGGGCCGATCTGGTCGCGCAGGAATTTCCCTGCGATCTTGCGCAACTCCGCCACAGCTTCATAGTGCGTGCGGCGATCGCCGGGCAGTTCCACCGGCCGCACCGCGCCCAGTTCGCGCAAGTACCGGAGACCCTGGCTGGCCGAGCCTTTGCTGATCTGGAGTCGCTCCATCAATTCGTCCATCGCCAAAGGGCGCGGGGAGATAAACAACAAACCGTAAATTTCGGCCAATGAACGCGGCTGCCCCAAGGTGCGGGTGATATCCACGAAACGCTGGATGACTTCGCGTTCGAAGGCGGCACTCGCGTCCCCGGCCCTGGTGAGCGGGGACTTCCGATCCGGCGATGGAGCCGTGAGCTGCATGACAGGCAAGGAATTAGCAGCCTCTGCGCCAGAGTTCAATCCCAAATGAACCTTGGTAAGTCCACGCTGAGAATGCCGGCCGGCGCGCCGCCAGGAACTGCGTGAAGCACACGAGCGTAACGCCGGTTTTCCAACCGGCGTGCCGACTGGAAAGGCGGCGTTACCGACGGGTGGTACTGGGAACGCTTCGGCCTCCAAGAGTAAACGCGCACCAAGGGCTGTGGAGCCGTGCCGCGGAGCGCCGGGCGGGGGCGGGGTCAGGCGGAACGGGAGGCGCGATGCCGTCGCCAGAGGCCAATCGCCGCGAACATCACGCCGAACACACCCAAGGCCACGTTGACCGGTTCGGGCACGGGCGTGACGCCCGCCACCAGCTCGTTGCCGATCATGTCCGCGAAGTACAGGTTGCCGCCGATGTCGAAGTAAACGTGGTCCAGAAAATCCGAACCGGGGGTGCTGGTGAAGTAGATGCGATCATCCGTCCCGACTGCGCCGGGAGTGCCCGTCCAACCGTTGATGGTGAGCGTTCCAGACGTCCAAGCCGCCGAAGCAAAGGTCAGCGCACCGGCTGTGCCATCGGGCGAGAGGTTGAGCGAGGAATCGGCGGTGAGCGAGAGTTGGCCAATGCTATCGGTGCGGTTGTTGGCCGCGAGAATGCCGCCGGCGAAGGTAAACGTGCCGGTGTCGGGAATCACATTATCCGCGCCCAAGTCAATCTGGCCGCCAGTCAGCGTGGTGCCGCCGCTGTAGGTATTGGCGCCGCTTAGAACCAGTGTGCCAGCGCCCGTCTTGTTAATGCTTCGCGCGCCGCCAGTTTCCGTTATGACACTGCTGATTGACAACGTTGCCCCCGAATTCTGCACGTTGAAATCTCCACTCGCATTAAGTCGGAGAGAGAGCGCGGCGGTTCCCGTCGAGGAGTTCGTGTGAATGGAGAAGGTCGTTCCGCTCCCGCCAATATGTGCTATCAGCGGGTTTCCGCCGCTGCCGTCCAAGGTCAGGACTCGGCTGTTTGCGGTTGTGGTGTTAATAGTCAACTGGCGCGACTCAGTCGCTGAAGTGTATGTGATGTATTGGACTGTGAGATCCCCAGATGTCAACCTCATCTCCCCAGTCCCTCCGTTGATCAGGACATCATCTCCCGCCAACGGTACTCCAACGGGGTCCCAGTTGTTGGCCGTCAGCCAGGAAAGCGCACTGCTGGAATTCGCGAATGTCTTGGTTTCCGCGCTTGCGGTGGTCGGTCGTGATGCTAACAGCGTGGCAATGATACACACCCGAAGTGTCGCTTTTATCATAGGGGCTTCAATGTTCTGGGTTCAGATTCGCTGATAGTTATGCACCAAGTCACTCTGCCATGTCAAAGCCATGTTATTCACAATCGATGCCACTCCTTGGGCACGGGGACAGACCCTCGGCAAAGCGCGACCTGCGAGTCCACCGTGGCAACATTAAACCCGCGTTCAAACCCGTCGCGCATGGTAGTGCCAATCGGGTCAAACCTGCCGCCCGAACCATCCGGTTGCCGAAAGCGGTGCTGAAGCCACCGCACTCCAGACGCTGGCGCGAGGTCCGGCCGGCGCCGTGCTGCGCGAAGCGTTTGGAGTGCGTGCGCGTTTACCGCCGCTGTCTCGTTGGCGCGAAGGTGATGTGCTAACCGCTCACTCTTGCCGGCGTGCCTGTGCCAGCAACTCGCGTTCTTCCGGCAGTAAATGACCCTGTTCGGCCAGCGCAAAGTAAGGTCTGGCGCGGTCACGTTCGCCAGCGGCCGCCAGCAGCAGCGCGTGATAGGCGGCGATGCTCGGCTGCTGCAATTCCGTTTCCGGCAGCGTTTGCATCAGCTTCACGCCTTCATCCGTTTTACCCTGAACATGCAACGCGAAGGCGTAGGTGGAGACAAAGACCGCATTGGTTTTGTCCGCCTCATAGACCTGGCGGGCCAGTTCGTGGGCGCGAGTTGGATTCACGTTCAGCAGCAGGGACGTGGCCGCCACGTTGTTCTTGAGCGCGAGGTCGTTGGGGAAGCGGGCCAGCATGGCGGCATAAACCCGGTTCTGTCCCCGGGTATCGCCGCGACTGGCATAGAGGCGATCCAGCTCGCGCAGCGTCCAGTGCTGCGTGGGAAAACGCTCGGCCATCCGCCAGAGCAAATCCTCCATCTCCTGCGGCCGCTGCCAGCGATCCGCCAGTTGCAGCAGGGCGGTCATCGCGCCAAAACGATCACTGGCCGCCTTCACCGCGGCCCGCCAATGCGCGGTGGCCGCCAACGTTTGCTGCTGCTGGGCCGCAGCGTGCGAGCGCAGGGCCAGCCGCAGAAAATCTTCCTCGCCCCAGTCCTGCGGTTCGAGCGCAGCTTCCAGCGCCAGCCAATCCTTTCGGGCCACATGGCAATCCGCGATGGCCATCCCTACGCGCGGCGCGGCCTGTGTCGCTTCCGGCAACCGCTGCAACCAGGCCAACGCGTCATCCGCCAGTCCGTGGCCGATCATCCAGGCATTCAGATGATGAATCGCCGCCACATTCGTGGACGATTGCTGTTGCAAAGCACTCAAGGCGGCAGCCAGGTCCGGGCTGCGATCCTCCCGGAGCAGGCTCAGGTGCTGCAACTGATCTTCAAAAGTGGCCCGGGCATCCGCGAGCAATTCGGTGGACGACGCCCGCGCCGCCGCCAGTTCGCCGCGGCGGGCAAGGTCGGCGACCAAAGATCGCAGCGCGTCGGTGCCAACCGCAGGATCGGCCCGCAACCGGACCAGGACCGCCCGGGCTTCCGTGGCGCTGGTGGCGTCGGTGGATTGGAGGCGCAGCACTGCCAGATTCAACTGGTGCAGCGCGTTGGTGGGTTGGAGGGCCGAGGCCATGGCAAGGTGGCGCTCGGCTTCGCTCAGTTGGTTGAGTTTAAGCGCCATCTCCGCCGAGACGAGGTGGAAGGGGACGAGATTGGTTGCCGCCGGCGGTAATTCCGCCAGCACCTGTCTGGCCAGCGCAAAGGGCGGGGGTTGATACCGCAAAGCCGCCGCCGCCAGCATCAATCGGTTCGTCAGCGCCGGCTGGATTTCCGCAATGCGCCGCCGCCATTCCAGTACGACGGGCGACCCCGCGGTTTCCGCCAGGGTCGCCATGATTCGGCAGGCTTCCAGGCTGTTCGGATTGAAGCCCAGCGCCTGCCGGGCGCTCAACGAAGCGTTCGCGTAGTCTTTGGCGTCAAGAAATGCCTGCGCCTGCGAGACGGCGCGCGCCTCGCGAAAACCCCGGTAAGCCGGCCGGCCAAACCACAGGGCGGCCGCCAACACGACCAGCAAAACAATTCCACCGATGATCCAACGCTTGTTCGATTCCACGCGCTCATTCTGTCAAACCCGGCACCGGTTCAAAGAGCAAAACGCTGCCGGGCGATTCGGGGATGGCGACGGTTCAGGCAAACGCTTGTCAAAGGCAAGCCCACATCGGAAAGCGGTGCTGAAGCCACCGCACTCCAGACGCTGGCGCGAGGTCCGGGCATCGCCGTGCCGCGCGAAGCGTTTGGAGTGCGTGCGCGTTTACCGCCGCTCTTCGACTGGCGCGGGGACGATGGGCTGGTGGCCGCAGCATGAGTTGCGCGCTCGGAAAGCGGTGCTGAAGACACCGCACTCCAGACGCTGGCGCGAGGTCCAGGCGGTACCGTGCGGCGCGAAGCGTTTGGAGTGCGTGCGCGTTTACCGCCGCTCTTTGACTGGCGCGGGGACGATGGGTTAGTGGCGGCAGCATGAGTTGCGCATTCGGAAAGCGGTGCTGAAGTCACCGCACTCCAGACGCTGGCGCAAGGTCCGGGCGTGGTAGTGCCGCGCCAAGCGTTTGATGCTTAGAACGGCAGTTCACCAACCGCAAAGCGCACAAAGAACAGAGAGGACAGGGTTTGGAAGGACTGCCCGCCCTTCACCGGCCTGGCAATCATAGCAACAATC
>JAANMW010002003.1_pt1 | contig 19465 bp, 15 predicted proteins | sample 7279671 | NCBI WGS metagenome assembly JAANMW01 (sample SAMN14094541, study PRJNA606508) | bioreactor metagenome | isolation source: A lab-scale SPAN reactor treating ammonium-rich wastewater day 247 | place: Ireland: Galway | collected 2017-09-19
GAGCTCGGTGCACCGGATGCTCAGTCGCGAGCGGGGGTTCTTGAACCACCCGCTGGTGTATGATGCGGTGCGGGAAGGGCGACTGACGCTGTCGCAGGCGGACCGGCTCTTCCCGGTTCTGGCCGAGGTGCACGACAGCTTCGATGGGGCCTGGGTGGAGTTTGCCGAGTCGACCACCTGCCGTCACCTCGAGGCGGTGGCGAAGGCCTGCTGCGATCTGGCCGAGGCCGACCGCGAGTCGTTCCGGCTCTCGGGCTACGCTCCGCCCAAAGAGCGGCCGGCGGCCATCCGGCTCAAAGCCCGCCGTGACTGGAGGCCGGTGCTGGTTCCGGGGCTGGGCGGCCCGCTGAGCCTGGCCATCGGTCGGGCCACGGCCTGGCTTCCAACGTTGACGGATCGCCGCGGCGGAGAGCGGACGGTCAGCCAGCAGGTGAAGGTGCCCTCCGAGGTGCTGCCGGTGCTGGAGGCGGCCGAGGCGGCGGCCCGGTCCCACGGGGCAAGCGATTGCTCGGCGGCGCTGCGGATGTTCCTGGCCGGCTTCATGGCGACATGGCAGAAGGCCGACCGACAGATGAGGGCGCGCACGCGGCGCATCATGGAGGCCTGCGACTACCGCTGCCAGGTACCGGGCTGCAGCCGGCGAGCCTTTCTGCACCAGCACCACCTGGAGTTTCGCTCCCACGGCGGGGGCAACGAGGACGCCAACCTGGCCGGCGTGTGCGACGTGCACCACCAGGGGCACCTGCACGGCGGCACGATGAAGGCCCGCCGCGAGAAGCAGGGGAGTATTCTCTGGGAGGTGGGCATTCGGGGCGGGCAGGCCTACCGGGTGTTCCGCGACGAGACGCGGATCGGGGGCAAGGCCGGGCAGGGAGCGCGACCGGCTTCCCCCGGCCAGGGCCCAGGCCGATGGCACCTGCAGTCGGAAGTCTCTCCCATTTGCCAATGGAGCCACCCTTCATCGGATACCGCGGGTTCCTGGAAAAGATCCGTTTCGCGGTAGACGCTCAGGAGAACCGCTTCTACTTCGGCGCCCCAATCAGCCTTGCCATCCGGCTGCGAAGTCCTGAACGGGCATGGAGCCACGAATTTGAGAAGCATATTGGGATGTCTGGGAGGCGGCCGAGAGGGCCATCGAGACCCGACTTTCTGTGCGCAGCAACCAGGATCTGCATCCCGAGTCGATCCGGCCGCTCGCAGCGGGGTGGCCAACTGCCGAGACCACCCTCACTCGATGACCTGGCTGACCTCCTCGAACGAGCCCTCCAGGTCTTTCTCCTCCGCGTAGTCGGTGGTGACCTGGTCGATGTCATATCCCACCGGGCCCCTCTCGGGGTAGAGGCGCTGGATGTCCCAGGCGTTGATCCAGGCGCGCACAAAGATGCGCATGGGGGTCACGCCCAGAGCCTCCGGCCAGGGCACGTCGCCGGGCTTCCAGTCGTAAGCCTGGCCGTGCAGCTCCCGGATGGTCTGGTAGCTCTTGCGCAGCACATCCTGGCTCAGGGCCTCCAACCAGCGAGCCCGCTCGATACGCTGCATCCCCCTGGTGGCGAGCTCGCCGCAAGGCACGGGACGGGCATCGAGGTAGGCGGGAATCTCCCCCAGATCGCCCCGACCGTGCAGAAGCTCGGCCGCGAAGTCGTCGGTAATGGCCGCAACCGTGACCAGCCCGGGCCGCTGATCGGCGCCTTCCTCGCCCAGCCAACGGCCCAGCTCTGCGTAGGAGAGCCCTCGAGCCAGGCGACTATATCGTCCGATCAGCTCCACCTCGTCGATCAAGAGCACCCAGCCCTTCAAGCCGGCAGCCCGAATGAGGCGGGGAATGAAGCTCATGGTCTGCAGGGCCAGCTCGCGAGCCTTGATGCTCTCGAGCTTGAACTGGCCGTCCACCTCCATCTGCTTGAGGTACCTGCGAATCTCGGTGACGGTGAGCTTGTCGCCTGACCAGAATCGCACGCAACGGTCGGCCAGCTCCTCATCGGCGTGCCCGTAAGCGTAGAGGTGGAGCGTGGCTCCGAAGCGCATATTGAGCCAACCGCTGGCAAGATAGCTCACCAGCGCCTGGAAGCCGTCCGTTTCAAGCTGGCCGCGAAGCAAGAGGCCCACTTCATCAAGGCCTCGCCCCAGCGTTCGGGGCACCCTCAGGTCGGCCACCGCGGCGGCCAGCACCTTGGCCGGGTCTTTGAGGGGGGTCTCTTTGCTGATCACCACCTTGCTCACGGCGAAACCCCGCTCCAGGGCCATCCGCTCAAAGTACATCAAAACGTGGGACTTGCCCGAGCCAAATCCTCCTCGAATCATCATGCCCGAATCCTGTCGGTCGGCTCCGATGGCTGACTCGACCCCGTCGAGCATTCTGGAGAACTGGCTCTCCAGCTCGGGTTGACCTGAGCCCAGAGCCCACACGGCGTTCGTGCTCGGCACCCCCGAGCGGAGCGCTTCCACAGCTCGACGCGCTTGCAGTCTATCCATCACAGCCTCTCTTCCTTCAGGTAGCCGAGCGAGGACAGCGGGTTGGCGTACTCACGCACCCGAACATCAGGCCACACCCTCTCGTAAAGCGCTTTGTAGGTCTTGACTCCACGCTTTTCGTCGTCGAACAGGTCCGGGTTGGCGACCACCACGGTCAAGAGCCCCACCAGGTCGTCGGTGGCATCGATGAACTGGCGCAGCACTTCGTAGGCATCCATGACCGCCTGGGCCGAGTAGTGTTGTCGGCCGGCCGCGTCGGCGCGACGAGCCACGCTGAGCTGGCGGATGTCGAGCAACAGCACCACTCCGCGCAGCCCGGCCAGGCGCGCCCAGCTGCCCAGCGAGCTGAACATCGCCCGGGCATTGTAGCGGTCGATCTTGCGAAAAATCTGAAGCTCCTTGAGGGCCGAGATGAGGCGCAGCTCCCCGGCCAACCAGTCGAGGATCAACTTCTCCTGGTGTCCCCCCATGCCGTCCCTGTAGCTCAGCGAGAAACACAACCAGCGCATCGCATAGCGAAAGTCGCGAGCCAGATCGTAACTGCGGTTGAGCAAAGCCTCCAGGGCGCGGCGCAGCTCGGCGCGTAGCGGGCCGGGGGTCACGCCGTTCTGAGCTGCAAGAGTATCCACCGACAGGTCGGTTCCGGTCACTTCCACCCCGATGTCGGTGTAGGACTGCATGAGAACGCGTCTGGCCAGGTCGGCCCAGGCAATCTGGCGAGCGGTGGCGTGGAAGACCTGGTCCATCCGGTGCACGCCCACGGTGGCCGCATCCACCCGCGCCACCAGGTAGTCGAGTCCGGTCGCGTCACTTGAGACCCGGGCCAGAACTCTCCCGGCCAGGTCGTCCGAGCCCACCACGGCAAACTTCAGGGCTGCCCCGCCCTGACCGATGTAATCGTTGAGATACTCTCGCCGGATCAGGCCGGCCCATTCGTTGGCATCGACGTGCAGTGACTGCATCAGTTGAACTCGATTCCGAAGTAGGTGCGCTCGACGCCCTCGCGGGTGATGACCACCAGCAGGTTACTCCGGTTCTTGGAGGCCGTGGCACCGGCATTGAGGCGGAACTGTGAGCCGTCGCGGGTGGTCTTGACCCCGCTCCCGTCGAGCAAGTAGACGTCGCGGGCGAACTCTTGCAGTCCGTAGTCCTTTCGCGACGAAGGCAACAAGGTCAAGAGGTCGTAAAGATCGATCAACCTCTCCATGACGTTGCGCTTGCCCCCGGTTCGGACATTGTAGGCAGCAAGCAGAGTCTCCAGGAAGCTCTGAGCATTCAGCTTGGGAGCCCGCTTCTGGTTGGCCCCCAGGCGCTCGATGAGGTAGCTCGGCCGAATCTCCCGCACCGACTTCTTGTCGACCCGGACCGCCCGGTCCCGGGGCAAGACGCGCACGAGCGACGGGTAGCAGGCCAGCACCGATTCTTGTCGATAGATCCCCACCCCCTGCTTGCGACCCTGCTCGAGCAACTCCTGAGCAAAGGCCTCCGAGGCAACGTACTGCTCTTCTTGCTGCTCACTCCAGCTCCAGGAGCGGCGGACCTCATCCAGCCCCGACTCGGTCTGCCTTCGAGTCTCCTCAAGCAGAGCCAGCGTCTTGCGCAGCCCCTTCAGGTCACCCGTCCGAATCATCTTGACCGCCGCCGCAGCCTGCCTTTGAAGCTTGCGGGTCGATTCAAGCAGCTCTTGCGCCCTCTTCTCGGCCCCTTCAAGGGTCTCTTCCAGGGACATCAATTGTGTCTGCAAGTTGCCTCCTCTATGCGTTTGAGCTCCTTGTCGGCAGCCTGTTTCTCCCACTCGGACCAGTGGTCTTTACCCACCGAGCAGACTGCTCTCCAGGCGATCAGATCGAAGTTGTTCGGCTCGATGCCATGCAGCACACGCTGCACATGGGGGCCAGTCACCGACCACGAGCGGGCGGCCGCTTGCTCGTAACCAGTCTGGCCCCAGCCCGACAGTCCAACCCAGTTGCGAAGCCCGAAGGGATATCGAACCAGCTCCGGTTTCACCGCCTCCTGGGCCCAGACATTGCTGACGGTGGTTCCCAGGCTCTCAGCCAGTTTGAGAACCGGAAGCGGTTGCCCTGCCTGCTCGAGCGCCTGGATGATCGCAGAGGGCTCGGGAAAGCTTCCAGCGACGACAGGAGCGGTCGACAGATCTCCAGCGACGACAGGAGCGGTCGAGACTGGCTCGAGCAGATACTTCTCGGTCACCCAAAGGGTGGACAGGTCACCCCGCTCCTCGGCCACCTGATGGACCAGTTGCCAGGCATCGCGAGGCCAGCGAGGTCGCCTCCCCAAATCAACCTCTCTGGCTCCGGAAGCGACGGCTGACCAGCGCCTGCGCACAGCCTCCAGCAGACCCCTGTCGCCCCACTCCGCCAGGCCAGCCAGGTCATCAAAGGCATGCAAGACAATGCCCTGAGCCTGATCGAGCTCAGCTCGGAGGCGCGCCATGGTCAGGCCATCGAACTTTGAGCGCAAGACGCCCAACAAAAAAACGAGAGGAATCGGCCTCTGGTGTCGCTCAAACGCGTCGTGCGCGGCTTCGACCAGGCCCTCGTAGAGCCGCGGGCGTGGAATGTCAGGAGGGACCCGGCGCCGGCGGGTCAGCTCAGCCCCTTCTCGGGCTCACGCTCGAGCTGGAGGTGCAGCTCAGACAGCTCTTCGAAGAGCTCACCAGCGACTCGAATGCGCTGGCTCCAGTCGCTTCGGGCGGCCAGCCACTCCTGCGCTCGCACCCGCTCCGGGTCGCCCTCGAACGGCTCGGAGTTGATGTCGGGCGGAACCTCGGGGTTCTCCCACCCTGGTTTGAGGCGGCTGATCAGGAACTCGGGCGGCTGAGGGCAACCGGTCCCGGTCGGACGGCGAACGGTCAGGATCGAGTCGGCCAGGCCTTCGACGCCAACTCCTGGCCCCACCTGGACTTCGGGCAAGTGGAGCGCGGCCAGGTCATCCAGACGCCGGGTCCATGAATATTGCCCGATCTGCAGCACCGGTGGATTGCGCAGTCGTTCCAGCTCGGCAAGATACTGGAAAATCTGCCTGACCCTGGCAGCGGGCCGGTCGCTCACGAAATCCCACTTCCCCCTTTCGACAATGAACAAACGCCTTCGCATAGGATTGGATCAACTCCTCGGATGAATGGCGCTCACCCCCCTGCAGACAGGCCCACTCCGGACAATCCGATCCGGTGTAGAGCAAAAGTTCCCCAAGAGGATTTCCACAAATCCATCGAAGCTGGGCGTGAATTGCTGGCGAATCGAAGCTCGACCCTGAATTCCACCCAACTTCTGTGACCAGAGCCTTCCACGCCACCTGCCTGGAAATGCTCCGTACCGCCACCGCGATCCCCGACGCCACCTTCCGAGCAGGCCAGTTCGAGGCTATCGACTCGCTCATCAACTCCAGCAGCCGCCTGCTGGTCGTGCAGCGCACCGGCTGGGGCAAGAGCATGGTCTACTTCATCGCCACCCGCATCCTGCGCCGCCGAGGGGCGGGCGCCACGCTGCTCATCTCCCCTTTGCTGGCCCTGGTGCGCAACCAGATGCTGTCCGCCCAGCGGCTCAGGCTGGATGCCGACAGCGTCAACTCCACCAACAAGAGCGACTGGCGCACCGTGCGCGAGCGCCTGCTGGGCAACGAGATCGACCTCTTGCTCGTCTCCCCCGAGCGGCTGGCCAACGAGGAGCTCGTGGAAGACTACCTCCTCCCCATGGCCGGCAATGTGGGCATGCTGGTGGTGGACGAGGCCCACTGCATCTCCGACTGGGGCCACGACTTCCGGCCCGACTATCGGCGCATCGCCCAGCTCATCCGTCGCATCCCCCGGGGCTGCCCCATCCTGGCCACCACGGCCACCGCCAGCCGCCGGGTGGTGAGCGACCTGGTCACCCAACTGGGTCACTTCGAGACCCTGCGCGGCCCGCTCGAGCGGCTGAGCCTGCAACTTCAAAACCACTCCCTCCCCTCGGTGGAGGGGCGGCTGGCCTGGCTGGCCCGGGTGGTGCCCACCCTGCCGGGCAGCGGGATCATCTACGTGCTGACCGTGGCCGACTCCATGCAGGTGGCGGCCTGGCTCAGATCGCGCGGCATCGACGCCCACGCCTACTACGGGGGGCTCGAGACCGACGCGCGCGTGGAGCTCGAGGAGCGGCTGCTCGGCAACCAGGTCAAGGCCCTGGTGGCCACCTCGGCGCTGGGGATGGGGTTCGATAAGCCCGACCTGAGCTTTGTGATCCACTACCAGATTCCCCAGTCGGTGGTTCACTATTACCAGCAGGTAGGGCGGGCCGGGCGGGCGCTGCCCTCGGCGCTGGGGGTGCTGCTCTCGGGGCAAGAGGACGAGGCGATTCACGCCCACTTCATCCGCACCGCCTTCCCCCCGCCCGAGACGATGGAGGAGCTGGTGCGGCTCCTGGAAGACTCGGAGGGGCTGCGCAGGTCCGACCTCGAGGCCCGCATGAACCTGCGCTCGGGGAAACTCCTCCAGTTGCTCAAGCTGCTCACGCTGGAGGATCCCCCGCCCATCGTCAAGCACGGCAACCTTTACAAGCGCTCGCTGCACCCCTACACGGTGGACCGCGAGCGCATCGAGCGGCTGGCCCGTCAGCGCTCTGAGGAGTCGGCCCAGATGGCCGAGTATGTGCGCTCGGAGCGCTGCCTGATGCAGTTTCTGCTGGAGGCGCTCGATCAGCCGGAGAGCCTGCCCTGCGGGCGCTGCGCGGTCTGCCGGGGCGAGCCCCTGGTCCCCCTGGAGGATGACCCGGACCTGGAGGAGCAGGCCCGCATCTTCCTGGGCAAGCAGTATCTGAGCCTCAAACCAAGGCAGAGAATCCCTCCTGACGTCTTCCCCGAGTATGGCTGGACCGGCAACCTCGCCGGCCACGCCGAGGGCAGAGCGCTGGTCCAGTGGGGTCAAGGGCGGATCGGCAGACTGGTGCGGCAGGGCAAGGAGAGCGGGAGCTTTGACCCGTGGCTGGCTCAGGAGCTGACCCGCTGCGTGCGCGAGAGCGGCTGGAATCCGGCCTGGGTGACCTGCGTGCCCTCGCTGACCAACCCCGAGCTGGTGCCCGGACTGGCCCGCGAGGTGGCCAGCCGGCTCGGAGTTGAATTTCGTTCCAGTGTTCGAAAGGTCCGGGCCAACCAGCCTCAGAAAAACCAGGAGAACAGCTGGCATCAGTGCCGCAACCTCGATGGGGTCTTCGCCGTCGAGAACGTGCTCGCGGAGCCGGTGCTGCTGGTGGACGACGCAGTCGACTCGGGCTGGACCTTCGCGGTCGTCTCGGCGCTGCTGCTCCAGGCGGGGGTCGAGTGCGTCTACCCGATCGCCCTCACTTCCACCGCTCCGACAGGGGACTGACATGCACGAAGAAGACCGCCAGGCCATCCTGCTCCTCTGCGCTCCTCTGCCGGGCGCGGACAAGCCCCTCACGCCAGCCGAGTACAACCACCTGGCAAAGTGGCTGTTGGAGGTGGGCAAGCGCCCCGGGGACCTCTTGCTCGACAGCACGCTGGCTGCCACGCTCAGCCATCCCAGGCTGGCCTCCGAGCGGGTCATGCGCCTGCTCGAGCGCAAGCTCAGCCTGGGTCTGGAAGACTGGAGCGCGGCCGGGCTGTGGGCCCTGGCCCGCAGCGAGGGGGCCTATCCGGCCCGCTGGAAGCGCTCATTGGGGCGGGCCGCTCCTCCCCTGCTCTTCGGCGCCGGTCCACTCGAGCTGCTCTCGGCCGAGCGAATGCTGGCGGTGGTGGGCTCGCGCGACTCGTCCCCGGCCGGGCTCGAGTTTGCCCGGGCGGTCGGCCGGCGCGCTGCTGAGGAGGGCTTCACCCTGGTCTCAGGGGGTGCCCGGGGGGTCGATCGCGAGGCCATGCAGGCGGCCTTCGAGGCGGGCGGAGCGGTGGTGGGCGTGCTGGCCGACTCGCTGCGCAAGGAGGCCCTCTCGCGCCGCTCGCGCACCATGCTGGCCACCGGTCGAACGGCCCTGGTCACCCCCTTCGGACCCGACGCGCGCTTCACGGTGGGCAACGCGATGGGACGAAACCGACTGATCTACACGCTCAGCCAGGCCGTCGTGATCGCCGACAGCGAGCGGAGCGGGGGCACCTGGTCGGGGGCGCAGGAGAACCTCAAGCACGACTGGGTGCCCACCTTCGTGCGGGCAGGCACCGACGAGGGCCAGGGGAACGCCGAGCTGCGCTCGCAAGGAGCCAGGGGACTGACTCTAGACGAGCTTGACGCGAGCTTGGGCGAGCTCTTTCTGGCTCCGCGACCCAGGCCCAGCGAGCAACTCGAGCTCTACTCGGGCTCTTGACGGCCGCGACGACCTGAGCCCGGCTCGCTCAGCGCTTGACCGCCGCTCGCTCGCGCAGCAACTCCATGTCGGCTTCGGTCCACCAGCATCAGGCCGATGTCGGGCCGGGTCACCTCTCCCTGGCAAAGGAGCTCGAGTCATCCTCGCAAAGTCGCTCGGCAATCGCACGAAAGGAGCTCCCCAAATGACCGCTCGCACCCTGGTGCAACCGCTCTTCGACGGCCCGGTCGACATCGTCGGAGACGTGCACGGCTGCCTCGAAGAGCTGCGCATCCTGATGGGCCATCTCGGCTACGACGCGAGCGGAACTCACCCGGAGAGCCGTCGCCTGGTCTTCCTGGGCGACCTCACCGACCGCGGCCCGGACAACGAAGGTGTGGTGCGGCAGGTCAAGGAGCTGGTGGAAGGGGGCCGGGCCCAGTGTATCCTGGGCAATCACGATCTCAACCTTCTCCTCGAGTCGAGAAAGCCTGAGAACGGCTGGTTCTTCGGCGAGCCCCGCGAGGGGCAGAAGGCCGCCGACGAGGCCGTTCGCGCGATGGTGCTCGAGTTCTTTGCCAGCCTGCCTCTCGCTCTCGAGCGGCCTGATCTGCGGGTCATCCACGCCTGCTGGGACGATGCAATGCTGGCCCTCGCTCGCCAGGCCACCTGCGCCCTGACTCTCCACGAGGAGCAACGGCAGGCCATCGAACATTCCTTCGCGGGGCGCAGCCTGGACAGAATCGATCAGGGCCTGGAGCGCCAGAACAAGAATCCTGTCAAGCTGCTGACCTCCGGTCCCGAGGCTCGGGCGGCCGTGCCCTTCGTGGCCGGGGGCAAGGAGCGCTGGGAAGAGCGGGTGCGATCTCCTCCACCATCGAGGGGGCGTGGGCTAGATGGAAGTCCTCTGGACGAACAGGCTCTGGCTCGACCAGCTGGATCCGCTCCGGCCAGCGCTCCAGCGGGCAACAAGCAAGGCCGGCTTTGGAGAAAAGGAGTCATTGTTGGTAACGCTCTGTTTGTGGGAATAAAAAACCTGCATCGTTGGACCCTCCTCACCGGGCCGTCTGGGCGACCCATGTCTATTATAAGTGTCCATGCGACAAGTAGTGTCATCAAGGATGAGAGGGCGGCAAAAATGAGCTACAGCCAACCGAGAGAGATGACTCAGCCTGAGGTCAGAGTTGACGCGCTCGGTATCAGCTCATGAGCAGACGCGGAAGCTGGCAACTCGGGCGGGTATCGCTTCATCGAAGCCGGGCGACCGCGTCGGCACTCTGAGCCAGAGTTGACGCGCTCGGTGTCAGCTCATGAGCAGACGCGGAAGCTGTCAACTCGGGCGGGTATCGCACATCGAAGCCGGGCGACCGAGTCGGCACTCTGAGCCAGAGTTGACACGCTCGGTGTCAGCTCATGAGCAGACGCAGAGGCTGTCAACTCTGGTGGGTATCATCGCCTGGCGACTCGCCCTCGAGCTCGCCCCGCAAGGTCAGAGCCAGCCCCTCCACCATGCGGGCGAAGGGCTCGTAGGTTAGCTTCTCCCAGGTGTCGCTCAGCTCGTGGTAGTGGTCGTAGCGGTAGAACACCGTGTCGGTGACCATCACGGCGGGAATGCCAGCGGCCCAGAAACTGGCATGATCGGACATGCCCATGCCGGCTTCGAGCAGGAAGCTCTCACTGAAGTCGGTGGCGGCTACGCCCAGGCTGGGGAAGGCCACCCGCTCGCGCCAACGTCCCACCAGGCGCTGCACCAGCGGGGCCGACATCGAGTTGCCCACGAAGGCCACGAAATCGCCCACGTCCGGCACTCCCGGGAAGGGGGCGCGCTGGGAATCTGGCTCGCAAACGTAGTAACCCACCGTCTCCAGGCACACCATGAAGCGGACCTCAAAGGGAGAAAGCTGGCGCACATAGCGCACGCTCCCCATCTCCTCGGTGCGATAGAAGGGCGGCTCCTCGTTGGGAAAGAGCACGAAGCGCACCCCCTCCACTCCCGCGAGCAGGCGGGCCAGCTCCAGGACGGCCGCCACCCCGCTGGCGTTGTCGTTGGCCCCGGGGCAGTCGAGCACGGAGTCGTAGTGAGCCCCCACCACCACGGATGGGCCCGGACCACTGTCCGTTTCCAGGTTGTGAAACAGAGCCCCCTCGGCCTTGAAGCTGAGCCGATTGACCTGGTAGCCGCAGCTTTCGAGCTGGCCTTGCAGGTACTCGACCGTGGCCTCCAGGGCAGGATAAAAGCTCAGATTGCGAGGGCCGATGGTCTCGGCCAGGTGGCGCACGTGGGCCTGGAGGCGCTGGCGGATCTCCGGAGCAGCCGGGGGCGGGTCTCCCTGCCAGGAGACCCCGGGCATGGGGCAGAGCACGTCAGGCCGGGCAGACCCGGAAGTCCATCTGCCCCTCGAAGTCGGAATTGTAGACCCGCACTTCCGGGGTGCGGAACTCCACCTTCACGCGGTACTTGCCGCCCTGCTCGGGCTGGAACTTGCGCTGGTTGGCGTGCTGCAAGAGCTCCTGCTCGTTGCCCTCTTCGTCCACCTGGAACCAGCGCACCCCCATGCCATCCAGGGGCGGGGTTCGCACGCTCACCTCCTGGTGGCCGTCCGAGTTGGTGCTCACGTCCACTCCATCGACCAGGTTGATGCGGCTCATGAACTTGTGCCACATGTTCTCGCGATCCACCGGGCAGAACTCGGTCGAGCGCATGTTGCGCATCAGGCAGTCGCCGTGGGTGGGGCGATAGCCGGCCATCCGCTCGTAGGCATCGAAGCTGGGGAAGGCGCCCACCTTGCCCGGAGTGAAGTCGTAGTCAGCATCGTAGAGGTTGATCCGAAGCGAGCCGAGCACATTGTCGCCGTCGTTGATCTTCTCCTGGAAGGTGATGGTGTGACGGCCCGGCTCGAGCGTAGGGGGCTCGAGCGGTTTGAAGAAGCTGCGATCGTCAGTAAACAAGCCGTTGTAGAGCAGGGGCTTGCCGTCGAGCAGGATCTCCACGTCCACCGGAGTGTCCCAGCCCACCGCGCTGAGGTGAACGTCGACCTTGGAGGGCTTGCCTTCGGGGTTCTCGGGCACGTCGAAGGAATAGGAGACCGGGCCTTCGGCCAGATTCTGCCAGGGGTAGTCGCCCACCAGGGCCTTGCCGTTCTCGGGTTTGAGCTCGCCTTCCAGCCAGTGCTTCCAGGGCACGTCGGCCGTGCGAGAATGGTTGGCGCCCGAGTAGACCTGGCCTCCATCGTATTCCTCGCCCACATTGCCAAAATTATGTCCGAGCTCGTGGCGCAAGACCATGGTGCCGCTCTCCGGTGAGCGGGTGGTGATGGCGTAGCGCCCGCCAAGTCCGCCGTAGTAGTTGTCGTTGGCGATCAGGATGGGATAGTCGGTGGCCGGGGCCAGGGCAATGGCCTTCTCGCAGGCCCGCCGATCGCCCGGCATGATAGCTCGCTTGGAGCCCTCCGGTGAGCGGTAAAGCTTGAGAGCCGTATCCTTTTCTTCGGCGTCGCTCAGCCCCGACTCGTTGGAGGGCACGAAGACGGCGTGCACGTTGAAGAGCGGCAGATAGCTGGCAAAGGTCTGACCCTGGAACATGTCGTCGGTCATGCGCCTGGCGTCCTCGAAGAAGCGCTCCTTCTCCTCGACGGTGTAGCCGTCTCCCACGATGGTCAGGTTGATGCGGTTGTTGAGAGGGCCCTGACTGACCAGGGTGCGTACCTCCGACCCGGGCCAGGCCTTCTGGGGGTCTTTGAGGGCTTCCACGGCTGAGAGCGGCTTGACCGAGGCCCGGTACTCCCTGGGCAGGGCCTTGTCCGAGTAGAGCACCTCCTCGAACAGCTCCTGGCTGGTCTCGGTCTCTTCATCGAGGTGGGCGGGCAGCGAGCGCAGGACAACCTTGTCTTGCTTGATCTGCTTGTCCTCGGGCTCAACCGACAGAACCTGCACGTCGTCGCCGTCGCGGTACTGCTGCACACGCCAGGAGGGGGGAGGGTTGGTCTTCACGTTCATAGCCTCCCGACCTTACCAGGGAGAGATCTCGAACGGGTGAACGGTAAGTTACTTTGTAACCAACGAAGGTCCGGGCCCCTCGGGGGAGAACTTGCGCCCCCTCATGGGCCGCCCCATCGGAACCGACGCCACCCCCAAGGAGCGCAAGGGCGCTCTGGTGACGCTGTTTTTTACCATCTTCATCTCGCTGATCGGGTTCGGAATTATCATTCCACTGCTGCCCAGCTACGGCCAGCAGATGGGGGCCACTCCCTGGGAGATTGGGTGGCTGTTCGCCTCCTACTCGCTGGCCCAACTGCTGGCCGCTCCCATCCTGGGCGATCTGAGCGACCGCTGGGGGCGCCGCCCGGTGATGATCGCAAGTCTCCTGGGAACCGCCCTCAGCTTCGTGCTGCTCGCTCGCGCCCAGAGCCTGCAGATGCTGTTTGTGGCCCGCATCCTCGATGGCCTCTCGGGGGGCAACATCTCGGCCGCCCGGGCCTACATCGCCGACATCACCGAGCCTCAGAATCGAGCCCGGGCCTACGGTCTGATCGGGGTGGCCTTCGGGCTGGGTTTCGTGCTCGGTCCGGCCCTGGGAGGACTGTTCTTCCAGATTCACCTGTCCGCCCCCGCCTGGCTGGCGGCCGCCCTGTCGCTGGTGGCCACCGGCATGGCCTTCTTCCTTCTGCCCGAGACGCGCCACGCCAGCAGCGCCCGCCGGCCTCCTTTCTGGGCCTCCCTGCCGACCGTGCTCTCCCAGCCGGCGCTGGCCTATCTCATGCTGGTCGACTTCATGATCTGGGCCTCGCTCTCGGTCTACCAGACCACCTTCCCCCTGTTCGCCGAGCGGCGCTTTCACTGGGATCCAGGACAGATCGGGCTGGTGCTGGCCGCAGTAGGGCTGATCGGAGCCTTCGTGCAGGGAGGCCTGGTGGGCCGCCTGGTGGCCCGCCTGGGCGAGAAGCGCGTGCTGATTCTGGGCCTTTCTCTGGGCTCGGTGTCCCTGATCCTGGCCTCGCTGTCCACGCAACCAGTCCTGTTCCTGATGTTCCTGGCTCCGGCGGTGGCCGCCAGCGGTCTGGTCTCTCCCAGCCTGGTGGCCATGGTCAGCCAGGTCAGTCGCTCCGACGAGCAGGGCAGGGTACAGGGGGCGGCCAGCGCGATCGAGGGTCTCGGTCGCGCCACCGGCCCGGTGTGGGGCAACGGGCTCTTGCAGGCGCGCGGTGAGGGCGCCTCCTATCTGTCGGCCGGTCTGGTGCTGCTGCTGGCGGCTCTGCTGGCCGTGGCCATCAGGCCCGCTCGGGTCGAGCAAGCTGGCGCCGGTTTGACACCGGATGGCGGGGCCTGAGCGATGCGCAAATGGTAACTTTTGCAACAGAATCTTAATGCTTTGGACGCTTACTCCCGACCCGTCACCGGAGGTATGATACGTTCAGCACAACCGGCCCATGGCGTTCGGGCGCGAGCACGCGACCCGCAGAAGCGAAAGGGGAACCGCATCCGATGGACCTGCTGAATGGCTTTGGTCTGGGCTCTCCAACGACGCGAGGAGTGGGTCAGCCATTTGGGCTTGGAGCTGCGCCCGGTCTGGGCAGCCCGGCCACGGGGGGAACCGGTGCGCTGCCACCCGATCTCGTCGGTGTCCTCATCAATATGCTCAACCAGTTGCTGCAGTCGCTCACCCAGCTGAACCAGGGCTGGGGTGGATTTGCTGGTCAGGGTCAACCACCGGGAGGGATCGGTGGCGCCGGGAACGCTGGCAACGCTGGAAATGCGGGCAATGCCGGGAACGCGGGTAATGCCGGGAATGCCGGCGGGGGTGGCCGGGGCGGTGGAGCCGGAGCCGCCGGAGGAGCCGGTGGCGCGGCCAGTGCTGGCGGCGCTTACGGTGGCGGCGGCGTCGGAGCCGTCGGCGGGGCTGGCGCCGTCGGGGGAGCGGGCGGCGTTGGTGGAGCCGGCAACGGCAACGGAACCCTGACGCTGGGACAGTATCTCCTTTACGGCCCCGGTGGACCGCCGCAGGGCGGAGCCGGGGGCGGCACCGCGGGCACGGGCGGAGCTTATGGCGCCGGCAGCGCGGGCGGAGGCACGGGCGTGCAAACCCTCTCGGCCCCGGCCATGCAGGGTCCCTCCGACCTGAACGAGTTTGCCAGCTACCTGGCCGCCCAGCGAGCCGGTGGAGCCCTTCAGGGGCAGACCGGCATCTCGCAAAATGACGCCCTGGCGGGCACGCGCTTTGCGCGGGTGCAGGACCCGACCCAGTGGCACGCCGCCGTGGCCCGCGACTACGCGGCCCAATTTGCCGCCTATGCCATCGGGGCCGATCCCCTGTCGGCCCAGGGTCTGGCCGCCGGCCAACAGGCCTTCCCTCAGATGGCACCCGAAGCCCAGCTCTTCATGCAGGTCGCCTCCGTTTTCAAGGGTAACCTGTTCAATGGCCCCGGCCTCTACGACAACCCTGGCCTCGGGCGACTCCTGCAGAGCACCGGCAACGCCGATCTGATCAACAACCCCCAGGTGGGGCAGACCGATGTGCAGACCATCGGGGCCATCACTCAGGCTCTGAACCGGGGGACACTGACGCTGAATCAGGTGATCCAGAGCGGCACCATCGACAACCTCGACCGTTACTCCCAGATCATCAACTACGTCCAGACAGGCGGGTTCGCCAACGACATCTTCCGTTACGAGAACGCGCCCACATAAACTTCGTCGCATTGACCCTCACCCGAAAGACTCCAGGGGCGGACTGGAGAGGAAATCCTGCACAGCCATGCCCGCTCTTCCGACGACGCCGAGCTGAGCTGTGGGAAAGGCTTTGCGAAAGGCGTCCAGCCCGCTGAGACTGTCTCGGCGGCGCCCGCTCTTGACCTCCAGGGCCAGCAACCGCCGACCCTTCTCCAGCACGAAGTCTACCTCCAGATTGCCGTTGCGCCAGTAGGACAGTCGATAGCCGTCCGAGCGGGCACGGTTGACGAGGTAGGCGCCCACCGCTGACTCCACCCACCGCCCCCAGAGCTGAGGCGCCTTGCGAACCGAGGCGAAGTCCTCGGCCTGACTGGCGCTCAGGAGGGCATTGTTCTGCACCATCAACCTGGGGCTGGAGGCCCGCTGGCGCACCACCTGACCGGAGTATTTCTGGAGCCCGCTCACCATCCCGGCCGCTTCCAGGAGGTCAAGGTAGTGGGCCAGAGTGGTGGTGTTGCCAGCGTCCTGCAGTTGCCCCACCATCTTCTGGTAGGACAGAATCTGTCCCGAATAGCTGCAGCTGAGGAAGAAAAGGCGCCGGAGCAGCGCCGGCTTGTCGATACGCGCCAGGAGCAGCACATCTCGAGAGATTGTGGTTTCGATCAGCCCATCCCGAACGTAGTCACGCCAGCGCTCCCCCTCGTCGACCAGAGGAGCGGCGCCGGGATAGCCCCCAAAGTACACGAAGCGCTCGAGCTCCCAGCCGAACGCTTGTTGCATCTCAGGGAACGACCAGTGGGTCACGGGCAGCAACTCGAAGCGACCCGCCAGGCTCTCGGACAGGCCTCGCTGCAGCAGCAGCGGGGCCGAGCCGAGCAACAGGACCTTCAGCTCCAGGCCGGCGAGCGAGTCCTCGTCCCACAAGCGCTTGACGATCTCAGACCAGCCGCCCACCTTCTGAATCTCGTCCAGCACCAGCAGCCCCCGGGAGGCCTCCTGGGCAAGCCGACGGGCCTGGAGCCACTGTTGCTCGAGCCAGATCTGCTCTTCCAATCCGGGCGCATCGGCGCTGGCGTACCAGGTCGGTCCGTCGAATTCGGCCATGGCCTGACGGGCCAGGGTGGTTTTCCCGGCCTGACGCGGGCCGGCCAGAACCTGGAGAAACCGCCGCGGCTCTCGCAGGCGCCGTGTGAGGGTCGCTTGCACCGGACGCTTGTAGGACATCCTGAGCAAATTTACTCAGGATATTGAGTAAATCCTCCTCGCGGCACTCAAACGCCCTGATCGCCGCCAGCGGACCAGCCCTGGGCGCGATGAGGCCCAGACTCTGGGAAGCGGCTCGGGGCAAGGATGCTGGGCTCACAATCCTCAGCCTCAAATCTCCGGGGAAACATCCCGGCAACCTCTCCCAAGCGAAAGCACCATAGACTCGTTGCATGTTCGTTGCCCCGGCTCGAAAAGCTGACTGGACCGTGCTCGTGCTGCTCAACGGCAACAACGACCTGGAGGCGAACGTCACGCGCGACCTGGTGGAGCTCGAGCAGGTGGGGTCCACCAACCGGGTGCGTCTGGTGGCCCAGCTGACCCGCGGTCCCCAGGAGCTGGTCCACCAGCGCGAGGAGAAGCCGAAGCCCAGCAAGCTGGACGGCGACTGGGAGGGCACCCGGCGCTACGAAGTGGCCCGCTCTCCAGGAACGGGCCGCAAGCGCAGCCTGGAGTCGACCGTGATCAGCCAGCACGACAACCAGGACCACGGTCAGCCCTCCACCCTGAGCGACTTCCTGCGCTGGGGCGTGGAGAGCTACCCAGCCGAGCACTACCTGGTGGTGGTGGGCGACCATGGCAAGGGATTCCTCGGCACCGGCGTTGACGAGGTGCACAAGAGCACTCTGCAAATGCCCGAGCTGCGCCAGGCCCTGGAGCAATCGGGTCTCAAGCCGGACGTGCTGGTTCTGGACGCCTGCCTGATGGGCCAGCTCGAGGTGGCTTACGAGCTGAAGGGTCGGGCTGGCTACCTGGTTGGCTCGGAAGAGATCGTGGGCCGGGACGGGCTACCCCACGTGGACGTGCTGGGCTGGCTGGCGGCCCATCCGGAGAGCACCGGGCGCGAGCTGGCCGAGACCATGGTGGAGCTGGCCGAAAACGATCAGATTGCGCGCATGGACGAGAATCGGCCCGACGCGGCCGTGCAGCTCTCAGCCCTGGATCTGGGGCAGGTCGAGGCGGTGAGGAAAGCGTGCGACCGCCTGGCCGGGCTGCTCATGGAAGATCGGGTTCCGCGCTCGACCTTGAAATACCTGATCGGGCGCACCCAGCGCTTCAATCCCGACTCTGAGGCTCGTCCCGAGCGCGATTTTCGTGACCTGGGGCACTTTGCTGACCGGCTGCTGGGAAGCTCGAAGGTCACCGACCCGCTGGTACGCCAGGCGGCCGAGCAGCTGAAGACCGAGTTGGAGGGGCTGGTGGTGCGCCAGCACAACGCCGGAGACGGGGTGGAGGAGGCCACCGGGCTGAGCGTCTACCTGCCCACCCGCTACGGACAGGATACCCGCCCGCGGGGTTTACCCAAAGAGCAGTTCTCGCCCACCTGGGGCTATCCGCAAACGCAGTTCGCCCGCGGAACCAAGTGGGACGAGATGCTCAGCTGGCTGGCCGCCTGAGGGGTCAGGAGCGACGCGGGACGCGCACACCGCCCACCACCACGCCGCTACCGTCCATCCGCACCACACCGCCCGACTCGCCCTGAAGGGCCTCGGCCATGCGGGTCACCTCTTCGCGAGTCTGCGCTTGCCAATCCGGGTCGGCCTCGGCCGGCAGGAGCTCGGGTTTCCAGCCCGCCATCGAGGAACGGTCGTGCTGCACGGGCCGTTGCTCCCACAGCCCTTGCTTGCCAATGGTGCGGCTGGCCTGCTCGCCCTCCTCCTGGCGGAAGGGCTGGCCGGTGTTGAGATCGATGCTGACCAGGGCCAGGGCCGCGATGGCCCCGCCGGTGTGCATCATGACGTGGTAACAGTGCAGCACCGGGGTCTTGGTGAACGTCCAGCCGCGCCGCTCGGTGCGCTGCACGAAGATCTCCTGGTGCAACAGCTCGCCCTTGCCGGGCTCGGGGCGCGAGTTCCAGATCTCGATGCGATCTTCGGTATTGGGATTCTGGTCGAAGTGGCTGCCGAAGAAGATCTCCGAGCGAGGATAGGAGCTGTCCAGCGGCTTTGTGTCCAGGTGGCCCAGGAGGTAGCCATCGGGAGCGCGCTGACCAAGCTCGTTCCTGGCCTGCTTGAAACGGAAGAGGGCCCTTTGCGGATCGATGGTCAGCATCGGCTCAGTCTAGGCCAGAAGGCTGAACGAATTCTGAACCCCTGCCGGCGAGGCGTGACGCGAGAGCCCGGGCTACCTGGGCGGCCTGCTCGCGAACCGCCTCTCGGACGGTGGAGGCCCCATGCAGGTTCCCCGGGTAGCTCCGGACCATTCAGCGTGAGAAAGCGTCCAATCCGGTCGCCGACGAGATTCCTCCCCAGGCCGCCCACAGTTGAGCAAGTCCGGATGGCTGGACCTGCTCAGCCCAGGCGCAGGTTGGGAATTCCTGCAAAATCGCGCCCATTGTCGGTCAGCAGGATGGCTCCGGAGAGCGCTGCGGTGACCCCGATCACGATGTCGCCAGCGTGACCGCGCGGTGATCCAAGCCGCCTGAACACCTCTCCGGCCTCCCGGGCAACCTCTTCGGTAAGAGGCACAATCCCATCGCTGGTAAGAAAACTACGCCCAACCGCCAGTTGCTCAGGTGTGCGCTGCCCGCGGCAGAACTCGTACCAGGCCAGACCGCTCATCTGAATCTGCACCAGCGTCTGGCTCAGAGCGAGCAGAGAGGCTCGCTGAGCTCCAGGCTCGGACAGCGCCAGGATCAGAAAATTGGTGTCCAGGTGGTAGAGGCTAAATTGCCGCGAGGCAAGGCGCCGCGGTGGACCGCCGATGAAGCGCTCTGGATGGAGGGCGTAGGCTTCCAGCTGACGCGAGTGCCTGGCTTCGAGGATCGCGTCCGCGCG
>JAANMW010002009.1_pt1 | contig 19405 bp, 13 predicted proteins | sample 7279671 | NCBI WGS metagenome assembly JAANMW01 (sample SAMN14094541, study PRJNA606508) | bioreactor metagenome | isolation source: A lab-scale SPAN reactor treating ammonium-rich wastewater day 247 | place: Ireland: Galway | collected 2017-09-19
GTTCCGGCCACACCATCGTCGCATCCTGCCGCGGAACGGGCCGCGCGGCCGCCGGCACCGGGGCCGCGCCGGGAGGTAAGAAAGTAAGCGCGTAAGGCGGTAAGGCGGACGGCGCCCGCCGGCTATGCCGCCTTCGCCTGCCGCGCCACCCGGGCCAGCGCGCCGAGCATGTCGCGCGCCGCCTTGATCCGCTGCGGCAGCTCCATCTCGCGCGGCAGCGCCAGCTTGTGGTCGGGGCGCAGCTTCACCTGGCCCTTCTGCGCCTGCACCCAGGCGATCAGCCCGCCGGGATTGGCGAACTGGTTGCGGTGGAAGCCGAGCACCACGCCCTTCGGCCCGGCGTCGAGCTTCTCCACCCCCGCCTCGCGGCAGAGCCGCTTGATCGAGACCACCTGGAGCAGGTTCTCGACCTCCGGCGGCAGCGGGCCGAAGCGGTCGGCGAGCTCGGCCGCCATCGCGTCCACCTCGCGGTCCGAGGCGAGGCCGCCGATGCGGCGGTAGAGGCCGAGCCGCACCGGCAGATCCGGCACGTAGGTCTCCGGGATCAGCACCGGCAGGCCGAGATTGATCTGCGGCGTCCAGTCGCGCTCCGCCGCCTCGGCGCCGCGCCGCCCCTGCCCGGCCTTCAGGTCGGCCACCGCCTCCTCCAGCATCTGCTGGTAGAGCTCGATGCCGACCTCGCGGATATGGCCGGACTGCTCGTCGCCGAGCAGGTTGCCGGCGCCGCGGATGTCGAGGTCGTGGCTGGCGAGGGTGAAGCCGGCGCCGAGATTGTCGAGCGTCTGCATCACCTCCAGCCGCTTCTCGGCGGCGGCGCTGAGCCGGTGGCCCTGCGGCCAGGTCAGGTAGGCGTAGCCGCGCAGCTTGCCGCGCCCGACCCGGCCGCGGAGCTGGTAGAGCTGGGCCAGGCCGAACATGTCGGCGCGGTGGATCACCAGCGTGTTCACCGCCGGCATGTCGAGCCCGCTCTCGACGATGTTGGTCGAGAGCAGGATGTCGGCCTTGCCGTCGCCGAACTCGGTCATCACCCGCTCGAGCTCGGTGGCGGAAAGCCGGCCGTGCGCCTGGGCGAGCCGCGCCTCGGGGACGATCTCGCGCAGCCGCGCCGCCGTCTTGTCGAGATCCTCGATGCGCGGGACGACGCAGAACACCTGGCCGCCGCGGAAGCGCTCGCGCTGGATCGCCTCGCGCAGCACCACGCCGTCCCAGGGCATGATGAAGGTGCGCACCGCGAGCCGATCGACCGGCGGGGTCGCGATCACGCTCATCTCGCGCACGCCGGTCAGCGCCAGTTGCAGGGTGCGCGGGATCGGCGTGGCGGTGAGCGTCAGCACGTGCACGTCGGTCTTCAGCGCCTTCAGCTTCTCCTTGTGGGCGACGCCGAAATGCTGCTCCTCGTCCACCACCACCAGGCCGAGGTCGCCGAATTCCACGCCCTTCGCCAGCAGCGCGTGGGTGCCGATGACGATGTTGACGCTGCCGTCCTTCAGCCCGGCCTTCACCGCCGCCGCGTCCCTGGCGTTCACCATGCGCGAGAGCTGGCCGATCCTCACCGGCAGGCCGGCGAAGCGGTCGCGGAAGGTGCGGTAGTGCTGGCGCGCCAGCAGCGTCGTCGGCACCACCACCGCGACCTGGGCGCCGCTCATCGCCACGACGAAGGCGGCGCGCAGCGCGATCTCGGTCTTGCCGAAGCCGACATCGCCGCAGATCAGGCGATCCATCGGCCGGCCGGCGGAGAGGTCCTCCAGCACGTCGGCGATGGCGCGCTGCTGGTCCTCGGTCTCGGCGAAGGGGAAGCGGGCGCAGAACTCGTCCCAGGCGACGGCGTCGTCCCCTTCCGAGAGCCTCTGGAGAAGGCTGAGATGCGTGGAGTTGCGATTGAGCATCCGAGAATCTTCATCGTTGTTCTTTTGCGGGCGATTGCGTCAGGATACGTTGGTGGGGGGCAATCGTCGGGTGAGGGGGCCGCCCTGGATGTTCTGGGACGCCCCCGCCGAAGGATCGAGGAGGAAGACCATGAGTCGTGCGTTGCTTCTTGCATTGGCGTCGGGCAGCCTGGCGGGCGTCGCCCAGGGGCAGTACTTGTGGAGCAACCCGGCGGGAGGATCGTGGTTCACGCCCACGAACTGGTCTCCGGTCGGCGTGCCCTCCACGGCGGCGGATACCGCGACGCTCTCGCTCGCGGGCGTCTACTCCGCGACGATTGATACGGGCAGTTTCTCGCTGGGCGGGCTGACGGTCTCGAACCCGACCGCGACGGTGCAGATCGGCGACAACCGGATCCTGGGCCTCAACGGGAACGTCTCCAACGACGGCACGATCGCCGTGAACACGGGAAGCGGCGGGGGCATCTCCCGATTCCGCGCCCATGTTCCCGCCGTCACGCTCACCGGGTCGGGGGCGGTCGTTCTGAACGCCTCGGCGAACCTCGACACCGCCGTCATGGACAACATCGGGGGCGCGTCGTTCACGAACTCGTCCGGGCACATGATCCGCGGGACCGGGAACCTCTACGCGATCCTGACCAACGGCGGGCTCGTCCAGGCCGACATCGCCGGCAAGACCCTCCAACTCCTGGGCAGCCCCAAGACCAACAACGCGACCTTCCGAGCGAACACCGGCGCGACGCTGCGCGTCAGCGGGATCGGGATCACCCAGGGGGTCAACGGACGCATCATCGCCAACGGGGGCACGGTCCGATTCGGCGGGGGTGTCTCGGTGACGGGCGGGCGGCTCCAGCAGCAGTCCGGCGGTGTGTTCGAGTTCGGGGACGGGTTCGGTCACTTCAGCACGCTCACCGGCGTCGAGATCATCGGGACGACGAACGTCCTCGACAACGCCAACGTCGCCATCGTTTCCGGGCTCACCAACAGCGGGAGGGTCGTCGTCAACTCCGGCACGGGCGGGAACATCACCCGCTTCCGCTTCAACGAATCCACCTCCGTCGTCGGGACGGGTGAGGTCGTGCTCCAGGCCTCGGCCAACCTCGACACGGCCATCATCGACACCGCGGGCGGGGGGATCACAGGCACGTTCGGGCCCGGCCAGAAGGTGCGAGGGACCGGAAGCGTCGACGCTCCGATCATCAACGACGGGATCATCTCCGCGGACCAGGACGCCAAGACCCTCCGCCTGCGCTCGGGCGCCAAGACCAACAACAACAGGATGGAAGCCGTCGGAGGCGGGCACCTCCGCATCGAGAGCATCGCGCTGACGCAGGGCGTCGGCGCCGAGGTCGTCGCCGATGCCGCCACCGTCCGCTTCGGGGGGAGCAATGCGGTCGCCGGGGGGACCGTGCGGTCGGCCGGGATCGGTTTCGTCGAGATCGGGGACGGGTTCGGGCACTTCACGACGGCCACCGGCGTGACGTTCCTCGGGGACATCCGCATCATCGACAACGCCAACCTCGGGATCACCGGCGGGGCGACGAACAACGCCTCCATCCGCATCAACACCGGGAGCGGCGGCAACAACACCCGCCTCCGCTTCAACTCCTCCGACGCCATCGCCGGCACCGGCGAGGTCATCCTCATGGCGAGCGCGAATCTCGACACCTCCATCATCGACGCCTCCGCGGGCGTGACCGGCGTCTTCGGGCCCGGGCAATGGGTCCACGGGACGGGCACCATCGATGCCCCGATCACCAACAACGGCCTCGTCAGCGCCGATCAGGCGGGCATGATCCTCCGGCTTCGCCACAACTCCAAGACCAACAGCAGCGTCATGGAGGCGGTCGACCAGGGGCAACTTCGCATCGAGAGCATCACGATCGCGCAGGATCCCGACGGCGAGATCGTCGCCGACGACCAGTCCGTCGTCCGCTTCGGCGGCACCACCGGGGTCGTCGGTGGGGCGCTGATCACCCAGGGCTCGGGGGTGCTGGAGGTCGGGGACGGGTTCGGGCACTTCTGCACGCTCACGGGCGTGGAGCTGCTCGGGCTCGTGCAGGTCCTCGACAACGCCAACGTCGCCGTCGTCGATGCGTTCACCAACAACGGGACGGTCCGGGTGAACACCGGTGCGGGCGGGAACAACGCTCGGTTCCGGTTCAACAACCCGTGCACCGTCTCGGGCGCGGGAGAGATCGTCCTCCAGGCAACCGGGAACCTCGACACCGCTGTCGTTGACTCCGCCGGCGGCTCGACCGGGACCTTCGGCCCCGGACAGGTCGTCCGCGGCACGGGCACGCTCGATGCGCCGCTCGTCATCGAGGGTGTCGTCCGCGCCGACCAGGCGGGCCAGACGCTCCGCCTGCGCGTCGCGGGCAAGACCAACCAGAACCTCATCGAGGCCACCGGGGGCGGCCAGATCCGCATCGAGGGCATCGCCGTCACGCAGGATCCCGGCGCGGAGATCGTTGCCCGAGACCAGTCCGTGGTTCGCTTCGGGTCCGGCACCGCGGTCAACGGCGGGACGCTCCGCACGGCGGGGACCGGCGTCCTCGAGATGGGCGACGGGTTCGGAAACTTCAACGTGCTCAACGGCGTCACGCTCGTTGGCGAGATGCGCGTCCTCGACAACGCCAACATCGCGGTGACCAACGGGCTCATCAACAACGGCCAGGTCCTCGTCAACAACGGGGCGGGAGGAAACAACACCCGATTCCGCTTCAGCACCAGCACCACGGTGACCGGAAACGGCCAGGTCGTCCTGCGGGCGAGCGGGAACCTCGACACCGCCATCGTTGACGCCTCGGTCGGAGGCCTCACGGGCACGTTCGGCCCGGGCATCACGCTCAAGGGCAACGGGCGGATCCACACGGGCGTGGTGGTCCAGGGCACCCTCGCCCCAGGGCTCAGCATCGGTCGGCTGGAGCAGGCCGTGGGGACCATGGCCCTCGCGCCGACGACGCAGACGCAGATCGAACTCGCCGGCGCCGCCGCCGGACAGTTCGACACGATTGGCGGGAACGCGACCAAGGCGCTCGACGGCACGCTCGTGGTGACGCCGATCAACGGGCACGTGCCCACGCCCGCGGAGAGTTACGTCATCGTCACCGGGCCGATCACGGGACAGTTCAAGCAGATCCAGGCCCCCGCGCCGGCCAATCCGCTCCACCGCTGGCGGGTCTTCTACACCCCGACGAGCGCGACCCTCCGCATCGCGTGCTACGCCGACTGCGAGGGCGACGGGGACCTCGATGTCTTCGACTACCTCTGCTTCCAGGGCGAGTTCGCAGCCCAGACGATCTACGGCGACTGCGAGGGCGACGGGGACTGGGACGTCTTCGACTTCCTCTGCTTCCAGGGCGCCTTCGCACAGGGATGCGCGTCGTAGGCGAGACGGGTTCTCGCCCCACACGGGCCCTGTCCGATCCCTCCATGCGGGTCGGGCGGGGCCCGTTTCCTTTCCACGCGGGTCGAACTCGACGCCGAGCGGCGCATAGACTGCGAACCCGCGGAGGCACCAAGGATGGCGCACGTCGGCAAAGACTATTTCGAGGGCGTCGAGACCATCTCCAGGCCCATCGACAGGGCCATGGCGCCGCTCTCGAGTTTCGCGCGCAAGGAAACCTCCGGCGGGATCGTGCTGATGGTCGCGACCGTGGCGGCCCTGGCGCTGGCGAACTCCCCGCTCGGGCACGACTTCCACGAGTTCTGGACAGGCAACGCCCTGAAGATCGCCGTCGGGAACTGGATCTTCCCCTCCGGGAAGCACCCGGGGCACTTCGAGTGGTGGGTCAACGACGCCCTCATGGCCGCGTTCTTCTTTGTCATCGGGCTCGAGATCAAGCGCGAGGTGCTCGCGGGCGAACTCCGCAGCCCGCGGAAGGCGGCCCTTCCGCTTTTCGCGGCGGTGGGGGGCATGGCGGTCCCGGGACTCATCTACGCCTTGTTCAACTGGGGCTCGGAGACGATGCGGGGGTGGGCAATCCCCACCGCGACGGACATCGCCTTCGCGCTGGGCGTGCTCGCGCTGCTGGGCCGGCGCGTCCCCGTGGGGCTGCGCGTCTTCCTCGTCACGCTCGCCATCGCCGACGACCTCGGCGCGCTCCTGATCATCGCGATCTTCTACACCTCTCCGGAGTACCTCAGCCTCGAGATGCTGGGCCTCGCGGGCGTGTGCGTGCTCGCCATGACCGGGATGAACATCCTGGGCGTGAGGCGATGGTGGGTCTTCGGGCTCGTCGGGCTCGCGCTGTGGTACTGCGTGCTGATGTCCGGCGTCCACCCGACCATCGCCGGCGTCCTCGGGGCCCTCACCATTCCCGTCCGGACACGCATCGATGGGCGCGAGTTCGTCCGGCACACGCGTCGCCTCACCGATGAGTTCGACAAGGATCTCCAGGCCGGCGGGATGGTCTTCACCAGCCCGGCGCAGCAGGGCGTTCTCCGCGCGATGGAACGCCTCGTCGAGGGGTCCCAGGCCCCTCTCCAGCGGCTCGAAAAGGGCATGCTCCCGCTCTCCGCGTTCTTCGTCGTGCCCATCTTCGCCTTCGCGAACGCCGGCGTTTCCGTGGGCGATGTCGCCGGGGCCGCGGTCAAGGATCGCGAGGCGTGGGGAATCGTCTGCGGGCTGATCTTCGGGAAGTGTCTCGGGATCCTCGGCTGCTCCTTCCTCGCCGTGCGAACGGGCCTGTGCGAACTCCCCAAGGGCGTGACCTGGCGTCACATGCTCGGCGCGAGCCTCCTCGCCGGCATCGGGTTCACCATGTCCCTGTTCATCGCGCACCTCGCGTTCGGCGGCGGGGCCAACGCCGAACGCCTCGAGATCGCGAAGCTCGCCGTGCTCTCGGGCTCGGCCGTCGCGGCGACGCTCGGGGCCATCGTGCTCGCCCTCTGCCCGCGCAACGAGCCCGAGCCCCACTGATCCGCCCGCCCTCCCCGGCGGGCCCACCCACCCGACCACCGGAGATCATCCATGGCCAAGAAGCGTGCCAAGAAGTCCACGGGAACGAAGAAGGCCACCGCACGCGAGGCCGCGCGGGCCGTCAGCGCCAAGACCTCCACCGAACGCTCCGCGCCTTCCCGAAGGAAGAACATCCTCGCCAACACCGCCAACGCGAGGATCACCGGGCACGCGCGCGGCGCCCATCGCGCCGCACAGGCCAAGCGAGACGCGAAGCAACGCGGCGAATCGGCCTGAACGCCAAGGGGTGAATCCCCCGCGGGCCGGGGCCGGTATCCTCGGGCGTGCTCATCTCGTTCGTCATCCCTGCCCACAACGAGGAACGCGGCCTTCCCGCGACCATCGAGGCCATCCGGGACGCCGCTCGCACGCTCGACCTCGACCACGAGATCATCGTCGCCGACGATGCCTCGACGGACCGAACCCCCGAGATCGCCGCCGAACTCGGCGCGCGCGTGGTCCGGCACGATCGTCGCCAGATCGCGGCGACGCGGAACCTCGGCGCCCGGGTGGCCGGGGGCGAGATCCTCTTCTTCATCGACGCCGACACCTGCGTGAATCCGCAGGCGGTGCGCGCGGCGCTCGACGCCCTCGCACGAGGGGCCGTCGGCGGTGGGGGCTGGGTGCGGGCCGACGGCGTCATCCCCCTCTACGCCCGGATCATGCTCCACGCCGCCAACCGGATCTTCCGGCTCTGCAGGCTCTGCGGCGGGTGCTTCGTGTATTGCACCCGAGAGGCGTATCTCCGCACGGGGGGGTGGGATGAGACGCGGTACGCCGGCGAGGAGATCGAGTTTGCCGGTGCGCTGAAGGCACAGGGACGATTCCACATGGTCCGCACGCCCGTCACGACCTCCGGACGGAAACTGCGGACGCACTCGCCACGCGAGATCGTCGGCGTGATCGCGCGGGGGGCCTGGTCGGAGGTCTTCCAGGGCGGGCGGCTCACGCGCTCGCGCGAGGGCCTCGACCTGTGGTATGCGCCCCGCAGGGAGGACACCGGGGGGACGCCGGGCAATAAATAATCGTTATCGATTGATCCATAATCATCGATTCGATTCATTCCGATCCGGGGGTATCGTTCCACGTCACCACCCCGGAGAGACCCCATGCCCGCCGATCCGTTCCACGCCCGCCGGACCCTCACCACGCCCCATGGCTCCTACGCCTACCACGCCCTCGACGCCCTCCGCCAGGCGGGGATCGGGCATGTCGACCGCCTGCCCCTCTCCATCAAGGTCCTCCTCGAGTCCATGCTCCGCCATCTCGACGGGTTCATCGTCACCTCGGACGATGTTGCCGGGCTCGCCAACTGGGATCCCCATGCCGCCGCTCGCGACGAGATTCCCTTCATGCCCGGGCGCGTCGTCCTGCAGGACTTCACGGGCGTGCCTTGCGTCGTGGACCTCGCCGCGATGCGCGACGCGATGAAGGCGTTGGGAGGCGATCCGAACCTCATCAATCCTCTCGTCGCCTGCGACCTCGTCATCGACCACTCGGTGCAGGTGGATGCCTTCGGCTCCGCCACCGCCCTGACCATCAACGCCAGGCGCGAGTTCGAGCGAAACACGGAGCGCTACGAGTTCCTCAAGTGGGGGCAGCAGTCCCTGCGCAACTTCACCTGCGTCCCACCGGCGACGGGCATCGTCCACCAGGTCAACCTCGAGTACCTCGCCAAGGGCGTGCTCACCCGCGCGGCCGAGGGTGGCGGGCTCGTCGCCTTCCCCGACTCGTGCGTCGGGACGGACTCGCACACGACGATGATCAACGGGCTTGGCGTCGTCGGGTGGGGCGTAGGCGGGATCGAGGCCGAGGCCGTCATGCTGGGCCAGCCCATCTACATGCTGACGCCCGAGGTGGTCGGGTTCCGGCTCAAGGGCCGCCTGCCGGAGGGGGCGACCGCGACGGACCTCGTCCTCATGGTCACGCAGATGCTCCGAAGGAAGGGCGTCGTGGACAAGTTCGTCGAGTTTTTCGGCGATGGGCTCGACCACCTCTCCGTCCCCGACCGGGCGACGATCGCCAACATGGCGCCGGAATACGGCGCGACCATGGGATTCTTCCCCACGGACGCCTCGACGCTCGACTACCTCCGGTTCACCGGGCGTGACGAGGCGACCATCGCCCTGGTCGAGGCCTACACGAAGGCCCAGGGGCTCTTCCGCATCCCGGGCGCGCCCGAGCCCCTCTTCACCGACACGCTTGAACTCGATCTCGCCGCCGTCCAGCCCTCGCTCGCCGGGCCTCGACGCCCGCAGGACCGGGTTGAACTCAAGAACGTCAAGTCCGCCTGGCACAAGGAACTCGCGGACACCTTCTCCAAGCGTGTCCCCGCTGCGAGCGTCAACACCAGCCGATGGATCAACGAGGGCGGGCGGGTCGTCGGCTCGCCCGTCGCGGTCAACGGCGAGAGCGATCCCGGCTGCAAGGGGGTGCCCGTCACGCAAGACGGCGCAACGTTCAACCTCCACCACGGCGACGTCGTCATCGCCGCCATCACTTCATGCACCAACACCTCCAACCCCGACGTCCTCATCGCCGCGGGGCTCGTCGCGCGCAAGGCCCGCGCCCTGGGCCTGACGCGCAAGCCCTGGGTGAAGACTTCGCTCGCGCCGGGGTCAAAGGTGGTGACCGCCTACCTGGACAAGGCCGGGCTCTCCGCCGACCTCGAATCCATCGGGTTCCACACCGTCGGGTACGGGTGCACGACCTGCATCGGGAACTCGGGCCCGCTCCCCGATGCCGTCGATGCCGCGATCCGCACGGGCGATCTCGTCGTCGCGTCGGTGCTCTCGGGCAACCGCAACTTCGAGGGGCGTGTCCACCCCTCGGTCAAGGCCAACTACCTCGCCTCGCCCCCGCTGTGCGTGGCGTACGCCATTGCCGGATCGGTTGCGATCGACCTCGCGACCGAACCCCTGGCCGTCACGCCGTCGGGCAAGCCGGTCTTCCTCCGCGATCTCTGGCCCACGCACGCGGAGATCCTGTCCGTCAAGAACGCCTGCCTCTCGCCCGAGCAGTTCCGGCGCGAGTACGCAGCCGTCTTCACCGGCAACGAGGTCTGGAACCGCGTCCCCGTCTCCTCCTCCGAACTCTACCCGTGGAGCGACTCGAGCACCTACATCCAGAACCCCCCCTACTTCGTCGGCATGGGGCCCGCGCCCGACATCCGCGGGCTCGGAACGATCTCCGGCGCTCGCTGCCTCGCCCTGCTGGGCGACTCCGTCACCACCGACCACATCTCCCCTGCCGGGGACATCGCGGAGAACTCCCCCGCGGGCGCCTACCTCAAGACGCTGGGCGTCGCCAAACGCGACTTCAACTCCTACGGCAGCCGCCGAGGCAACGACCGGATCATGACCCGCGGCACGTTCGCCAACGTCCGCATCAAGAACCGCCTCGCTCTCGCGCCGGACGGCACGATCAAGGAAGGCGGATGGACGAAGGACCTCTCACGCGCAGGCGCGGGCAACGTCGCGTTCATCTACGACGCCGCCATGAACTACAAGGACGAGGGAACGCCGCTCGTTGTCCTCGCGGGGAAGGACTACGGCATGGGCTCGTCACGCGACTGGGCCGCCAAGGGCACGCTGCTGCTGGGCGTCAAGGCCGTCATCGCCGAGAGTTTCGAGCGCATCCATCGCTCGAACCTCGTGGGCATGGGTGTCCTCCCGCTCACGTTCCCCGAGGGACAGACCGCCTCATCGCTCGGGCTCTCCGGCGAAGAGGCCTTTGACATCTTCCTTCCCACGAGCGCGCAGGGGCTCGTCGAGCCGCGCTGCGACGTCCGTGTCGTGGCCCGACCATTGCCCGGCTCGAAAGGGACGCCCGTGGAGTTCATCGCCCGATGCCGCATCGACACGCCGGTGGAGGCGGAGTATTACAAGAACGGCGGGGTGCTCCAGACCGTGCTCCGGAGGCTGCTCAACGAGAGCCGAACGCCCGCGAAGTCGCGATAGGGTCACGCACGAACACCAACCGCTCGGCATCGTGTGGCGGAGCCGCCACCATGTCGATGCCGCCGCCGGCTGCCCCGGGCGCAAGGGACATGGTTCGTGACCGTGCCGTGTGGAGACAACCCTGAGCCGCTCGCCCCCGGGTCCCTGATGCAGGAGGGCGTCTTCGAGCCTCGCTAGGGCGAGAAGGTCAGGTGGTAATCGGGAGTGTTGTAGACCTGTCCGGGCTGGATGGACTGGTAAGCGGCGTGCCCGTCGTGGAAGAGGACAAGGGACTTGTTCACATCCCCGAAGCCGTTGACGATCTTCGCGAGAGGGGAGGAATTCGTGGCGACAAGCAGCGCGTACTGATCCGCGTTCCAGATGAACCTGGCGGGGTCGATGTGCGTGCCCGTGGCGAGCCAGGAGGTTCCGGTGGCCATCTTCTGAGCGAACGTCCCGGTAAGGAGGGGGTGGAACCACCACGTTCCGTTCCAGTGATAACTCGTCCCCACATCGTTGTACGACGTGAGGCCCGGGGTCGGATTGGGCCACGCGCGCTGATAGGTCACGACATCACCGGGATCCTCGGCGAAGAGGCCTTCCTGCAATCGCTCGGGTGCGTTCGCCGGAAGGCGAAGCGGCGGTGTCGGAGCCCAGAAGTTCACACGGGGGCGGAAGTAGGGGTTCAGTGGTCGGTCCGCGGCCTCGACATCGAATGCGCCGGTCGAGGTCGAAAACCAAAAGGCGTCGTTGTTCTTGCCCATGTGCGACCAGGAGCACCACCCGTTGCTGGTGCCCCAGCCAGGCTGGCCGTTGCCTCGAGGGTGATAGGTCAGCGTGATCGGGAAATAGTCCGCGTTGTCCAGCCGATATTGCCCCGCCGCCATCGCGATCCGGCCGAGGTTGCGCAGGCCGACGAGGGGGCTGGCCGCCCGCCTTGCTTCTCCGAGCATGAGGGCAAGGAAGATCCCGGCGACGCCCACGATTGAAACCAATGCGGCCAGGTCTCTGATCACGAACGCGGGGCATCGACGCATGGAGAGGCTCCCAGTGAGCGGCAGATCAGGATTGATGAAACGACCGATCCGCGCAACCGTACTCCTCGGAAGCGATTGGACACCGAGATCGGCCGCGAGTTCGCCTAAAAACCGGACTTGTAGTAATTCAGGACCTTCCCCTCGCGGAACGTGATGACGATCTCGCGGCCGTCCTCCGACCACAGGTACGATTGCACCGCGCTCCCCTCGTTGCTCGTGGAACCCGGCACGCCGGCAGAGGAAATGCTCAGCCCCCCGCTGTCCTGCCGGTCCCCCGGCCCAAGGATCGACTCGACCTCCGAGAGCGTCATCCCGGCCTCGATCCGGGCGTAGTTCTCTTCCGTCAGCGTCTGCTCGCACCCGGCGAGCACCACCGCCAGCGCCGCCGCCGCCAGCCACCCGATCTTCCTCATCGCGCACCTCCTCAGGGCTTGGAGACCTTGGTGATCCCGGCGAACCACTTCTCGGCGTACGGCCCGATCAGAAACAGCGGCGTCATCTTCCCCTGCGTCGAGGCGATGATCCCCATGACCTCCCACACCAGCGCGATGATCGCCGTCAGGATCAACGTCACGAACCCGACGCACACGAACGTCAGGGGGAGGCTCACCCCGTAGCCGATCAGCGCCACGATCCAGATCAACAGGCATTGCTTCGCGTGGAAGAGCGCGAACCCGTTGTTCCGCATCACGAGCGGCACGATGAAGAACGGGAGCCCGATGATGCTCAGCCCGTACGAGAGGGCCGCAAACAACTTCCCTTCCTCGATCTCCTTCGGGTCGAGTGCAGGCTGGGTCGCTTCGGCTGTACCGGGGGTCTGGGGAGTCTCGGGTGTCGAGGGCTGTCCTGGATCGGGCGTGTCGCTCATGGGGGTCTCCGTTGCGTGGATCTTCCCATGTTCCCGCGCACGACGCAATCCGGTCAGGGACGGACCGCTCGGGCGACCCAGACCTCGTCGTCGTCCCGCGACGCGCGGTCGGTGTATTCTCCGAAGACCTCGACGTCGCGGAACCCCGTCTCGCGGAACATCGCCTCGATGTCGTCGCGGAAATACCACAGGAACCGCACCATCCGGAGTTCCGTCTGGAGCAGGCGCCCTTCCCTCGAATACACCTCGTACTTGTAATAGTCCGTCTGGGCCCGGGCGATGCGATCCGGAACCACCGCCTCGTGCATCAGCACGGTCGAACCGTCCGCCAGCGTTCCCGTTCGCTTCAGCCACCACCTCCGGTCGTCCGCGACGTCGTTCCAGGGCAGGAAGATGGAGATCAGCACCTGCCCGCCAGGCTCCAGGTGGTCGCGGAATCGCCGCAGCGCCTCCAGCGCATCCGACCGCGACCCCAGCATCTGGAACGAGCAGTAGGGGATATAGATCGTGCGATACCGACGATCCACCGACAGCCGCTCCATCGCCTGCTCGTAGAGCCTCGGCGAGAGCCCTAGCCGCTCGGCTTTCTCCCGGCAGATCTCCAGCATCGATGACGAGATATCCGCCCCGTCAACCGCGATCCCGTCGCGGAGAAAGGGCACCAGCAGCCTTCCCGTGCCGCACGCGACCTCGAGCGCCGCGCCCCCCGCGCTGCGGATGCGCCGCTCGAAGAACGCCTGGTCCTCGAATGGTTCCGAACCGAACCACAGGTCATAGACCTCCGCCGACAACCCCTGGTACACCGCCTCGGCTTGCATGGGATCGACTCCGGAAAGCCGCGATCGTAGCCGACATCGACGACCCATCTCGATTCCACTCACGATCGATGGGGGCAGGAAGACGACGAGAACACTCCCCGGATTCTCTTGTGCAGGGTGTTTTCCTATTGGGCGTGCGGCACGCCATTGTCGGCCAAGTGCCCCCGCACCCTCGAACGACACCGAACCTGGCCGGGCCTGAAGCCCTGGCACCCGCTGGTTCCATACCCCCGAAACGTCAGATCCTCCTCCGAGTCCACCACTTCACTCCCGCCCTCGAAGCGGCGTCATTCCGCCTGCAACACTGGCCACCAGCCACCGGGTTGAACCCGGTTTGACCTTGCAATCCCTTTGCAATCTCGTTTTTTACGCTGGCATCCGCGTTGCATGTCATTGCAACACCGGATGCTCCCTCCCCCGCGGGATCACGGATCCCGCGGAACAACCCCAACCCGTCACGGGCTTGACTCGTGACGGGTTGTTTTTTGGTCGCTGCGAGAGACGCGGGCCGAGTGACACGGGCCTAGATGCCCAGGATCGGCCTGAGTTTTCTCTCCAGATGCCGCATCAGCGGGTCGGCGGAAAGTTCCTTCCCCGTTGCTCGTTTGCACAACTCTGCCGCGGGGAACCGACGTCCGTGGACGTGGACAGTCGCCCGAAGCCAGTCGCGCAGCCCGAGCCACTCTCCTCGTTCGATCGCCGAAGCGAACCCGGGCTCCTTCGCCGTGTAGGCCTCCCACAACTGCGCGGCGTAGAGGTTTCCGAGCGTATAGGTGGGGAAGTATCCGAAGAGCCCGAACGACCAGTGGACGTCCTGCAGGCACCCGCGCCGGTTGTCGGGGACGCGGAGCCCGAGGTATGTCTCAACCGCCTTGTTCCATTCCCCGGGGACGTCATTCACCGCCAGGGTCCCCCCGATGAGCCCCCGCTCGAGTTCGAACCGCAACATCACGTGCAGGTTGTAGGTCGCCTCGTCCGCCTCGACGCGGATGAACGTCGGCATGGCCGTGTTCGTCGCGCGGAAATAGTCCTCGACGCTTCCCTTCAAGCCCAGCGTCCCCCTGGTCCGGGGCAGGGCCCATGCCCAGAACTCCCTCGACCGCCCGACGAAGTTCTCCCACAGCCGCGACTGGCTCTCGTGCATCCCCAGCGAGACTGCCTCGCCCAGGGGTTCGCCGAAGTATTCGCCCTTGGGCAGCCCCTGCTCGTAGAGCCCGTGCCCCGCCTCGTGCATCGTCCCGTAGAGCGCATCGGTGAACTTCTCGTCCCGGTACCTCGTCGTCAGCCGCGTGTCCCCGGGCGCCATCCCCGAGCAGAACGGATGCGTCGTCACGTCCAGCCGGCCCGCCCCGAGGTCAAACCCCATCGTCCCGAGCACCTGCAGCCCGAACTCGTGCTGTCGCGCGGGGTCGATCTTCACGCCCAGCGGGGCGACGTCGGGCTGGCGTCCCTTGCCCGCGGCCTCTCCGATGAACGTGCTGAGCCTCGCTCGAAGGGGCGTGAAGACACCTTCGATCATCTTCGCCGTCGCCCCGGGTTCGTACTCGTCCATCAACGCGTCGTATGACTCGCCGCCCCGGGGCACGCCAAGGCACTCGGCTTTCCGGCGCATGAGGCCGACCATCTTCCCAAGCCATGGCGCGAACATCGGGAAGTCGTCCTTCGCCCGGGCCTCCTTCCACGCCTCCTGCGACTGGCTCCCGACCCTCGCGATCTCCTCGACAAGGTCCTTGGGAAGCCGGGTCTCGCGGTCGTAGTCCCGTCGCATCTCGCGCACGTTCGCCGAGGCCGCCGCGTCCGCTCGGATCGCCGCGTCTGCCTCGCATGCCGCGAGAAGTTCGCCGACACGCGGGTCCGTCAGCCGCTCGTGGACGAGACCCGCGAGCAGCGCGGACTGCTCCGCACGGTGCCCGGCCGCCGCCGGGGGCATGTAGGTCTCCTGGTCCCAGTTCAGCAGCGACCCGACCGAACCGAGGGTTCCGGCCCGGCGACGCAGCGCCCGCAACTCTTCGTACGCACCCTTGTTGTGGCTCATGGGTGCATCCTACCCATCCTGCCGTCACCCGAGACACCACGCTTCAATCCTGCCCGGTCAACTCCACAATGATCATCCGGTGAAGCCCGATCCCCGGGTCGCGAACCGCATACCGCCCGACCCCGAGTCCCTCTCCCACGAACGCCTGATCCAGATGATGCAGGGCACCCGACCGCGGCCAGGTCCCCATCGGACCCATCCCCGCCAGCGCGTATGCGTCCCGGAGTCCGCCCGTTAGCGCCCGAAGGCTGTGCGACCCCCTGGGGATGTTGAAGTCCCCGATCAGCACGTCCGCCCTCGGAAACCCCCTCTCTCCGCGTGCCCCCGCCGACACGAATCGCCCCTCCGCGTCACGTGACCACACTGGCCCGTCGAACCCAGCGATCACGTCCGCCGCCTGCTTCGTCACCTCATGCCGCACGAGCGAGAGGTCCGAGGGCAGATCCACGATCCATACGACGATCGTGCGCCCGAGCGTCCCGCTCGCATCCAGTTCCACGAACGCCGCGTGACCGGGGTCGATCCAGTGGTCCGGACCTTCGCCCGAGTACCCTACCCGCGCAACACGACCCTCAAGCCCGAGCGTCGTCACCCCCCATCGCAGCACCGGCGCGCGCGTCGCCACGAGCACGTTCCCCGCCGACAGCGTCATCGCTCCGGGCCCCATCGCCCGGTCGAGGTCGTCCAGCGACAACCCCTCGTCCCGAAGCGGCGGGTTGGCGATGATCGCCACGTCGGGCGATGCCGCCAGCACTCGATCCGCAACCCCGCCTCCTCGCGGCAGCGACGGGTTCCAGAAGACCACCCGCAGCGAGTCTTGCGCGGCTGGTCCCCCGATCCCCAGCATTCCCTCTCCGTACCTCCACTCCACGAGCAGCAGGTACAAGACACCAAGCATCGAGGCCGCGCCCGCGGCCCGGCGGACCCAACGCGCCCTTCTTCGTCGCCGCCCCGAGGCCATCGCCCATGCCGCCAGCACGCAGGCCACCCCGAGCAGGAGGGGGGACGGGATCCACCAGACCCACTGCGACCACTCATGCCGGTCCGTCATGACCCGGCCCGTGCCCCACAGGAGCAGCAGCAGCAACGCCAGCCCTGCCTTCCCTGCCGAGGCCCAGTCACGGATGAACCTGATCACGTGCCCACCATACGCCTTCGGGTCATCGATCGCGACAATACCCAAACACAATTCTAACATCATGCAGTCGCTGGTCACGACGATGCGAGACGCATGGAAAGATCTCCTTGAAAACGCCCGACAAGTTAGTTAGGCTTTACAAACATACCACGTCGGTCTTTGCCGGTATGGCCCTGCAAGGAGGTCTCGCATGCGTCCCATGAAGCGTCTCGCCATCGTCGGCTTCGCGGCCGTGCTCTTCATCAACTTGACGGGGTGCCGGGCGTGTATTGACTTCGCCCGGGATTGCCGTCGCACGTGCGACTCGAGGCAGATGAACGCCGACATCGCCCTCATCGGCCTGGTCATCGTCGCGGAGGCTGCTCGATCCTGTCGCTGACCTCTCCAAGGACCGAGAACCTGAAGTCATCCGTCACCGCGCGTCTGGCGAGGTGTCAGTGAAGGACAACTTTGTTGTTCTGAAGACGTCAGGCTTGATCTCTCTTCGCCAATCCATAAGGATGGCCGGCCCGGATTGAAACCGAGGCGAGAGAAAGAGAGGTCTTCGATGCGTCGTGCGTGCGTGCTGTTGGGCGTGGCAGGTCTGGCCATGGGGGCGCAGGCGCAGGTCCTGAAGTGGAACATCGGTTCAGGGGTCTGGTCGACCGCGGGCAACTGGGATCCTGTGAACGTCCCCAATGCCGCGGGCGAGACGGCCCATGTCGAGATCCCCGGCACGTACGCGATCACCTACGACTCGGCGGGCGCCTTTGACACGCTCCTGATCCTCAATCCTGATGCGAGCGTCACGATCCCATCCGGACGGACGATGCAGCTCCTCGCGCCGCCGGTCACGAACTTCGGCCTCATCCGGATCCTTGCCAACGCCGGGACAACCACGGACGCCACGCTCCGCTTCGAAGCCTCGGGCGCATTCGTGGGGACGGGTGAACTCCGCCTTGAGGAGAACGTCGATGCCGTCCTGACCGGCCCCGGAGGCATCATCATCACGAACTCCGCCGGGCACAAGATCACCGGGGCGGGACACATCGTCCCCAGCCTGCACAACCTCGGGTTGGTCAGCGCCAACCGCATCGGCCAGACCCTCGAACTCACGGGCGACTCCACCAACGAGGCCACGATCGAGGCCACCAACGACGCCACGCTCGACCTCAACGCCGGCTTCGACCTCACCCAGACCGCCTCGGGCCTGCTCCGCGCCGACGACGGCACCGTGCGCTTCCTCGGCGGGGGCACCGTCACGGGCGGGACGCTCACCGCCATCAACGGCGGCTTCTTCACCAGGCAGGCCGGCACCACGATCGTCAGCGGCATCACCCTGACCGATGGCGAGTTCCGGGTGCAGATCGGCGGTGTCCTCGGCGTCGATGCCGCCGGACTTACCAACAACGCGCTCATCCGCATCCTGGGCAACGCGGGGACCACGACCGACGCCATCTTCCTCTTCTCGGATTCCGCGACGCTCTCGGGCACGGGCGAACTCCGACTCGAAGAAGCCGCGGATGCCAGGATCATCGCCAACGCCGGAGCCGTAGGGACCAACGGCCCGCTGCACACGATCGCCGGAACCGGCACCATCGATGCCGACCTTGTCAACGATGGCCGCATCGTCTCCAACATCGCCTTCCAGGTCCTTTTCCTCTCCGGCGACATCGCCAACAACGCCGAGATCGAGGCGGTCAACTCCTCCGTCGTCGAGATCACCGGGACGTCGAACATCACGAACGGCGCCGCGGGCCTCCTCCGCGCCGATGCCTCCGACCTTCGCTTCAGCGGCAGCGGGCAGGTCATCGACGCGGGGCTCTTCGAGGCCATCAACGACGGGCTCTTCATCCGTCTCGCGGGCGGGACCACCACCCTTCGCAACGTCGTCTTCGATGCCGGTGAGATGCAGATCCAGGTCGGTGGCACGATCCAGGTCACCGGGAGCGGCCTGGAAAACAACGGGCTCATCCGCGTCCTGGGCAGCGGCGGGACGACCACCGACGCGACCATTCAGTTCGGCGAGTCCGGCTCGCTCATGGGCACCGGGACCATTCGCCTCGAAGAGACCACCGACGCCGTCCTTCGCGCCCAGCCCGGCACGACCATCACCCAGGATGCCGGCCACTCCATTACCGGCGCGGGCCTCGTCTCCGGCCCGTTCATCAACCACGGCCTCATCAGCGCGGACCGGAACCTCAGCACGATGTCGTTCGCGGACACCTTCGAGAACCACGGGCTCATCCGCGCCCTCCCCGGCGCCACCCTCCTGATTCCCAACGCCGTCGTCGTGACGCAGACCCCGGGCGGCATGATCCGCTCCGACGGATCGAGCATCGAGTTCACCGGGATCTCCGGCGTCATCGGCGGCTCGGTGGAGGCCATCAACGGCGGGCTCGTCTCCCGTCAGTCAGGCGGCATCACCGTCCTCGAGGACCTTGCCTTCGGGCAGGGTGAGTTCCGGATCCAGATCGGCGGAACCATCGCCATCAGCGGCGGCGGGATCACCAACAACGGTCTCATCCGCGTCTTGGGCAGCGGCGGCACGACCACCGATGCCGTCATCCGCTTCGACAACTCCGCCACGATCAGCGGCACGGGCGAGGTCCGCCTCGAAGAGGCCTCCGACACAATCCTCGGAGCGTTCGGCCCGAACACCGTCGGGACCAACGGCACAGGCCACACCATCTCCGGCATCGGCACCATCTCCGCCCCGCTCATCAACGAGGGGCGGCTCTCC
>JAANMW010002010.1_pt1 | contig 19380 bp, 17 predicted proteins | sample 7279671 | NCBI WGS metagenome assembly JAANMW01 (sample SAMN14094541, study PRJNA606508) | bioreactor metagenome | isolation source: A lab-scale SPAN reactor treating ammonium-rich wastewater day 247 | place: Ireland: Galway | collected 2017-09-19
TCGGCCAGGTTGCGCTCATCCCAGGCGGCTGCGATGCGTATGCCAACCCGGCGCAGGTTCTCGATCACGGCCAGGCGCAACATGATCGGAATCGCCCACAACTCGCCCAAGCGCAGATCGGTGACGGTCTGATAGGCCGCCACGAAGCGCCTCAGTGTTTCCGGATCGACGCGCCCATCGCCATGCGCAACCGTTTCCAGCGCGATATCGTAAACCCGAGGAAGACCGGCCGACGGGCCGTTCGACAGACGCGGCAGTTCCCGGCTATAGCCTTTGGGCAGATGTCGTTTCGTTGTCCGAATCTCCTCCTCGATCAAGTAGAAGTTGTCGAGAAGCCAGTCACCGGCCGGTGTTATCCGGCGATTTTCGGTGACAAGGGAAGTCAAGCGGCGGCAAACGTCGACCAGGACCTGTTCGTTGTCAGCCAGACGAAGGAGCAGACGGTCGGCGACCGCACTGGGGACAAGCCGGTGGGACGCAGCCAGCGCCTTGCCGTGCTGCGCCATCTGATCGGCACTGTACAAGGCGGCCCGCAGAGGTGCTTCTTCAGGTGACGGCGTTGCCAACCAGCGGGTCTTGTCGCGACCCTTGAGCAACTGGCTGAAATACTCCGTGAGCGACTTGCCGTGTTTCAAATTGAGAGTCCATTCCAGAAACAAAAAATTTCACAAGGCCGAGGGCATTGCGAAATTGACGACATCCAAAATGCCCACCGGTTGATTCATGGCGGGCTTTCCTGAGGGGAATCGGCGCCGTCAAGACTTCTCCGACCCCCGATCTGCCCCCCCACGCCCCCTGCCCTTTCCGCGGCCCAAAGGCACCCGCCATTGCGCGTTTCCGGGGCCGTCTGGAGGCACTCAGACAACCAGCGCGCGCCCATCTCGGCCACAATGAAATCAGCCGGTTATCAGAATGATCCGCATATGATCGAGATTTTGCGGATAACAGCAGAGGAGGCCATCCCACCCATTTCCCGCCAAGCGATGCCCCCTGCCCTGCTCCAGGGCACCTGCCGCGCCAAGCCGGATACCGCCTTGGACAGCCTGGAACTCGCCGGCCCATCCGCCCGCGACCGGGCCGCTTGGAGTCGAGCCACCGCCAGGACCGGCCTTCCCTTATTGCTACCTCTATCGGCAGGGTTTGGCAATAAGGTCGGCCCGTCATCGCGCCCTGACGGTCCCGACATTTGGGCTCATCCTCGGGGTTTCGCTGCGAAACCGCTACCCGTCCAGCAGCGCCTGGATCTCGCGGACCAGGCGCTCCATCAGGTCGTCATCCAGCTGGTCGCCCTCCAGCCTCAGGATATGCGCCTTGCCGTCCCTGCCCCAGCGGATTTCGACGCCGCCCTGGGTCCGCCGGGTCATGGCGTCGCTCCAGCCTTGCCGCGGGGCGTTGGAACGCGGGCGGCCGGCCCGGCCCAGCTCGCTGCGATTGCTCTCCAGCGATTGCAGCACCGGCTCGATCAGGGCCCATTCCTCGTCGACGTCGCCCGGAATGCGCACGGACAGGGACTGCCGCAGCCGGGCTTCGGCGCCGTTGCGCAAGGCGGTCGCCAGGCGCAGGCCGCGCCTTTCGGTCAGCGCCTCGGGAAAGCGCAGCATGTCGCCCAGTTCCTCGAAGATCAGCGCGAACGAGCGCACCTTGGATCGCTTGGCCTTGGACCCGGTGGCGAAGAGCTTGTTCACCGCATCCTCGGTATTGGCGAAGGCGCCCTGGTTCGCGGCGATCACGGCGATGCGGCCGCGTTCGAAATGGCTCAGTTCCTCGCGGACCTCGTTCTCCTCGACCATGGCGACGAAGGCCTCGTCGGTCTCGGTGCGGGGGCGGATCAGGGCGCGGATCGTGGCATGCTTCTCGGCCTGGGTCAGCTCGTGAAGCGCCCGCACCGCATGCAGCCGGCGATAGCCGGACAGCAGCCCGTAGCGCGGCCCCTGCCCTTCGGGCCTGTCGATCTCGAAGACCTCGATCGGCAGACGCAGCCCATGCGCGGCGATGGACAGCCGCAGCTCCTGCATGTCCTCTTCGCTCATCACCATGCGGTCGCGGATCATCGCGCCCTCGTCGATCTGCTCGATCGGCAACTCGACGATCAGCAGCCCCCGCTCTTGCGCGTCATGCAGCCGCGCGGCATCGGCATCGGCCCTGGCGCGGGCGGCGCGGCCCTCCACGCTTTCGGCGCTGGACAGGGCGGCGCTGTCGGCGGCGACCTGGGCGATGGGAGGGGCGATGCCGCGGCCCAGGGCGGGACGCTCGAAGGTTTCGCTGCGAAACTGCGCCTCGATCCGGTCCAGATCGGCGCTGCTGGGGGTTTCCAGCCTTCTGCGCTTAGCCATGCGCCTGCTCCTTCGCCTGTGCGGCCTCTTCGGCCTTCTGCATCTGAAGATCGCGCCACCAGGTGCCCAGGATCAACTCCTTCACCTCGGCCCAGGTGCGGTCGAATGTCTCGCGGCCGCGGACATAGGTCTCGCGGTTGAACTCGCGGTAGTCGGCCTCGTAGATGCCGTTCACCTGTTCGCCGGCCTGGCCGACCATGGCGGTCAGCTCCTGGCGATAGGTGGTCATGAAATCGCCGAAATAGGCCTGGATGACATTCGCGAGATCGGTCTGCTGCGCCGCGTCGAAGCGGGTGATGATGGCCCGCACCGCGTCCCATTCGAAACGCATCTCGGGCAGGCCGTCGCGGCGGCGGGCGGCGTTCTCGCCTTCCTCGACGCTGGCGAAGGTCGAATAGAGCATGTCGAAGAAGCGCCCGGTCGAATCGAATTCCAGGAACGAGGCGCCCAGCGGCACCAGCAGGATGTCGGCCGCCGCCAGCGCGTTGATGGTCAGGTAGCCAAGCGCCGGCGGGGTATCGAGGATGATGATGTCATAGCTGTCCAGGATGCCGTCGTTGGCCAGCGCATTGCCAAGCGCATCCCACAGCGGCCAGCCGCGCAGGCCCATGCGCCACACCGGCACCTGGAACTCGGCCCAGTAGAGGTTCAGCTGGGCGCCGAGCAGGTCGATGTTGGGCCAATGCGTCTTCTGGATCAGGTCCGGGGCCGACAGGGTCAGCGCCTCGGTCAGGGTCTCGTCGAAGGGCAGGGGGCTTTGGCCCGCCGCCTCGCGCACCCGGTTCTCGTCCTGGAGCGCCAGGGCGTAGTCCTTGGCCAGCAGGGGGAAGGCGGTGGACCATTCGTCGGCCACCTTGCCGCCCATGATCGAGGTCATGCTGCCCTGGCTGTCCAGGTCGATCACCAGCACCTTGTAGCCGTCCAGCGCCGCCGACATGGCCAGATGCGCGGCGGTCGAGGTCTTGCCGACGCCGCCCTTGAAATTGGCCACGGCGATGGTCTTGGCCGGCAGGCCCTCGGGGCGCCAGGGGCGGTATTCCCGGCCGGCCGCGCCCTCGGTCGCGAAATGGTCGCGCAGGCGCAGCACGTCGTCGAGGCTGAACCATTTCGAATTGCCCTCGCCCTGGCCCTGCGGCAGGTCGGGGTTCTTGAGCAGCACGCGGCGGAAATGCGCCGGGGCCACCGGGATCAGGTAGCGGCAGACCTCCCAGGTGGAAAAGCGGCGCAGGCGCTTGCGACCGTCGGGGGCATAGCCGCGCTCGGCCAGATCCTGGCGGCCCTTGGCGGCGAAGGCGGCGGCTTTTGCGAATCGGGCGGTGTCGATAGGCTCCGACAGACGCTCGGCCGCCCTGGCCGGGCTGATGTTGAAATAGGGGGGAAGGGGGTCTTTGCCTGAAGACATGCCGCTACCTCTGCGATGTGCTGCTTCGTTGGATGTTTTGGCGAAACTATTACACATCCTTCCGCGCAAGTGAATCGTTCTGCGAGGTTTCGCAGCGAAATTCCCCCAAAATCAGGAAAAGCAGCAGCGTAAAGTTTGGATTCCTTTCAGGTCTTTAGAATCTTTAGGGGAAGGAAATCGTCGCTATTTCATGGAGATAGACCCGTTCCGGCACCCGTTTACAGGTTCATAGGCACCTGTTTGCGGGACGAAGGGTGCCCGATTCCGGGGGGTGGGGCACCGATTCGCGGGAATGGGGGTTTCCGCCTGCGGTATCGGCCCGAAGGTGCGGTTTTCGGCCCTTTTTCGCCCCGGAGCGTGACTCCTGCGCCCCGTAAACGGGTGCCTTTCCGGGCCGGGCGCGGCAAAGGCACCCATCTGCGGGATGGGATTTCCCGGATCATGGGAACCCGGATGGCGGTTGTCGCGAGGTACCTGATCGGGCATAATCGGCGCAACGACAAGAAGGGCAGGGCGATGGGGGATATTCCTCGCGACCAGCTTTCGGGCGCGCTGCGCCGGGGGGCGGTCAAGAAGCACGTGGCGGCGATCCATGTCTCGGGCAAGCTGACGCTGCTGCAGCGCAAGCTGTCGAACGTGCTGCTGCTCAATGCCTATGACACGCTGATCAGCCGCGCGCGCCACCAGATCGACGCGCGCACGCTGTGCCTGATGATCGGCTACAACAGCAACGACATGGACACGCTGAAGCAGTCGCTGCGCGGCCTGGCCGAGACGGTCGCCGAATGGGACATGCTGGACGAAAAGGGCCAGCAGGAATGGGGGGTCAGCAGCCTCTTGAGCTATGCCAAGCTGAAGGGCGGGATCTGCGAATACGCCTATTCCCCGGCCCTGGCGGAAAAGCTGCACGATCCCAAGGTCTTTGCGCTGATCAACCTGAACATCCAGCGCCGCTTCACCAGCGGGCACGCGCTGGCGCTTTACGAGAACTGCTATCGCTTCGTCAGGACCGGCTCGACCGGCTGGTGGCCCTTGGACCTGTTCCGGCGGCTGATGGGGGTCGAGGGCTCGGCCTATTACGAGACCTTCAAGCACCTGAACGCCAAGGTCATCAAGCCCGCCGTGGACGAGGTGAACCGCACCAGCAACATCCTGGTGACGCCCGAGACGCGCAAGCAGGGCAGGGTGGTGACGGAGATCCGCTTTCGCATCAAGGAAAACCCGCAGCTGGCGATCCTGGACATGGACGACGGCGAGGGGATGCGGCACGGCGCGGTCTATGCCCGGCTGCGCGGCCTGGGGGTCAGCGACCGGCTGGCGCGGCAATGGCTTTCGGCGCATGGCGAAGAGCAGGTGCTGGAAAAGCTGGATTATGTCGAGACGCGCAAGAACGTCAAAAGCAAGCTCGGCTACCTGACCGCGGCGCTGGAGGGGAATTTCGGCGCCGCGGCCGAGCGGGCAGGGGAGGCGGCCCCGAACCCGCGGGCCGAGCGGCTGCGCCGCATCCTGGACGCGGTCAAGGCCCGCACGCCCACCCAGCGCGATGCCGACAAGCGGCTGTTCCTGGCGCAGCTGTCCGATGCGCGCATGCGCGAGGATTTCGAAAAGCACGGCTGGATGTCGCCGCTGAACGCCATCCGCATCGCCGCCTTCTGGGAAGAGATGTCCCCCGGCCTGCTGGACGGGCTGGAAGAGGCCTGAGGGCGCGCCTAGTCCGGCAGCGCCTTGTCGCGATCCTGCGGCTGCCCGTCTTCCGCTGCCCGTTTCAGCCCGGCCAGCATGGCGGCGGCATGGGCGGCATAGGGGCCGATCCAGCGGTCCTGCAGCGCCTGGATCGGCAGCGCGTCGAGGTGGTTCCACCTTTCGCGGCCGCGGCGCTCGACCACGACCAGCCCGGCCGCCTCCAGCACCCGCAGGTGCAGCATGACCGTGCAGCGGTCCAGTTGCGGCAGCGCATCGCACAGCCCGCCGGTGGTCTGGGGGCCCGCCTTGAGCCGGTCGAGCAATTGCCGCCGCACCCGGTGCCCCAGCGCCTTGAACAGCGCGTCGTCCTGATCTTCGGTTGACATGTTATGTTTCTATAACATTATGGGATGCAGGGCAAGAAGGGCAGAACAAGGAGGATCGTCGCATGGAACTGAAATTCACCGTCAGCGGCCGGATCGCCAAGCCGGTTGGCGAGGTGTTCGAGGCCGTGGTGAACCCCGGCAGCCTGTCGAAATTCTTCACCACCGGCGGCGCCAAAGGGCGGCTGGAGGCCGGGGCCGAGGTAAGCTGGGACTTCCACGATTTCCCCGGCGCCTTCCCGGTGTTGGTGCAGGAGGTGGTGCCCGACGAGCGCATCGTCCTGCAATGGGAGGCCGAGGGCGAGCCGCGCGTCTGGACCACCGTGACCATGACCTTTCACCCGCTGGAGGACGGGCGCACGCTGGTGCGGATCAGCGAATACGGCTGGCCCGAGACCGAGGCCGGGCTGAAGGGCTGCCTGGGCAATTGCGAGGGCTGGACCGGGATGCTTTGCGCGATGAAGGCCTGGCTGGAACACGGCATCACCCTGCGCGAAGGCTTCTACAAATAGGCCGGGTGGCGGGTCTTTCCGCCGCCACCGCCACCGCCACCGCCACCGCCTAGCCTTGCCGGCGGTCCATCAGGCCGGCGCGGTGCAGCCTGCGGTAGAAGGTCGAGCGATCGACCCCGGCCAGCCGCGCCGCCGCCGACAGGTTGCCGCGGCATTGCCTGAGGCATTCCAGCAGCTCATGTTCCGATTGCCGGTCCGGTTGCCTCGCGGCGGCGGCGATATGGGCGGGCAGGTCGTCCGGCTGGACCGGGCGGCCTTCGCACAGGGCTGCGCAGAGTTCGCAGACGTTGATGATTTCCCGCACGTTGCCCGGCCAGTCATGGGCCAGCAGCCGCTGCCTGGCGGGGGGCGTGAAGCCGATCCTTTCCTCGGTCGCGGCGGCGATGCGGTCGATCAGCCATTCCAGGTCGGCGCGGGCGCGCACCGGGGGCACGTCCAGCACCAGCCCGTTCAGGCGATAGAAGAGATCCTGGCGGAAGCTGCCCTCGGCCACCTGTGCCGCCAGGTCGCGATGCGAGGCCGAGATGACGCGGATGTCGACCGGCTCGACGCGGGTTCCGCCGACGGGCAGCACCTCGTGCTCGGCCAGCACGCGCAGCAGCCGGCCCTGCAGGGGCAGGGACATGTCGCCGATCTCGTCCAGGAAAAGCGTGCCGCCGTTCGCCTGGTGGATCAGGCCCTTCTTGCCGCGCGCATGGGCGCCGGTGAAGGCGTTCGGGACATAGCCGAACAGTTCGGATTCGATCAGCGCCTCGGGCAGGGCGGCGCAGTTGATGGCCACGAAGGGGCCGCGCCGGCGCGAGGACTGGTGCATCGCGCGGGCGATGAATTCCTTGCCGGTCCCGGTCTCGCCGCGCAGGATCACGCTGATCTTGCGGTCCACCACCTTGGCGGCGCGCTCGGCCAGGCGCTGCATGGCGGGGTCGCCGCCGTGAATGGCAAGCAGCGGCGCGGGCAGGGCGACCGCGCCGGCGGGGCTGCGCGGCGGCGCGGTGGGCGGCACGGCGCGGGCGAAGAGGATGCCGCCCGACTGCATCTCCAGCACGCCCTCGACCGGGGCCAGGGCCGCGGACAGCACCGGCAGATCCTCGAATTCATGGGCGAAGACCTCGCTGAAGGGGCGGCCGATCAGATCGCGGTTCACCAGCTCATGCGCGTTATGGGTCATGCCGGTGATGCGGCCGTCCGCGCCGACCGCCACCGCCGCCATCGGGTCCACGTCCAGGAATTCGGGCGAGGGATGCAGCCGCAGGATCCAGTCCGAGCGGTGGTTGCAGACCAGGTTCGCCATCTCGATGCGGCGGGCGCAGGATTTCATCACCTCCAGCGTCAGCGCCTGGCTGATCTTGTCCTGCGGCGCGTGCAGGTGCGACAGGTCCAGCACGCCCATCAGGTTGCCCTGGGTGTCGTGGATCGGGACCGCCGTGCAGGACAGCGGTGTCAGCGTCACGTCGAAATGATCGCTGCGATGCACGGTGATCGCCCGGCCCGAGGCCAGGCAGGCGCCGACGCCGTTGGTGCCGACGTCGCGCTCGTGCCATTCCGAGCCGGTGATCAGCCCGGCATGGCGCAATTCGCGGTCCAGCTGCGCGTCGCCGATGGCGTCCACGGTCACGCCGCGCGCATTGGCCAGCAGCAGCACATAGCCCATCGAGTTGACCCGGCGATACAGATCCTCCATCCCGTGCCGGGCCGTGCGCAGCAGTTCCTCGGATTCCTGGCGGTGCTGGCGCAGCTCGCCCTGGGTGACGATGCGCGGTCCCAGGTGCCGGGTCGGGTCAAGCCGGTGTTCGTTCACGCAGCGCCGCCAGGACGCCAGAACATCCGCGTCGCGGCGCGAGGATTGCCCTTCGGCCGCGCGAAAGATTTCAAGGACATGCGTCCCCGTGTCCTGCATACCTCCCATCGGCTCCTCCCAAAGCCCGGCGCGACGATAGCACGGCTTGGCCGCGCCGGGTGGAAAACTTTGTCGAGGCGGCAGGACTCAGCGCGACAGGTCGATCAGGATCTTCAGCTGGGTGCCGGCGGGGTCCAGGAGCGCCTCGAACCCCTGGGCCACGGCCTGGTCCAGCGCGATGCGCCGGGTCACAACCCGCTTGGCCGGGATGGCGCCCGAGGCGATCAGCTCGATGGTGCGCGGCCAGCCATGGGTCGGATAGCACCACGAGCCGCGGATCTCGGCATCCTTGAAGGTCAGCTGGAAGAAATCCACGCTGCCCTTGCCGGGATGCAGCCCGGTCTGCACGATCACCCCCTGCTTGCGCACCGCGTCGAGGCAGGATTGCAGCGCGCGGTCGTTGCCGACGCATTCCAGCGCCACGTCGCAGCCGATGCCGTCCTGCGTGCCGGCGCGCACCCGCTCGCCCACATCCTCGCGCGCCGGGTTGATGGCGACGACGCCGGGCACCACCTCGGCGGCGAGCGCCAGCCGCGTGTCGTTCACGTCCGACACGAACAGCCGCGTCGCGCCGAAGGCCCGCGCGGTCAGAAGCGCCAGGATGCCGATGGGGCCGGCGCCCGTGACCAGCACCGAGTTCCCCGCCGTGATCCGGCCGCGGTCGCAGGCATAGACGCAGACGGCGGTCGGCTCGACCAGCGCGGCCTCTTCGTCGGTCATGCCGTCGGGGATCTTCTCGACATTGTAGTCGTTGAGCAGCGCCATTTCGGCCATGCCGCCCGAGACCCAGGACAGCCCGACCAGCGCCAGGCTGCCCGAAAGGTTGTGCCAGCCGCGGTCGGCAAAATATTCGCCGCCGCGCGGCATGATCAGCGGCTGTACCGCCACCCGGTCGCCGGGCGCGACCTTGGTCACGCCCTCGCCCACCGCCACGACCTCGCCGCCGAACTCGTGGCCCAGCACCTGCGGGCCATGGGCGCCGGAATAGGGATGCGGCTCGGTCGGGATGAAGATCGGGCCCGAGGCATATTCATGCAGGTCGGTGCCGCAGATGCCGACATAGCGGTTTCGGATCAGCACCTGGCCGGGGCCGGGCCGGGGCGGTTCGGGAATATCCTCGATCCGCAGATCCTTGGCGGCGTGGAAACGCAATGCTTTCATGGGGATGCCTCACAATTCGTCATAGGCGGCCAGCGCCTTGGCGGCATAGACCGTGCCCGGCCCGCCGGACATCTCGATGGCGATGGCCAGAACCTCGACGAACTCGTCGCGGCTGGCGCCATGGGACTTGGCCTCGGCGGTGTGGAAGATGATGCAATCCTCGCAGCCGCGCCCGACGGCGACGGCAAGGGCGATCATCTCCTTCATCGCCGGGCCGAGCTTGCCCTCGCGGTTCGCGGCGGCCATCAGGCCGCGGAATGCGGACATGGTCTTGCCGTCGGCCTTGTAGAGCGCGGCGGCGCGGGCGTTCATCTCGGCCAGTTTCTGTTTCGCGCTCATAGCAGCACCATGCCGCCGTCGACGACCAGGCTTTGCCCGGTCATGTAGTCCGACCCGGCCGAGGCGAGGAAGATCGAGACGCCCGCCAGATCCTCGGGGCGCGAGGGGCGGCCCAGCAGGATGTCGGCGGAAAAGCCCTCGAATGCCTCGTTGTCGCGGCTGGTCAGCCCCTCGTCCTTGAAGCCCTTGTCGATCAGCTTCCACATGTCGGTGGCGACCACGCCGGGGCAGATGGCGTTGACGCAGATGCCGTGCTTGCCGAAGGCGCGGGCGGCGGCCTGGGTCAGCGCCACCACGGCGAACTTGCTGGCCGAGTAATGCGCCAGCGGCTCGTAGCCCTGCTTGCCGGCGATCGAGGCGGTGTTGACGATCTTGCCGCCGCCGCCCTGGGCGATGAACTGCTGTGCCGCCTCCTGGATGCCGATCAGCACGCCCATGGCGTTCACGTCCATGACGCGGTGCCAGTCCGCTTCGGTGATGTCGTTGAACGGCTTGACCTGCGCGATGCCGGCATTGTTGAACATGGCGTCCAGCCGGCCATGTTCGGCGACGGTGCGGGCGATCAGCTCGCGCGTGCTGGCGCGGTCGGTCACATCGACGGCAAGGCCGATGGCCTGCCCGCCCGCGGCGCGGATCTCGGCGGCGGTGGCCTGGGCGGTATCGGCGGCGATGTCGGCGATCACCACGCGGGCGCCGGCCTGCGCCAGCCCCTCGGCGATCGAGCGGCCGATGCCGCGCCCCGAGCCGGTGACGATGATGCTGCGGCCCTCGACGGAATTGCTCATGTCTTTCCTCCCATTGCAAAGGGCCGCCCCGGATGCGGGGCGGCCGCCGGTTCAGGCGATGAAGTCGCGGATCAGGCGGTTCACCTCGGCCGATTGCTCCATCTGGACCATGTGGCCCGCATCGGGGATCACGCTGACCTGGGCGCCGGGCAGCGCGGCGGCATGGGCGGCGGGGATGACGGCATCGGCCTCGCCCCAGATCACCTGCGCGGCCACGCCCGAGGCGGCCAGCGCCCCGGCGACCTGCTCGGCCTGGCGGCCCTGGCGGAACAGGGTCCCCGACAGCTCGGCCAGGAAGTCCGGCACGCCGTCCAGGCGCTTGTATTTCAGCAGGTCCTCGACCATGGCGCGGCTGACCAGGGACTGGTCGTTGAACAGATGCGCCAGCACCGCCTTGAGATCGCGCCGCCCGGTCGCCTGGACGAAGCCGTCGATGTAATCGGCATTGATCTCGGCGCCCAGGCCGGCCGGACAGATCAGCGTGACCGAGGCCGCGCGGTCGGGATGCCGCGCCGCCAGCGTGCCGGCGACCAGCCCGCCCATGGAATGGCCGGCCAGATGCGCCCGGCCGATGCCCAGGTGGTCCATGAAGGCGACGACGGTCGACACCATCAGGTCGAGCCCCGCCGGCCGCGCCGATTTCACCGACTGGCCGTGGCCGGGCAGGTCCAGGGCATAGACGGGCGCGGTTTCCGCCAGCGCGTCGATGTTGAAGAGCCAGTTGTCCAGGTCGCCGCCGAAGCCGTGGATCAGGATCAGGGGCACGCCCTCGCCCGGCCGCTCGGCATAGCGGATGCGGCCCATGGGCAGGTCGGCGAACTGGTAGCCGGGGCCTTCCTCGCCCTCGTCGCCGCCGGCCGAGGGGGTCTGGTAGGCGGCGACATAGGCGTCGATCTGATCCTCGGGGACCGAGGGCGGCGCCATCACCGCCAGCAGCGCGCGCACCGGATAGGTCTCGCCCTCGACGCCGACGCGGCGGCGCAGGAGACCGCCGTCGGCGGCCTCGACCACATTGGCGATCTTGTCGGTCTCGACATCCATGATCTCGTCGCCGGGGCTGATCTCGGCGCCCTCGGCCACATGCCAGGCGGCCAGCTTGCCCTCTTTCATCGACAGGCCCCATTTCGGCATCAGGATCGGGGTGATATCCGCCATGTCAGTTCTCCATCGTCTTGCGGACGGCCGCGGCGATGCGCTCGGCCGAGGGCACGTAGCTGTCCTCGAGCGAGGGCGAGAAGGGCACCGGCGCATGCGGCGGCGTCACCATCTGCACGGCGGCCTTGAGCGCGTCGAAGGCGTCCTGCGCCACGGTGGCGGCGATGTCGGCGGCGATCGAGCAGCGCGGGTTCGCCTCGTCCACGCAGACCAGCCGGCCGGTCGCCTCGACGCTTTCCAGCACCGTGTCCATGTCGATGGGCGACAGCGTGCGCAGGTCGATCACCTCGACCTCCACGCCGTCCTTCTTCAGCAGCTCGGCGGCCTCCAGCGAGCGGCCGACCATCTGGCCATAGGTGACGATGGTGGCGTCGCCGCCCTCGCGGACGATGTTCGCCTCGCCGAAGGGGATGGCATAGGGTTCCTCGGGCACATCCGCCGTGCTGGCGTAGAGGTTCTTGTGTTCGAGGAAGATCACCGGGTCGTTGTCCCGGATCGCCTGGATCAGCAGCCCCTTGCAGTCATAGGCGTTCGAGGGGCAGACGACCTTGAGGCCGGGGATATGCGTGAACAGCGGCGTCAGCATCTGGCTGTGCTGGGCGGCGGCGCGGAAACCGGCGCCGCACATGGCCCGGATCACCACCGGCGTTTCCGCCTTGCCGCCGAACATGTAGCGGAACTTCGCCGCCTGGTTGAAGACCTGGTCCAGGCAGACGCCGATGAAATCGACGAACATCAGTTCCGCCACCGGCCGCAGCCCCGCCGTCGCCGCGCCGATGGCGGCGCCGACATAGGCGCTTTCCGACAGCGGCGTGTCGATCATCTGGTTCGGATGCTTGGCGTAAAGCCCCTTGGAAACGCCCAGGACGCCGCCCCAGGCGTCGTCCTCGCCCTGCGCGCCGGCGCCGCCGACGATGTCCTCGCCCATCATGATCACGGTGGGGTCGCGGGTCATCTCCTGATCCAGCGCCTCGTTCACCGCGTCCTTCATGCTGATGATGCGTGCCATGTTCCGTCCCTCCCTCAATAGCTCACATAGACGTCGGCGGTCAGTTTCGCGGCCTCGGGCAGCGGCGCGGCGATGGCCTCGGCCACGGCCTCGTCGATCAGCGCCGCCACCTCGGCGTCGATGGCGTCCAGCTCGGCGTCCGAGATCACCCCGGCTTCCGTCACCTTCTGGCGAAACAGCGTCAGGCAGTCGTTGTGGGCGCGGTTGTATTCGTTCTCGCCCGGCGCCTTGTAGGTCTGGGCGTCGCCTTCGAAATGGCCGAAGAAGCGCACGTTCTTGCATTCCAGCAGCGTCGGGCCGGCGCCTTCGCGGGCGCGGCGGATGACCTCGCCCGCGGCTTCGTGGACGGCGAAGAAGTCGAGGCCGTCGACGGTGATCCCCGGCATGCCGAAGCCCGTCGCCCGGTCGACGTAGCTGTCCGAGGCGGTGGCGTAATCGACCGAGGTCGATTCGGCATAGCCGTTGTTTTCCACCACGAAGATCACCGGCAGGTTCCAGATCGCGGCCAGGTTCATGCTTTCCAGCACCGTGCCCTGGTTCGAGGCGCCGTCGCCGAAGAAGGTGATGCCGACGCCGTCATGGCCCAGCTTCTGCGCCGCCAGCGCCGCGCCGCAGACCAGGGGCGCGCCGGCGCCCAGAATGCCGTTCGCGCCCATCATCCCCAGCGACAGGTCGGCGATATGCATCGAGCCGCCCTTGCCGGCGCAGCAGCCGGTGGCCTTGCCATAGATCTCGGCCATCATCGCCTTGACGTCGACGCCCTTGGCGATGCAATGGCCGTGGCCGCGATGGGTCGAGGCGATGCGGTCGCGGTCGTGCAGATGCATCATGATGCCCACCGCCGTCGCCTCTTCGCCGGCATAGAGGTGGACGAAACCGGGGATCTCGCCGCGGGCGAAATCGACATGCAGCCGCTCTTCGAAATCGCGGATGGTGCGCATCTTGCGATAGGCGTCGAGCAGCCGTTCCTTGGGCAGCGGAAACGGATTGGACATGAACTCCTCCCTTATGGTTCAGTCTGGGTTGCGGATGAACAGCCCGGCCGCGGCCGCATGGGCCATGCAGGCGGGCACGTCGATGGTGCGGAAGGCGTCGGGCACCAGCCGCACCGAGACCTGGTCGCTTTCGGTGAAGGTCAGCTCGCGTTCGCCGTCGAAGGCCAGCGAACCGGCGGGGATCGAGGGGGCATGCGCCTGGCCCGGCGCCATGCGCGCGACCCCCGCGATGCCCAGCCGGTCGATCAGGCCGGGCGCGATGGGGGCAAGCAGCTGGCGCGGCGCGTCGGGCGACAGGCGGATGTGGCGGCCCTCGGGTGCGGCGCGGTCCACCGGGTCGCAGAGCCCGGCGATGGCGGACATGCCGATGGCCTGCGGCAGGCCGAAGGTCACGAAGAGGTCGCGAAAGCCCGCGGTCTTCCAGATGGCGCGGGCGCCGACGAAACGGTCCTCGACCACGGCGACGTCCACCAGCGCGATCTCGCGCCGGTGGTTCAGCGTGACCTCCAGCCATTTGTTCGGGCGCAGCGCCACGTCCGGGGGCACCTGTCCGGTCGCGGCCAGCCCGACGGCCAGGCCGGTGATCGTCGGCTCGCGCAGTTCCGGGAAGGCGTTGTTGGTCCCGGTCGAGACGCCGGCCACCGGCACCTTGCCGCAGGCGCCCACGACGACGCGGTTGGTGCCGTCGCCGCCCAGCACCACGATGGCCGCGACGCCTTCGGCTGCCATCATCCGGGCGGCGCGGGCGCTGTCCTCGGGCGTGGCGGTGACGGGCATGTCCAGGTAGCGCAGCTGCGGGAAATTGGCGTGGCCCAGCCGCGCCTCGCGCCGGATGCTGCGTTCCAGGTGAAAGCGGATGCCGCCGTTTTCCGGCATCACCACCACCTCCTGCACCCCGGCCGCCGCCAGCCCCGCCATCATGCGCAGCACGATATTGGCGCGGTCGTTGATGGGCAGGTTGCCCGCGTGCGAAATCACCCTGCGAATGTCGCGGGCCGAAATCGGATTGGCGATGATGCCGACCTTGACCATGTCCCTTCCTCCCGATCATCATGCAAGCAACGGCGGTGCCAGGTTCGGGAACGGGAATTGCCGGGGTTTTTGGGGCGCAGGTGTCGCAGGGGCTGCAACACCTGTCGCAGGACGCGAGCAGGGGGGCGGGGGGCCGTGCAACGGCAGGAGCAGCGCCAGATCAGGGGCCTGTCGCTGAGCCAGCAGATGCGGCTGTCGCTGGAGGTGCTGCGCATGGACGGCGCCAGGCTGCGCCGGCGCCTGCGCCATGAGGCGGCGGCCAACCCCTTCCTTGCCCTTTCGGCAGCGGCCGAGCCAGCGGCGGTCGTCTCGGTGCGGCAGGCGCTGCTGGATCAGGTCGGGCTGATGCGCCTGCGCCCGGACGAGGCGCGCATCGCCCGCGCCCTGGTGCATTGCCTGGACGAGCGCGGCTGGATCGCCGACCCCCTGCCCGAGGTCGCGGGCTGGCTGTCCTGCAGCGCCGAGGCGATCGAGGCGCTGTTGCCGCGGCTGCAGGGGCTCGACCCGCCCGGCGTCTTTGCCCGCTCGCTTGCCGAGCATCTGCGGCTGGGGCTTGAGGCCCGCGGCCGCTTCGACCCGATGATCGCGAGGCTGCTGGACCGGCTGGACCTGGCGGCGGCTGCGGATCTTGCCGCCATCGCCGCGCATTGCGGCTGCGACCTGGAGGATGCGGCGGGGATGCTGGAGGATCTGCGCCGGCTGGCCCCCTGTCCGCTGTCCGACGACCCGGCGCCGGCGCCGCCCGAGCTGGAGCTGACGCCCGAGGGCGAGCTGCGCTGGAGCGCGCCGACCGGGCTGGCGCTGCGCGATGGGGCGGGGGACGGGGCGGGAGACGGAGCGGATCGCGGCGCCGCGCAGGCGCTGGTCGCGGCGGTCGAGGGCCGGGCGGGCACGCTGTGGCGCATCGGCCTGGTCCTGGCCGAGGTGCAGGGGCCATGGCTGCTGGGCCGGGGGCGGCTGCGGCCGCTGACGATGACCGCGCTTGCCGAAAGGCTGGGGCTGGACAAAAGCACCGTCAGCCGCGCGGTCGCCGGGGTGGCGATCCGGGCGCCGCGCGGGACCGTGCCCTTGCGCGATCTGCTGCCCGCGCCGGTCAGCCCGCGCCTGCCGGGCGTGGACCGCGAAAGCGTCCTGCGCCTCCTGGCGGCGCTGATCGAGAACTGGCCCAGGGCCGAGCCGCTTTCGGATGCAAGGCTGGCCGCGGCGCTGGCGCGGCGCGGCATGCCGCTGGCGCGCCGCACCGTCGGCAAATACCGCGCCATCATGGGCAAGCCGCGTCCCTAGCGGGCGGCCGCGTTTCCCGGCGGCGGCATCGTGCCGATGCCGCAAGGCCCTGTCCGGGCGAGGGAAATCTGTCGGATCGGGGCAGGCCCGCCGGTGCCGCAGCGTTGGCCCGGCAAGGCGCCTTGCAATTCAGACTTTTTCAATCAACAATTCACCGCGCCGGACCCGTGGCCGCGCCCGCAATTTCCAGCAACGCACCCAGGCAGGAGAAGATGTCGCCCCACAGAGAGTTTCGCCCCCGGATGGAGACCCGCATCCACGGGCTGCGAACCCTGGCGCCGCTGTCCTTCCGCCGCTTTTGCGGCGCGATCGCGGATGTCTGGTCGGTCCGGGGCGAGGCGGGCGGCGGCGGGTTCTACATCGCGCCGGACCCGCGCATCGTGATCTTCCTGGGCGAGGCGCCGCCGCCGCTGGCGCTGCGCACCGGCGCGGACCAGGCCGAGCATCGCGGCATCCAGGCGCTGTATGTCCCGGCCGGCGTCCCGCTGTGGAGCCGCATCGAGGCCGGGCATGAAAAGATGCATCTGGACTTCCACCTGGAAGGCGGCGCCTTGCAGCAGCGGCTGGCGGCCTCGAACATCCGGCCGGACCTGTCCATGCCGCGGCTGATCGGGCAGGGCGACAGCCTGACCCATCTGGGCCAGCTGGCCGCCGACGAGGTCCGCGCCCCGCGCCGGGGCGACATGCTGATCGACGCGCTGCTTTCGGCCACGCTGGGCGAGATCTTCGCCACCGATGCCGAGGCCCGGCCATCCGCCCCGGCCAGCGGCGGGCTTTCCGCGCGCCGGCTGGCCGCCCTGGAGCGCCACCTGCACCAGAACCTGAACCGGCATGTCACCGTGGCCGAGATGGCCAGGATCGCCGGGCTTTCGGAAAGCCGGTTCTTCCACGCCTTCAAGCAATCGCGCAACGAGACGCCGCAACGCTGGCAGGCCGGCCTGCGGCTGAAGGCGGCCTGCGACATGATGCGCGACCCGGCCCTGTCGCTGGCCGACATCGCCTATGCGACCGGGTTCGCCGACCAGGCGCATCTGTCGCGCGCCTTCCGCGCCGTCCACGGCATGCCGCCTTCGGTCTGGCGCCGCGCCGGATTGCAGGATTCCTGAACAAATCGCAGCGGTCTCGTTCAAGACAGCCGGGAAATACCCGAGTTAATAGCTCGGAAACTTTCGCGGACAGAACAGGTCAAGATGAACAAAGCCCAACCGCTCCTTCTCGGCGCCAGCGTCCTTGCCGTCGCGGCGACCAGCGCCTTTGCCCAGGACCAGCAGGATCCCCGCCAGACCTTCATGGGGGCGATCGTGCTGGATACCGTCACGATCGAGGGGTTCGAAAACCCCAGCGCGCCCCTGGAGGGCACGGTCGCGCATTCATCGGCCACGACCAAGACCGGCCGGCCGATCCTAGAGACGCAATCCTCGGTCTCGGTCGTGCCCCGCGCCCAGATCGAAGAGCAGGGCGCGACGAACCTGGCCGAGGCGCTGAGCTATTCCGCCGGCGTCGTGACCGAGAACTACGGCGGCGATCCGCGTTTCGACAGCCTGTTCCTGCGCGGCTTCAACCTGGAGAACGACAAGTTCCTGGACGGGTTGCGGCTGATGCGCTCGACCCAGTTCCCGACCAGCGCCCCGGCGTTCGAGCTTTACGGGCTGGAGCGGGTCGAGGTGCTGCGCGGCCCGGCCTCGGTGCTTTATGGGGCCGGCACGCCGGCGGGCCTGGTCAACATGGTGCAAAAGCGCGCCCAGGCCGATGGCGATTTCACCGAGCTGGGGTTCAGCCTGGACAGCAAGGGCTCGACCTCGGCTTTCGGCGATGCGAACCGGGTGGTCGACGACCGCTTCGCCTATCGCATCACCGCCAAGGGCGGCAATGACAAGACCGATGTCGAGGAAATCGACAACAAGCGCGCCTATCTGGGCCTGTCGGCCAGCTTTGCGCTGAGCGAGGCGACCGAGTTGGAACTGATGGCCAGCTATCACGACGACGCGCCGATCTCGCCCACGGGCGTGCCGAACGAACTGGTCGGCCTGGTCGATGCCAAGGATCTGCGCGAGTTCTATTTCGGCGACGATTCGGTCAATTTCAGCGACCGCAAGATGGCCACGCTCGGCTTTGGCTTGACGCATGATTTCGGCAATGGCTGGCGGCTGAACAACACCTTCCGCTATACCGATTTCGACTGGGATTACGACGGCATCTACCTGAACCCGCTGGTCGGCGGCACCCTGGTCGGACGCGGCGTCATCAACCAGCGGGAAAGCTTCCGCACCATCGCCACCGACCTGCGGCTGGCGGGCCGCGTCACCTCGGGCGCGATGACGCATGACCTGACCTTCGGCGTCGATGCGCAGAAGCTGAAGGAGCGCGCCTATACCGGCTTTTCCACCGTTTCCCCCATCGACTATGCCGCGCCGTCCTATGGCAGCGTCACCGTGGAGGCGCCCTGGTATACGGCGAACAAATCCGTCGATGCGCGGCAGATCGGCATCTATGCGCTGGACGAGATCGAATATGGCAACTGGCGCGCGACCGCCGGGCTGCGCCATGAATGGACCCGGCAAAGCGGCCAGAGCGCGACGAATTACGGCACCACCGACTATGCCCGCGACGACCAGCAGCTGACCGGCCATCTGGGACTGGGCTATCTTTGGGACAACGGCGTTTCGGTCTATGCCGCCTATTCGACCTCGTATCTGCCGCAGCCCGGCTTCGACATCGACAACAACCCGCTGAAGCCGACCCATGGCAAGCAGGTCGAACTTGGCGCCAAATACGAACCCACCGCCTTCGACGGGCTGTTCACCGCGGCGCTTTACGACCTGCGCGAGACCGACCGCAACACCACCGTCACCGAGGAGATCGGCGGGCGGCCGATCACCGGCACCCGCCAGATCGGCGAGGCGCGCATCCGCGGGCTGGAACTGGAGGGCGTGGCCGAACTGGCCGAGGGCTGGTCGCTGAAGGGCGCCTACACCTATGCCTCGACCGAGATTTCGGGCGACAACGATGGCAACGAGCTGGCGAACACCCCGCGCCATGCCGCCAGCCTGTGGCTGTCGCACGAATTCCAATCCGGCGCGATGCAGGGGTTGCAACTGGGCGGCGGTATCCGCCATATCGGCTCTCGCTGGTCCTCGGACGCGAATACGCAGCGGCTCGAGGCGGTGACGCTGGTGGACCTGGGCGCAAGCTACGAATGGGAAAACGGCATCGTCGGCCGGCTGAACATCAACAACGTGACGGACGAGACCTATATTTCGGCCGTCGGGCTGAACTCCAGCTATTATGGCGACGGACGAACCGTGCAGGCAAGCTTGACGCGTAAATGGTGACACTGTCCGGCAAGGGATTGACGCGACGCGCCCTTCTGGCTGCCGCCTGTGCGGCGGCCGGCGGGGCGCTGCCGGCTT
>JAANMW010002020.1_pt1 | contig 19293 bp, 16 predicted proteins | sample 7279671 | NCBI WGS metagenome assembly JAANMW01 (sample SAMN14094541, study PRJNA606508) | bioreactor metagenome | isolation source: A lab-scale SPAN reactor treating ammonium-rich wastewater day 247 | place: Ireland: Galway | collected 2017-09-19
ACCGGTGGCCAGCCAGGCAATGTGGGGGGTGTGGGGAAAGCGGAAGAAATCGTCGGACATAAGTGTCTATTTTGCGCGCCGGATGCGCGGGTGTTTGACATGCCAGCGTGCCTGCAGCCAGTCGGGCAGCAGGTTTTCCACCTCCAGACCGACGGCGTGCAGCGCCTCGCGGCAGTCGATCCAGTCGGTGTCGGCGGCGTTGGTGATCTGGCAGGCATGGCCCGCGTCCAGCGCGGCCAGGGCGGCAGCCACCATCTTGCGGTCGGCCAGGTCGGTCACCGCCTCGGCCAGCTCGGGCGGCAGCACGGCGTTGCCGTCCTTGTCGAGCAGCACATCGACCCAAACCACCTCGCCGCGATCCATCTTGTGCATCATGGCCAGCCAGCCGTAGTCCTGCTCGGTGAGCTTGTGGCGGTACTCGCCGCAGACATGCCAGTCCACGTCAAGCACCGCGTGGCGCGTGGGGTCGGCCTCGAAGGCTTCGAGCCAGTCAAACACCTGCTGGCGCAGCGCGGCTTCTTCCACGGGGGTGGCGTCGGGGCGAAACGGCGAGCCTTCGTCGACCGCGCTGGCGACGATGAGCACATTGGTGTCCACCAGGCGCGCCTTCATGGCGCCTGCCTCAGCCACCGGCGGTTTCCCGTAAGCGTTGCGCGCGTGCCCGGGCCTGTTCGCGCGCCTCGCCCATCGCGTCGCCAAAAAAGCGCGGCGGCCAGTTGCGCACGGCGCCGAATTCGTCCACGTCCAGCGGCACCAGCACGGCATCCGCCCCCTGCCGCTCGACGAACAGCATGCGGCACTGCGTGGTGCTGGCCTGGCGCCGGGCAATCAGGGTCTGCATGCGGCGGAACAGGTGCTCGGAATGCGTTTCGACCAAAAACTGCACCTGGCGCTGCTGGCTCACCTCGGCAAACACCTCGGCCAGCACGGCCTGGGCCAGCGGGTGCAGGTGGATTTCGGGCTCTTCCAGCAGCACGGTGCTGCCCGGTGGCGCGCAGTAGGCCACGGCCAGCACCGGCAGCACCTGCGAAACCCCCACGCCCACGTCGCGCAGGTTGGCCTCCACGCCGTCGTGGTGCACCAGCAGCTCGTAGCGGCCCGAGCGGCCCACGGCGCGCACGCTGAGCTGCTCGGCCATGCCCATGCGCTGCAGCCAGTGCGACACGCTGCGCAGCACGCTGCCCTGGTGCTCGGATGGCAGCAGGGTGTTGGCCAGCAGCGCGTCAATGGCCTTGTGGCCGTCGCTGCCCACCTCGCCGGGGGCCGTCTTGTTCCACACATAGTCGCGTTCGGGGCGGCGGCGCAGCGGGCCGAGGTAGACGATGCCTTCCAGCTCGCGGCGCAGGGCCAGGCTCAGGTCTTGCAAGTGCGTGCCGTCGGTGCCCAGCAGCGCCAGGGCCTCGGCGGGGAGCGCGATGGAGCGTTCGGGCGCCAGCTGCGGCCCCTTGCCGCGTGGCCGGGGCTCGTCGTCCACATAGATGGCGTACGCGCCACGCTCGCGCCGCACGGCCCGAAAACGCCGCGCCACGGTGGACAGCTCCAGCGTCTGCACCGCCACGGCCCCGCTGGCCGTCTGGCCGTAGCTGCAGGCAAAGCGCCCGTGGCGCACGCGCTCGCCCTCGGGCCGCTGGAAGGCCAGCGCAATGGAGAACTGGCGCGGCGTGGCCACGCCGCGCGCCAGCACCGCGTCAAAGCCGCCAAAGTGAAAGTAGTCGTTGGCCTCGTCGCCGCCCAGGTTCAGGTGCACGGTGCGGTCGGGCGAGGCCACGGTCTGCTTGAGCAGCAGCAGGCTTTGCAGCAGCGTGGACTTGCCCGACGAATTGGTGCCCAGCAGCATGGTGACGGGCGCCAGTTGCACCGGGCCGCTATCGCGCCAGGCCTTGAGGTTTTGGAGGTGGAGTTGGTCAATCATCGCAAGCCCATCTTATGCGCAAGGCAGGGTTTGGCTTGCAGTTTTGAAGCCAAAATGGCCTCTAGCGCTTATTTAATAAGCGCCAGCAGCTATCAATGTTGATTTTTCAGCCGCAACGGTGTGCGCCCTGGTGCGGCGGCCTGGGGGCGGCCCAGTTCAAACTTGCTGACCAGCAGGGCCAACTGGCTGGCCTGCTGGCGCAGCGATGCAGCGGCGGCGGCCGACTCTTCCGCCAGAGCGGCGTTCTGGTGCGCCATCTGGTCGAGCTGGCCGACAAATTGGTTGACCTCGCCAATGCGCCCCCTTTGCTGGTGGACCTCGGTGGCGATGCTGGACATTCGGCCCGAGACGCTCTCGACCGCGGTGGCCACCTCGGCGGTGGTCTGGCCTGCGCGGCCCACCTGCTGTGTGCCCGAAGCCACCTTGGCCAGCGAGGTGTGGATGAGGGTGCTGATGTCCTTGGCGGCGGCGGCGCTGCGCCCGGCCAGGGCGCGCACCTCGCTGGCCACCACGGCAAAGCCCCGGCCTTGTTCGCCCGCGCGGGCGGCTTCCACGGCGGCGTTGAGTGCCAGGATGTTCGTCTGGAACGCAATGCCGTCGATGATGGAAATGATGTCGGAGATCTTGTGCGAGGCCGCATCAATCTCGCGCATCGTCGAGACGACCTGCTCCATCTCGCTGCCGCTGCGCGCCGCCACGCTGCTGGTCTGCGTGGATATTTGCTGCGTTTCCTGCGCGCTGGCGGTGGTCTCCTGTACCGACGCGGTGAGCTGGGCAATGGACGCCAGCGCAGTCTCCAGCGTGCTGGCGGCGTCTTCGGTGCGGTCGCTCAGGTCCTGGCTGCCCTGGGCGATTTCGCCGCTGGCGTTGTTGATGTCGTCCGACGCCTGGCGCACCCCGGTGGCCAGCTCCAGCAGGTTCTGGCGCATGGTCTCCAGCGCGGTCAGCAGGCCGCCGATCTCGTCTTGGCGGTGCGTGTCGATGGGCTGCGAGAGGTCGTGCCGGGCCATGCGGCGGGTGGCCTCGACGGCTTCGCGCACGGCGGCGCGGGTGTCGCGCACCAGCCACCAGGCCAGGGCACTGCCAAACGCAAAGGCCACCAGTGCGCCGACGATGATCAGCACGCGCGCTGTGCGGGCATCGGCTGTGGCCAGCGCCGAGCTGGTGGCGTTGGCGGCGTCCTGCCAGTCGCTCAGGGCGTCCACGGCATTGCCCCAGGCCTGCTGGCGTGCGCTCCATTGCGCGGTGTCCTTGCCGTATTCGTTGCGCACCTGGAAGGCCATGGCCGCGTCGCCCCGCCCGGCGGTCAGTTGCTCGCCCAGCGCCAGCAGTTCGCGTGCGGCGGCGCCCGTGGTCTTGACGGGCGCCAGCAAAGCCAGCGCTGGGGTGTCGCCCGCCAGCAGGGTTTCCAGCTGCGCCTGCGCTGCGTCGTATTGGGCCAGCGTGCTGCGCGCCTGCGCCAGCACGGCGGGGCCGCCTTCGAGGTCGGTGTTGGCCAGATCGCCCAGCGTCTGCACATAACGCGAGACGCTGCGCCCCATCACATCCAGCGTTTGCGAGCGTGCGGCGCTGTGCACGGTGATGTCCTCCAGCGTGGCCGACAGCGCCTGCATGCGCAGCAGCGAGAGCACGGCCATGCCCAGCAGCAGCGCCAGAATCACACCAAAACCCAGCGAAAGCCGGGCCGCCAGGCTGCGCACAGAAATGAGTTGCATGCTTGTCCCTCCGTTGGAATAGGTCGCCCGGATCACATTGCCGGACGCGCAGCCAAGGCTACGCCCCGCAAGGCAGAGCATCAACTGTGGCGTTCCTCAGTGGGCCAGTGGATGGCGGCGTACAAAGAATGGGGTAAAAGTGCTGAAAACGCTTATCCATAAAGCGGTGAAAGCTATTAAAACAATAGTGTTACTTGAGCCCCAGGCGCCGCGCCAGCTTGTGCAGGTTGCTGGCGTCCAGGCCCAACTGGCGTGCTGCGTTGGCCCAGTGGCCCTGGTGCTGCTCCAGGGCGGCCTGGATGCTTTGGCGCTGACAGGTGTCGATGGCTTCGCGCAGCGTGCGGGCCGCAGGGGCCGCTGCGGGCAAGGCGGTGGGCGGCAAAGGTGCCGCAGCAGCGGGCAGTGCGCCCGCGCCCTGCAGGGCGTCCAGGTCGAGCACCTCGGGCTCCAGCGTCACGATGGCATGGCGGCTGGCGCCCCGGCTCAGGGTCTTGAGGGCGGCGCGGCTGATCACATGCTCCAACTCGCGGATGTTGCCCGGCCAGTGGTAGCCGCGCAGCGCCGCCTGGGCCGCGCTGGACAGGCGCAGGCTGCGCAGCCCCAGGCGGGCGCGGTTCTGCTCCAGAAAGCGCCCGGCCAGCAGCAGCACATCGCCCTCGCGTTCGCGCAGCGGCGGTATGGGCACGGGGTAGACCGAGAGGCGGTGGTACAGGTCGGCGCGGAAACTCCCGGCGGCCACCAGGTCGCGCAGGTGGCGGTTGGTGGCGGCCACCACGCGCACGTTGACGCGGCGGGGTTCGTCGGCGCCCAGGCGCTGGATTTCGCCGTTCTGCAGCGTGCGCAGCAGCTTGGCCTGCACGCTCAGGGGCAGCTCGCCCACTTCGTCGAGGAACAGTGTGCCGCCTTCGGCCGCCTCGAAGCGCCCGGGCCGGTCGGTGACCGCGCCCGAGAAGGCGCCCCGGCGGTGGCCGAACAGCTCGCTCTCGGCCAGCGATTCGGGCAGCGCGGCGCAGTTCACGTGCACCAGCGGCTTGTGCCGGCGCGGCGAGTGGCGGTGCAGCAGGCGCGCAAACAGCTCTTTGCCCACGCCAGTCTCGCCCAGCAGCAGCACCGGCAGGTCCGAGGTGGCGACCAGTTTCATCTCTTGCAGCAGGCGCGTCAGCACTTCGCTTTGGCCCAGGATTTCGCCCTCGTCCAGCGCGGCGCGCAGTGCGGGCTCGTCGGTGGCGTCGCCCGCATAGGGGCTGCCGGCGCGGCTCAGGGCCTGGTTCTCCTGCTCCAGGCGGGTCATGCGGATGGCGGCCTCCACGTGCACGGCGCACTGCGCCAGCGCAGCGCGTGCAGCGTCGTCAAAGGTGCCGGTCTGCAGCGCGTCGAGCGTCAGCACGCCCCAGGGGCGCCCGTCCATGCGCAGCGCCACGCCCATGCAGTCGTGCACTGGCAGGGGTTCGCCCACCAAGGCGTCGAGCAGGCCGTCGTAGGGGTCGGGCAAGGTACTGTCGTGGTCGAAGCAGGTGACCTCGCCGCGCGCCAGCAGGGCCGCCAGGCGGGGGTGCTGGTGCACGGCAAAACGGCGGCCCAGTGATTCGCTTACCAGGCCATCGACCACCACCGGGCGCAGGTGTTCTTCTTCCAGCCGCAGCAGGGCCACGGCGCCGCAGCAAAAGTGTGCGCGCAGGCCGCCGATCAGGCGTTGCAGGCGCACGTTGGGCGGCAATTCGGTGGCCAGGTCGGCCAGCCAGGGGGCTTCAAAAAGGGTATTCATAACCCTTTGATGGTATCAGTGACCATTGATTTGTAGGGTAAAAATAACCGTGATTGGTGTAAACCCTTGATTCTTATGGCGGCCTGGGCTGGCCCGAAGCGTGCAAAAGAGTAGCAGTCCACGGCGGCTTCATGCCTACGTGCCCCTGTTTTCATCACCCTTGGGAGCTTTCACCATGAACATCGATAAATTCAAGCACCAGCACGTCAACATTCTGGGCAGCATTGCCACGCTGCGCCGCCTGGCGCACGCGGGGGTGGCGCACAACGCCACCGAGATCGCCCGGCTGGTGGTGACCATGAGCTCCACCATCAAGCTGCACCTGGCGGTAGAAGACCAGGCCCTGTACCCAGCCCTGCAGCGCGGCAGCAATGCCGAACTGGCCCGCATGGGCCAGCAGTACCAGCGCGACATGGGCCCCATTGCCCAGGCCTATGAGGCCTTTGCCCGCCGCTGGAACCGGCCTGAGAGCGTGCTCCGCGATGAGCAGGGTTTTCGCGACGATGCCAACCAGGTGTTGCGCATGGTGCACGAACGCATGCAGCGCGAGAACCACGACTTCTACCCGCGCATCGAGGCGCTATAAGCCGCGCCCAGCAAGGCTTTCTGGCCCGTTCCAAGCCCGCCGCGGCGCCTTGCCGTGGCGGGCTTGTTTGTTCTTCATCAAACTACCTGTAGTGTGTTGAATGTATTGTGAACACTATATGTAGTGTTTTATTGCATTCCAACGATGGAGACGCCCATGGATACCCCGGTCACCGCCTTGCCCCGCGAGGTCATCAAACGCAGCGCAGAGCGCGCCCCTTTTGACGCCCGCAAGATCCTCTCGGCCATTGAGCGCGCAGGCGCCGCCACCGGCGAATTTGCGGCCGACGAAGCCGCGCTGTTGGCCGCCCAGGTGGGCAAGGTGCTCGTCCACCGCTTCCATGGCGAGGCGCCGGGCATCGAGCAGATCCAGGACGTGGTCGAGCAGACCCTGATCGCCGCCAACCACCTGGCGACGGCCCGCGCCTACATCGCCTACCGCGACCGCCACGCCACCTTGCGCGCCGACCACCAGACGCTGGTGAACGTGGAAAGTTCGATCAACGAATACCTCACCCGCGCCGACTGGCGCGTGAACGCCAACGCCAACCAGGGCTATTCGCTCGGTGGCCTGATCCTCAACGTGGCGGGCAAGGTCACGGCCAACTACTGGCTCTCGCACGTGTACACGCCCGAGATCGGCGAGGCGCACCGCAATGGCGACATCCACATCCACGACCTCGACATGCTCAGCGGCTACTGCGCAGGCTGGTCGCTGCGCACGCTTCTCAACGAAGGCCTGAACGGCGTGCCCGGCAAGGTCGAGGCCGGGCCGCCCAAGCACATGAGTTCCGCCGTGGGGCAGATCGTCAACTTTCTGGGCACGCTGCAGAACGAATGGGCGGGCGCGCAGGCCTTCTCGTCGTTCGACACCTACATGGCGCCCTATGTGCGGGTCGATGCCATGGATTACGCCAGCGTGCGCCAGTGCATCCAGGAGCTGGTCTACAACCTCAACGTGCCGTCCCGCTGGGGCACGCAGACACCGTTCACCAACCTCACCTTCGACTGGATTTGCCCCGACGACCTGCGCGAACAGGTGCCGGTGATTGCGGGCAAGGAGCAGCCGTTTTGCTACGGCGATCTGCAGGCCGAGATGGACCTCATCAACCGCGCCTACATCGACGTGATGACCACGGGCGACGCCAAGGGCCGCGTGTTCACCTTCCCCATCCCCACCTACAACATCACCAAGGACTTTCCGTGGGAGAGCGAGAACGCACAGCTGCTGTTCGAGATGACGGCCAAGTACGGCCTGCCGTACTTCCAGAACTTCATCAATTCCGAGCTGGAGCCCAACATGGTGCGCTCCATGTGCTGCCGCCTGCAGCTTGATTTGCGCGAGCTTTTGAAGCGCGGCAACGGCCTGTTTGGCAGCGCCGAGCAGACCGGCAGCCTGGGCGTGGTGACCATCAACTGCGCGCGGTTGGGCTATTTGCGCGCAGGCGACGAGCCCGCGCTGCTGGCCGCGCTGGACCGCCTGCTCGAATTGGGCAAGCAGAGCCTGGAGATCAAACGCAAGCTGATCCAGCGCCTCATGGACCAGGGCCTGTTCCCCTACACCAAGCGCTACCTGGGCACGCTGCGCAACCACTTCAGCACGCTGGGCGTGAACGGCATCAACGAGATGGTGCGCAACTTCACCGGCGACGCGCACGACATCACCAGCGAGCGCGGCCACCAGCTGGCCGTGCGTCTGCTCGACCATGTGCGCGAGCGCATGACCGCCTTCCAGGAAGAAACCGGCCACCTCTACAACCTGGAGGCCACGCCCGCCGAAGGCACGACCTACCGTTTCGCCAAAGAAGACAAAAAGCGCTGGCCCGCCATCGTGCAGGCGGGCACGGCGGACAAGCCGTACTACACCAACTCGTCGCAGTTGCCCGTGGGCTGGACGGACGACCCCTTCGAGGCCCTGGCGCGCCAGGAGGTGCTGCAGAGCAAATACACCGGCGGCACCGTGCTGCACCTGTACATGGGCGAGCGGCTGTCGAGCGGCGCCGCCTGCCGCGACCTCGTCAAACGCTCGCTCACGCGCTTTCGCTTGCCCTACATCACGGTCACGCCCACGTTCTCCATCTGCCCCACGCACGGTTATCTGGCGGGTGAGCACAAGTTCTGCCCCACCTGCGACGAAGAGCGCCTGCAGACCAAGCGGGCCGCACTGGCGGCGTGACACGACTCCATCAAAAAATATGAGTCAAATTGGCCTCTAGCGCTTATCCATCAAGCGCAAGAAGCTATCAATTAAATAGTAAATCAACGGAGAGGCCTTGCCCCTCCGTTGCCCCTGGGCGGCGCAGCACAGGCTGCGGCATGCCCCCTTTTCATCCTGAAGGAGAACATCCATGAGCCACTTTTCCACCACCGAACACCAGGCCCTGTCCGACGTGCAACTGACCGACGCCGAGCGCCAGCCCTGCGAAGTCTGGACCCGCGTGATGGGCTACCACCGTCCGGTCGCCAGTTTCAACATCGGCAAGCAGGGCGAGCACCACGAGCGCCAGTTCTTCGAGGAGAGGTAACACCCCCTGCGGCGCTGCGCGCCTTCCCCCTCTCCTGCGGGAGGGGGACGCACCCGGTGGCCGGGCAAAGCCCGCTCCACGGGTGCCCTGGCAACACGCTGGACACATGGGTTCAGTGCGATCGGCAGCCAGCACTGCGAAGGCTGCGTCCCTTGATCCTTTAACCGCATGAACCCCACTCTCATCCCCGCCACCCACCTGCGCATCGGCGGCATCACGCCGCTCACCAGCATCGACTTCCCCGACCGCCTGGCCGCCGTGCTCTATGGCCAGGGCTGCCCCTGGCGCTGCGGCTACTGCCACAACCCCGAACTGCTGGACGCCACCACCCCCGCTGCCGTGCCGTGGCCCGAGGTGCTGGCGTTTCTCAAAAGCCGCCAGGGCCTGCTCGACGGCGTCGTCTTCTCGGGCGGCGAACCCACGCTGCAAGCCGCCTTGCCTGCCGCGCTGGTGCAAGTGCGCGCCCTGGGCTTTCAAACCGCGCTGCACACCGGCGGCATGTACCCCGAGCGCCTGCACGCGCTGCTGCCGCTGCTCGACTGGGTGGGCCTGGACATCAAAGGCCCCCTGCACGCCTACGACGCCATCACACGCACCCCCGGCAGCGGCACCAAAGCCTTTGACGCACTGCGCCACCTGCTCGCCAGCGGCGTGGCCCATGAATGCCGCACCACCTGGCACGCGGGCCTGTTCAGTGTGGATGATTTGTTGGCCCTGGCCGACACGCTGGCCAATGCAGGCGTGGCCCACTGGGCGCTGCAGGAATGCCGCGCACCGGGCGCGGCCACCTGGGCGCTGACCGCCGGACAGGTGGAGCGGCTGGGGGCGCGGTTTGCGGAGTTTGTGGTGCGGCGGGGGTGAGGGGGCAGATCACCGATACCCCCCCTTGGGCAAGCGAGCGCGAGCGACTGTTCAAGGCTGAATTCAGACGCTTAAACCAAATGGATGCGTGAAGGCTGGTGTGCGCAAAGGAGGCAGTCGCTTTGACGTGGGTTTTTTGCCCCATTCAATCCGCGAGGACAAACCTAGCGTCCGTTCGGCTTAGCAGTTCGAAGGTGTCGATCCAGGGCACGCCAAAGTGCTGGCAAACATTCGGGATGCTGTACTTGCGCCGCATCTGCACGTTGAACTGCTCGTGGGTCACGATGACAGCATCTTGCGTGGTCATCGCCTTGGCGATAAGCCAGGGATCTGCGCCGTCCAAGAACTCTTCAAGGGCCCCGGCCTTCATCACTGCGGCCTGGGAGGCCACATGCGTAGCGACTTGGGCAAAGGCATGTTGCGTAGCCTCATCAGAGACGGGCAAGAACAGCCCGGCTTGGTTCTTAGCCCATTCAGCAAGTTCGTCGTTGCCTCGCTTTAGTTCAACACCGACGGGTTCGATGCTGGACACCACGCCGACACCATGGCTGCGCTGCACCCAGCTCCAGTAAGCAGGGCAGACCGTCATGCGGTAGTAGCGGTTCTTCGCTTCGATCAGCGTATTGGCATCAAGCAAATAGGTCATGCGCCGAGCTGCTCTGCGAAGTCACGGATTTTCGTTGGCTGGACGCCCAGCAGTTTGCCGGCATCGCGCAGCAGCAGACGACCGCTGAATGCTTCGGCGATGACTGCTCTGGCGAAACGGGCGCTGTTCTTGGCTCCGGCGTTCCGATAAAAGCTGCCCCCGCCGCCCTCTTTGGCGCGGAAGGCATCGAGTTCCGCCCGGTAAAAAGTCGAGTACGTTGCGTGATCGATGAGGCCCATATCTAAGGCGCGGCGGATGATGACGAAACGGCTCACGTGAAATCGCTGCGCAAGCTCGGCTATGCGAACGGCCAAGTCTTGCGTAGCCGTCGCCCACAACTCACCAAAGACAATCGATGGGGCGAGGAACTCGCCCGCGACGCCGTTGCAGACAACCTCTTCACGATGGGTGCTGCCAGGCACCACATTGGAAATCCCGCTGCTGCCGATCCAGATGTGGGCTAGCTCATGCAACAGCGTGAACAGCCGGGCCGACGGTGCATCGGAAGAGTTAATGAAGATGACTGGCGCCAGCGAGTGGCTAATGGCAAAACCTCGAAATTCGCCCACGTCGAGCTTACGATGCGTGTTGTTGCCGACAATTCCGCTGCGCATCACCAGCACCCCGGCACGCTCCGACGCCTCAATCAACTCACGATAGTACGTTTCCCAGTTGCGCTGCCCTTGCTCGACATCCATGCCGAGGACATCACGGATGTCCTGGGCTATCCGCACCACGCTGGAGTTCGTGTTGAAGCGACCTACAAATGGCAAGGACTCGGCGCCCTGCTCCTGGAGGTACTCTGCGAACCAAGCCTGCCGCTGCATGGCATGCTGAACCGTTTCCATGAGGTTGACGCTAGGCCTGCCGACAGGGGCTCCACCCACGATGCGCAGATCGGGCAGCGTGGGCTCCTCGGCAGGTGCCTCGGGCAAGAAGAGATAGCCGAACGGTGCATGCAGCGCGCTTGCGACATGCTGCGCCTGCCGGAAGGTCGGCTGAGCGTCACCTTTCTCCCAAAGCTGGAACTGTTCGGGCTTCACACCGGCAGCAAGAGCCGCCTCGTTCGCGTCCAGTCCGACACGACCACGCGCCCAGCGAAGCATCGCCGGGTTGATTAGAGCGTGAGCATGGGCCATGTAGTGATTCTATGGAAACGTAGGCATCTTGCGGCTTGGGGCAAGCGAGAATCGCCCAGAGGGATGTCGAGCATGCCGATGCATTCGAATAACTTTCCATCGCTGCGGGAGAATGCTTATGGGCTTTCGCCAGTTGTGAGTACCGAGCAGAGATGCGCCATTGGACCGCCCCTGGTACTGCCGAGGGCGCATTGACTCAATGACTGCAATGTGCTCCAGTCTTTTAGTTTGGCGCGTGGCTGCCGCAGACCGCCATCGCTGCGAAACCGTCATTTTGTTGCACAACCTGAACGTCACTTCAAGGACGATTTCGATCTTTGGCCAGCCCCACGTAGCAGCCTCTTTCCATCCGAACGTCCGGCGCCAGCACCAAGGCGCCGACACGACATGCCGCCGAATTTTCCGTGCGCGCAGTGGAAGGATTTGCCAGCTTCCATGCGTGAAGCGCATTGGGCTGCAAGACGCAATTAGTGCGCATAACAAACAAATTACGCAAACAAACTGCGCAAAATTTGCTTTAAAGGCATAAACAATTGTGCAATCTGGCCGCTTGTTTGCGTTCTGCGTTTGATCCAGATCAGTGCCACTACCCCCTCGCCGCCCCGATCATCCGGGCTTTGCAGACCCCCCCGGAGACATCCCCATGACCCTCGGCCTCGCGCTGCTGCGCGCCCTCAAGAACCACGGCGCGCAGGAAATTTTTGGCATTCCCGGCGACTTCATCCTGCCGCTGTTCAAGCAGATCGAAGAAAGCCGCATCCTGCCGCTGCACACCCTGAGCCACGAGCCCGCGCTGGGCTTTGCCGCCGACGCGGCGGCGCGCATGCACTGCGGCCTGGGTGTGATGGCCGTGACGTATGGCGCAGGGGCCCTCAACGTGGTGAACGCCGTGGCCAGTGCCTATGCCGAATGCTCGCCGCTGGTCATCCTGGCCGGTTGCCCCGGTGAGGTCGAGGCGCATTCGGGTCTGGTTCTGCACCACCAGGTGCGCAGCATTGACTCGCAACTGCGCATCTTCAGCGAGATCACCTGCGACCAGGTGCGCCTGTCCAACGCCGACACCGCACCCGAAGACATCGCCCGCGTGCTGCGCAACTGCCGCGAATACTCGCAGCCCGTGCTGATCGAAATCCCGCGCGACATGACGCTGCAGCCCATGCGCGAGGTGCCCGTGCTGCCGCCGCGCAGCTTCAACGCCGAGGCCGTGGCCGAGGCGGCCGACGAATGGCTGGCGCGCATCCACGCCGCCAAAAAACCGGTGATGGTGGTCGATGTGGAAGTGCGCCGCTTTGGCGTCGAGGCGCGCGTGGCCGAGCTGGCGCGCCGCCTGCAGCTGCCCGTGCTCACCACCTTCATGGGCCGGGGGCTGCTGGCCGAAGACGGCGTTGATCTGCACGGCACCTACCTGGGTGTGGCGGGGGCGCCCGAAACCACGGCGCTGCTGGATGACTCGGACCTGCCCGTGATGCTGGGCGCCATCCTGTCGGACAGCAACTTTGGCGTGAGTGCCCAGCGCATGGACTTCCGCCGTGCGCTGATTGCCGCCCACCGCGAGGTGCGCGTGGGTCACCACGTGTACCACGATATCCCGCTGGCCGCGCTGGTCGAGGCGCTGCTCGAACGCATCCCGCCCGCCAGCGGCGCGCGGCGCACCCTGCCGCCCCAGCCCGAATACCCGCGCGGCCTGGTGGCCGACGACGCGCCGCTGTGCGCGGGCGATCTGAGCCGGGCGCTGAACGACCGCATCCTCGCGCACGGGCCGATGAATATCGTGTCGGACATGGGCGACTGCCTGTTTGCCGCCATGGAGCTGCTGCCCACGCCCCTGGTGGCCCCCGGCTACTACGCCACCATGGGTTTTGGCGTGCCCGCCGGCATTGGCGCGCAGGTGGCCACGGGCGAGCGCAGCCTGATTCTGGTGGGCGACGGCGCCTTCCAGATGACGGGCTGGGAGCTGGGCAACTGCCCGCGCCTGGGGCTGGACCCGATCGTCATCCTGCTCAACAACCAGAGCTGGGAAATGATCCGCGCCTTCCAGAACGAATCGCAGTGCGCGGCGCTGGGCGACTGGCGCTTTGCCGACATGGCCAACGTGCTGGGCGGGCGCGGCCACCGCGTCACCACGCGCAAGGAATTCAAGGCCGCGCTGGACGCCGCCTTTGCCGAGCGCGGGCGCTTCCAGCTCATCGAGTTCATGGTGCCGCCGGGCGACAGCACGCCCACGCTGCAGCGGTTCTCGGAAGGCATCCGCGCACTGCGGGCGCGGGCCGCCGCCGCCTGATCTTTTTCCCCGCCCCGCGCGGGTGGGCGTGTTCCTGGCAACCCCTGCGCAGAACAGGGGGCCCGGAGCGGCGCGCCCGCGCTTTTCTTGCCAGCACCCACCCCAGGAGACAAACCATGCTCGATTTCGCTTTCACCATTGGCGGCCAGAACGTCGCGGGCGCCGCCCGCCCCATTCCGGTGATCGACCCTTCCACCGGCCAGCCTTTCACGCACAGCTCCGCCGCCACCGTGGCCCAGCTCGACCAGGCGGTCGATGCCGCCGCTCTGGCCTTCGCCACCTGGCAGCACAGCACCCACGCCGAGCGCAGCGCCGCGCTGGAGCGCGTGGCCGGGGCCATCGAACAGCACGCGGCCGAGCTGGCGGAACTGGTCGTGCGCGAGCAGGGCAAGCCCCTGGCGCTGGCGCAGATGGAAGTGGGCGGCGCCGTGGCCTGGACGCGCGCCGCCGCCGCGCTGGAGATCCCGGTCGAGGTGATTGAGCAGCGCGAAGGCAAGCGCATCGAGCTGCACCGCAAGCCGCTGGGCGTGGTGGGGTCCATCACGCCGTGGAACTGGCCGCTGATGATTGCCGTGTGGCACATCATGCCGGCGCTGCGCGCGGGCAATGCGGTCGTCATCAAGCCCTCGCCGTTCACGCCGCTGTCCACGCTGCGCCTGGTGCAAATCATGGCCGCCGTGCTGCCCGCCGGGCTGGTCAACAGCGTGGTGGGCGAGGCCGAGGTGGGCCAGGCCATGGCCGAGCACCCGGGCATTGCCAAGCTGGTGTTCACCGGCTCCACACGCACGGGGCAGGACATCATGCGCCGCGCGGCGGGCAACCTCAAGCGCCTGACGCTGGAGCTGGGCGGCAACGACGCGGCCATCGTGCTGCCGGGCACCGACACCGCTGCGATCGCCGAGGGCCTGTTCGCCACCGCCTTCCTCAACATGGGCCAGACCTGCGCCGCGCTCAAGCGCCTGTACGTGCACGAGAGCCAGGTCGATACCGTGTGCGAACAGCTCGCCGCCATCGCCGCGCGCCAGGTACTGGGTAGCGGCCTGGAAGAGGGGGTGACGTTCGGCCCGGTGCAGAACGCGCCGCAGCTCGCGCGGGTGGAGGCGCTGGTGGATGACGCCCGCGCCCAGGGCGCGCGCATCGTCTGCGGCGGCCAGCGGCTGGACCGGCCGGGCTACTTCTACGCGCCCACCATCGTCGCGGGCCTCTCCAACGGCGCGCGCCTGGTGGACGAAGAACAGTTCGGCCCCGTGCTGCCCGTCATCGCCTACCGCACGGTCGATGAAGCCGTGGCCCTGGCCAACGCCAGCAGCATGGGCCTGGGCGGCTCGGTGTGGGGCGAGGTGCAGGCCGCCACCGCCCTGGCGCCGCGCCTGGAGTGCGGCACGGTCTGGGTCAACGGCCATGCCGAGGTGCTGCCGCACTGCCCGTTTGGCGGCAGCAAGATGTCGGGCGTGGGCGTGGAGTTCGGCCTCGACGGCCTGCTCGAATACACCCAACCACAACTGCTCAACATCAACGGCTGAGCACCATGGACGGCTACCTCGCCCTGGTGCGCGCCCAGCCCCTGGCCATGGCCATGCTGCAGTTCGCCGTGCTCGGCACGCTGGGCGACCTGCTCGGCGCCTGGCTGGCGGCGCGGCGCGTGCACTGGCCGCTGGGCGGCGGCCTGTGGTGGCGCAAGATGGCCAAGTGGGCGCTGCTGGCCGTGCCGATCAAAGTGGCCTTCGTGGGCTATGCGGGCTTCGTGCAGGCGCTTGCCGCCCACGGCTGGCTGCCGCAGGGCGAGCCGCTGCTGCTGGCGCTGGCCACATCGGTGGCCATCAACCTGCAGTTCGGCCCGCTCTTGGTGCTGGGCCACCGCTGGCTCAACAACCGCATCAGCGGCACGCGGGGCTGGCAGCACATCGACCGCAGCCTGTGGAGCCTGGCCTGGTTCTGGGTGCCCGCGCACGCCGTCACCTTCGCGCTGCCGCCGGACTGGCGCATCGGCCTGGCGGCGCTGTGGTCGGTGGTGCTGGGGCTGATTCTAGGGATGTACAGCCCGGTGCGCCAGCGTCCGGTGGCGGTGGCCTGAGTGCGGTGTCTGAATAAAAATATTTATTCATCAGAGCCATTCGCAAGGATGAAAGTTGTGCTGAAATATCTATTCATATAATGCTGCATGGCAGCACCGAACCCCCACGCTGAAAGCATCCTGCAGGCCCTGCGCCGCCACGGCGGCGTGGCCACCAGTGCGCAACTGGTGAGCGCGCTGGGCGTGAGCCAGCCCACGGTGTCGCGCGCCCTCATGCCGCTGGTGCGTGCGGGCCAGGTCCGCAAGGTGGGCGCGGCGCGTTCGCAGCGCTACCTGCTGCCGCGCGCGGTGGCGGGGGTGGGCGACGACATCCCCATCCTGCGTGTCAACACCGCAGGCGTGCCCGCACCCTTTGGCCGCATGGTGCCCCTGGTGGGCGGCGCCTTCTGGGTGGATGAAGTGGACGGCGTGAGCGAGCGCCACGACGGCCTGCCCTGGTTCTTGTCCGACATGCGACCCCAGGGCTTCATGGGGCGCAACTTTGCGCAACTGCACCCCGATCTGCAACTGCCCCAGGACCCGCGCCACTGGTCCGACGACGACATGCTGCGCGCCCTGGCGCTGCGCGGCGAGGACCTGCCGGGCAATCTCATCGTGGGCGACGCTTCGCTCGCGCGCTTTCACACCCTCAGCCAGCGCCTGGCGCGGGCCGCCTCGCCCGACGACTACCCGGTGCTGGCGCGCAGCGCGCTGCAGGGGCAGTTGCCGGGTTCGTCCGCCGGTGGGGAGCAGCCCAAGTTCTGTTGTGTGACGCAAGGGCGCAGCGTGATCGTGAAGTTTTCGAGTGCTGGGGACAGCCCGGCCGACCAACGCACCCGCGACCTGCTGCACAGCGAGCACCTGGCCCTGCAGGTGCTCGCACAGGCGGGTCTGCCCGCCGCGCCCACGCAGGTGTTCGAGCGCGCAGGCCGGGTGTTCCTGGAGTCCGAGCGCTTTGACCGCCGGGCACCCTGGCAGGACGACGCGCAAAGCCCGCCGCCGGGGCGCATCGGCATGGTGTCGCTGCTGGTGTACGACGCGCAGTACGTGGGCGAAATGGACCACTGGGCCGCCACCGCCCAGCGCATGCAGGCGCGCGGCCTGCTCACCCCCGAAGACGCCCGCACACTGCGCCTGCTGGACGCCTACGGCGCCCTCATCGGCAACACCGACCGGCACTACGGCAACATCTCGCTGGTGCTGGTGGAGGACGACTGGCGCCTCTCGCCCACCTACGACATGCTGCCCATGCTCTACATGCCCATCGCGGGCGAACTGGTTCCGCAGGAACTCAGGCCCGAGCATATGGTGCCCACGGCCGCCACGCTCGATGTGTGGCGCGAGGCGTGGACGCTGGCGCAGGACTTTTGGCGCGAAGTGGCCTCGGAGGAGCGAATATCAGGCGGGTTCAGAGGCATTGCGCGTGCAAACGCTGGTGCATTGACGCGCTCGACCCAGGGATAGCGCAGGGCCACCAGCGTACTTTGGCAGGCGCTGCAATAGCAGTCGAGAAAAGGGCCAGATGCGGATGTATTGGTGCCTGTATGCAATCGCCGGGCACGGGCTGTGCCCAGCGCCAACCTCTGCGCCAAGATCTGTCCTCTCCCGTCATGACCTCTCTGCACGGTCACTTCGCCGATGCCGACGAACCAATATCGTGCAGCAACCCGGCAATGAAGATCCGCACCATGCGCTCAACGTGTTCGACGACCGGCAGCCGGTGAAACCAAGGGTCATCGCCCGAGCTGATGCGCAGTGACGTGATGCCGTGCACCATTTCCCAGAACATCTGGGCGGCCATTTCGATGGTGCGCTCGTCAATGGGCACGGCCTGCCCGGCCAGCAACCCTTCGACCAAGGCGCGGGCCAGTGCATAAGCGTCTTCACTCGCGTTGCCGAACTCGATGGAAGAGTTCTCTATGGCCGATGCAGGACGCGGCTCCATGAACATCAAGCGATAAGACTGCGGGTGCGCCGTGCCGAAGGTGACGTAGGCCTGCGCGACCCGGTGCAATGAGTCTGCGGGGCTGGAGGCTTCCTGCACGGCCCGTTCCAGGTGGTGAGCGAAGCGCTTGAGGTCGCCATCGACCGCCTGCGTGATCAGCGTGGCCTTGTCCTGAAAGAAACCATAGACCACCGTGGTGGACACGCCGACCTCGTCGGCCACGGCGCGCATCGTGACGGCCTGTGCGCCGCCCTTGCGCAGCAGGCGGCGTGCTGCAGCCAACAGCAACTGGCGGCGTGCTGTCTGCTCCTTGTCGCGCAGGCGCGGGCCCGCCGTGCGCCCAGGGGCGGACGGCGCGGGGCTATCAGTCACCGCCATCTTTTTCGGCCGTGGTGCGGCGCGGGTCTTGGGGGTCTCGGTCGTCATGCTGCGTATTGTGCGCGGTCACTTGCCATGAACTGTCCGCACCGCGCAATGGGGCACTGTCCATCCGTGGAATCCCCATAAAAAAACAACGTTTTATTTGAGATCATGGTGTTTTACTAAAACATCGGTTTGATCAATGCACATTTCAGGCGATCAGCTCTGGCACAGGACATCACGGGGTGGGCACTTGTTTGGATGCTGCGCCAGCGTGGCGGCGGTCTTCGTTCTGATCGCATGCAACGGGCCTGCGGTACCTGCTCTGCAGGACGAGGCGCGTGCCGAGCAACTGCGCCCCTCATCGACCGTGTTGGCTGAAAAATACGAGCGCTCATGCATGGTCTGCCACACCAGGATCGCTGCCAACGCCCCCCTCACGGGCTATGCGCCGGCCTGGGATGCCCGACTCAAGCAGGGCATGGACACCTTGGTACGCCATGCCGAGCAAGGCCTGGGCAGCATGCCGCCGCGAGGGCAGTGCGCCGATTGCACGTTAGATGAGCTGAGGGCACTGGTGTCCTTCATGGCGGGGCCCCACTGAAATGCCGAACATGCCGTTTGAAACTCCCGTCCCTCCCGTTCAGGTGCCCAGGCCACTCGCCAGCCCGATCCGTCGGGCCTTGTTGTGCACCGGCACTGGCGTGGCGCTGGGTGCAGCGCTGGCACCTGTAGAACTTGTCCACTCCGCGTCGCCGCCGGTTGCGCCAGCGGCCAACCCTCCGGCGCGCTGGCAGAACTGGTCGGGCATTCAGCAATGCCAGCCACAGCGCTTTCTGGTGCCCCGTGACGAGGCTGCGCTGGCCCAAGCGCTGCGCGAAGCGCCCAACGGCCCGGTGCGGTGCGTGGGCGCCGGACATTCTTTTACCGCCCTGGTGCCCACAGACCAATGGCTGGTGTCGCTGGACCAGCTCTCCGGGGTCAGCGAGATGGCGCCTGGCAAGGACACGGTGCTGGTGCAGGGTGGCACGCGCCTGGCCACGGCTTCGCGCCTGCTGGATGCGGCGGGCCTGGCGCTGCGCAACCTGCCAGATGTCGATGTGCAAAGCTACGCCGGTGCGATCAGCACCGCGACCCACGGCACCGGCATGCAACTACCGGCCTTGCATGCCGATGTGGTGGGCCTGCGCCTGGTGACGGCGCGCGGCGAGGTGATTGAATGCAATGCGCAGCAGCGCCCCGAGCTGCTGGCTGCAGCGCGTGTGTCGCTGGGGTGCCTGGGTGTCATCACGCAAGCGCGGGTGCGGGTGGTTCCGGCCTACAGCCTGCACCGCCGCGTGTGGCTGGAGCCTGCGATGCAGCTCCTGGAGCGGGCCCCCGAACTTGCTCGCAAGCACCGCAACTTCGAGTTCTATTACCTGCCCTTCACTGGTTACGCCGCTGGCATTGCGCACGACATCGACACCAGCGGCCAAGTGTTGATGCCGCACGCCGCCGACGAAGACG
>JAANMW010002029.1_pt1 | contig 19228 bp, 21 predicted proteins | sample 7279671 | NCBI WGS metagenome assembly JAANMW01 (sample SAMN14094541, study PRJNA606508) | bioreactor metagenome | isolation source: A lab-scale SPAN reactor treating ammonium-rich wastewater day 247 | place: Ireland: Galway | collected 2017-09-19
GAACTGAGTTATGCCAGGCCGGGTCGCATCAGGCGGACTTCCCGGTTGACATTGCTGTAGCTAAACTTAATTAGGCAGCAAGAGCTAATTCTTGATTAGCATTTGTGTTTTGCAAGTTTTGTTAACGGGCTCACCTACAAAAAGCCCGACGTGCACTCAAAGATCTATACAAGCCCCTGTCGAAGCCTGTCGCCCCCACATGAGCGAGGAACGCTAGTTTACCGTATTTCGATGATTTCGGACAGTGTAAAGTTGCCGAAAATGGCGAGCGGCGGCCGCCAAAGCAATCGATCCGTGCCGCCACCGCATCCCACGCGTTTGATGAAGAACCTTTCCCTGGCAGCGTCTTTGCGAACTTTGCGAAATGTCTTTGCGTTCTTTGCGTTTGAACCAATGCGGAAAGTGAAAGGCAAGGCGTCTTCGATCGGCAGAAAACGCAAAGACCGCGAAGTGAAGGCCGCAAAGCACGCAAAGGGAAGGATCTCGCGGTGGTGTCTTTGTGAACTTTGCGAAATGCCTTTGCGTTCTTTTGCGTTTGAATCAACGTGAAGAGTGCAAAGAGAAATAACGTGAATTCGATAAGCAGAAGACGCAAAGGGCGACACCGGTACTTGGACCTAGCTGTTTCGCCGAGCGGCGAAGCTCGGCTTCGCCGTTATTGGGATAGCGTGTACTTGGCGGCTACGCCGCCGAGGGTCTTTTGTTGATCGCATCGGAAAAGCACAGCTTTTCCGCTCGGCGGCCCTAACGGACGAAACCCGCAAGGGCGGCGTTTGGACGCACACTCTTGCGGGATCGGAAAGTACCGGACAAGCTGTCCGATGTGGCCTAGTAACGGGTGTGGACGATCATCCGGGCCGTTAACGGCTGATACGGGTATAGGAGATCGTCTGGCCGTCAGTGTCCGAGACGGTACGGAATCCGTTGCCCTGGCGATAGAGACGCGAGGTGTACGGACCCATCCGCAACGTGTTGCCGCTGAGCCTGCCGTACGACGGAGCCCCGTTGCCCATAACGACGGTAACGTTCCCTTCGTTCGTGATCGTCATCGTGATACGCGAACCGTCTTGGGGGCTGGTCGCCCAGAACGTGCCGACCGCCCAGGAAGACGGACGCGAGCCGCTGTTCCAATCATCGTTGCCGCCGCCGTCCGTCCAGCCTTGTTTGCTGTAGCTGATCGTTTCGCGATTCAGCGTGCTGACGGTGTCGATGCCATTTCGCGTACGGACAAGCGTTGCCGAATCTTGACCGAAGGTAAGCAGACCGCGATAGTAGCGACCGTAGCTGACCGGCTGGCCATTGACGCTCGACGTCGCACGGCCATTGGATTGGATCGCCAGCGTTATCCTTTCACCGCGAGGGCCGACGCCATAGTAGGTTCCGACAGCCCAATTCGGCGGGCGGGACATTTGCCAGTTGTTGTCCCAGCCACCACCGCCGGGATAGTTCTGGTTGCCGTTCCAGCCGCCATTCCAGCCGCCGCCATCGAGGCCCGGCATATCGTAGGTGTCAGCAACGGTGTTGAGGTCGGTGCGCATCTGACGCCATTGCCTTTCGATGTTCCGCTGGAAAGGAAGGCGGAGGATCATCTGATTCACCGGCTGAGCCTGCTGTACGACATCAGAGACGTCATTGCGAACTTCCCACCAATTTCGCGAGCGGTCGAAATTGCTGCGAAGGCGGTCGAGTGAGTTCTCATAGTTCCGCACGAGTCGATTGTATTCGTCCTCGGTCGGCGTGTTGTTGATCGGGCTGTTATCAAGTGCCCTATCAAAATCGCGACGGAATTTGTTGCTGCTGTTCTCGAGGCGTCTGATAATGTCGCTTACATTGCGTTTTGAATAGCGGTTTTGGTTACGGAGCTGCGCATTCGCAACGGTCGGCAAAATGACCGCGGCGCATATCGCGACAACGAATATAGAAATCGTCTTTCCAAATCTAGTCATAAATTTTGTCCTCCTAAGTTAGCTCAACTAGGTCGTCTCCGGTCCGTGTTCCGCGGGATGGGGACATTCTCCCTTTCCCAGCTTTGGATTCGAAACGTCGAAGATCCAGTTGCAAGCAAAGTCTAAACTGCTGATGATCAAGGTACAGCCTGAATTATAGTAAACTCCTGAGTTTGCATCAATAGTTTCTTTTCTTATGCGTCTTGACGACCTGGACTTCATATTGCCGCCGGAACAGATCGCTCAAACCCCTCTAGCGAGCCGTTCGGCTTCGCGAATGCTGATCGTCGATCGCAAAAGCGGCGAATTTCACGACGCGAAATTCACGGACCTCGTAGGCGAGCTCGGCCCGGACGACACCCTCGTTCTCAACAATACGAAGGTCTTTCCGGCGAGATTGTTCGGCCGGACGGAGACCGGAGCGGCGATCGAAATGCTGCTCATAGAGGAGGTCGAACCGCGTGTCTGGGATGCGGTCGCACGCCCGGGCAAGCGTCTCGCACCGGGAAAGCGGGTCATTTTCGACGAGAGATTTTCGGCCGTGGTCATAGAGAAACTCGATGGCGGCCGTGTACGATTCCGCTTTGAGACTGACGCCGAGCTTTCCGACGAGATCGACCGGCTCGGGAGCACGCCGCTGCCGCCGTACATCACGCCGGATGAGGCGAAACGCGAGTTCGACCGTGAGCGGTATCAGACGGTCTTTGCTGCCGAACGCGGTGCGATCGCGGCACCGACCGCAGGGCTACACTTTACCGACGAGATCTTGGACGCGATCCGCGGCAACGGTACAAAGATCGTCGAACTTACACTTCACGTAGGCTACGGGACGTTCGAGCCCGTGCGTGTCGAAGAACTCGCGGAACATCGCGTTTTGCCTGAGCGATTCTCGATCACGGAAGATGCGGCAAACGCGCTGAATGATTCGCTGGAGACGGGGAAACGCATTGTCGCCGTCGGTACGACAACGACGCGCGCGCTCGAATCGGCGATCAGAGCGAAAGGACGATTTGAGGCCGGTGCAGGAGTCGCGGAGCTTACGGTTACGCCCGGCTACGAATTCAAGGCGGTATCGGCGCTTGTTACGAACTTTCACTTGCCGAAGAGTTCTCTGCTCATCCTTGTTTCCACATTCGGCGGACACAAACTTATAATGGGTGCCTACGGGCACGCCGTACGTGAGGGTTATCGGTTCTATAGCTACGGCGATTGTATGTTCGTGAAATAATGCAGTTTATCGACTCGATCAAGAATCTTTTCGGTCCGCCGGCACGCGTCGCGGAGCCCGGTGTAAAGGTTGCACCTCCAGGCGAATATGTCATTCGTCCACTCACGAAAAGACATCTTCGAGAAGTAACGCTGCTGAACGCCGAATGTTTTCCGAACGGCGACAGCTACACCCGGCACACGCTCGATTTTCTGCTGAGCCAGCCAACGACGCTCTCATACCGCATCGTTACAGAAGACAACGACACGGTCGGATTCGCGTTCGTGATGGTCAACGAAACCGGCACCGCGCATCTGACGACTATCGGCATCTCTCCCAAACATCGCCGCCGCGGCCTCGCAAAACGCCTCCTTGTGCATGTTGAGAATGCACTTCGCGCACGGTCGATAAACACTCTCGTGCTAGAGGTTCGCGTCAAGAATACCGCGGCACAGGAACTCTACCGGCAGAAGGGCTTTTATGTCGTCCAACGCCTGAACAAATACTACACGGACGGCGAAGACTGCTTTCTGATGATGAAGGCGATCTATTAGCTGGAGTTTTGAAACCGTGAACCTGCAGCTCCCGAAGATCTATCCGATCACAGACACAAGAATTTCCGGCCTTTCTCATACGGAGCAGGTCCGACGTCTGATCTCTGGCGGTGCAACCTTCATCCAGCTTCGCGAAAAGCAACAACAGCCCGGCAATTGGTACGCCGATGCCCTCGAAGCGGCAAAGCTCTGCCGTGCGGCGGGCGCTCTCTGCATCGTCAATGACAGGGTCGATATTGCAATAGCGGTAGACGCGGCCGGAGTGCACCTCGGGCAGGACGATATGCCTGTCGCTGCCGCGAGGAGGATCCTGGGCCGCGAGAAGATCATTGGGCTTTCTACACACTCGATCGAGCAGCTCGTGGCCGCACTTTGCGAAGACATCGATTACGCTGCAATAGGCCCGATATTCGCGACCGCGACCAAATCCGACCACGAGCCGGTCATTGGCCTTGAAATGCTCCAGAATGCCGCCAAAACGGCAGGAAACGTGCCTCTGGTCGCCATCGGCGGCATCTCAGAGGAGAATTTGCTGTCCGTTATAGACGCCGGGGCAAGCTCGGCCGCGATGATCGGTGCGATCGTGCGAAATGCCGACCTGATCGAGGAGAAATACCGCCGCCTCGTTGATCGTGCCTCACAACGTTAAACATTTGCCAAAATTGTCTTGCATTCAGAATAAACATTGGTCATAATGGTTACGCGGCTTTGGGCTCGCGGTTTTCCACGCCTCGAGATTCGGCCGTCCTTACGTTCCCTGATCCCTCCAGACATTTACGCCAACATAGGGGAGCTGCGTTTCCACAATGAGTTTGTTAGACATTGCACCGATCATCGAGCAGATGCTGCTCGTTTCCGACAACATCAGCGATCTGAACTTCTCGGCGAATCAAAAGCCGCAGGTTGAGATCAACGGTAAGCTGCATCCGGCGTCGCCTCTCGGCCTCGGAAGGCTGACGGCGTTCCAGACGGAGACGATCGCCATGTCTCTCGTCCGGGACAATCCGGACGCGGCAATGCAGCTTGCGAAATACCGAACGGCCGACCTTAGCTACGCACTTCCGGGGAAATGCCGTTTCCGCGTAAATATCTTCCAGCAGCGAAACTCCTGGTCGATCGTAATGAGGTTGATCCCGCATTCGATCCCGAGTTTTGAGGATCTGCGGCTGCCGCCGACTCTTGCCGAGATCGCGGAGATCCGCAACGGAATCGTTCTGCTCACTGGGCCGACGGGCTCAGGTAAAAGTTCGACGCTTGCCGCGATCATCGACCGCATCAACGAAACGAAGGCGTATCACATCGTTACGATCGAGGACCCGATCGAATTCCTTCACAACCACAAGATGTCGACGATCAACCAGAGAGAGGTTGGTGCCGACACCCGAGATTTTGCGACCGCGCTGCGCGCTGCTCTTCGACAAGCTCCGAAGGTCATCCTCGTCGGCGAAATGCGAGACCTTGAGACGGCTGAGATCGCGCTCGAGGCCGCAGAGACGGGCCACCTTGTGCTGTCAACGCTGCACACGATCGACGCTTCGAAGACGATCGACCGTATCATCGGCCTTTATCCGAAGAACGAAGAGCGGATCATTCGCACGCGCCTCGCGCAGACGTTCCGTTACATCGTTTCCCAGCGCCTGATCCCGAAGGCAGACGGCAATGGCCGTATCGCCGCCGTCGAGGTTCTGCGGTCGAACCCGCGAACACGCGAATACATTGAGAAAGGTGAGACCGAGGGTAAGACATTGCTCGACGCGATCCGCGACGGTGAGATCGACGGAATGCAGGACTTCGATTCCGTGATCCGCAAGCTCGTCGAATCCGGCGAGATCACGATGGAAGACGGACTCTCGTTCGCCACCAACCAGAATAACCTCCTGCTCCAGCTCAAGGGGCTCGCCTCGACCGAGGATTACGTTAATCAGCATCGCATGGGACGTCCAATGGGCTCGACGCCGCCGCCGGCGGAATCGAATCCGGATTCGGTTCTCAGCATGATCGAGTAGGAGACAAGGATCTTTATGATAATACGCTGCGATAACTGCTCTGTTTCCTTGCAATTAGACGAATCGAAAGTTCCGGCCGGGAACTTTACGGTCAGATGCCCACGCTGCCAGAATATGCTGCGCGTCCAAAAGGATGCGTCCGGAAAAGGCTCTTCGACGGTACAGCAGCTTGCCGACAACAAACCGGCACCGGCAACCGGCGGCAACTCGCAAGATTTTGCTCATAGAGAATCCGAGATGCAGATCAACAGCGCGCTTCGCTCGCTGCTCGAAGCATTGAAGAAGGACAACACGCCGCTCGAAGCAGGCGATGACGAAACGGAAAAGCCGCGACGCATTCTGCTCTGTCTCGGCGCAAAACTCGAGCAGGCGGCAAAGCTTCTCTCCGACGCTGGTTATAAGGTCTATGTCGCGCAAACCCCGGCTCAAGCAAATGAAAGGCTGCGCGAAGGAAAGGTCGAGATCTTGATGTTCTCGCAGGATTTCGCACCGGAACACAGCGGTGCGGCCGTCATACAGCAAAGGGTGAATGCGATGTATTCGGCCGAGCGAAGAAGGCTCTATTTCATCTCGCTCGAAGAATCGGGCGCTACGATGAATGCGAATGAGGCCTTCTTGAGGAATCTGAATCTGATCGTGAACTACGCAGATCTTCCGCAGCTGCCGCTGATCCTGAACCGCACATTAACGGATTACAACAGCCTGTATATGCATTTTAACCGCGCGTCGAACCTGGCACCGATCTAGCGACGGGCAGAGTTCAACGATGCGATCTCGGAGACGAGGACCTCGAGCTGTTTTCGCGGGCCGTCGGCTCCGCCTTTTGAGGTTTTGATCGCAAGATCGACATCGGCGATACGCTTTATGACGTAGGTGAGCAAGGCTCGATCCGTCCGCCGTGCTGCGGCAAAATACCCTTCCTGCAGCGAATACTTTACGCCCATCTGACGCGTGATCTCACCGCGCTCAACGTCGCGTTCCATCATTCCCTTAACGATCGCGAGCTTTCGGAAATTGTACGAGAGCGAACCGAGGATCATCACCGGTTCGGCGCCATCGCCGAGCACTTTTTCAAGCGCTTTGATCGCTGCGGCCCCACGTCCGCGATTGAGTTCGTCGTTGAGCGCAAAATTCGACAATTCGCGATGGTCGGCAACCAGAGTTTCGATGAGTTCGACCGTGACGGCTTTTTCGGGCAGAGCTGCGGTGATGAGTTTCTCTGCCTCGCTTTCGAGACGCGCAACGTCGCCGCCGCAAAGCGAAGCGAGCAGCGCGACGGCACTCTTGTCGATCGCGGTGCCATTTCGCCGGAAAATACTCTCGGCCCAGGAGCGAAGCCCCGCTTCGTCAAGCGGTGAAAACTCGACGATCGAGGCGAGATCCTTCAAGAGCTTCGAGATCTTCCGATTGCCGTTGAATTCGTTCGCGATGAAGATGACGACGCTTGTTGCCGACGGGCTCTTTAGATATGCCTTGAGCGCCTTTTCGTGTTCCTCGCGAAGCGTATCGCGGGCTGCGGTCGCCGCGATCGACACATCCTTTATGCGGACAAGACGCCTTGCCGCCATCATCGGGAATTGCTCGGCAGCAGCGATCGCACGCTGAAAATTTTCCGAGACCGAAAGGCTGAACTCCGCCTCGTTAAAATCGCGTAGGTCGTCCTTTGAAAAGCATGCCTCGGCGATCGCCTTAGCGGCTCGGTCGCGCAGGTAAGTTTCCTCGCCGTAAAGAACGTAGACAGGCGCAAGTTCACGCCGCTGCACCTGTTCTCTAAGCTGTTCGCGGGTCACGAGCATTCTACAGATCTTGCTGTTACTTCTTCTCTTCTCTTACGCCGATGCCGTTGACGACGGCAGAGACGACGGATCCGGCGAAGGCGCGTGCCATACGCTCGACCGCAGGATCTTCCTCGTTAAAGAACGAACGCGGGTCCTCAGAAAATTCGAACGAATCGCGAAATACGAAATTCTGATTGTCGTAAAGGATCTTTTCGTGGCGAAGGTCGCGGATCGTGATCGCGCCGACGATCGTAACTTCATAGACGCGCGCACGGCCTTCCTTATCGAGCAGTACGCCGGTGAAGAAGAAATCGCGGATAGTGCCCTCGACGACGGCGTCCGCACCCGTTCGAGAGCCTTGCACGACGAGGCCGTTGCCGCGACGGATGATCTCACGGCTGACGGCTTCGGTAAAGCGGGAATCGACCTTGTAATGCAATCCCTTTGCCTCGGTCTGAAATATCGGTACCGCGACGATCTTAATGTCTTTCGGAAGGCCGGAATTCGTTACGGGTTTATAACACTCGGTAAAGCCGCTCGCCAGCAAGAAAACGGCACAGGCAAAAAGCGTTGTTCGCAGCTTGGTTCTCATCGACGTTTCAAAAACCTCCTTCCGATCCAGACAAAAAGGAGCGCGCCGAGGAATGCGAAGATCGCTCCGAAGAGGATGTCGAGCCAGCTCATACCCGCAGGGCCGTCGCCGGCCGGAACGTCAAAGAAAAGCAGCAACAAGGTCGTCATAATATACCCAAAGCATTCGCGGTCTGCAGTGCTTGCCGCGTTTCCTGTACATCGTGAACGCGAATGATCTTTGCTCCGTTCGCTACGGCAGCGATCGCGGCGGCAAGGCTTCCTCCGAGCCTTTTCCGTGCGTCCGGTTCGTTGCAGAGCTTTCCGATGAATGATTTTCGGGAAGCGCCTACAAGCATCGGAAAACGCTCGAACTTTTCGATGATTCTAGCAAGGTTTTCGATCAGCGATAAGTTCTGCTCGACGGTTTTGCCGAACCCGATACCGACATCGAGGACGATATTCTCACGCGGAACGCCGCTCTCCAGTGCGATTTGAAGGCTCTTGCGAAGGCCGCACTCGACCTCCGCAAAGATGTCTTCTACGGGGCTTTGCGAATGCATCTCGTCGAATTCCCCGCGCGAATGCATCAGGATCAGCCCGGCATTGGCTCTCGCGGCAACCGAGGCAACTTCGGGGTCGAATCGAAGACCCGAGATGTCGTTGATGATCTCGGCTCCGCTTTCGAGAGCGGCCGCAGCGACCTCGGCCTTGCTCGTATCGACCGAGATCGGAATATCGAATCGCGATGCGACGGCCTCGACCAATGGTGCGATGCGGCCGATCTCTTCGGCAGCGGAGATACGTTTGCTGCCGGGCCGAGTCGATTCACCGCCGATGTCGAGAATATCGGCACCTTCGCTGAGAAGCTTTTCGGCACGCCGAAATGCATCATCGAGCGCGAAGGCTTCGCCGCCGTCCGAAAAGCTGTCGGGCGTCGTATTCACAATGCCCATAACGAGTACGAGCGAAAGGTCGAGTTCTCTTTTTGCAGTTCGCCAGATCACAGGTCAAAGGTCGCTATCACCGGAAATTGTAAATCAAAAAGGGATGAAGCGTGTGCCTCATCCCTGGTCAATGCTTGGCCGCCTATCGAAGTGAGCGGTCAGACGAATTACGCGGTTGCCGGATTATTGCCCGTGATCGGCGGCAATATCGGTTTCTTGAACGGCTTATCGGCCGAGCCCTCGTTTTCAGGCGAGCCATCGTCATCATTGTCGGACACCGGATCGGCATCGAGCGGAAGGCCGGCGACAACGCGACGGATCTGGATCCCGTCAAGCGTTTCGAATTCGAGCAAAGCTTCTGCGAGGCGTACCATTGCGTCACGGTTCTCGCGAATGATCTTCTCGGCGCGTTCGTACTGCTCGGCGACGATGCGCTTCACCTCGGCATCGATCTTTATTGCCGTATCCTCCGAATAGTCGCGATGCTGTGCGATCTCGCGGCCGAGGAAGATCTGCTCCTCCTTCTTGCCGAAAGTGATCGGCCCGAGGTCGCTCATACCGTACTCGCAGACCATCGCACGAGCGACTTCCGTAGCTTTTTCGATATCATTCGAAGCTCCGGTCGTGACCGAGCCGATGAAAATATCTTCGGCGATACGTCCGCCCATTGCCATCGCGATCTGCCCGAGAAGATATTCTTTCGAGGCCGAAAGGCGATCCTTTTCAGGAAGGTACATCGTCAGGCCGAGGGCCATGCCGCGCGGAATGATCGTAACCTTGTGGACAGGGTCGATATTCGGCACCTTGAGGCCAACAAGCGTGTGGCCGGCTTCGTGATAAGCGGTGATGCGTTTCTCCTCGTCGGAGATGACCATCGACTTCCGCTCGGCACCCATCATCACCTTGTCCTTGGCGATCTCGAAATCCGCCATCGTAACGACCTTCTTGTTGAAGCGAGCTGCATTCAGCGCAGCTTCGTTGACGATATTCGCAAGGTCAGCACCCGTAAATCCGGGCGTGCCGCGGGCAATAACGCTGATATCGACGCCTTCGTCGAGCGGGATCTTGCGAGTGTGGACCTTCAGGATGCCTTCGCGGCCGCGAACGTCGGGACGTCCGACGACAACGCGACGGTCAAAGCGTCCGGGGCGAAGAAGCGCCGGGTCAAGAACGTCCGGCCGGTTCGTCGAAGCCATAAGAATGACGCCGTCGTTCGACTCGAAGCCGTCCATCTCGACAAGCAGCTGGTTGAGCGTCTGTTCGCGTTCGTCGTGTCCGCCGCCAAGGCCTGCGCCGCGATGGCGTCCGACGGCATCGATCTCGTCGATGAAGATGATGCAAGGCGCGTTCTTCTTACCCTGTTCAAAAAGGTCGCGTACGCGGCTCGCACCGACACCAACGAACATCTCGACGAAATCTGAGCCGGAGATCGAGAAGAAAGGTACGTTAGCTTCGCCGGCAACTGCCTTTGCGAGCAAGGTTTTGCCGGTTCCCGGAGGTCCGACCATCAGGACGCCCTTCGGGATCTTGCCGCCGAGCTTTTGAAATTTCTGCGGGTCTTTAAGAAACTCGATGATCTCCTGCAGCTCTTCCTTTGCCTCATCAACGCCCGAAACGTCTTTGAAAGTTACACGCTTTTGCTGATTATTGAGCAGCTTTGCCTTGGATTTACCAAAACTTAGGGCCTTGTTACCGCCCGCCTGCATTTGGCGGAGCGTGAAAGCAAGCACACCGAGGATCAGCAAGATCGGCAGGAACTGGATAAGAATGATCCAACCCCAGCCCTCGCTCTTCGGTTCGTCGCTCATTGCGACCTGCGTGCTGCCGATGTTCGCGTCGTTGAATTCGGAGATCTTGTCCTTAAGGAGCTTGACGGTCGCGTCACTGCCGACGTTCGTCACGTATTTTGTGCCGTTAACGTCCGTAAACTCGACCTGTGACTGCTTGAAGAGCGCCTGTTTGATCTCTTTGTTATTGATGTGGCTGATCGCCGCATCAATGCTCAATTCCTGTGCCGGCTTATTCTGCTTTGTCTGTAAAAACCAGACAAAGACAAGAGCACCGGTGATGATGATCATCCAAAGGAGAATTTGTCGTGCCTTAGAACTCAAAATTAAAAGCCTCCGCCTGTACCTTCCGCTTGTCGCGATCTCTCGAAGACAAACCAAAAGGGCAGTCTTCTTTGGATGAAAGCCGGCTATTAGCGCGTTGTTCCCTAAAAAGAGCCGAACAACAGCGGCAACCTTTAATTTTAGGCGCCCGGCAACGCTTTTTCAACCTTATTCGGTGCGGTAAGCCAGCCAGCCTCCGCTCCTTTCGACAACGGCTTTGCCGGGAAGTTCCACGCGGCGGCCGCTTTTTGTGCTCGTAAGCAGTTTATCCACTGCATTTATGTGCGCAAAGGTAAGTCTCCGAGAGCTGCCCTGACGGGCGACGATCCATGCACGGATGAGGGCAAGTCGTTCGTTTTCATTGAGTTTCAAGAGCTCGCTCGACCGGAGTTTTTCGCCCGGCGGCTCGATCCTTGGCATCTGTGCGAACTGTTCGGCAGTGCGGGCAAGCGTCTGAACGATACGTGGATTCAGTTCGGAAAGCAGCGGCAGCACCTCGCGTCGGATGCGGACGCGGGCAAAACGCGCGTCCTCATTCATCGGGTCGGAGCGGAAACGGACGTCGTTTTCCCCGCAGTACGCGACCGTTTCCTCGCGGGTTGCGATACGCAGAAGCGGCCGCACGAGCTCAGCCTCGCATTTGGCCAGCGGCCTTGCCGTCGGCATTGCGGTAAGGCCGTCCGTGCCGCTGCCGCGAACGAGATTGAGAAGAAAGGTCTCGGCCTGATCGTTGACGGTATGGCCGGTCAGCACGGCAAATGCACCGTGTTTCTTGGCGGTTTTTGCAAGAAACGCGTAACGGGCGTTACGTGCATTCTCTTCGAGGTTGCCGCGTTTTGCGACTCGCGATGAACGCAAAACAAGGTTGATCCCGCGATCTTCGCAAAGGTCGCGGACGAAAGCCGCATCTTCGCCGCTATTCTTTCGCAAGCGATGGTCAAAATGCGCCGCGACGATCGAATGCCGCAGCTTCTTTCGGTCGGTCAGCTCTTTGACGGCGAGCAGCAAGGCGGTCGAGTCTGCGCCGCCCGAACACGCAACGATGACCGTCCCGCCGTCGATCGGAAGGCCAAGCCTCCGCCATTCCGTGATCAGTTTTCGCGGGAAGCTTTTCATCTTAGGCGGGATCCGGTTGATACCCGACACGCTTCTGATTAAGGAGCGTGATCCGCAGCGTGCTGACGAGTTTGCCGCGCCGGTCGGTGATCTCGATCTTCCAAACGCTGATCGTTCGGCCGGTATGGATCGGCACGGCCTCGACGGTTATCAGGCCTTTTGAGACGGCGCGAAGGTGATTTCCGTTTATCTCGATGCCGACCGGCGTTACCTTTTCAAGGTCTGCTCCGACAACCACGCCGATCGATGCGGCACTCTCTGCCAGCAGAACGGAGATGCCGCCGTTCATCACGCCGGTGTATTGATGCACCTTCGGCGTGACCTCCATCGTGAGCACGACGCGTTCCGGTGTCGCCTCGACGATCTCGATACCGAGGAAGCGAAAGAGTTCGTTGTTGGCAGTGTTTTCGAGCAGCCGTTCTTTGTCGATCATCCTTTAAGCTTACTATGCGCCGCGGCGAGGGCTTCGCGTACACGCTCGGGCGAAGTGCCGCCGATGGCGGATCGCGCTCTCAAGGACGACGCCAAGCTCAAACGCACGAAGACATCTTCGGCGATGACATCGGAAAACTGTTTGAGATCGTCGAGCGCGAGTTCGTTGAGTTCACAGCCTTTCTCGATCGAGAAAAGTACGGCGCGTCCGACCGCCTCATGCGCGCTGCGAAACGGCACTCCTTTTTCGACGAGATAGTCCGCAAGGTCTGTGGCGTTAAGAAAGCCGGTCGCGGCTGCCGTACGTGCGGCGTTTTCGTTCAACGATGTATTATCGAGGATCATGGCGGCCGCACGCAGCGAAATACCGACAGTGTCGATCGTGTCGAAAACGGCCTCCTTGTCTTCCTGCATATCCTTGTTGTAAGCAAGCGGTAGCCCTTTGAGCATCGTGAGCAGCGAGAGGTGGTTGCCGAAAACGCGGCCCGCCTTGCCGCGGAGGAGTTCGAGAGCGTCCGGATTTTTCTTTTGCGGCATCAGACTCGAACCGCTCGAAACCGCGTCGCTCAATTCGATGAACTTAAATTCGGACGACGCGTAAAGGATCATATCTTCGGCAAGCCGCGAAAGATGCACCATCAAGAGCGAAGCCGCCGAGCAGATATCGACCGTAAAATCACGGTCCGATACGCCATCAAGACTGTTCTGCGAGACGGCGTCGAAACCAAGTTCTTGCGCGACCGCCAGGCGATCGATCGGGAAGCCCGTACCGGCCACCGCACCCGAACCGAGCGGCATTACATTCACTCGTCCGCGTGCTTGCAGGAATCGTTCGACATCGCGTTCGAACATTTCAAAATACGCGAGACACCAATGAGCGAACAGCACGGGCTGCGCACGCTGCAGATGCGTGTATGCGGGAATTACAGCGTCCTCGTGGCGTTTGGCAAGGGCGAGGAGAGAGCCTTCGACAAGCCGAATAAGCTCGATGATCGCGTCAATTTCATCGCGGCACCAGAGACGAAATGCTGTCGCGACCTGATCGTTTCGGCTGCGGCCCGTGTGCAGTTTTCTGCCGGCGTCGCCGATCTTTTCGATCAGCTTCGCTTCGATAAAGGAATGTACATCCTCTGCCTTTTCGGTCGCGAAATAGTCCGCGTTTTTGGTAGCTTCATCGAGAAGTAGCCCCAGGGCAGCGACGATCTTGTCTGCCTCGTCGTTCGAGATAACTTCGGCACGCCGTAGGCCCTTCGCATGAGCGATGCTTGACGTTACGTCCGCAGCAAAAAGCCGTTGATCGAAGCGGAACGAATCGTTGAATTCAGCGAACGTCGCGTCCGGCGGAGCCGTAAATCGCCCGCCCCAAAGTTGTTTCTTATCGTCGCTCATACCAAAACTTGAGTTTTACGGTATTCTACTTCTTTTGACAAATGTGCGGCGGTTTTCGGCCGCAAAAGGCAGAAGTACAGTGATGAAAAAGGATATTAAGAAACTCGTTCTTGCATATTCCGGCGGACTTGATACATCGGCGATGCTGCTTTGGATCAAAGAGACCTACGGCTGCGAGGTCATTTGCTATACGGCCGATGTCGGCCAGGGCGATGAATTGGACGGCCTTGAGAAAAAAGCACTCGCGACCGGAGCCTCGAAGCTATATGTCGAGGACCTTCGTGAGGAATTCGTCAAAGATTTCGTCTGGACGGCCGTAAAGGCGAATGCCCTTTACGAGGGCACGTATCTCTTGGGGACAAGCCTTGCGCGTCCCGTGATCGCAAAGCGTCAGATCGAGATCGCGCAAAAAGAAGGTGCTGACGCCGTCGCTCACGGTGCTACGGGCAAGGGCAATGATCAGGTTCGTTTTGAGCTTACTTACTACGCGCTCAAGCCTGACATCAAGGTCGTTGCGCCGTGGCGGCATTGGGATTTCAAGGGACGCGCTGACCTGATCGCGTACTGCGAGAAGCACGGAATTCCCGTAACGGCGACTACACAAAAGCCTTATTCGATGGACCGCAACCTGATGCACGTCTCGTACGAAGGCGGCATTCTCGAGGACCCTTGGGCCGCACCACCTGAAGACATTTTTCTGATGACGCAATCGCCCGAGAATGCGGCGGACCGCCCGACCGAGATCACGCTGACCTTCGAGAAAGGTGAACCCGTCGCGATCGATGGTGAACGATACGGTCCTGTCGATATGCTCTCAAAGCTCAATCATCTTGCGGGTGAGAATGGCATCGGCCGTATCGATATCGTAGAGAATCGCTTCGTCGGCATGAAATCTCGCGGTGTTTACGAGACGCCGGGCGTTACGATCCTGCAAACCGCGCACCGTGCGCTTGAATCGATAACCATGGATCGCGAAGTCATGCGACTGCGCGACAGTCTCGGGACAAAATTCGCCGAATCGGTCTATTACGGATTCTGGTTCGCACCCGAATTCGAGATCCTTCGAAAGATGATCGATGAAACTCAAACAACGGTCAATGGCGACGTACGGCTAAAACTATACAAGGGCAACGTCATCGTCGAAGGGCGCAAATCGCCGAACTCGCTCTATCGCGAACGCGTCGTGACATTTGAAGATGATGCGGGCGCCTACGATCAGCAGGACGCCGAAGGCTTCATCAAACTTCAAGCATTGAGGTTAAGACTTCGAAAAATGGAGTAATTGAAGGATCCGGCCACGAATACACAAATAGCCCCGAGAAAGGGCCAAGCCGAGGGGTGAGCGGGCAATTCTACCCGCTTGTGTTGGTTTCCAAAATATTAGTGCATTCGTGGCAGATCAAAAATCTTGCATTTTCATTTATTTTCATTATAATTCGTGAATATGAGTGAAACGGCCACATTATCGACGGTGATCGATTCTCGTGTGAAGGATGCCTTGGTCAGCTTCTGCAAGCGGCGGGGTATCAAGCTGAGGTACATGATCGAGCAGGCATTGATCGAGCAGCTGGAAGACGAGATAGACCTGGAAGCGTACGAAGCAAGAAGGAACGAGGAAACCGTGTCGCTTGAAGAGGTCTTAGCCGGCAGGAAACGAAAGCGATAGTGCAAGAATACTCGATTCGCTTCGTCCGAAGTGCTCAAAAAGAGTTTGAACGCCTCCCGGCAAAGCTTCGAAACAAGATAACGGAGGCGTTATCCTTGCTTTCGCGGCACCCGTATTCGGAGCTTCTAAATGTCAAAAGGCTGAAAGGGATGAACCATCTCTTTTGGATTCGCGTTGGAGATCATCGGGTTGTATATGAGGTTCGCGATGATGTACTCATTGTGGTCGTCATCAAGATCGGGCATCGGAGCGATGTCTATAAGCGCCTTTGATCAAGGCCGGTTTGTCCGCATCCATCCGTGCACGGACCGCTAGGAAACCATTTCCACTGTTCGCTCATCTGAGTCGAAAGTAATATACAAATGAGGGCGGAACAGGAATCGTTAGCTGTGGGGAAGCCGCGCGCGTTCACGTCGATCGTGATCGGCGGTCTCGTGGTTGGCGTGCTCGACTTTCTGGACGCGAGCATCTTCTTTCCGCTTTACTATGGGATCGGGTTTACGGACGTTTGGCATGGGCCGGCGTCCGGCTTGATCGGGCGAGAAGCCGCACGCGCAGGCGGATGGGATACTGCATTGCTCGGCATCCTCCTCCATTTCCTCGTCGCTCTCTGTATCGCCGCTGTGTACTACGGAGCGAGTCGCTTGATCCCGTACATGGTGCGGTATCCCGTTAGGTCGGGAATTGTATTCGGGGTCGCAGCGAATTTTGTTATGCAGTACGCGGTGATCCCGCTCTCGGCAATTGGTAAGGTGCCGGCCTGGCCGCCGCTCGGTCACTTCCTCAACAATGTCATCGGACACGCTCTGCTTGTTGGCTTGCCTCTTGCCTTGATCGTCCGATACAGCGCCGGGCAAAACGGGCCTTCAGAGAGATAGCATCTGTGTATTGCCTACACAAATAGGTCACACTTCAAAGACCGTGCGATTCAACTAGCGGCGCGCAGATCTCCCTTTTGTCGGGGGCAAGAATTGTGGTATTAAGAATGGCATCTCCCGCAATAAAATTCTTGGAGGCGATCATGGATGGCGGAGAATGAGATCAAATTAAATGTGGCTCCTGAGCAAGTCGTAAAGGCAGGCGTGGGCGGTGGGCTTGAACCGACGTTCCGGCAACACCTTGAGGCAAAGTTCAATACTGACCGTTCAGATATCCGTGTGTTGCAAAGCCACGCTCCAACTCTAATGAGGGCAAAGGCGTACACAGATGGCAATGATATACATTTCCAACCTGGCTTTAACGCAAGCTCAGCCGAAGGGAAAGCAATGATCGCCCATGAGGTTGGGCATGTTGTCCAACAACGAGGCCATCGCGATGCAGACTCTGACCTAGGAGATTAATCCCCGGAATTTTGCTGAGCCGCCGGCGTAGCCGGGAAAGATCTTGTCGAGGTCCTTTGCACCGAGATGCTTTGCAGCGGCCTCGCCGAAAACGTCGCGAAAGTCGGTCGTAACGGCGAGGTCCCGGCCTTCGTAGAGCTGATCGTTCTTCATACCCTTCCAATCGCCGTAAACTTTACCGCCGCGGACGGAATTGCCTAGTGCGAACATCGTGTTGCCGTGGCCGTGGTCGGTTCCGCGACTGCCGTTCTCTTTTGCGGTGCGGCCGAATTCGCTCATCGTTAGCACGAGCACGTCGTCCATCTGCTTGTCAAGATCGGTTGCGAACGCCGCGATCGACAGAGCGAAGGTACGTAAGAAATTCGAGAGTTGGCCGCGTGCACCGCCTTCGTTCAGGTGCGTGTCCCAGCGGATATCATTGCCGGTGTCGGTGAACGCAACCTCGAGGCCGACTCCGGCCTTGATAAGCTGCGCGATCTGCTTGAGCGAGCGGCCGAGGTCGGTATTCGGATAAACGGCGCCGTTCGCGGGCTGGTATTTTTGCGGGTTCGCACGCTTTAAGAAATCCATCGCATCGAAGGTCTCTTTACCCGTTTTATTGAGCGTGTCTTTCACATTCTGATCGTAAATGCCTTCGAAACCGCCCTTGAGATCCGTCGTGTAGAGGCCGGCCTGGATCGTAAAATCGGAAAGGTTCGCCATCGCGACCGACGGAGCTTTGCCGTACAAGGAACGCGGCAAGGTCTGTGTCATCGAAACAGCGCGGAAGGGCGAGGCGTTCTTCGCCGGCGCGTCTTGCAGAACGCGATTCAGCCAGCCGTCGGGTGTTGATTTGCGGCCGGGTGTGCCGGATTCCATATAGTCCTGCGCGTCAAAATGAGAGCGCGTATTGTCGGGCGAACCAACGCTCGTGATCGCCGCAAGCTGTCCGCTTTTGTAGAACGGAGCGAGAACGGCAAGGCTCGGATGCAGGCCGAAATGTCCGTCGAGGTCCACCGCGCCGTCCGTCTTTCCGGGTTTCGGAATGGCTATCGTCGGCCGAAGGTCGTAGTATTCGCTATCGCCGTACGGCACGAGCATATTCAGCCCGTCAACGGCACCGCGTTGAAAGATAGTGACGAGAACCTTGCGGCCTTTTGCACCGCCTTTTGTCTGTGCTGCTGCGAACTGATGCAGAAAATTCGGCGCAACCGACATCAGCCCAAAGCTCGCCAAACCAAAACCACTTGCCTTCAAAAAATAGCGTCTGTCCATAAAAAAACCTCACCAACCGAGAAGTTAGACGCATGCGGCCGCAGAAAAGTCTTTAAGAATGGAGCTAGTGGCCGGTCAACCTACCCGTCCTTTCCAGATGAACGGGTCTCGGCTCGTATGAAATATCGCGATGATGAATATTTGTCCGTCTTCGATCATAAAAATGAGCGCGAACGGGAACCTATGCGTCAATGCGCAGCGAACGCTGGAACCATGGACAATAGGAAAAGCGAGAGGAATGGTACGGATCCTTTCAATGGCCTTTTCGATCTCGACGCGGAGAGCGGTGCCCAGTTCCGCTTCGGTTTGGTACCAGGCGATGGCCTCGGCTGCCTCAAGTTCGGCGGCTTCGTGGAGCTTAACGGGAAGGTTCATGCGATCCTTCGCAAACGTTCACGTACAGCTTCCCATGGCAAAGCCTTTTCGGCGTGGTCGCGGAGATCGGCGACTCGTCGGTCGATCTCTGTCTTCTGCTCACGACTCAAGCGGAAGTCATCGGCACCCGAAACAATGCTGTCGTAAAGGTCGTCCGCAAGCTTTCTGCGTTCTGGAAGAGGGAGCTTTAGCGCTTGTTCGAGTATCGTACTCATATCGGCACCAGAATATATTACTGGAGACGGCGAAGTAAAGGTTTTGTTGTGCATTCCCTCAAAAACCGCGTTTAGCGGATGATGATCTCATCAACAAAAATCCAAGGGTCGCCGCCTGCGCCGGGGTGCCACGCGGGGATCTTACCGATGTTAAAGGCCCGGACGCGTACGTAGCGTGCGGTCACGGGCTTTACAGCGTGAGTGAATTCTTTCACGGTGCCTTTCATTTCGTCCTGCGGAAAACCAGTTTTGAAATCGCCAAGTTTCACGAAATTCACACCGTCATTTGAAAATTCGAACTCAAGACGGTCAGGCATCCAGA
>JAANMW010002045.1_pt1 | contig 19144 bp, 17 predicted proteins | sample 7279671 | NCBI WGS metagenome assembly JAANMW01 (sample SAMN14094541, study PRJNA606508) | bioreactor metagenome | isolation source: A lab-scale SPAN reactor treating ammonium-rich wastewater day 247 | place: Ireland: Galway | collected 2017-09-19
ACCGGTCCCGCCGACAAGCAGCGCATCCTCGATATAACTCCCGCCGGCAAGGTCCCGGCGCTGATCGATGGCGAGGTGACCGTCTGGGATTCGCTCGCGATCATCGAATATGCCGCCGAACGGTTTCCAGAGGCAGGCTTGTGGCCGGCACACCCGGCGAGCCGCGCACGCGCCCGGTCGATCTCGGCGGAAATGCATTCCGGCTTTTCCGCGCTCCGCCGCGAATGCGGGATGAACCTGCATCGCCCGATCGGCCCAAAGACGCTTTCCGACAACGCGCGAGCCGACATCGCTCGCATTCAGGAGTTGTGGACCGATTGCCGCCGACGATCCGAAAGGGACGGGCCGTTCTTGTTCGGATCTTTCACCGCGGCGGATGCCATGTATGCGCCGGTGATCCATCGCTTCCGGACCTATGCGATCGAAGTGACGACCGAGGTGCGGGAATACATGGATGCGATGATGGCGCAGCCCGCCTTTCGCGAGTGGACCGAGCAGGGGCTCGCGGAAGCCCTGGTAATCGAGAGATTCGAAACCGACTGAATTGTCGTTGGGCTCGCGAGGTGCGACAACCGGCCAGCTGACCGTTCCCGTCCTGTCGCCCACAACCCTTGCTCGCGGCACCCCTTCCGCAACAACTTCACGGGCATTTACGTTACTGGAAAATCTGCGGAATCCGCGTTTCCGCCGTGGTGTTTATGACTCGCCAAAAGCCTCCATGGCGTGCTATAGGAACCAAAAATCCTGACCGGCTGCACCGCTGTGGGCGCGGACAGACCGATATTGATATCTGATGGAGAAGGCGTTGAAGCATAAATTTCTCGTTGGAGAAACAGTCCTTTTCACCGCGAGCAACGTGGCACGGCCGGCTGCGAGCGGCACGTACGAAGTGATCCGGCTGCTTCCCACTGATGGCGACGACTTCCAGTATCGGATCAAGAATTCAGCCGAGGCTTTCGAGCGCGTCGCAAAGGAAAGCCAGCTCGCCTCTTGCTAGAGACCCGAAGGGCCGCGCCAGCGCAAAGTGGAAACCGGCTTTCGGATAGGCGATCAAAAAGTTAAGGCTTGAGTCTGGTTCAACGCGATTGAACCAGACTCAAGCACACATTCGGCAAAAAGTGAACGCCGGTTTGCGATCGGAGTCCGCGCAGGCTGTTGATTTGCGGGCCTCTTTTTCTTACCGCTAACGACGCTACATCTGGCCGGAACGTGCTCCTGGGATCAGCGCAAGGGAGGCTTGAGCCTTCCCGCTTCTGATTCAATCAGAAGCGGCTGGCTCTATGATTTTGATCTGATACGTTTTCTTCACGCGAACCTTATCCACCTCGCGCGAAAATGCTACAATGAGTTCCGGGCTCCGCTCACAACGAGCAGGTCGGACTGATTTCGGCGTGTTCCCGGATCATTGAATAGCCGGGCTGTATCGGCATTTGCCGTTGTCTATGCTGGTCCACCGTTCGGCATGAGGGCATGGAGCATGAACTGGGCCTGGGTGACATCACTCGATCAAGTCTGGCGCTCGCCTGCATTCCCGATGTGGCTGACGCTTGCCGGGGCGGTTTTCTTCGCGTTCATTGTATTTCTGACGCTCATCCGTGCCGAAAAGTCGGTCGCCAATGGCGTCTTGACCATCATCACGCTGCTCGCGATCGGAGTCGCGGCGGCGGTTGCGCTTCGCGCCTTCGAGGCGGATGGCAGCCGCTCGCTGGATTCGAAAAATCAAGGCGCACGGTTCAACGTCGCGATGCCGGCGTTATCGTGCATTGACGGGCTGGCCGGAGAGGTGGTCGAGGGCGCTTGCGAGAAGGCGCTGTTCGGGACGCCAGACGCGGCGGCGGCCGCCGTTTCCTACGCCGCTTCCGAAATCAGCAGGTTAAGATCGTTCGGCGCCGCCGCTGCGGACGGCAGCGTGGATGCGCCGGAATTGGAGACGCTGCGGCGGGCGATCGAGCGCGACCGCTACGGTCTGGTCGCCCATGTGCTGGTTGCGCGAGACCATTGCCAACCATCGGACTGTGCTGCTTTCCAGTCGCTGACTGATCACAGTCGGATCGCGGCAAACATGAAAGAGCAGCTCTATGAAAATCTGGTGATGCGTTATGCGTCATCCTGGAACGCGCCTGCGGCAGCGGCGCAGGCCGCTGCACCCGATACGCCGTCTGTTCCGGCGCTCGCATCGGAGCCGACCGGCAATCCGACGACCATGGACTTTCCGACGGCCGAATCCATTCCGCCGGTCAGCATCATGACGCCCGAGCCGGCGACGGGTACGGCGGCGGCGTCATCCTCGGCGGCCACGCAGGCCGTCCCGAAGCCGCGTCCGGCCGCGAAGAAGCCGCATGCACCGAAGCCGCACGCGGCCCCGCCCGTCCGCCTTGCGCCACCACCGTCATCCCAGAACTGATGATCCGTTCGACAGCTGCCGCCGACAGGCGCCTCAACCTGGTCAAACTCGCCGTGGGCTGCGAATCCGTAAAGGAACTCAGGGATTGGATCGCCGAACGTATGAAGCAGGCGACGCTGAAAGGCTTGCCGCGCCATCATATCCACATCACCCGGATGACACCGAAACGCGGCGAGGAGCTGCTCGCGGGCGGCTCGCTTTATTGGGTCATAAGAGGCGAAATTGCTGCCCGGGAGAAGCTGATCGGCATCGAACCCTTCCGCGACGGCGACGGTATTGGTCGATGCCGTCTGGTCATGCAGCCGAAGGTGGTTACCGTCAGACCGCGCCCGATGCGCCCCTTTCAGGGGTGGCGTTACCTGTCCGTCGCCGATGCTCCTCCCGACCTCGGAAGCAACGCCGCGAGCGTCGCAGAGATGCCCGAGCCGCTGCGCCGCGAGTTGCGCGATCTGGGGTTGCTGTAATTGGAAATCGGCAACGAGTGAACAAGAGGGTGGATTAAACGCCGAGGTTGTCGATCAGGCGGGTGTCCCCGATTTTAGCTGCGACCAGGAGCCTGACCGGACTATCCTTTAACGAGCCGACCGGTGACAGCGTTTCGGCGTGGCGGGCCTCGAAATAATCCAGCGAGAAGCCTGCGTCCTCGATCGTCCTCGCGCCATCCGACATGACGGCTTCGAGATGATCTCCGTTCCGTAAACGCCCAGCCGCATCCTTCAGGGTGCGATAAAGCGCCGGCGCGCGCGCGCGCTGCTCGTTCGACAGGTAGACGTTACGTGACGACATGGCGAGCCCGTCCCGCTCGCGCACGATCGGAACACCAATAATCTTCACGCCGAGATCGAGATCAGCCGCCATCCGCGTCACGACCTTGAGTTGCTGATAATCCTTCTGGCCAAACAAAGCGATGTCAGGCCGGCACTGGATGAACAGCTTGCCGACTACGGTCGTGACTCCGCTGAAAAAGTGCGGCCGGAAGCGATCTTCGAGGCCTGCCATGGCCGGACCTTCGGTTGATATCCGGGTCGCGAAGTCCTGCGGATACATCGTACTGACGTCCGGACGCCATATCAGGTCGGCCTTCGCCTCGGCGAGTTTGGCCAGATCGGCCTTCCAGGTTCGCGGGTAGGATCCGAAGTCTTCATGCGGCGCGAACTGGGTCGGGTTGACGAAGATCGAGACGATAACCCTCGATGCGCGCTTCTTCGCCTGACGCACCAGCGCCAGATGTCCTTCGTGAAGCGCGCCCATGGTCGGCACCAGCGCAACGGTGGCTCGCCGCGCCCGCAGGCGCTCCAGGGCGCGGCGTAGCGAGGGCAGGGTGCGAACGACAGCGGGGGCAGGAGGCATTGCTGCTCGTTGGATAAGTTCCAGGGACGCGGCGGCCGCACGCGCGGCTACGGGGAGAACGCAGCTTAACCTATAGCGCTTTCGAACGAAGCATGTCCTCGGGCTTGATCCGAGGATAGTATTCGGTTCGCGTGAAGAAAACGCGTCAAAACATAAAGAAAGATAGAGTCTTTCACCGTATCCATGAAGCAGTGAAAAGCAGGGAACAACCTGACAACAGCGCGATTTGATCAGGCAGCCGGCCTCTTCAGGCCATGCACCCTGCTTGAATTATCAGCGGTTTGCGCCACATAGAGCCTTCCGCCTCTAACTCTGACACAGATCAAAAGCGCGGTTTTATGATGTGGAGTTGACGCGCTTTCTTGGTTCTTGACGCGAACCGATACCGTCCTCGGGTGAAGCCCGAGGACATGCTTCGTTCGAAAGCGCTATAGTGCATTGATCCCTTGTGAGTCTCGATGGCCTACGATCCGGAGCCGCCGAAACGTTCCCCAAATCCGACGATCTGCCGGAACCCGCCGTCCGGCGGAAGCGCTCCGCTGCCTGACATAAAGTCAGCTTCGTCCGATATCGCCGCGTTCGTCGCCAAGGCGCGATCGATGTCGCCTTATGCGTCAGACGGCCGTGGCAGGCTGTTGTTCGCGCTCGACGCCACCATGAGCCGGCAGCCGACCTGGGACATGGCTTGCACCCTTCAGGCGGACATGTTTCGCGAAGCGGTCGGCATCGGCAGCCTCGACATTCGCCTTGTCTATTACCGGGGGCTCGACGAATGCCGTTCCAGCGGCTGGATATCCGACAGTGCGAAGCTCGCAAGGTTGATGAGCTCCATCGATTGCCGCGGCGGCAACACTCAGATCGGCAAGGTTCTTTCGCACGCGCGCAGTGAAGCGGTTGCGTCCGGCATCAAGGCCGTCGTTTTCGTCGGTGACGCGATGGAAGAATCGGTGGACGACCTTTGCGCGAAAGCGGGAGAACTGGGGCTGCTGAAAGTGCCCGTTTTCATGTTCCAGGAAGGACATGATGCGATGGCCGAGCAGGCTTTTCGGGAAATCGCGCGGCTGACCGGCGGCGCCTGGTGTCGGTTCGATCCGGGCGCGGCGACCCAACTGCGCGAACTGCTTCGTGCGGCGGCGGCTTATGCGGTGGGCGGCCGGGAGGCCTTGCGGCGGTTGTCGACGACCGTAACAAGCGCGACCCGGCTATTGGGACAGATGAAATCCTAGAGTCTTTCCGCTTCTGATAAATCAGAAGCGGGCTCCATGATTTTGGTTTGACGCGTTTTCTAAACGCGAACCGGTATCCACTTCGCTTGAAAACGCTCTAGCGCTTTCCGAGCGAAGCATGTCCTCGGGCTTGACCCCAGGGGATGGATACGCTTGCGTGAGCAAACGCTTCCAGAGTGCTTTCATGCCGTAGCACGGAAACGTAGCGCTGCTATGCCGCCGCATACGGGCGCTTTCGTTGACGGCGTAGAGCTACTATTTGTTCGCCATGCCGACCCTGATCGCAGGACTCTTCACGTTTCTTTTTCTGTATTTGCTGCTTCAGTTATTACGGGCGGCAAATCCGGCCGTTCTGGCACGAGCCATCAGGCTCGCCGGCGGCATCATCGCGTTTGGAATGGCGGCTTTCATCGGCAGCAGGGGGGAGCTGGCGGTTGCGCTGCCGCTGGCGGTTCTCGGCGTCGGACTTTTGGGATGGTCGTCCTCCGGCATGTCCTTCTTCGCCAGGCTTTTTGGCGCGGGAATGCAGCGTACGGCCAGCGGACATACGTCCCAGGTTCGTTCGCGGTTTCTCGATATGGTCCTGGATCACGCCAGCGGCCGCCTCGGCGGACGGATCATTGACGGACCCGATGCCGGCCGCTCGCTGGATGACTTCGACCTGCCTCGGCTTCTCGCCATGATGACAGGCTTCGACGCGGAGAGCTGCGCGTTACTTGAAGCTTATCTGGACCGCAGATTTCCCGCCTGGCGTCATAACGCGCAAGGCGATCCGGCAGGGGGGAGGAGCCACGCGTCGCCGGGCGGCAAAATGACGGACGAGGAGGCCTATGAGATCCTTGGCTTGCAGCCGGGGGCGGGAAGCGACGAGATTCGTCGCGCGCATCGGGGGCTGATGAAGAAACTGCATCCCGACCAGGGGGGGTCGACGTACCTCGCGGCTCGCGTAAACGCGGCCAAGGATACTTTGCTTCGCACTCATCGCAGCTGACTCCAACAACGCCACCAAACGCTACACTGCGAGTTGCTTCTGTCTTTCTGTCGGACGCGGCCCCGGTTTCGTCCGCCGTTGTCCGGCGGATCGATCGTTGCGTTGAACATTATCCATCAATTGTTGACGAGTGGTTTGCATGGAGTGGCTTGGGTGCGTAGATCACCTATGCCTGGATACAGCGCATCCTCGGGCTCGCCCCGGATGAACATCGGTTCGCATGAGGGAAAACGTGTCGCATCAACATGAAAGCCCAGCTTCTGATTCCATCAGACGCTGGGCTCTCAATTCTGGTGTTCACGTATGACTGCGGGCGGGGCGATCAGTTTTTGATCGTGATGCAGGATATATCCGAACGCTTCAGCTTGCGGCACACGGCTTCGGCCTCATCGCGGTCGAGACCGGCGAAGCGGGCGCGATACAGTTTCTTGCTGCCCTTGGCGACGGTCTCGGTGAAAGGATCGGCCTTGCCCAGCATCCTGGGAGCGCGGCCTCGGGCCGCATCGAGACGCTCGCGCGCCTGGCTCTCGGTTTCCAGCGCGCCGACTTGAATAATCCAACCCGAATGCGACGCGACCGGTTTCAACGCGCCATTCTTCTGAACTGTCCGAGGCTGAACCGCAGGCGCCGGATCAGCATGAGCCATCGCCTGCCGTGTCGAAGCAGGAAGACTGGAGGCCGGAAGCACGCCCAGGATGCCCTGACCGGTGCCGAAGTTGGCAGGCTGCGGCGGCATGTTCGCCCGCGCCACGACCGAGCCCGACGTTTCCGGCGCCGCCTCGCCATCCGCCGCGGCGTCGCCAGCGGCCGGCGACACAGCAGGCGAGGGCCCAGCCGATGCCAGTCTGACCGTTTTCGCCCTGACCTGTACCGTCTTGACCCGCACCGGCTTCATCGGTTCGGCGGAGCCGGGAACGGCGTCGATCTGCTGGGTTTCGATAACGCCACTCGTCAAGGGAGCCGGTTCGGCTACAGGCCGCTTCGGAGGCAACGCAGCCGCCGAGGCCGTTACCAGCGATCGGCTCAGATGGGCGGGACGTTCAGCCGGCAGCGAGACAGGCTCTGGCACAGTGGACGCGACTTGAACGGCCCCGTCCACCTGCGTCGTGCCCCTGGGCCGTGAGCGCGCCTGATCCTCGGCCGCCCTCGCATTGGCCTCCGACATGCTGCTTTCGGTAATTGCGGCGACCGTCCGCCGCGTCGCGGCGTTGTCGAGGTTTTCGGCCAGCAGTTTGCGCATGGTCGCATCGCGGGAGCCGCCGCTGCGGCCGCCAAGAACCACGCCGACAAGATGGCGATTGCCGCGCTTGAGGTTGGTGACGAGGTTGAAGCCGGAAGCTCGAATATAGCCGGTCTTGATGCCATCGACGCCATCGACGCTGCCGACCAGCCGGTTATGGCCCCGAATGGTGCGGCCGCGGAACGTGAATGAGGTGGTCGCGAAGTAGCGATAGTAGCGCGGGAAACGATCCTGCAACGCACGGCCGAGCGTTGCCTGGTCCCGTGCCGTGGTGACTTGATCGTCGTCGGGAAGACCTGAAGCGTTCCGATAGACCGTCCGTGTCATGCCGAGCGCGCGGGCCTTCCGCGTCATCATCCGGGCGAAGTCGTCCTCGTCGCCCGCGATCGCCTCGGCGATGACGACCGCCGCGTCGTTGGCGGATTTTGTCACCAGCCCCTTGATCGCATCTTCGACGCGGATGGTCTGACCCGGTCGCAGGCCGAGCTTGGTCGGGTTCTGCGCGGCCGCGCGCGCTGAAACGCGCATCTCGCTGTCGAGGCCGATCCTGCCGGCGTCCAGACGCTCGAAAAGCATGTAGAGCGTCATCATCTTGGTGAGCGACGCCGGATGGCGAAGACTGTCGGGGCTGGTGGACGACAGCGTCGCCCCGGAATTGGCGTCCACCACGATCGACGCGAAGGGCGGATTGTAGCTATACCGCACCTGCTGATGGTGGCGGTGATGCTGACGGGCACGCCGCGCATCTGCATGATCGATCGTAAAAACGACGGCGACGATCGCTGCAAGCCCAAGCGCGCCAACACGCGTTGCGCGCGAGGAAGCCAAGGTGGTGCGAAGCATATACTTCCCCGTCCTGTTTTCGACTTTAGTCACTGGTTCGTGAGGCAAAATTTTGCCCGGCCATCTGATCTGAGCGTTCGGCGCAAACCGGTTCTCTCGGCGAGGGTGGCAGGGTCTGATTGCCATTCTGGCTAAGAGCCTGGTTCCAAGGTACTTTTTTGCCTTTTCACCGGGAACGCTCAAGATGCGGGAATCAGCGTAGGAGCCCGGAGTTTCCAAAGCGTTAAGTAACTCTTGATGGAACCTTGGGAATTTAAGGCGAATACCGATCTTGTGCGACGCACAATAATGCTTGCATTTCATTGTGCGCCGCACTATAAACTTGGCAGAACGGCGGGTACTCCAACCCCGTCTGGTGACGATAAGGAATCATCATGGCCAAGATCGAAGACATTCAGCAGCAGGGTAAAGAGCAGTTCGACGCCGCGGTCACAACCGCGAGCGGTTTTCAGAAAGGCATTCAGGAGATCGCTGTAGCCTTCAGCGATTACTCGCGAAAGTCGTTTGATGACGGCAGGGCATTCACCGAGAAGCTCGCCGGAGCGAAATCGCTGGACCAGGCGATCGAGGCGCAGACCGCGTATGCCAGAACCGCCTACGAGACGTTCGTCAGCGAGTCACAGAAAATCGGTGGACTCTACGTCGACCTCGCCAAGCAAGCCTATAAGCCGTTTGAGGATTTTACGGCGAAGTTCGTTCCGGACGCCCGCTGATACCCAGGGCAAGGGCCGAATATAAGCGTAGCCCGGCCGCAGTTTTCGGCCGGGCTTTTTGTTGGTTAGAGCGTTTTCGAGCGAAGTGGACACCGGTTCGCGTGAAGCAAACGTGTCAAAACAATATCATAGAGGCCCGCTTCTGATTCAATCAGAAGCGGAAAGGCTCTAGGCCTCGCTATTTGGCGATGCGGAGTTGCGAGATTTGCGTGAGGATGTTCTGAAAAGCGTCGGCGGTCTGGTTAGCCGAGGTGATCATCTGGAAATTTCCGTTGGAGGCGCAGTCCTGGAGTACCTGGGATAGCGGATCCCTGTTGCCGACATTGACCTGGACTGTGAAAATGACGGTGCCGCTATCCTTGACCTTCTGACATAGCAGCGCCTGCCGCGCATCGACCTCCGGCGAGTGGTCGCTTCCGTTGCCAGACCAGCGGTTCTGGGTGTTCAACCCGTCTGACAAGAGCACCAGATAGTCCTGATAGACATATGCTTTATCCTTGGCGGGAGCCGGGAAGGGGCCGTTCGTGGTACTTAGCGTCTGCCATCCCCAGGCGAGGCCGATGGCCTGGTTCGTACTGCCGCTGGGCGACATCGAGTCGATCTCGTTCTTCAGAGTACTCGATTGAGAACTCACGGGGGTAATCGTGGCTGGAAGACAGCCGTTCAACTGTTCGGCGTAGAACTTCGTGGAGGGTTTTCCATTGCTGCCCGAAGAGGGATCGGCATTGGAAATGTCGTAGTTCTGATCGCGGTCGTTGATGCAACCGGTCCAGCCGCCATCGGCTTCCGCTGCCGATGGCCGGGGAGCGGCGGGGGCGGCGGCTGAATCTCCGGGGCTGTCGGTATCGCGCCAGGGGTGCAGCACCTGGGTGCAAACCCGGTTCCGACCGCTCCCGCTGCAGGCGCAGTACTGTGCGGATCCGCAACTCGCACCTGATCCCGAAGCGATGGTTTTTGTCACCGTCCGGTAGCATCCGTTGTAAAGAACACCGTTCTTGCCCGGGATCTTCCTGCCGCTATCCGCGCTCGGGCAAATGTATCCGGCGTACCTTCCGCTGGAAGGAATTCTGGAGGCGCTTCTGGCTCCGCTTAAGGTTGCCGGACGATCGGTGCAGGTGAAACCGTGGTTATTGTTGGTGAATGGGCAATTCGAGTCGGCAATGGTGGTGTCCCAATTGCTCGGCTTCGAGTTCTTGAGGATCGGGGGTTCGTCCAGCCACTCTGACCAGCTAATCCATGATGCGCTGACGTTGGAAGTTCCAACGTTGACGTCCTTTGCGAACGGAACGATCGAAATGTAGACGTCGTCGGCGGTTTTGGCGAATGCCGACAGCGAGTCGATCATGTCTTTGGCCGCCTTTTGCAACGCGGCCATCTTGCCGTTGTCTCGCATCGACCCGGTGTTATCGAGGACCAGGGCGACCCTCATCCGCGAATTACCCCATGTGGACGTGGAACTGGTGCCGAAGCTGAGTTGCGGAAAGCCGGCGATTTTCATGAAATCGGTTTTGATCGCGCCTTGTCCGGAGGCGAGGATCTTCGCCGCCGCCGATGACGTGCTCGGGGTATAGGTCGCGCCTATGCTGACATTGAATGCGCTTTTGTCGTTATAAAGTGACGTAAAGTAGCGCTGCACCGCGTTGGTGATCTGCTGGGAGGTCATGGCCGGGTTGGCCGCGGCATCCCTGGAAACCATCAGTACCGCCGAATCCATAGCCGCCTGCATCGACGAGCGGGCCGCGTTCGCCCGCGTATAATCGACAGCAGCGCCCACAAAGCCCAGCACCGGCAGAAGCGCGATCGCGAAAATAGGCGCGATGTTACCTCGGAAATCCCGATCAAAACGCCTGATCGAACTGCGAATCCGTTTGCAAGTTGACGTCCCAGACATGGCTGACACCGATCCGTTGGCTCCAGCCGTATTTCGCGGATCCCGGCTAAACGTGTGGTAAAGTTGTCCTGAGAAAGCAGGTAAATAGCCGCACAAATTGCGGCAACTGTTCAAAATGCTTATCCATCGTCAACCGATCATGAACGGGAGGATCTGACATTCGGGGAAGGCAGGAGGGGTTGGTTAACCATCCCCCCACAGTCGACCGCAGCAATTACGATCTTGCGGTGAGGCCAATACAAACCCATACTTAATCCGTCCGGGCCGGCCGACAGTCAGATAAGACGGGGCGGCCCTGATATGCTGCCTGAACTACGTTTGCCTGGACTGAAGCGGCGTGCGGTCTCCTTGCCGGCTCCATCGTTTGTCCTGGCAAGAAATCGACGCCTGAAAACATCGAATGCTGAAGACATCGAACGCCTGAGCCATGCTGAAGCCGCCCGTCATTCAAACACCCGAAACGTCCGTGCTGCCCGTGAGCAATAACCGTTCAGCACCGAGAATGAGTGAAGACGAGGATGACCACGCCGCTGGCCGTGGCGATCCGGCCGCTTCGGTCATCACCAAAGTCAGGACAAAGACGAAACGTCCCAATCTCTATCGTGTGCTCATATTGAATGATGACTACACACCGATGGAGTTCGTCGTTCACGTCCTTGAGAAGTTCTTTCAAAAGGATCTGGAGGCCGCTACCCAGATCATGCTGCACGTTCATCATCATGGTATCGGCGAATGCGGCGTGTTCACTTACGAGGTCGCCGAGACCAAGGTCACGCAAGTGATGGATTTTGCGCGCAAGCACCAGCATCCGCTGCAATGCGTGATGGAAAAAAAATAAGCGCATCGATTCGCAAAGAACGGAACGGATATTTCGCGGCTGCCCGGATTCGCGATGTTCCGCACCCGGCTCGGTTGAGCATAATCGCCATGCGCGTCTGTCGGCGAGAGCCCCGCCGCGCGCGATTTTGTTGGCGGAAGACGGACCCTTTTCCTCCGGATATTGTACTACTATATTGTTGACATAAGGTTGTTGTTGCCTGACGGGGCGATGGCGATCATGATGGCCAAGAGACCCTAGAGGACGCGCAATGCCAACTTTTTCTCAAAGCCTGGAACAATCCCTGCATCGGGCGCTCGCAATTGCAAACGAGCGTCATCATCAATACGCCACGCTCGAACACCTTTTGCTGTCGCTGGTCGACGATTCGGATGCGGCAGCGGTCATGCGGGCTTGCAGCGTCGATCTCGACAAGCTGCGCGGCAGCCTCGTGAATTACCTCGAGACCGAGTTTGAGAATCTGGTCACGGCGGAAGCCGCTGACGACGCCAAGCCGACCGCCGGTTTCCAGCGCGTGATTCAGCGGGCTGTGATTCATGTGCAGTCGTCCGGCCGCGAGGAGGTGACTGGCGCCAACGTGCTGATCGCGATTTTCGCGGAGCGAGAGAGCCATGCCGCCTACTTCCTGCAGGAGCAGGACATGACTCGCTACGACGCGGTGAATTACATCAGTCATGGCATCGCCAAACGCCCCGGCGTTTCCGAAGCGCGGCCGGTGCGCGGCGTCGACGAAGAGACCGAAACCAAGAGCGGCGACGACGCCAAAAAGAAGGGCGACGCGCTCGACACCTACTGCGTCAATCTGAACAAGAAGGCGCGGGACGGCAAGATCGATCCGGTGGTCGGGCGAAATGTCGAGATCAGCAGGGCGATCCAGGTGCTATGCCGCAGGCAGAAGAACAACCCGCTCTTTGTCGGCGACGCCGGTGTCGGCAAGACCGCGATTGCCGAAGGGTTGGCGAAGCGCATCGTCGACAGTGAAGTTCCCGAGGTGCTGGCGGCCGCGACCATATTCTCGCTCGACATGGGAACGCTGCTGGCGGGCACACGCTATCGCGGCGACTTCGAGGAGCGGTTGAAGCAGGTGCTCAAGGAACTCGAAGCACACCCGAACGCGGTTCTCTTCATCGACGAGATTCACACGGTGATCGGCGCGGGAGCGACCTCCGGCGGCGCGATGGATGCTTCGAATCTGCTCAAGCCCGCATTGGCGTCGGGCACGATCCGCTGCATGGGCTCGACCACCTACAAGGAATACCGGCAGCATTTTGAGAAGGATCGCGCGCTGGTCCGCCGGTTCCAGAAGATCGACGTCAATGAACCGTCGGTCGAGGATGCCATCGCCATCCTCAAGGGCCTCAAGCCGTATTTCGAGGACTACCACAAGCTGAAATACACCAACGATGCGATCGAGGCGGCGGTGCAGTTGTCGTCCCGCTATATTCACGACCGCAAGTTGCCCGACAAGGCGATCGACGTGATCGACGAATCCGGCGCGGCGCAGATGCTGGTGACCGAGAACAAGCGGAAGAAGACGATCGGGATCAAGGAAATCGAGACCACGATCGCGGCCATGGCCCGGATCCCGCCCAAGAGCATGTCGAAGGACGATGCGGAGGTTCTCAAGCATCTCGAACAGACTCTCAAGCGTGTCGTGTTCGGACAGGATCGCGCGATCGAGGCTCTGACGGCGTCGATCAAGCTGGCGCGCGCCGGCCTGCGCGAACCGGAGAAGCCGATCGGTTCCTACCTGTTCTCCGGCCCGACCGGCGTCGGCAAGACGGAGGTCGCCAAACAGCTTGCGGAGGCGCTCGGCGTCGAATTGCTGCGCTTCGACATGTCCGAATACATGGAACGGCACACCGTTTCACGGCTGATCGGTGCGCCTCCCGGCTATGTCGGCTTTGATCAGGGCGGCCTGCTGACTGACGGCGTCGATCAGCATCCGCATTCGGTGGTGCTGCTCGATGAAATCGAGAAGGCGCACCCGGATGTCTATAATGTGCTGTTGCAGATCATGGATCACGGCCGGCTCACCGATCACCACGGCAAGCAGGTCAACTTCCGTAACGTGATCCTGATCATGACGACCAATGCGGGCGCCTCGGACATGGCCAAGGCTGCGTTCGGCTTCACGCGCAGCAAGCGGGAAGGGGACGATCGGGAGGCGATCAACCGCCAGTTCTCGCCTGAGTTCCGTAACCGGCTCGATGCCGTCGTTTCGTTCGGCCATCTCAGCACGGACATCATCGGCATGGTGGTCGAGAAGTTCGTGTTGCAACTCGAAGCGCAGCTTGCGGATCGTTTTGTAACGATCGAGCTTTCTGATACGGCCAAGTCCTGGCTGGTCCAGCATGGCTACGACGAGCAGATGGGCGCCCGGCCGATGGCGCGGGTGATCCAGGAGCACATCAAGAAGCCGCTCGCAGACGAGGTGCTGTTCGGCAAGCTCAAGGGTGGCGGCCACGTTCGCGTTGTTCTGGTCAAGGACGAAGCGGTCGCGGGCGTTGATCTCGAGAAGATCGGCTTCGAGTTTATCGAAGGGCCGGTCACGCCGAAGCCCGAGAATCTTCCGGGCGCGCGCAAGCGGACACCACCGCGCAAGCCCAGGCCGGACGGCGGAGGGCTTACGTCGGAGGAGCCGCTCAAGGTCTGAGCCATTGCGTTTTCGAGCGAACCCTATTCTCCGGCTTGACCCGAGGATGGACGCCGATCGCATGAAGAAAACGCGCTAACAAGCGCTTCGGTGAATAAACAAAACGGCCGGCACGTAATGTGCCGGCCGTTTGTCGTGCGCGGAACCCAGGCGCTCCAGATCACGATAATCTCGGATCAGGATTGCTCCGGATCATATTCAAGAAACGGTTCAGCCTAGAGCCTTTTCGCTTCTGATGTAATCAGAAGCGAGGCTCTATATTGTTGTTTTGACGCGTTTTCTTCACGCGAACCGGTATCCACTTCGCTTGAAAACGCTCTAAAACCGCCCCACTGCGGCTGGCTCGAAAGGAACAGCGGTTTGAATCGCAAAGCGCTTCATCCCGCGCCTTTACTTCTCCTCGGCGTTTTGCTCGTCCTCGGCAGCCGGCTCGTCATCGTGTTGAGCATCCGGATCGAAGAATTCACCGGCGGCGGCAATCGCTTCCGCGGCTGCGTCACGATCCTCCTGTCGGGTGCTGATGTCCTCGCCTCGCTGGATGCGCTCTGCCTCGTCGGCGCTGCGGGCGATCGTGACGGTGATTTCGGCCTCGACTTCCGGATGAACCGCGACCGTCAGCTTCTGCTGACCGATCGTCTTGATCGGCGCATCGAGCCAGACCTGGGGGCGGCTGACGATAATGCCGTCGGCAGCCAGTGCCGCCACTATGTCGCGAACCGTGACCGAACCGAATAGCTGACCGGTTTCGGAAGCCTGGCGGATGACAACGATGTCGCGCCCGTTGATCTTCTCGGCCACCGTGGCGGCTTCGCCCTTGGCCTTGATGTTGTTGGCTTCAAGCTCGGCCTTCATGCCGTCGTATTTCGCCCGGTTCTCGGCGGTCGCGCGCAGGGCCTTGCCGCGGCGGAGAAGGAAGTTGCGGGCGAAGCCGTCCTTGACCTTCACGACCTCGCCCATCTGCCCGAGCTTGGCCACGCGTTCCAGCAGAATGATTTCCATGTTCGATCCTCTTGTTAGGTGTTGAGCAACTGTATTGAATTCACGATTTCGGCGTAAGCGGCGGAGGCGTGTGCCGTTGCAGGTAACGTTGGCGAAACCCGAAAACAGCGTCTGCGATGCCGATGCCAACGACCGTGATGACGGGCCATACGAACATCAGCACGATCGCGTAGACCGAGCCGAGCCACAGCCCGCGGCTCCGCATCGTCAGGGTGATCGTGTGCAGCACGGCGAAACCCGTCAGTGCATACGTCATCATCAGGCACGCGGTAATGATCTGGGCCAGCATCGCGGGCAATCCGCCGACGAAGCTCAGCGCCAGCGCGATCATCGTCGCAACCAGCGCCATTGGCGGGAGTGTCGTTGCTCTCACATCGGGCCAGGGACGCCGCAGCCGGCCGGAGGCGGCTGTGACCTTGGCCGCGAGCCACATATTGAGCGTCAGTGTCGCCATCGCGACGGTCGCGGCAGCGGCGGGAGCGATGGCCACAAACGCATCGACAACCTCTGAGGCCTGGTCGCCGGACGCTCCATCCTGCACCTTGGCGATGCGAACCAGACCACGCCGCAAGGCATCCGTTATCGCCGATGCGTCGGAACCAAGCGTGAGAAGCGCGGCGGTCGTGGTCAGCGCTGCGAAGCAGGCGATCCAGACCAGGACGCGTCCGAGCGGATACCAGTCGACCGGGGGCGGAGCGGCCAGCGCTGCGTCGGTCTCCTGGATGGTTGCCTGCTCGATTCGTTGCGGCGGCGTATCCACGCCGGCCGGGCGGCCGAGCAGCACCAGGTGCCCCAGCCACCACGCCGGCAGCGCGACCGTCAGCACGAAAGCGGCGGAATAGGACACGCCGAACAGGACGCCAAGGCTGACGGCGGCGAAAGCGCCGCCGATCGCGGCGCAGGCAGGCCCCCATCCCATTGCCGCGACCATCAAGGGCAGGGGCGCCAGATAGAACAACAGCACCGAGATGAGCGCGCCCGAAATGATCGAGGCGAACATCAGCGCGGACGCACAGCCGGCCGCGATTGCAACGGGAAGGTTCATAGTCATCAGCTGTCCCGCTCCCTTCGAGCGGTTAGGGGTCTCATTCGAGCCCCAACCATCGGCCGGCGGATGATCCGAAAGCCTTATGATTTATGAAAGATGACCGGCGGCAGCGCGAACACCGCCGCCAGTCCCGGAGTTACCGGATAACGTAGGGAAGCAGGCCGAGAAAGCGCGCGCGCTTGACCGCGCGGGCGAGTTCGCGCTGCTTCTTCGCGGAGACGGCAGTGATGCGGCTCGGCACGATCTTGCCGCGCTCGGAGACGTAACGCATCAGCAGCTTGGAATCCTTGTAGTCGATCTTCGGCGCATTCGCGCCCGTGAACGGGCAGGTCTTGCGGCGGCGGAAAAAGGGACGGCGTGCACCGGCATCAGCCATGATTCTTACTCCTCAACCACTGCGGCGGATTCCTCGCGCGGTCTGCGCGGGCCGCGGTCACCGCGGAAACCACCACCGCGATCGTCGCGCTCACGGTCGCGATCGGCTTTGCGCATCATCGCGGACGGACCTTCCTCATGTTCGTCCACCCGCACGGTGAGATAGCGGATGACGTCTTCATGAATGCGTTCTTGACGCTCGATCTCATTGACGATGGTGGCGGGTCCATCGATGTTGAGCAGCACGAAATGCGCCTTGCGGTTCTTCTTCATGCGATAGGTGAGCGAACGTACGCCCCAGTTCTCGGTCTTGGTGATCTTGCCCCCCAGTCCCGTGATCACGCCGGTGATCTGGTTGGTCAATTCCTCGACCTGCTGGGAGCTCGCGTCCTGGCGCGCGAGAAAAACATGCTCATAGAGAGGCATGGGTGTCCTTTCCTCAGTTGGCGCGGACCCCGGCGGCAAGCCCTTCGAGACCTTGGAAAGGACTCGGGATAAGCTCAGAAGGCGGAAGCACGGGACGACGGGCCGATGAGCCCTGCCGCATCAATATCGCCTGACAGGTGAGATTGCTGAGACCGTCCGTTCAGCTCCCGGCCGGGATCTGCGGATGGCGCGGGTTATACGGATTTTCGGGCCGCTTGCAAGGGACAAGCCGCCGAAGGCTCTACGACCCAACAATCAGGTCCGGACGAGCGCCGCACCGACAAAGAGCCTCGTGAAGGGCCTCGCGCGTCCACCGCCTTGACATCATCCGGCTCGCGGTGTCTCTCCGGCCGGGATTTCAGGGGGAGAGCGCATGACAGCGGCATTCACCTTTCCGGGGCAGGGTTCCCAAACCGTCGGCATGGGCAAGGCGCTGGCCGACGCTTTTCCGGTGGCCAAGGCCGTTTTTGATGAAGTGGATGCCGCTCTCGGCGAAAAACTGACAGCCATCATCTGGGACGGGCCGGCTGAAACCCTGCAGTTGACCGAGAATACCCAGCCGGCCTTGATGGCCGTTTCCATCGCCGCTCTCCGCGTGCTCGAAGCCGAAGCGGGATTATCCGTGGCGCGGGATGCCGCCTTCGTGGCCGGACATTCGCTGGGAGAATATTCCGCGCTCGCGGCCGCTGGAAGCCTGAGCATCGCGGATACGGCGCGGCTGCTGCGAACGCGCGGTCTCGCAATGCAAAAGGCTGTTCCGGTTGGCGACGGCGCCATGGCGGCGCTGCTGGGTCTTGATTATGAGGTCGCCGTGGCCGTTGCCGACGAGGCCGCGCAGGGGCAGGTCTGCGAGGCCGCGAATGACAATAGTGACGGACAGGTGGTCGTGTCCGGCGACAAGGCGGCGGTCGATCGAGCCGTCGAGATCGCGAAGGCCAAAGGCGCAAGGCGCGCGATGCTGCTGGCGGTGTCGGCGCCGTTTCATTGCAGGCTGATGCAACCGGCTGCGGATGCCATGGCGGAAGCTCTCGCCAGGGTCACGGTCAACAGGCCGGTGGTGCCCGTGGTCGCGAATGTCATCGCCGCTCCGGTCAGCGATCCCGACGCGATCCGGAAACTGCTGGTGGAGCAGGTCACCGGCACGGTGCGCTGGCGCGAAAGCGTGGCCAATATGGCCGCCCAGGGTGTCACGCATTTTGTGGAGGTCGGCGCGGGCAAGGTGCTCACCGGCCTCATAAAGCGCATCGCGAAGGACGCGACCGGCGTCGCGGTCGGCGGTCCCGGCGACATCGCCGCCGCCAGGGATGCGATCCTCGCAGCGCGCTGAGATCGAGAGCGGTTCGAAGGCCGCGCGACTTTGCAATGCACCATTCGATGCAATTCAGTCGGGCGGTTTCAGCGAGCTTTTGATCCAGCCGCTCGCCGACGCCTGGAGCGGGTCAGCTTCTGTCTCGCATTGCGGGCAGCGGCGGACCAGTCTTGCGACCGCAACGGATTGGTCCATCGTCATGGTCAGGCCGCATCGCGGACAAGTGCTCACCGCTACCTTGTTCATGAGCAGCAACCACCCGCGAACGCAATACAAAGCGAGCACACCGACAATCATTGTGCAGAGAATCAAGAAAAGATCTTCAAGGGCACACATCGCAACCACCTTCCATGCACGCGATGGAAGCAGACCGGACGTGGTTAAGGGTGGTAGGAGTCTGCGGACTGAATTGACAATGAATCTACACCATGCCGGCTCCGGTGGTGTGTGCCCGTGCCTGCGGGGAGGCGACCGTTGCGGCCGGAAAATGGGGCAGGGTTATTGACGAGCGGTATTTCCTTGCGGCAAACCGGACGTGGGTGGTGATTTTCGTTTTGGCCTAGAGCGGGATGAGGAAAAGTGTGTAGCGGTTTTCCGCCCGCATCCCGCTCTAAAATAATGGAATCGATCACGTTTATGGTTTTGGATCGATTCGATCCAAAACCATCGTGATCTAGGATGTTCCAACGGGGGCGATATGTTCGACTTGACCGATAGGACCGCGCTTGTGACAGGCGCGACCGGCGGCATCGGCGGCGCCATTGCGAAGGCGCTACACGCGCAGGGAGCGACGGTCGCGATTTCCGGTACGCGCCGGGAAGTGCTGGAGACACTG
>JAANMW010002046.1_pt1 | contig 19137 bp, 18 predicted proteins | sample 7279671 | NCBI WGS metagenome assembly JAANMW01 (sample SAMN14094541, study PRJNA606508) | bioreactor metagenome | isolation source: A lab-scale SPAN reactor treating ammonium-rich wastewater day 247 | place: Ireland: Galway | collected 2017-09-19
AAGGGCCCGGTCGAGAAGCTGTCCATCGAGAAAGGCCCTGACGAGAAGGGTTGCATCGAGAAGGGCCCGGCCGAGAAGAGCCCTGGCGAGAAAGGCCAGTTCGAGAAACAGTCCATCGAGAAGCAAGGCGAGAAGACCTGGGCTGAGAAGCGCTGCATCGAGAAGGATCTGGAGATTCTCCCGCTGGCCGGCCAGGCCGTCTCTTCGGTTCCTTCCGACCGCTTCTTCTTCAAGCCGTAGGAACTGTCAGGGAAACCGGTGAAGCGGGCTGGCGGTGAGCACGCCCACGATCCTCTTTTTTGGCTCGACCAGCCACCCGTCTCTGGGTCCCCTCTACAATCACCTCAAGGGGCGTGACCGGCGGCGGGTGGTTTTCTTACCGCTTGAGACCTTCCCCAGTGGTCTGGAGTTCTATCTCGAGCTCGGGCCGGGGTTCGAAGACGGCCTGTTCATCATTCCCGAGGAAGACCCGGTGGCTCTGGACGATCTGGTCAGCGTCTGCCTGGACGGTTACTACATCGCTCCCGAGCAGGGTGAGACCCTCTCGCCAGAGGATCGCGAGTACCTCCAGGTCGAGAGCTGGGCGACCCTGATCGCTCTCTTCCATCGCCTGAGCCGGCGTTGTCTGGTGGCCAATCACGTGCTCTGGCGCGAGCACCTCAACTCGCGCCTGAGCGTGCTGGCCTATCTTCAGGCCCGCGGGCTCCCCGTCCCGCGCGTGCTGGTGACCAGCCAGCCTGAGGCGGCTCGGACCTTTTTCGACGAGCAGGCGGGGCGGGTCATCTACCGCCCGGTGGGCGGGCGGGCGCACCCCTTTCGCGCCATGGATGCGGCCGACCTGGAGCGTCTGCATGAGCTCAAGGGGGCTCCCATTCACTTTGAGGAGTCCCCCCGCGGTCTGCCGGCTGCGGCCCTGGTGGTGGGCTCCTCGGCCCTGGTGCTGCCCCGCGAGGCCCCCGTGCCGGTGGAGCTGGTGCAGCGCGCGATGGCCGCTTGCCACGAGCTGGGCCTCTTTCTGGCCGAAGTGGTGCTGCGAGACGAGGAGCGGGGCTGGCTGGTGACCGACCTGCGAACCTTCCCCAGTTTCGATACCCTGCAAGACGCCCAGGTGGCCGAGGCAGTCTCCATTTTCCTCGAGGAGGGACGACCATCGCCAGAGTGATCCTCGTGCTCGGTGACCCGCGCGAGCCCATGGTGGACCGGGTCTACTCCGAGCTCAAACGGCGCAATCGACCGGTCGAGATGGTTCCCAACTACGACATTCCGGGTACGATCTCGTTCTCATTCTCGCTGGGTGATCATCGATCCGGGGGCGCTTTCAAGCTCTCGGATGGGCGAACGGTGGGGCTGGAGGAGATCCACTCGGTCTACCAGAGGCTCGGTTTCAGCGAGTTCGAGACCTACCAGGGCTACTCCGACGAGGAGAGCCGCTTCGTGGGCGCCGAGTGCCTGGCCGCCCTGTCGGTCTTGCTCAACCATCTGCCCGGCCGGGTGGTCAATCGACCCGTGGCCTCGGGCAGCAACGCCTCCAAGCCCTGCCAGATCTCGCTGGTAGAGCCCTTCGGCTTCTTGATCCCGGCTACCCTGGTGACCACCATGCCGGACGCCGCCGAGGAGTTTTACCACGCCCAGGGAGGCGAGGTGATCTACAAATCCATCAGTTACGTGCGCTCGATCGTCCAGCGCATGAAGCCCGAGGACCTCGAACGGCTCGACCGCTTGCGTTTCTGCCCGGTGCAACTGCAGCAGTGCGTGGAGGGGACGGACATCCGGGTTCACGTGGTGGGGGAGCACACCTTCGCCTCTTTGATCCAGGCCGAGGAGAGCGACTACCGCTATGACAAGAAGGCCGAGGTGGTGGCCCACGACCTGCCCCCCGACGTCGCCGAGGCCTGCCGCCAGGTGGCCCGGAGCCTGGGGATGGTGCTGGCCGGCGTGGATCTGCGCCGCACTCCCGAAGGCGAGTACTGCTGCTTCGAGGTCAATCCGTCCCCGGCGTTCAGCTGGTATGAGGACCGCACTGAGCAGCCGATCACCGCCACCCTGTGCGATCTGCTCGAGGACGGGCTGGTCTGAGGCCCGTTCCGGGTCGAGGTAGGGTTTTCCCTACCCGCCGGGGAGGGATTTCCCTGTGTGGAACTGGCGTTCTCTTCTTGTAGTCTGGGAATACAGACTGGAGGAGTTCAAAACGAGATGACACTAGCCCGTAAGGCGTTCACCTGGTTCGGGATGGGGGCCCTGACCCGAAAGGTGCCCGAGCCTGCCGCTCAGCCCCCGCAGGACACGATGGTAGGGCTCGACCGGGTGTTGCAGATCGAGGTCGTGCGCGCCGGTGAGGTGAAAATCTTCACCCAGGAGGTGGGCCTGCGCGGTCTACTCTTCCGGGGCCGGACCCCCTTCGAGGTGGGCGAGGCGGTCACCATGAAGTTCTTGCTGCGGGCCGACACCGTGCTGCAGCTGGTGGGCACGGTGCAGTGGCTGCATCAGGGCTCGGGGGGGCTCAGCGGCCAGATCGACTTCCAGCCTACCCCGGAGCAGGAGGCACAACTGTCCGCCTTCCTCGAGCTGCGCAAGCGCAAGCGCTGAGGGTGCTGAAGGGCTTGCGATGGTGCGGGACCCAAAGCTTTACGCTTAACTCAGGTGCAGGCTGGACAGAACCTTCTTGGCCTCGTCAGCCGACCCACCCACGATCATCATCAGCATGTAGAGCTTGCTCTCCTTCACGACCATCAGGCATTCGATGGCCGTGCCCTCCAGAGTGAACTTGAATTGCTTTGCCTGGTGGCCGTCCACGGTCAGGGCCTTCTCGCTCACAAAGGTGAAGGATTTGGAGAATTCGTCTTTAGCCGAGGCAAACACCTCATCCGGCGTCCCCTCGCAGGTATCCACGCTCAGGCGGTAGGAATTCGAATTGTGGTCCACCTCCCAGGCAGCCGCCTCGATCTTCTTCGGCTCGGAAGGAAACTGGATCTGGAAGCCCTCTTCCTTGAGGGTATGCCAGGACTGGGCCAGAGCTACCCCTGCCAGGAGCAGCCAGAGAGTCAAGATGCGTTTCATCCGGGCGGGTTCCCCGGAGAGAGCCAGTATCCCTTCGGGGCTGGACTGCTGCTCGGGCTGATGAAGAACCGGTTGTGGTGTCCACAAGATATTGTAGGCCTTTGGGACCTCGAGCCGCCATCATTCCAGCTCGATGTCGTATCCGGCTGCCAGCGGGGCATCTTCCAGCTCGATGGCGTGGCGCCAGCGCCGCTGGACCAGCGCTTTCAAGAGCTCCTCCCAGCCCACCGGGAGGCGGGTCAGGTCGGCCAGGCCCAGCTCGTCCAATCTGCTGTAAGCCAGGACGGGCCACACCAGGGTCTGTCCCCGGTGAAGACTCCAGAGGAAGTTGCCCCGGGGCGAGAATTGGGGCTCTTCGGGCGCCTCCCACTCGGCCCAGGGCTCGGATTCCTGGACCGAGGTAAGCCGGGCCCGCCCCCGGTGCCAACTCAATAGGTGCTCGCCGCGCGGGTGGAGCTGCAGGGCCCCTTCGGGCAAGCTCTGGCGGTCCAGCATTCGGCCCGTGTCGCGGTCGCGCAGCTCGAGCCCGTCGCTCGTCAGCAAGACCAGCGGACCACCGGGCCGCCCCGCCGCACTTCGAAAGTCGGAGCGAAAGCTCGCCAGCCGGTTCAGCTCGTGGACCTCCAGCAGCAAACAGGGCTCTCCCTGTATCACCAGCCGGTCAGCCACAACGTGAGCGGGTCCGGGCACCTTGCCCAGCGACCTCCAGGGCTCCAGATGGTAGAATTTGGTCCCTTCCAGGGCAAATCGCCCCTGGTCCACCCGCAGCGGGGATGTGGCTGCCACGCGCCAGCGCTCCCCATCGGGATGGAGGGCCACCAGCTGGCCCCGGGTTCTGGCCAGCACCCCATCGTAACCCGGGTACAGGTCGAGAACGTCCTCATGGAGCAGTAGGCGCTTGCGCTCGCCGAAGTGCACGGTATCCCACAGGCAGACCTCCTTACCATAGAGGTCTTCGTAGCCTGAGTACATGTGATCGTACGACTCCCAGAATTCCTCGCCGCGCCAGACGGCTGCCAGATACTGGCCGGTCTCCGAGAAGGCCCGCAAAGGGGCCAGAACCTTGCCATCGGTGGGTGCCGCCTCTTCCCAGGCGGTCAGCTGACGAGACTGGCTGCCATCGGGTCGCAGCAGGAGAAAGCGGTTGCCTCCCTGGTACAGGGTCAACCAGGAGTCGTCTGGCGCCCAGACCGGATCGGTTCCCTGCAGGGTGGTGAGCGGGGGCTGGCCGACCTTCGGTCGTTGCAGGGAAACCAGCTCGTTCGGCGCCCTGCCCCGTGCCTGCAGAGCGCTCAGCAGGCGGGCGGCTCTTCCGGGAAGCTCGCGCTCCAGGCCGGTCAATAACCAGGTCCAGTCCTCCTCGTTCAATCGTTCCTGCAGGCTGCGAGCGAAGGTTGCCTCGCACTGCAGGCTCGAGACCGGGGCGCTGCCCTGACCAGTCTGGCGCAAGGCGGCTCGCAAGCGGGTCTTCAGGAAGATTCCAGCCCGCTCCATGGCAAGGTTGAGCTCGCAGCCTTCCGGGTCGAAGTCGCGGAGCTCGTCGTGCCTCCCAGCCAGCAGCAGGGCAGCAGCCCGGGTAGGCGGGCTGCCCTGGGGAGGAAGCTGGTTGAGCAGCGCGGCCGCCTCGGCCTGGAACGGGCCCTCCAGCATCTGGATGAGCCATCCCAGGTGAACCAGGTCATCCACCGGAGGGGGACGCCCAACGCGCACCCGGGCCTGGAACTGCTGCATTTCCGGCAGGTTGAGAGCCCGAGCCAGCTCCACCAGGTCGTCGCGACCGGGCTCGGCGAAGGCTCGCTCAAGCAGGGCTCGTTCGCGGTCCAGCACCGGGGCCAGACCCACCTGGGAGAGCCGCCAGAGTGCCAGCACAGCTTCGACGCTGCCCCCCTCGGCCAGTCGCTCGAGGGCCGCCAGGGCGCGCGAGCGCCGGTACCAACCCAGCAGGCCGGGCCAGCGAACGGTCTGCTCGAGGTGCTCCACCTCGCTCATCGGCTGATCTTCTCGGGAAGGCTGGCACGGTCCCTCCCTGTCGGCGACGCATGCCTGCGCCTCCAGCAACCTCGCCGGAGTGGACCTGAGAGGCCCACGGGTTGACCAGCCCGACGCCCAGCGGCTCGAAATCGGTTACGGTCCGGGTCACGACGAGCATTCCGTGGACAAGCGCCGTGGCGCCGATAAAGACTGTCATGGAACGGTCTGGGGTCGGGAAACTGGAGTGGGGCGCTTCGACTGGCGATGGTGGCATCGACGGGCAGGACTCTTCCAGAGAGACGTTCTTGCTACGAAAGGCTACGCATGCTACACTCAGGGAAATGAACAAGACTATTACCCAACGGGAGTTACGCAACAACTCCGGCGCCGTGCTCCGTGAGGTCCAGGCAGGACAGACAATGATCGTTACCCGCAACGGGATGCCCGTGGCTGAGCTAAGGCCTGTTCCAGGGCGCAGGTTCGTGCCCAGGGCGGCGATTGCTGAAGCCGCTCGCCGGGCTCCGCGAATCGACGCCGCTCGGTTGCGCTCCGATCTGGATGCGGTGGTGGACCAATCCATCGATGCCTGAAGCAACACTGGGCTTACTGGACACTTCGGTCATAGTAGACCATGACAGGGTGGATCCGGCCCTGCTCCCCGACGAGTCTGCCATCTCTGCTGTCACTCTGGCCGAGCTGGCCGCCGGCCCTCACGCCACGGGCGATGAGCAGGAAAAGGCACGCCGTCAGGATCGGCTGCAATGGGCCGCAGCTACGTGGGAGCCCCTGCCCTTCGACTCGCAGGCGGCGCGGCTTTACGGTCGGGTCTTCGCTGCCACGAGGGCGGCAGGGCGGTCAAGTCGGACGCGCCTGGCCGATCTGCTGATCGCGTCGACCGCGGCGGCCAATGGCCTGCCGCTTTATACGAGAAACCCCGCCGACTTTGTCGGGCTCGATGAAATCGTTACAGTTATCGCGGTTTGACGAGGCCAGGGGGCGCTCAGTCAAGCCGAGGCGGCCGGGTGCCGCTCTGAACGCGGGCGAACGGGAGGCCGTGCTCAAGTACGCGTTCGATCAACTCGGGAGAGATTCTAGCTCAACCGGGGACGGAGCCATCATCCGGTGCCGGACAACCGTTCCCCGAAGTCGGCTCCCCGGAACGATCATGCCCTGACTTGGAGTGGTGACTTCACAGGGACAGCCAGGGTTTGAAGGCCTTCAGCATGGCCCGGGGCCCGTCCTGAAATCCGAGTTGTACGAAGCGCGGCAGCTCGCATACCTTCAGCCCTGGAAGGACGATGCTTGTCTTGGAGACGGAATAGCCGTCCGGCCAGAGGCGCTCGATGCAGATCTCATGCAGGGCCGAGTAGCGCCAGACCTCTCGCACGGAGAGGTCCCGGTAGATGGCCATTCGGTCCAGGGCACTTCGAGTCACCTCGATCTCGAGCGCCAGGTCGGGCCAGGGACCGACCTCCGGGTCGTAAGTCTCCGGCTCCGGGAACTGACTGAAGAAATAGCACTCATCTGGCTCCAGGCCGCGCTCGGCCAGGCGGTGTCGAAACGTGGTGGAGCCGCCAGGCCGGTAGTCAACCTCCATCTCAAAGCAAGCAGCCTCCACGAGCTGTCGAAGATAGGTCTTGATTCCCTCGTGAAGAAAGGACGGGGTCAAGAGCTCGAGCCTCCCGCGGTCGTAGGTGATCTTGATCCTCTGGTGCTTGAAAGCTTCCAGCGCGTGAAGATAGCCCTCCCAGTCGGTCCAGGCCAGAAAGCGCTCGCTCGCCTCTGGGCGTTCGATCAATGTCATCGACTCATGAATTCTCGGCCTGCCCGGAGTATCCCTCAACAGATACAAGAAGAAGCCAGCTGTTATTGCCAGCTGGCTTCTTCTTGCTCGAGGTCCCCCCCTCAACCCTGCCAAAAGGCCGGGGCTGGGAGTGGGTTTGTCCGAGCTCTCAGGTGAGAGTGGCGCTCCTGATTCGGGAAGCTCGCGAGGAAGCCCGGCTCAGTCAAGCCGAGGCGGCCAGGTTGCTGGGCGTCGCCCCAAGCACCTACACGCGTTGGGAACAGCCAGGAAAGTGCAATGCGACTCTCGCGACGTTGGAGAAGATTGCGAAGGCCTTTGGCCGGCAACTTGAGGTGCAACTCAAGTAGCAGCCAGGCACCACCCTCATTCCGGCCAACCCCCAGGGTCCGAGAGGGACTGACGGTAGATAATCGCGCCATCCGCGTACTTTCCAAACGAGAAGAAGCCAGTTTGTGGCTGGCTTCTCTCTTTACGCGCGGGGTCTCGCGTTATAGAACGACCGTTGGTCGGAGTGCGCGGATTTGAACCGCGGGCCCCTAGCGCCCCATGCTAGTGCTCTATCCAGGCTGAGCTACACCCCGCAGGCGGAGTATAGCAGAGCCCCCCAGAGCATGCAAGGTCTCAGTGGTCGTGCCCGGCGCAGTCGTTGGCCACCGGCACGCGCACCAGCTTCTGGCCCTTGACGAAGCCTTTGAAGATGCTGCCGTTCGGGTTGGTGCTATTGAACACGCCGCGCTCCTGGATCTTGCCGGTATCCTTGAGTTGCTCGATGCCGGCCATCTCCCGCTGGATGCTCTCAGCGGTGACGGGGGTATACTTGCAATTCATCAGCTTGCCCTGAGCGTCGAAGGCCAGGGTCAGGCCGCCGTTGACGTCGGTAGTGAAGCCTTCGTAGCCGGCCACGCCCTGCACGGGAACCTCCTGCGGGATGAGCATGTTGACGAAGGTCTCGCCCTTGCCGTTCTTGTAGACGTTCTGAACCTGGTAGTTGGCGTCGGCCGGAACCTGGAGCTTGTCGGCGTTGGAGGTCACGAACTCCAGCGCGTCCTCTTTCGAGGCTAGCGGCCTGTCGAGCTGCAGCGTCGGAGGGGGAGGCGGGGGAGCCAGGTCTTCCTGGGTCAGGATCTCGCGGTCCAGGAAGGCCTTCTTGATGATGTCGGAGTACTTGCCGTTGTTGTTCTGCTGGTCGGCCTGGATCATGCCCAGGGCGATGTCCTTGTAACGGGCCTGGTTGGCCGCGCCCATCGAGATCGACTTCATGAGCAGCGGTCCCACCACGTCAGCGGCGTACTTCAGCGCGTCGGCCGGGCACTGCCTCTCCTCGAAGATACCCTGCTGGTAGACGCCGTCCAGGACGTCATAGAAGCCGGCCGAGAAGATGCGCGAGAAGGAGTGTACTTCGCGCGTCATGACGTCGTCGGTGCCTTTACCGGGCGGGAATTCGCTGGCGGGCTTGTATTTGAAGCCGTTGAGAGCGGTGCGCAAGTATTCCTTGCCGTCGTCAGCCGGATTCTGGTTGTCGGCCCGGTTGGAGAAGCCGAACTCCTCGGCCAGGCCCGCCAGAATGTTGGGCGTGCGCAGGTTGCCGCCGGTCTGATCCATGATCTTGGACCGGTTCTCGGGGCTCTGCAGGTTGACCAGCATGGCGACGCAGTCGCCATAGGCCTCGTGAAAGCCGCCGGTCTCCTCGTCCCAGGTGCTGAAGTAGCCCGGTTTGAGGCCGTCGAGGATGGCGTGGCCGGCCTCGTGGGAGACCACGTCGGTCGAATTGGCGGTCTTCACGTGGATGCCCTGGGTGGGCGAGTCGAAGTAGAAGAAGTTGGTGGAGCCTTCCCAGCGCGAGTAGTAGGCGTTGCGGCCTTCTTGCTTGTGGGGCACGACCTCGAGGGTGGGGCCGCCGAAGGACCACTCGATGGCGCCACCGTGGTATTGCTGCATCAGCTCGAGCGTGTTGTAGGTCACCGCGTGGGCGTTCACCTGCGAGAACTGGGGCGTGTTGGGCTCGAAGAGGTAGTTACCGTTCTCGTCCGGATGGGCGATCTCGTGGCCGATGTCAGCGATGCGGACCCGGTCGCCTCCCAGGTCGACGCCGATGTTGCCGCGAGCGAAGTCGATGGTCACCGGCGGAGAAACGCGCGGGTCTTGCGGGTAGACCTTCACCTGCACGTTGGGAGAGGGCTCGGGCGGAGGCTCGGGAGCAGGCGGAGGCTCGGGAGCGGGCGGAGGCTCGGGAGCGGGCGGAGGCTCGGGAGCGGGCGGAGGCTCGGGAGCGGGCGGGGGCTCGGGAGCGGGCGGAGGCTCGGGAGCGGGCGGAGGCGACGGAGGCTCGGGAGCGGGCGGGGGAGCAGGCGGCTCCTCGTTGCGAATGAAGCGGTCGCCGGGGGCGCCGGGCGTGTGAGGCTGCGAACATCCGCAAGCCGACTGGGGGCGAGCCGCGTTCAGGGACAGGGGGCTGATCTGCATTGGTTCCTCCGCTGGGCGATTTGCGCTCCAACTATAGCCCGCGGGGGTGCCAGAGTTTGTTACACCTGTGTTTACGTCCGGTCGAGCTCGGCCTGCAGAAAGTCCTCGAAGGGGCGCCTGGAGCGGATCTCAAAGGTCGGGATGCTCTCCAGGAGCGCCGGCGGAAGCCGGTACTGCTCGCAGACCAGACTCACCCGCTCCTGGCCCTCCTGGGCCTCGAGCTCGGTGACCTCGTGGCGCAGGTCCCCTCGGAAGAAGACCATCTTGTTGACCTCGGGCTCGATGTCCACCAGGGGCCTGTTGGCGTGGAGGATCAGGTGTCCCCCCTTCAGGTTCCCGGGCACCTGCAGGTAGAGCACCACCACCCGCACCGGATTGGGGGGCTCCTCGGGCTGGGTGTAGGAACGCAGGCTGCGGTCTACGTGGGGGGCCACCCGCGAGCCGCCAACCACCACCAGAGGGTTGAGGAAAAACGCGTTGCAGCGAGGATGCAAAATCTCGCTCAGATACTGGTCGAAGAGCGGAAGCTCGCGGGCGATTCGGGCTCGACCCTCCGGGGTGAAGACCACCGAGAAGCCGCGGGTTCCCGAGAAGCGGTGGTTGAGGTTGTTGGCCGCCAGGTAGGGGGAGCTGAGCACGCACTCGCGCAGGGCCTCGATCTGCTCGGTGGGAAGGGCCGGGCGCACCAGCGCGAACGGCGTCCAGTCAAAAAAACCAGGCCAGGTCTTGAAGCGGGCGATGGCTGCCGGCCTGCTCAAAGTGCAAGGCCTGTGGTCTTCGATCCGGCCCCTTCGTCAGATTGTGCAACTGTGCAAAACCAAAGTGCGAGCACATGCGCCAGTATACCACGTTCAGGAGCAGCAGGGACCTTCCGTAAGATGAAGGGCGCACCAGACCAGATCCCTGGCCTGCAGTTTTTTGCGCCACCGTCCCCTGGAAACCGGCTCTCGGGCTGGAATGGCCAGCTCGAAAGCGAGCACGGTGAGGTCATCTCGCAGCCGGCCGCCGAACTCATTGACGCGCTCGAGCAAGCCGTCCATGGCCACCTTCAATCGCGCCTGGCTCATCTCGGCCAGGGCCTCGGCCAGCCGCTGGCTCCCGAACATCTCCCCATCCTCGTTGGGGGCTTCGGTAATGCCATCGGTGTAGACCAGCACTCGATCTCCCGGCATCAACAGCAACACCTCGTCGCGGAACTCCACCTCCTCGAAAATGCCGATGGGTGGACTGGCCTGGTCGTCCTCCTGCACCATCAGGCCCGTCGGGCGGCACAGCACCGGTCCGGGATGGCCAGCCCTGACATAAGTAAAGGTGGATTGCTCGAGATCGAGCACGCCATAGAGCAGGGTGATGAACTGATCGGACTGCCCCATGACCGGAAAGCGACGATTCAGCTCGCGGACCACCTCTGACGGAGAGCGTCGGCGCAGCAGACCGTCCACGTCCGACAGGGCGCGCGACAGGCTGACTGACAGGAGCGCCGCCGGAATCCCGTGCCCGCTGACGTCCAGGACGTAGAGCCCTACCCGGTTCTCGTCCAGCACCTGGACTCCATACATGTCGCCGGCTACCTTCTCGCAGGGCTGATATTGCCAGGCAAATTCGACCCCCGGGAGGACGGGGGAAGCCTCGGGCAAAAGCGAGCGCTGCACCCGAGCGGCCGCCTCCAGGTTGGCCTCCAGCCGCAGGTGGGTGGCGGGACGCTCACGCCGCCGGGGAGCCTGTCCCGGGCTGAGCAGCAGAAAGGCCTGCGCCAGAACCAGCACGGTCAGGCCCAGCAGCCAGCCTTGCTGCATTTCTCGAAGATGTTGCGTCTCGATGCTGGCTTGCACGGAGAGCTCATTCTGGCGACGACTCAGCTCGGTGGTGCAGGCCCGCCAGGCTCTGACAGCCCGGGCGCGAGGCTCTCCGAAGCGCCAGTGGCGCAACTCCTCGAGCCAGCCTTGCAGGGCCCGGGCTGGCTCATGCGATAACTCGGCCCACTCATCGCGTGCCTTCTGAAGCTCGAGAAAGCTGGCCTCGCGAGCCTGGTCCCACGGGCTGTCGGGTCGGAGCTTCAAGCAGAGATCGGACTGACGCGCCGCCAGGGCCAGGAGTCGATTGGTGCGCCAGCTCTCTTGCAGTGCGCTGTGGAGCAGTTGGAATCCGAGCGCCAGAGACGCCCCGATGCTGATCAGGGCGACAGCGTAGCGTAGCTTCTGACTTCCTCTCGACATCGTCGTCCTTCCTGCCTGGCAGCATCAGCATAGCATCAGCCCCTGACCGGACGCTGTAATCCCGCCCACACACAGGATTTCGCTCACCTGACGAGAACCCGGCAGGCTTATGAATCCACTCAGCTCGCTGTCGCTTGATCGGGTGGAGTTTGTGCTGCTTTCCCTGGAAGGCCCTGACCAGTACTCTTTCGTGGGCGGTCTGGGAGTTCGAGTGACCGAGCTTTCTCACCACCTCGCCAGCCTGGGCTATCGCACCCGGCTCTACTTCGTGGGTGACCCCCAGCGTCCGTTCTACGAAGAGCTCGAGGGCGGGTTGCTGAGCTACCATCGCTGGTGTCAGTGGATCTCCAGCCATCACCCGAACGGCGTCTACCACGGCGAGGAGGTCAAGGTCAGCGACTTCTCTCAGTCGGTTCCGACTCACATCGAGGAAACCGTGCTGATTCCCAATGCCGAGCGGAACGTGACCACGGTGGTGCTGGCCGAGGACTGGCACACCGCTCAGGCCGCCACGCAGGTGGCCCAGGCCGCCTTCCGGCGGGGGTTGGGCAATCACTTGCTGGTCTTCTGGAACGCCAACAGCATCTTCGGTTTCGAGCGCATCGACTGGCAGGCGCTGCGCCAGGCCTGCGCCATCACCACCGTCAGCCGTTACATGAAGCATCGAATGTGGGAGCTCGGGGTAAACCCGCTGGTGATTCCCAACGGCATTCCCCGTCGCTGGCTCGATCCTCCCGATCTCTCGGTGGGGCACGCCCTGCGGGAGGTCTTTCCGGGCCTGCTGCTGGCCAAGGTGGGCCGTTATCATCCGGACAAGCGCTGGTTGATGGCCCTGGACGCCGTGGGCGAGATGAAGCGGCTGGGAATGGCTCCCAAGCTGCTGGTGCGCGGGGCCAACGAGCCCTACCGACTGCCCATCACCCAGCGGGCCTGGGAGCAAGGACTGGTCTGGAGCGAGGTGAAAGTGGAGGATCCCACGCCGGCCAACATCCTGGCCGAGCTGTCTCAGCACAAGGAGGCGGACATCCTCGAGCTCAGTTTTTTCGTGCCCGAGGACTTCCTCAAGAGCGTCTATGCCTCGGTGGATGCCGTGCTGGCCAACTCCGGGCACGAGCCCTTCGGACTGGTGGGTCTGGAGGTGATGGCCACCGGTGGCATCGCCTTCGTGGGCTCCACCGGGGAAGACTACGCTCAATCCTTCGTGAACTGCGTGGTGATCGACTCGGAGGACGCCCGCGAGATCACCATCTACATCAAGAGCATCCTGGCCGACTCCGAGGCGGTGGCCAACCTGCGTGCCCGGGCCCAGTTGACCGCCTCCAGCTTTCTCTGGGAGATCGTGACCGAAGAGCTTTTCCGCAAACTGCAGTTCGTGGCCTCGATACGAGGCGTGGAGCTGACATCCTGAACAAGAGCAAGGAGAAACCCGATGGAAACCAAGACCAGGTCCGAGTCCAAAGCGGACCAGAAGACCAATCTGCAGCGCACCCTGGTGCTGGCCAAGCCGGACGCCGTTCACCGTGGCCTGGTGGGCCAGATCATCAATCGATTCGAGGAGCGCGGCCTGGCCATGATGGGCCTGCGCCTGCTGCAGATGGATGCCAGGCTGGCCGAGAAGCTCTATGAGCCCCACGTGGGCAAGACTTTCTATCCGCCTCTGGTGGAGTACATGACCAGCGGACCGATCGTGGCCATGGTCTGGGAAGGGGTGGAGGCCATCTCCATCATCCGCACCATGCTGGGGGCCACCAATCCGGCCCAGGCCAACCCCGGGACCATCCGGGGCGACTTCGCCCAGCGCGTGGACCGCAACATCGTGCACGGCTCCGATTCGCCCGAGAGCGCAAGTCGCGAGATCCCCATCTTCTTCGAGGCTTCCCAGCTGATGCCTGGCCATCCGGCTCACACCACCTGGCTGTAAGACGAGAATCGACGGGAAACGGGGCCCGTCCCCGTTTCCCGTCTCAAAGACGAGATGCCGGGAACCCTCTACGTGGTGGCCACGCCGATCGGCAACCTGGGAGACCTGAGCCCCCGGGCTCGTGAGCTGCTCTCCAGCGTGACGCTGGTAGCGGGGGAGACGCAGGAGGCCACACTCCGCCTGCTCTCGGCCGCTGGCGTCCGGGGGCCGCGCTTCGTGCTCTATCAAGAGCGCAATCGCGAGCAATCTTCGCGGCGCTTGTTGGAGGCTCTGGAGCAGGGAGAATCGGTGGCTCTGGTCTGCGACGGCGGCACGCCCGCTATCTCCGATCCGGGTCGCGAGCTGGTGGATCGGGCCCACCGGGCGGGTATTCCGGTGAGGGCGGTGGCGGGACCCTCCTCGGTCACCGCCGCGCTGTCCGTGTCCGGCTTAAGCGTCCGGCGTTTCGCGTTTGAAGGCTTCCTGCCCCGCAAGTCCCCCGAGCGGCGAGCTCTGCTGAGCTCGCTGCGCAGTGAGCCGAGAGCTCTGGTCTTTTTTGAGGCGCCCCATCGGATCGAGCAGTCACTGGCCGATCTGCGGGCGACATTCCCCGCCAGGCGCCTGTCGGTCTCCCGTGAGCTGACCAAGCTGCACGAGGAGACGCTGATCGATCCCGACACGGTGCGAGCCAAGGGGGAGTTCTGCCTGGTCGTGGAGGAGGCCCCCGAGCAGACCGCCCCTCCAGTTGACCCGATGGCGCTGGAGGGTCTCCTGGAGCTCGGCCTGGGCTCGCGGGTCAGCGCCCGAATTCTCGAGCTTTTTGCAGGCTTGAGCCACCGGGCCGCCTACCGCTTGATCGTGGAAAAACGCGAGGCGGAAGGGGATCAACCTGCGGACATGGAAAATAATTCCTGAAGAAAAATCACCGGGGGAAGCCATGAGCGACGATCCAGAAAGGCGCACCTACGTCCGGTTCGGACCGGATACTGACGTGCGCTGCCGCATCCCCGGAATGGAGGTCGTCCACGTGGTGGGCCTCAGTGCCGGCGGGACCGGAATGCGCGTCATCACCGACAAGCCCCTGCCGACCGACGAGGTCTTCGATATGAGTCTCGACCTTGGCGACGACCAGCCCACCGTGCGCTGCGCCGCCCGGGTGGTGTGGCAGGAGTCGCGCAACTTCGATTTTTGCAACCGTCATATCTCGGGGGTTGCCTTTAAAGACATGCCCGACGCCGAGCGCGACCGACTCGTGGCCCTGCTGCCGCGAGGAGAATGAGAGGAGGCCCCCTCGGGGGCCTCCTCGATTTTACCGGAAGAACCGCGACAGCCAGCACGAATCCTGGGGGGGCTCGGGCGCAGGAGGCTCGGGCGCAGGAGGCTCGGGTGCAGGGGGCTCGGGTGCGGGGGGCGGCTCCGGTGTCGGGGGAGGCTCCGGTGGGGCCGGCGGAGGCGGGGGAGGATTACGGGCCAGGATCTCGTCGATGAAAGTCATGTTGGCCCCGCTCACCTGGCGCCGAATCGGGTCAATGTCCTCCACGTCAGGCTGGAAGCTCCGTCCGATCTCGAGAGTAAAAGACATGATGCCATTGGCATGGTGGATGTCGTGCGAGCCGCCCGAGGTGGGGTAGAGCTCGATGCTCTGCATCAGGCGGAAATCATTGCCCATGACCTGATTCATCTTGCGGCCCACATCCCGGTAGTCGGCCACGTTTTCCACCGGCTGGCGGGTGCCGCCCCAGGGGTAGAGGATCATCTCGCCGTATCCGTGGTGGTCCAGGATTCCCTTGATGTTCTTGTGTCCCAGCTCGAGATTGAGCATATGCTGGGTCTCGATCTCGGAGGCCCCCAGGGGCCCGCGATAGGTATCTGAGCGCGGATTGTCGCTGGTGGCTCGGCCATCATCGTCGGTGCGGCACGGCTTGTCGTGGGGAGGGCGATAAAGGTGGGCATGCTCGGGGATGCCATCATCGTAATTGCGATTGAGGTCCACGCCGATGGGCTTGCGCCCTGAGATCGGTCCGCACCCGGTGTCGGTCACCTCGCGACGATTCTTGCGCCACCAGTTGTCGTCGGTGCGGCTGTACTCATAGCCATCAGGATTGACCAGGGGAACCACCCAGATCTCGGCGTTATCCACCCGCCTCTTCATCTCCGGATCGCTGGCATAGCCTTCGAGGAGCTGGTGGGCCACGAACAGCGGAGCCTCCATGGACATCCATTCACGGGCGTGATGGCAGCCGGTCAGGACGACGCCTGTACGCTGGGAGGTATCCTCGCAGCGCACTCCTTTGCTGATCTTAAGGGCCCAGATCTCTCTTCCTTCCGGGGTTTGACCCAGGCTGACCTTCTGGGCCAGATTGGGGTAGCGGGTTTCCAGGTCCGAGAGGTCACGGCCCAACTCGGCATAAGTGTGATAGCCAGCAGCCTGGGGCAGGGGCTCCTTGCGCAGATGATGCTTGAAGTCGCGCACCACCTTGTCAAGGTCGCACTTGGCTCCCTCCTGAGGATGGGGGATGTCGTCGCGCTCGGTCAGGTAGTCAATGATCTCTTGATCGGATAGAACCTGGTCCTGGTCCCTGTCGATCAGGCTGGCTTCCTCGCTGCGGTCGGCATGGACGTCGAACGGCTTGCCTTGCTCGATGCCTTTGTAGATTCCGAGTGGAGCTAGAGACATGGGGACCCACCTTTCGCACAGGTTTCTGGACCTGAATCAACCCCCCGCTGAGTCTAGCCACCCGGAGGCACGGAGAGGTGAACTGATTGTTAAACAAGGACCCGAACCCCACTCAGGCCACTTTGTTGCGGATGTTAACTTTTTGTTCCCACATTTGGATTCTTCTTCAAGCTCACTCCCTCCAGGCTTGAGGATATTTCAACGGATTTCAGGCGCTTTCTTAGCTTTCGAGCGAGGATCCCAGCTTTGTCGTCGTTATGGGTTCATTTGTGTTGCATTTAAATCCTTATTAAGCATTTTTAAGCAGTGGATTCGGAGCCTCAAAAGCAAACAGAACAAGGCCTTCGGAAAATCCTGTAAAAAAAATCCAAGCAGGACAGGGGATGGAAGAAGGAGATCCCATGGGAACAGAGAAAGCAGCAGCATCGCAAGAAATTGCAGAAAAATCAAGTGGAGGTCACGTCAATGGCGGTCAAGTCAAAGGCGAAGTCCAAGTCCAAGGTCATCGGAAAGTCCGATCTCATCGCGGCGATTGCCGACAAGACCAATCGTTCGAAGAAGGATGCGGCTGAGACCTTGAACGTGGTTCTCGATACCATCCAGGAGAACCTGAAGAAGGGCAAGGGCGTCCGCCTGATTCCTTTCGGCAGCTTCGAGATTCGTGAGCGCAAGGGCCGCACCGGCCGCAATCCGCGCACCGGCGAGAAGATCAACATCAAGGCCCGCAAGGTTCCGGCTTTCCGCCCGGGCAAGGCCCTGCGCGACGCCGTGAAGTAAACTTTTCGGTTCGACCGAAAGGGGCAGCTGCGGCTGCCCCTTTTTCTATGCCTCTCTCACGGGTTCGAGGGCCCGCGAGGAGAGGATCTCGTCGCAAGGCGGGGAATGCCATGGAGTCATCCGAGACTCGGGATGACTCAGCGAGGTTGAGGATGCGAGCAGGATGGCTGCTCGTTTTTGTATTCAGTGGTCAGTGAGCTGTTGAAATATCCGTTGCCAGCCGTGCCGAGCGAGGCTCCTCCCCGGCTGCTGCAGCTTTGGCAAAGCCTCAGTGAGTCGCTTCAGAAGGGCGATCTGGAGAGTGCCAGTGAGAGACTGGAAGAGGCGCTCGGGTTGCTGGTCAACTACTATGCAGGGGCCACGGCAGGTGCACTGATTCGGGCGGGGACTGCCGACGCGGAATTGACCAACCTGGCTCGTAGCCAGCCCGGCCCCAAGCAGCGCCTCGACTTGCTCCGGCGAGCGTACCAGGTGGGAAGCAAGAAGGCTGAAGACCCTTTCCAGAAAGACCTGACGGAAGTTTTCTTTGCCGTAAGCAAGTTGTCCACGGGCAAGACTGTACCCCGTCGTCATACCCGCTGGCTGGGTCTTTCCGCCCCCCCGATTTCGGGTGGGGAGGACCTCGAGGACCGGGTGGCCGTGCTCGCTTCCTGGTTGCGCGCATCGGAGCGCTTCTTTGCCACCTGGAAGCCGCAGTATCAACCTAACGGAGCCAATACGGTCCATGTGACTCTGCACAACCGCCAGCATCGGTTCGAATTAGTCCCCCCGTTGATCTTCGGTGAATCAGGCGAGTCGTCCGAGGTCGGCGCCAGCACCGCCCCTCCCAAACCTTCCGCCCCTGCGGCCAAACCACCCAGGGCCCCGGTTGCGGCGCCGCGGCCCCCCACGCGGCCGGGTCCACCTTCCCGTCCTGTGGCTCCGCCCCGGCCGCCTGGTCCGGTCAAGCCTGAGCCCGCGCCGGGCTCGGTCGATTCTACTCTCTCGGCGGCGCCAGCGGCAGTTAAGGCTTCGGCTGCGATCGAGCCTGTTGCTGCCCCTCCGGTGGCTGTGCCCGCGCCGGCCGAGGGGCCAGCTGCGATCGAGCCTGTTGCTGCCCCTCCGGTGGCTGTGCCCGCGCCGGCCGAGGGGCCAGCCGCGGTCGAGCCTGTTGCTGCCCCTCCAGTGGTCGAGGCGCCAGCCGCGGTCGAGCCTGTTGCTGCACCCCCGGAAGCTGCGCCGGCCCCGACCGAGTCGTCGGCTGCGGTGGAGCCTGAGCCGGCGCCCGCTCCCGCGGAAGCGTCGGTCGGGGTTCAAGCTGGGCTCATACCTGCGGAGATCCAGCCCGAGCCGGACAAGGTCGAGTCCGCATCGCCTGACCCTCCAAAGTCGGGCCAGGAGAGACCATCCAGGCCCGTGGCGCCAAATCCTCTGCGACCGAGTCCTGTCGGTCCCCCGAAGAGTCCCCCTCTGGGGCGGCCTCAGCCTCCCGGTCCGCGACCGGCTCCCCCGACCGGGCCCAGCTCTCCGAAGCCAACCGGGACGGCACCAACCGGCCCTCGGCCGGCACCTCCCGTGAAGCCAGGCCCACCCCGATCGCCAGCCGCACAGCGGAGTTCTTCAGGCGAGCCTCTGGCTCGTCCAACTCCTCCCTCCCGGCCGGGTCCAAAGCCCTCCCCACCGGTGCCCAGGGCGGACAAGATACCTTCCGAATCGTCCGAGGTAGTCGACCAGGCCGTTCCAGAGGTCAGGGAGACTCCAGAGAAGCAGCTCGACGCCCCGATTCCGCCTCCTTTGCCCGATATCTCAGCGTTCCCGGCAGGGCCAGTCGGGTCCGATCAGCCGGCGTCCACGGCATCGCCGTTTCCGCAATGGCCGGCCCCGCCATCTCCAGCCGCGTCCGCCTCGCCTTTCCCCAGTTGGCCGGTAGCGGCCGAGACTGGGCCGGGAACCGAGTCGGCCTCACCCTTTCCCCAATGGCCAGCGGCCCCCCAGGTGGGGGACCTCCTTTTGCCGGTCCTTCCCGTCTTGCCCCTGGGAGAGCAGGGCAGCGCGTTCCCAGATGAGCCTCCCGGGCTGACGCCCGTTGTTCTGCCCTCGCAGTCTCCATCGGCGGCCGGGGCTGCACCCGAGTCCGAGCTGGCGGCTGGGCCGGTGGCTGAGGCGGTGGTGGTGGCGGCTCTCGAGCCCGAGCCGGTGGCTGAGGCGGTGGTGGTGGCGCCTCCCGAGCCCGAGCCGGTGGCTGAGGTGGTGGTGGCGCCTCCCGAGCCCGAGCCGGTGGCTGAGGCGGTGG
>JAANMW010002049.1_pt1 | contig 19133 bp, 19 predicted proteins | sample 7279671 | NCBI WGS metagenome assembly JAANMW01 (sample SAMN14094541, study PRJNA606508) | bioreactor metagenome | isolation source: A lab-scale SPAN reactor treating ammonium-rich wastewater day 247 | place: Ireland: Galway | collected 2017-09-19
ATGACCTACCAGTGGAACAACGGTGCGCTCATCAACCTCGGTTCCATCTTGACGAACAACGCACCGAGCTGGACGGCGTGCAACGGCTACCTGATCACCGGTTTCCAGATCACGGCCAAATCCGTGCCGCCGACCAGTGGCACCTTCAGCCTGATGAACTCGGCCGGTAGTTGCCTTGCCGGGCCTGTCGCTTTGCCGGGCCCCGGCTACAACGCCACGAATTCAGTCATGTATGGCCCTGAAGGCAATTCTGGCCATTGGACCTTCCAGAGCACGGTTGTGCCGGTTCCGGCTGCAGGATGGCTGCTGGCCTCGGCCTGCGCTGCCCTGGCCGGCGCACGACGTCGTCTGAAGTCCTGAACCTGCCCACGGGCCAGGAAGGAGAAAGCCACGCTTGCGTGGCTTTCTTTTTTTGGGGGATTCACCCAATTGGGGGATGCGCATGATGCGTGCCCGGCGCAAAGCTGCATCACCACGCAATGACTTCTTCCGAAGCCGGGAGGCAGGTCTTGCAGGAATGTGACGATACTGGCCGGAGCCGGACCGCATCGGCCGGGGGGGTGGGCCCTGGCGGGCAGCCTGATGCAGGCCTGGCACCGCACTTTTCCGAGCTGCTCCTGTGGCTGTACGGGTTCGCTACCGGGGAAGGGGATCTCCGCGAACTCTGCGTCCGGCTGGCGGTGGCACTCGAGTGCGGCTGGGTTGGGCTGGTGCGGATTTCCGCCGATATCGACGGTGTCAGTGAGATCCTGGGCCTGGGTGCGACGCAGGCCACCGAGTTGCCTGATGCGAGTGGCATCGTCACTGCCTTGCGGTCCAGTTCGGTGGTCGATGGCTTCTTGCAGGGATCACCTGATTGCGTGTCGATTGTGCTCCCGGTGGATGTCACCACGGGCAACCGCCATGACGATTGCCTGCGAGCGGTGGTGGCGCTCCATCGCAAGGTGGATTGCCAGTACATGCTGTGCCTCGGTGGCAGCATGGATACCACCAGCTGGACACAACTCGAGCAGGATATCGTCCGGTTGCTGCCGTACCTGCGCCAGGCTGCTGCCCTCCGCGAAGTCGCGGAGCAGTATCGGATCATGGCGCGGGCGGATGCCGCGATTTTCAACCGGGCGCCCAATGCGCTCATGATGCTGATGCCGGACGGCACTGTCGCCTATCTCAACGATGCCGCCCGCCGGCTCCTGGCCGCTGCGGATGGCATGAGGCTGGCCGGGTCCCGGGTCGTGGTTCACGATGTCATGGTCGATGAAGCCATCCAGGACGTGCTTGAAGGCCTGCGGCATGGGAAGGAGGGCCGGTTACCCGTGGGCCACGACCTGCTGGCAACCCGGCCCTCGGGCGCGCGACCCTATGTGGTCAGCCTGTTGCCCGTCATCGTCACGGGCGGTGAAGCCTTGCTGCTTCCGCGCCGGTGGTTGCTGGCGATCGTGACCGACCTGAGTACCCGGCGAATCCCGGGCGGGGCTTATCTGCAGCAGGTCTACGGCCTCAGCCAGGCGGAGGCGCGCGTCTGCCTGAAAGTGGGGGACGGTGACAGCTTGGAGGACATGGCGGCCGAGCTCAATGTCTCGGTGGCGACCGTGAAATCCCACCTCCTGCGCATCTATCGGAAGCTCGATGTCGACTCACGGGTCCAGCTGGCACAGGTCCTGCAGGGCCACGTCTGGACCTCCAAGCCGATCATCGTGGACCTGGGAGCCAAGGCCAGCAGGTCACAGGGCCTCGTGCGCGGCTGAGGATCGCGTTGCCGGCGACCGATCAGGACTCCGGGTTACGCTCCGTCCGCGGCTTCACCTCGATCCCCGCGGCGCGTGCCAGCTCGCGGTGGATGCGCCCGACGCGCTCGATCTGCCCCTTGGCGGGGAAGCGTTCGTAGAAACCCTCGCTGCGGAACTCGCGCAGCTTGCCGGCCCACGGAGCCAGGCGCCGCTGCCAGCGTTGCTGGCGGCCTTCGACAGGCTCGGCATCCTCGCGGCAGAGGTCGAAGCACACGCGCAGCATGGCCTTGATGGTGACCGGTCGCGTCACCATGTAGCCGGCGTGCCCCCAGGCTTCGCCCCAGACCTTCTCGGCGGCCTTGAGGAAGTCACGCACGCGCTCGTAGTAGCGCTCGGCGTCGCGGGCCAGGTTGCCGCGGCGGGAGAGGCTGCGCCAGTCGGCAAGCGCCCATTTGTGCAGTTCGCTGAAGAGCTCCGCCTGCAGGATCCACTTCTCCTGCCGGCTGCGGTTGCCGAGGCGGTTGATCTTGTAGCGCAACGGGCTGTCGCCGCCGTTGTAGAGACGCTCGACGATCCGCGCGGCAAACTTCTTGTCGGCAGCCGCCCAGGAGACGCGCTCGTAGAGATCGACGAGGTGGCTCTTGTTGATGCGTGTCGGCGTGGAATTGATGATGACGAACATCTCGGTGGCGAAGTCCTCGCTCTTGCCATCGAAGATGACGCAGGGCACGTGCATGGTCTTCGCGTCCTGCGGGTGCTGCTTCGCGTAGAAGTGCAGGGCCGCGAGCCGGTGCTGCCCGTCGATGATCAGGTAGCGGCCGCGCGGCTCCTCGAGGTTGCCGACGCTCTCGTAGCGGTCGAGCGGATCGAAGCGCAGGGTCTCGCCGGTGAACAGCAGCACGGTGCCCGGGATGGGCGGCTGGCTCACCGCGGTGTCGTAGAAATTGCGGATCGCCGCGACCTTGCTCCTGGAGAGCTGGCGCTGGAATGCCTTGTCGGTGGACTCGACGCGGGCGATGAACTGGCCGACCTCGTCGCCGGCGGCGACTTCCTCGGCGGCGATGCGGTCCCCCTCCGCGTAGAAGCGGCTGATGAAACGTACCTTCGCCAGCAGGTCCTCGGCCGGGTAGGCCACGAAGTAGAAGACGCTGTCTTTTTGCCTGACGCGGGTGGCCAGCATGGGCGGATCATAGCGCAGTTTGCCGGGACTGGCCGCCCGGGGCGCGCTACGATGCAGGTCATCCCTGCCCGAGGAGGCCTGTCATGCGCCTGACCCGGTACGCCGTCGGATCGCTGGTGGTGCTGTGCACGCTGGCCGCCTGTGCCACGGGCTCATCGCCGCGGCACGAGTCGCAGAGGGATGCAGGGACCGACTTCGCTGCCTACCGCAGCTTCGCCTGGCAGCCGTCGCTCGGCGAGGGCGCGGGGGACCAGCCCACGCGCCTGCTCGACGCCAGGATCCGCGATGCCGTCCGCGCCGAACTCGTCGCGCGCGGCTATGTCGAGGACGAGGCCAGCCCGGGGTTCCGGGTGACCTACGAGACGACGCTGAAGGACAAGGTGAAATCCAGCCCGTTTCGCATCGGCATCGGCATGGGCGGTTTCAGCGGCAATGTCGGCGGCTCGGTCAACGTCGGCACCCCGAGCGTGAAGAACTACCAGGAGGGCACGCTGGTGATCCACGTCATCGATGCGGCGAGCCGCCGGGAGGTCTGGTACGGCACGGTTTCCGGCGAGGTGGACCGCAGCTCGCTGGATGCGGCGGCCGTGGCACGTGCCGTGGGCATTGCCATGGAGGGCTTCCCGAAGCGGGCGCCGTGAGCGCTTCGGGTCAGCGGCGCGGCGCCCGCAGCAGCCACAGGAAGGGCAGCATCGCCGCGGCCACCAGCGCCAGCAGATAGAAGGCATTGTCGTAGGCAATGGCACCCGCCTGCCGGGTGATCTCCGCGACAAAAGCCGCGGTACCCGCATCCGCGCCCGGATGACGGCCGAGCAGCTGCCAGCGATCATGCGAGTAGGCGGTGAAATGCTCGACCAGCTGGCTCTGGTTGGCGCGGGTGGAATGCGCCAGCAGCGCCACGCTCAGCGATATGCCCATCGACGAGCCGATGTTCCTCGCCAGCGTCAGCAGGGCACCCGCCTCGGCGCGCTGCGCATCCGGCAGGGTGGCGAAGGCGGCGACCGTCAGCGGCACGAACGCCAGCGGCACGCCGAAGCCCAGCACCATGTTGGCGCCGACCACGCGCTGCCAGGGTGTGTCGAGGCTGAAGTGCGCCATCAGCCACAGCGCGGTGGCCGTCAGCAGGATGCCGGTGGTCATCAGCCCGCGCGCGGGAATCCGGCCGGTCAGCCGCCCGGCGGCCAGCATGCCGCCGATCGCCGCCAGCCCGCGCGCGGCCATCAGCCCGCCGGCCTGCGTCGGCGAATAGCCCTGCAGCGTCTGCAGGAAGGTCGGCAGCAGCACCGCGGGGCTGATGACCGCCACGCCCACGGCGAACATGATCACCACGGAAGCGCTGAAGTTGCGGTCGAGGAACAGCGCCGGGTCGACGAAGCCATGGTCCCGCGTCAGGCTGTGGACGATGAACATGTAGAGCGCCGTCGCCGCGAGCAGCGCCTCGGCCATGATTTCCGGGGATTCGAACCAGTCGAGCGTTTCGCCGCGGTCCAGCCCGAGCTGGAACAGGCCGATGGCCAGCGACAGCAGCACGAAGCCCTGCAGGTCGAACGGCCGCGGCCGCGCCGCCGGCCGCTCCTCCATGGCCGCGAGGATGCCGAGGTAGGCGAGGATGCCGACCGGGAGGTTGACGTAGAAGGCCCAGCGCCAGCCGAGGTTGTCGGTGAGCCAGCCGCCCAGCGTCGGACCGATGATCGGTCCCACCATCACGCCCATGCCCCAGATCGCCGTGGCCCTGCCGTGGGCTTCGCGGGGGAAGGCCTCGAGCAGCGCCACCTGCGACAGCGGCACCAGCGCCGCGCCGAATGCGCCCTGCAGGCCGCGGAAGACGACGATCTGCCCCAGGCTGCCCGCCAGCCCGCAGAGCATGGAGGCGCCGGTGAAGCCGGCGACGCTGGTCGCCAGCACCCGGCGCAGGCCGAGTCGCATGCCGAGCCAGCCGGCCAGCGGCGTGGCGACGGCGCTCACCACGATGTAGGAAGTCAGCACCCAGGCGATCTGGTCCTGGGTCGCCTGCAGGCTGCCCTGCATGTGGGGCAGGGCGACATTGGCGATGGTGGAATCGATCGTGTAGAGGAGCGTGGCCAGCACGGCCGCCGCGCTGAGGACGATGCGCCCGCTTCCCGTGGCTGCCGCGGCGGCGGGTGGCATCGGTCCGCTCAGCCGCTGCGGCCCAGCCAGGCGGCGAGCCGGGTGTGCGCCCCGGTATCGATCTCGACGTCGGCGCTCATGCCGGCACGCAGCGGCGGATCGCCCGGGTGGGTGTCGAGCAGGATGCGCACCGGGATGCGCTGCACCACCTTGACCCAGTTGCCCGAGGCGTTCTGTGGCGGCAGCAGGGCGAACTCCGCCCCGGTGGCCTGCGCGATGCTCTCGACCCGGCCCTGCCAGCGGCGGCCGCCATAGGTGTCGATCCGCACGCTGACGCTCTGGCCTGCCCGCACGTGCGCGAGGTCGGTTTCCTTGAAGTTCGCCTCGACCCAGGGTTGCTGGTCGACGACGATGGCGAAGCAGGCCTCGCCGGCGATGAGGCGGTCGCCGACCTTGGGCAGGTGGCTGATCACGCCGGCCTGCGGCGCCACGATGACCGTATGGGCGAGGTCCAGCCGGGCGCGCTCGACCACGGCGGCCGCCGCGAGCACGGCGGGGTGCTGGTCGGCGGGCATGTCGGGATCGCCCGCCAGCCTGGCGCGTGCCTCGGCCAGCTGGAGTTCCAGCACCTCGGCGTTGCCCCGGGCGCTGTCGGCATCGCGATGGGCATTGTCCACGGTGATCTCGGCCACCAGATGACGGCCCGCCAGTTCCTGCTGGCGCCGGTAATCGCGCACCAGGTAGGCCGCGGTGCGCCGGGCAACCTGCAGCTCGGCGAGTTTCTCGCGCCAGGACGCCCTGAGGCCCTCGACCTCGGCATGCGCGCTGGCGAGTGCCGCCTGCGCATGGCGCAGGGCGACGCGCTGCTCGGCGTCGTCGAGCACCAGGATGCGCATCCCGGCGGTGACCGGCTGGTTCTCGCCCGCCAGCACGGCGCGCACGTTGGCCGTCAGCTGGGGCGCGACGTCGACCCGATCCTGCTGCACATAGGCGTTGTCGGTGGAGACGTAGCGGCCGCCGCTGGCGAACCAGGCGAACGCCAGCGCCAGGACCAGCGCCGGCACGACCCAGAGCAGCAGGGTTCGCAGCCATGGCCTGCGCCGCAGGGCCGGCGGCGCCCCGGCGTCCTCGTCCAGCGGCAAGGGCAATTCATCGACCATGGGAACGCTTCCCGGGTGCGGTGGCCTTGCCGGAGCTGAGGTTGTCGCGCACCCGGCCCAGCAGTCGCCAGAACGTCTCCTGCTCGGCTCGGCTCAACCCGCTCATGGCGCGGCGCCGGCTGGCATCCACCAGGGCGTGCATGCGGGCGATGGGCGCGCTGGCGGCGGGCGTGAGGAACAGGCGCATGGCACGCCGGTCGGCGGGATCCGGGGCGCGGCGTACCAGGCCCCGCTGCTCCAGCCGGTCGATCATCCGTCCGAGGGTCACTGGCGTGACGTCGAGCATGCTGGCCAGCTGGCGCTGGCTGCAGCCCTGGTCGCGGTCGAGGCAATAGAGCAGGCGCCAGAGCTCCGGCGTCAGCCGGTGCGCCTGCGCACCGCGCAGGAAATCGCGACGGATGAGGCGCAGCAGGTCGCTCAGCGCGAAGCCGAGGGAGCGCTCGCGGGCGCCGTCGAATGCCATCCGGTTGGCCATAAGCCATGGCAATAATAAGCAAGGCTAACTAATTGCACAATGCCGGCTGCAGGTGGTGGCATCACCTGGTCGGCGATGCGTGGGGCGTATCCGCGGTGGTGTGGCTAGCGCGCAGCGACCTGGTAGCGCCGCAGGCCGACGAAGGGCAGCGCCGTCACGCCGATGCACACCAGCAGCAGGCCGGCCAGCGAGCTCGACAGCCGGCCGAGCACCACGCTCAGCGGCTCCGGCACGTAGCTGAAGGCGGGGAACTGGTCGTAGTCGGCCGGCCGCAGCGGCTCGCGCCTGAGGAAGCGGCTGGCGAAGAAGTCGTTCCACTGGCCGCGGAAGCGGAAGGCCTGGTCGAGGAAGTCCTGGTAGCGGGCGGTGCTGGTGCCGGAGATCTCGTTCAGCGCCAGCTGCATCATGATCGCCGGGGACAGGTACTGGAAGCGCTGCACCAGGCCTTCCTGGTGCAGGGACTGCTCGCGGAACTGCTGGTAGAGGGGCAGCAGCGCCTGCTCGATGTTCGCGGCATTGGCCTGGGCGAGCGTCAGGAAGTCCATCGCCCGCTGGTCACCGGTGGGCACCTGGTCCATGTGCTCGGAATAGAAGCGGTCGAGCGCGCTGCCCATGTTCTTCTCGCCCGCGGTCTGCGCCTCGCGCGCGGCGACGATCAGGTCCATGCGCGACGGTGCCGGGTACAGCGTGGTCGCCAGCAGGCTGACCAGCGTCGGCACCACCACCACGAGGATCAGCCAGATGCCGGCGAGGATCGTGCCGTTGGTGGCCGAGCTGCGGCCGTAGACGTTGACCAGCACCGCCAGCGAAAACCAGAACAGGCTGTAGAGCAGGGTGGCGAGGATCCACAGCGCGAAGCGCAGCCAGGTCTCCGCCTGGTCGAGCTGCGTGCCCACGCCGAGCAGCGCCAGGAGGCCGAAGCCCACCACCACCGCGAGGATCACCGCGGCCCGGGCGACGATCTTCGAGGCCATCAGTTCGCGCAGCGATACCGGGTGGGCGAGGATCATCGCCAGCGTGCCGCGTTCCTTCTCGCTGGACAGCAGGTCGTAGGTCATGGCGAGGATGAAGATCGGCAGCAGGAAGATGACCACGAAGGCGATGTCGAACGGCCCGGTCTGCAGGTTCACCGGGTTCTCGGTCTCCAGGTTCTTGATCATGTCGAGCGTGGTGCCCATGGAGGCCGGCAGGTAGTTCAGCTGCACGTCGCTCTGGCCGATGGACAGGGCGGCGAGTCCCGTGGGCGGCAGTGCCACGTAGGCCGCGGTCTCGGCGCCAACGACCCCGGCGTTGGTGCCCTGCGGCGGTCCGCGGCCGGGGACGTGGTTGACGGTGGCGAACTCGTAGGCACCGCCGCTGGCGGCGACCTCGGCGGCGTAGGCCTCGGTGTCCTGGCGCATCTTCGCGCGCTCGCCGTTCTCGTAGGCGGCGGCATCGGCAGCGCCCTTGGCCTGGCGCGCGATGGTGCGGCTGCCGGCGAAGGCGGCGAAGCCGATGGCGAAGACCAGCAGCGCTAGGATCGCCCACAGCGCGCCGGTGCGGGCGAGCGAGCGGGTTTCGTGGGAGATGATGAGGCGGTACATCAGTTTTTCTCCAGGCTCATGTGCCTGACCGCGACCAGGGCCAGCACGACGGCGGCCAGCAGCCAGCCGGCCAGCAGGGTGAAGTTGCCGGCCTGCGAGGCGACGATGTCGCGCAGCGCCGGAGGCTCGTAGCGGAACGGCGGCACGATGGCGAAGACATCCTCGTTGGCGACCATGTAGTTGGTGGCGCTGTTGACGCCATTGAGGTTCGCCGCGGCCTGCGACAGGTAGGAGTTCATCTTCTGCACCATGTTGCGGCGGAACACCTCGGTTTCCGCCATGAACTTGTTGTGCTGGATCAGGTCGGTGCCGGCCATCGTCATGGAAATCGAACGCAGCGGCAGCAGCGGCGCCAGCACGCCCAGGCGGTCCTGCAGCCGCAGCTGCCGCGCGTACTCGTCGCGCACCGCGTTGTAGTGCTGCTCGAACACCGGGTGGTCGAGCTCCTCCAGCTTCTGCATGCTGAGCGCCGTCCAGTACAGCGGCAGGTCCTGGACGCGGGAGACGCCGTACTTCTGGAACAGTTCGCCCCGGTACTGGGCGAGCTTGATGCGTGGCGACACGCCGTCTATGCCGCGCTTCTGGTGCTCCTTCATCTCGGCCATGAAGGTGCCGAAGGCCGGGGAGGGCGTGGCGAGCCTGGATATCTCCGCCGCAGTCTTCGGCATGATGAAGGCGGTGAAGGCCCAGAAGCCGACCAGCACCATCAGTGCCGCGCGCGCCGTCTTCGCCCAGGCGGAGACGGCCAGGGTGAGGAACAGGAACACGGCGGCATAGCCGAGGTACGCACCGCCGATCAGCGCCACGCGCGTCCAGATGCCGCCACCCGCGGTCTCCAGGCCGGTGGCTGCCAGCGCCAGCGTGCCCACTGCCAGGCAGGGCAGCACCACCAGCAGCACGGCGGCGGCGATGCCGGCGGCCTTGCCCCAGAGCAGGTTGCCGCGGCTGACGCCCATGCTCATGAGCTGGCGCAGGGTGCCGGTCTCGCGCTCCCCGGAGAAGGCCGTGAAACCCAGGAAGATGATCAGCAGCGGCAGCAGCACCTGCAGGATCATCGCACCGTTGAGTTCACCGAAGCGCGCCACCGCGCTGGTGTCCGTGGCCGGGCGTGCGATGGCGAAATTCTGCTTGTGGGCCTCCATGAAGACGGCCGTGCCCGCGTAGTTGACGATGCCGCCGTCGAAGAACGCCAGCGGCCCCAGCGGCTTGAACGCGTAGTTGCCGTAGTGGGCGGCGGTGTGGGGATTCTTGTCGCCCTGCTTCAGCCATTGGTTGTTGGTGGATCCCTGGGCGGCGGCCTGGATGCGCGAATAGGTTTCGAAGCGCTGCCAGCCGGCCAGCATCGAGGTGACCAGCAGCAGGACCATCAGCGCGGCGGTCCACTTGAAGCGGCCGTCGCGGACGATCTCGAGGAATTCCTTGCGGGCGATGGTGGCGATCATGGCGTTGGCTCCCCCTGTGCCGCTGTCCGGCTCAGTGCATGTGCTCGAGGTAGATGCGCTCGAGGTCGGCGTGGGAGACCTCGTCGGTGGACAGCTCCTGCACCAGCTGGCCGCCGCGCATGATGCCGATGCGGGTGCCGGTCTCCTTGGCGCGGAACAGGTCATGGGTCGCCATGAGGATGGCGGCGCCCTCGGACTTCAGCTGCACCAGCAGTTCGGAGAACTCGTTGCTGGCCTTGGGGTCGAGCCCGGAGGTGGGCTCGTCGAGCAGCAGCGCGCGCGCCTGCTTGGCGAGCGCGATGGCGACGCCGACCTTCTGGCGCATGCCCTTGGAGTAGGTCTTCACGCGCCGGCCGGCGGCGTCCTCCTGCAGGCCCACGCGGCGGAGGAAGCCGCGGTAGTCGTCGGCCGAGTACTCGTCGTGGCCGCCGAGCCGCGCGAAATACTCCAGGTTCTCCATGCCCGTCAGGTTGCCGTACAGCATCACCTGCTCGGGGATGTAGGCGAGGTAGCGCTTGGTCTGCAGCGGGTCGGCATTGACGTCGATGCCGTTCACCCGGGCCACGCCGGAGGTCGGGGTGACGAAATTGAGGAACAGGTTGATGGTGGTGGTCTTGCCGGCGCCGTTGGCGCCGAGCAGGCAATAGATGTCGCCGCCGTTGACGCGCAGGTTCAACCCCTTGAGGGCCTGATAATCGCCGTAGGTTTTCTTCAGGTCGATGGCTTCCAGCACGATGATGCCGCTCCCTCAATGGCTGAACAGAAGACGCAGCATGCCCCCGCGGCAGCCGCTGTCGGACCATCCCGGTCAGGAAAATTGACCAGTCGGTCACAAATTCTTAGTCTTCGGCTCGGGCCATGTCAACCACGAAGCGGAAACCGGCGCGAAGCAGCACGGCAAGGGCCGGCCCGGCGGCCCGTGGCCGGGGCGAGGGCAAGGAAAAGGAAAAGGGCAAGGGCCAGCTCAAGCGCGAGGCGACCGAGAGCCTGCTGGTGGAGGCCTTCGGCCGCATCGTCGAGCGCCACGGCCTGCGCAATGTCGGTGTCAACGAGGTGGTGAAGGAGGCCGGCGTCGGCAAGGCCCTGCTGTACCGCTATTTCGGCGGACTGCCCGGCCTGGTCGAGGCCTGGGGCCGGCAGAACCGCGTCTGGCCCAGGCTCGTCGACATGGTGCCGCTGTCGGCCGCACCGGACGCCACCGCGGCCGAGGTGCTGAAGAAGATCGTGGTGCGCAATGCCCAGGTGCATCGCGACGATCCGGTGCGCGTGGAAATGCTCGCCGACGAGCTCATGACCCCCACCGCCATATCCGGTGCCCTGGGCGAGATCCGCAAGCAGGTGGGTCGCGACCACGCGGCGCTGTTCGCGCGCAACCGCGATTTCCGCAACCATCACCTGTTCATGGTGGTGATGATGGCCGCGGCGAGCTACCTGGCCATGCGCGCCGTGAAGTCCCCGCGGTTCATGGGCGAGGACCTGGCCGACGAGGCCACCTGGGCCCGGCTGATGGCGGAGATCGAGGCGGTCATCGAGCGGGTGGCGGGCTGAGGCGCTTTCCGGCATACAATCGGCCCTGGACAACGGGAGGAGCTCGCGATGAAACTGCTGATCCGCTTCGTCATCTGTTCCATCGTCATGGCCGGCGCGGCCCTGGCGGCGGATTCCACGGTCATCAGCCCGGCGGGCCGCAAGGCCATGGCGCCGGAGATCGCCATCGGCAGCGATGGCAGCCTCAACGTCATCTGGATGGAGCGCACGCCGGAAGGCGAGAAGATCGCCGCTGCCGGCGCCGCCAGCCAGGAAGGCCACACCCATCTCGCCGAGACCGACCTCTGGTTCGTGCGCTCGACCGACGGTGGCAAGAGCTTCGGCGCTCCGGTGCGCGTCAACGGCACGCCCGGCGCCGTCTGGGGATTCCCGGTGAGCAAGCCGCGGCTGAATGCCACCCCGGGTGGCACGCTGCACGTGTTCTTCCCGGGCAACAGCATCGACAAGAAAAATGGCAAGCCCATCGTGCTGCCGATGTACACGCGCTCCACCGACGGCGGCCGCAGCTTCTCCGCGCCGGTGGTGCTGGGTGCGGTGGCCGCATCCGACAACAGCGACATCGTCCATGGCGGGCTGGCGAATGCCGAGTGCTTCGGCACCATGACCACCGACGGCCAGGGCGGCGTGTACACCTACTGGGTCGACACCCGCGACATGGGCAAGGACAGCCCCAACGGCAAGATCTTCTCGGCGGTGTCCTACGACAACGGCAAGAGCTTCGGCGGCGACTTCGAGGTGTTCCCGGCCGATGTCTGCCCCTGTTGCCAGGCCACGGCGGCCGTGTACGACGGCCGCATCTACCTCGGTTCCCGCCAGGTGAGCGCGGAGGGCAACCGCGACAGCACCGTGGCCATCTCCACCGACCGTGGCAAGTCCTTCCAGCCGCGTGCGCGCTGGGGCGGCGCCCACTGGAAGATTGAAGCCTGCCCGCTCAAGCCCACCGCCATCGTCGTGGACGGCAACTACGTCTATGCGGCCGCCTACGATGGCGGCGCCAACCCGCAGGGCGCCGCGCTGTCGCGCTCGGTGGACGGCGGCAAGACCTTCGAGGCGGCCGTGCCGCTGCAGCCAGGCCCCGCGGTCTCGGATGCGCCGGTCCTCGCCCTGCAGGAGGGCAGGCTGGTGGCGGTATGGCACACCAAGCTCGCCGGTGAGCGGCGCGTGTTCCTCGGGGTGTCGCGCGACCACGGCAAGAGCTTCACCGCGCCCGTCGAGCTCGGCGCCGGCATGTACCCGGTGGTTGCCAACCGCGCCGGCGGCCTGCAGCTCGCCTGGCAGCAGGGCGACAGCATCGTCACCCGCTTCATCGCCGGCAGCGATCCGCTGCTGCGCTGAGGGCCGGTCAGCCGGTGACCGGCAGGTAGAGCGCGAACAGCCAGCCGGTCACCAGCGCATCGAGGAGGGCCGCGACCGGCAGGTTGCGCGAGCGCAGGTAGAAGCCGGCGAGCACCGCGGCCCTGCGCCGGCACCTGGCCGGCCAGGCCGGTGGCGAGCCGGTGCTACCCTTCCTGCGGCTGCTGCCACAGCGATCCGGCGATGGGCCAGGCCAGGCCCAGCACCGAGGCGAAAGCGATGGCGCGTGACGCCGTCACCCGCGGCCTAGCGGCGCTGTCCCGTGCCGGAGGCGGCCGCCAGCAGGGCGTCGGGGCCTTCGCTCCAGGCCAGACGGTGGCGGTAGGTGAGCGAGCGCCAGATCCATTCGCAGGGACCGATGCGGAACCGCGCCAGCCACCAGCAGCTCCAGGCGATCTCCAGCGCCCAGATCGGCACGACCACCCCGTAGAGCTGCAGGCCGGTGAGCTTGCCGTACAGGCCGAGGCCGAAGCCGTAGAACACCAGCGCGCAGAGGATCGACTGCGCGAGGTAGTTGGTCAGCGCCATCCGCCCCGTGGCCGCCAGCCCCCGCTTGATCGCCTGGCCGCCGGCCATGCTGCAGAAGGTGAAGACCAGGCCGAGCCAGCCGATCGCCATGGCGAAGCGGCGCAGGTCGTAGCTCACCTTGGCGATCTCGGCCTGCACCGGGTGGAAGTCGCTGGCGAGCAGGACCTGGGTTTGCCAGAGCGCCAGCGGCAGGCCGATGGCGAAGCCGCCGGCGGCCATCCAGGCATGCCGCGCAGCCTTGCCCGGGCGGGTGAACAGGCCTTCGCGGCACAGCGCCATGCCGACGATCATCATCGCCAGCGCGTCGAGGAACCACCAGTTGGTGGTGACGAAGGCCTGGAGCACGAAGCTCACCCGCGCCTGGCGGACCGCCACCTGCGCCAGGCTGCCCGACTGCATGTCGTGGATTTCGCCGGCGAGGCGTGGGTTGCCGGCATCCGGGCGGGCCTTGGCGAGCTTCTTTTCCCAGCTGGACAGATCGCGCTGCGCGGCCTCGTCCAGCACCTCGCCGCGGTCGCGCGCGGCCACCGCCGCCACCGAGGCCGCCTCCAGCCGCCGCAGCTCGCCTGCCTCGGCCAGGTGCCTGCCCGCCGGGATCGCCAGCGCCAGCAGCGCCACCGCCGCCAGCCAGCGCGTCGGCAGGCGGCGCAGCGGATACAGGCAGAGGCTGGCCAGGCCGTAGGCGAACAGGATGTCGGCTGGCCAGAGCAGCACGTAGGCGTTGACCAGGCCGAAGGCGATGAGCAGGAAGCTGCGCCGGTAGTAGGTGCGCCGCGCCACGGCCGGCGGCGCGTTGCGCTCGAAGCGCTGCAGGGCCAGCAGGGCGCCGGCGCCGAACAGCAGCGACAGCAGGGTGCGCTGGCTGCCCTCGAACAGCGTGTGGACCACGGCCCAGGTCTGCACCGGCGCGCCGGCACGATCGGCAATGGCCAGCGGGTAGTCGAAGAAGGCCTGTGGCCCGGCGAAGGCCCAGATGTTCAGGATCAGGATGCCGAGCACGGCAACGCCGCGCGCCACGTCCAGTGCCTGGATGCGTTCGCTGCCGCCGATCGGTCCCAGCGCGGTAATGGGTTCAGCCATGCGGGGATGATAGCAGCGGGCGCCGCTCACTCGAGGCGGATGCGCTGTTCCAGTGGCTGCTCGCCCAGGGTGAACAGCGCATCCCTGAAGCGGGGCGGGCCGAGGCGCGGGCGCAGGTTGTTCGACAGGCCCGCGGGCTCCTTCGGCATGCCGAGGAAGTTGCGCGCCAGCCGGCCGTCGTCGTCGCGGTCCTGGAAGACGCTGAACGCATACTGGCCGGGCGGCAGGTCGAGTTCCAGCGTCACCGTGTCATCGACACGCTGGCCGGCGACAGGGACCCGCTTGCGGGTGCGCCAGCGCTCGCTGAGCCAGTGGTCGGCGCTGTCGTAGACCAGGACGACGATGGAGCCCGCATCGTCCTGGACGTTGGTCGCGGTGATGCGCAGGGCCGTCGCGGTGGCGGGCGCCAGCGGCGCCACCGCGCCCAGCAGCAGCAGGCAGGAGGGGATGAACGGAACTCGCATGCGGGGTGATCCTCGTGGTCCGGGACGGGGGCAAGGACGTATCATGCCCGCTCCTGCGCCACGGTCCACCCGCATGATGAATACCGCAACCGCCCGCCGTGCCCCGACCCCCGTCAGCCTGCGCCAGCTTGCCTGGCTGCTGTTCGCCGCCGGCGTACTGGCGGGATGCAGCCGGCCCACGCGGGTGGAGGGCGCCTGGGCGGGGGACGCGGCCCGCGACCAGTCCTTTGGCGCGGTGCTGGTCGTCGGCGTCTCGCCCGCCTACACCACGCGCTGCCGCTTCGAGCGGATGATGATGGACTCGCTGGTCAGCGCCGGCACCCGGGCCATGACCAGCTGCTCGCAGATGCGCTCCGACGAGCCGCTGACCCGCGAGGCCGTGGTGCGCGCGGTGCAGGCGCTGGGCGCGGATGCCGTGCTCTCCACCCGGCTGGTGGACGGCAAGGTGGGCGTCAAGGAGGGCGGCAGCAGCGAGACGCGCAGCGAGGCGTACTACAAGCCCATCGGCTACGGCTACGACCCCTACTACGGTGCCTTCGGCCTGCCCGTGACCTACGTCAGTTTCACCAACGAGCAGGCGGCGTTCACCGTGCAGCGCACTGCCGTGGTGTCGAGCAACCTCTACGCCGTGCGGGACGCTTCGCTGGTCTACGTGGTCGATGCCACCGCCTACGACAAGGGTTCGCAGGGCGAGGTCATCGATGCCATCACCGCCGGCATCGCCGGCCAGCTGCAGCGCGCCGGCGTGCTGCACGGCCAGCGCTAGCCCGGCCAGTGCGGCAACGCGCTCCGGTATACTCGCGCGCTTTTCGCGCAGGTATCGCCGTGCTGTTCCGCAACCTCACCCTCTATCGCCTCCAGCAGCCCTGGTCCGGCAGCGCCGCCGATCTCGAGCAGGCGCTCTGCGGCCGGCCGCTGCGGCCCTGCGGCAGCTTCGACATGCAGACCCGCGGCTGGGTGCCCTGTGACGAGGCCGATGGCGCGCTGGTCCACGCCCTCGGCGGGCACTGCCTGCTGGCGCTCGGCCAGGAGCAGAAGCTGCTGCCCGCGGCGGTGATCAACCAGGAGGCGCGCAGCCGCGCCGCGCAGCTCGCCGCGACCCAGGGGCATCCGGTCGGCCGGCGGCAGATGCGCGAACTCAAGGCGCGCGTGGCCGACGAGTTGCGGGCGAGGGCGCTGACGCGACGGCGCGTCACCCACGCCTGGCTGGCGCCGCGCCAGGGCTGGCTCGTGGTGAATGCCGCGGCACCGGGCCGCGCCGACGAGCTGGTGGAGGTGCTGCGCGACAGCCTCGGCGGCCTGCCGGTGCAGCCGCTGGAATCGCGGCAGGCGCCGCGGGCCGCCATGGCGGCCTGGCTCGGCCAGGGCGGACCGCCCGGGCGCTTCGCCCTCGACCAGGACCTCGAGCTGCGTGCCGTCGAGGCCGGTGGCGCCAGCATCCGCTATGCGCGCCATGCGCTGGATGCGCCGGAGATCCGCCAGCACCTCGCCGCCGGCAAGCAGCCGGTCCGCCTCGGCCTGGTCTGGCAGGAGCGCATCGCCTTCGTCCTCAACCAGAACCTGCAGCTGTGCCGGCTGCGCTTCCTCGATGTCTACAAGGACGATCACGCGCAGGGCGAAGATCCGCGCGAGCAGTTCGACATCGACTTCGCGCTGATGAGCGGCGAGCTGACGCAGCTGCTCGAGGAACTGCTCGCGGCCCTGGGCGGCGTCGAGCTGGCGGTGCGCCAGGCCGCCTAGTCGCGCCCTTGCGGCAGTGTGCGGCGCCACCGCGGCTTCAGTCGTAGCGTACCGCCAGCACCACGTAGCGCTCGATGCCCCCCGGAACGTGCACCTCGACCTCGTCGTCGACGGCCTTCTTCAGCAGCGCCCGCGCCAGCGGCGAGTCGATGCTGATGCCGCCGGTGGCGGCGTCGGTCTCGTCGGCGCCGACGATCCGGTACTCGACCTCGGTGTCATCGCCGCGCCACAGGCGCACGCGGGCTCCGAAGAACACGCGGCCCCCGGGCGGGGCCTGGCGCACCACCTGCAGTTCGGGCAGGCGCTTCTGCAGGTAGCGGATGCGCCGGTCGATGCCCGCCAGCTCGCGCTTGCGGTAGAGGTACTCGGCGTTCTCCGAGCGGTCGCCTTCGGCGGCCGCTGCGGCCAGCGCCGTCACGACCCCGGCGCGCCGCTGCCACAGCGCCGCGAGCTCGGCCTCCAGCGCCGCGTAGCCTGCAGGGGTAATGTGCGGCGAGGACCTCGGCTGCGGTGGTTTCCAGCGACCCATCTGGCAATAATAGGAAAAAGCCGCGCCGCCGGCCCGGCCAACCGGAGCACGCCATGCGCCTGTACACCTTCACCGTCACGCCCAACAACCGCAAGGTCGAGGCCTTCGTGCGTCACTTCGACCTGCCGGTGGAGGTCCACCACGTCAGCTTCAAGGACGAGGAGACGCACCAGCCCGCGTACCTGGCGATCAATCCCATGGGCAAGGTGCCGGCGCTGGTCGACGGCGATTTCAGGCTCTGGGAGTCCAACGCCATCCTCACCTACCTCGCCACGCTGTTCCCGCAGACCCATGCACTGCCCGCCGATGCGCGCGGCCGCGCCGATGTCGACCGCTGGCTGCACTGGCAGAGCTGCCACCTGATGCCCGCCATGGGCGCGCTGAAGGCCGCCGAGGAGAAGGACACCAGCAAGCTGGAACCGCTGCTGAAAATCCTCGATGACCAGCTCCGCGGGCGCGAGTACCTGCTCGGCAGCCTGGGTGTCGCGGATTTCGCCATCGCCGCCTATCTCATGACCAAGATGGGCCGCAAGCTGGATTACTCCAGCACGCCTGCGCTGCAGGCCTGGCTGGCGCGGATGGCGGCGCTCAAGGGATTCGTCGAGACCCAGGTGAAGGGGCCGCCGGGCGGCCATTGAGGACGGCGCAGGCAGGCGTCATCACCTGCCGGATTTCAGCCTCGCTTGGCATTTCCGGCCGTTGCGCTAGACTGCGTTCTGGCGGCAGTACTGTCGCCGCGTGACAACAACAAACCCGATCCAGGCAGGACAGCCATGAAAAGAACGCGCGCGAGCTTAGCGGTACGGGTCGCCAGCGCGGTTGTCTTCATGCCGATGGCCGCCCAGGCGCTGCCGCTCAGCTATTCCACGACCTTCAACGGCAGCAGCAACGTCATCACCGGCGGCGGTGCGTACACCAGCGAAGCGGTCCCCGGCTCGGATTTCTTCGGCAATGCCTTCCTCGCCCCGACCAATCCGGATTTCCCCGCGGCAGCGTCATACGGCTTCTATGACGACTACGTCTTCACCATCGGCATGGATGCCATCGCCAACGCGGTCTCTTCCAGCGTCAGCCTCGGTTCGCTCGCGGTCGCCAACCTGCAGCTGCGCCTGTATGCCCTGCCGATGGATTTCGGCGGCAACAAGAATCCGGGCGGCGACTGTCCCGGCGGTTGCCTGGCCGACTGGAGCCCCACGCTGACCTCCGCCAACGTCACCTACTCGGTCATGGATCCGCTGCTGCTGGCTGCCGGCACCTACGTGCTGGAAGTGCGCGGTGACGCCACCGGTGCCAGCGGCGGCAGCTACTCCGGCGTGCTGAACCTGGCGGCGGTACCCCTCCCGGGCGTCGCCTGGTTGTTCGGCCTGGCGCTGGGTGCCACCGGCTACTGGCGTCGGCGCAGGCCTGCCGGCTGCTAGCGCGCCGCCGCGGCACGGCGGCATGCAGTTGCTGCCGCATCCCGATGCCGACGCCGGGCCCGTCACGCGGCTCGATGCCAGCGCCAGCCGCGGCAGCGATGGTGGCCTGGTCTTCCACTGGGAGCTGGCAGCCGACCTCGATGCGCTGCGGTTGCCGGCACCTGCGAGCAGCCGGCGGGTCGACGGGCTGTGGAAGCACAGCTGCTTCGAGGCCTTCATCGGCAGGCCGGACGAGGAGGCCTACCTCGAACTGAATATCGCACCCTCGGGCGAGTGGGCGCTGTACCGTTTCGCGGCCTGCCGGATCGGCATGGCGCCACAGCCGCTGGCGCCGCCGCCTGACGTGCGCTGCACGCGCCGGCCGCAGGGGCTGGGGCTCGCGGCATCGCTGCCGCCGCTGGCAGAGACCGACGGCAGGCTGTGCATCGCGCTGTGCGCGGTCATCGAAACGCGATCAGGCACAATGAGCCACTGGGCGCTCCGGCATCCGCCGGGCGCGCCCGATTTCCACCATGCGGCGGCACGGGTGCTGGAGCTGGGTCCGGCACGGCCGGCGGATTGACGGGCAGGACGAGCGCTTCCATGAAATTCGGCATCGACCGCCTGCGCAGCGACAAGGCGTTGCGCCGGGACCTCGCGGGCAGGAGGGTGGCGTTGCTCGCCCACCCGGCCTCGGTGCTGCCCGACCTCGGCCACAGCCTCGACCTGCTGGCGCGGATGCGCGGCCTGCGGCTCGCCAGCGCCTTCGGGCCGCAGCACGGGCTGCGTGGAGACAAGCAGGACAACATGATCGAGTCGCCGGACCATGTCGATCCGGT
>JAANMW010002050.1_pt1 | contig 19116 bp, 17 predicted proteins | sample 7279671 | NCBI WGS metagenome assembly JAANMW01 (sample SAMN14094541, study PRJNA606508) | bioreactor metagenome | isolation source: A lab-scale SPAN reactor treating ammonium-rich wastewater day 247 | place: Ireland: Galway | collected 2017-09-19
CATTTCCATATCAAACGTGCACTTTGTCGGCTTCGCTTGCCGTACGCCTGTACTGTCTGCGCTTCGCCTTCGCGTTCACGCTTGATCTAGAAATGGAATAAAAAGGCCGGCCAACCCTTGCGGGTTGGCCGGCCTTTTTATGCGCCAGAGCGCAGCAGCAGATTACTTGGAAATCACGCGCACCATTTCCAGGCACTTGTTCGAATAACCCCACTCGTTGTCGTACCAGGCCACCACCTTGAGGAAAGTGGTGTCCAGGGCGATACCGGCTTCGGAGTCGAACACGCTGGTGCAGCTCTCCCCACGGAAGTCGGTGGCGACCACCTTGTCGGCGGTGTAGCCCAGCACGCCTTTGAGCGCGCCTTCGGACTGTGCCTTCATTTCAGCGCAGATCTCGGCGTAGGTCGCGGGCTTGTCCAGCTCCACGGTCAGATCCACCACCGACACGTCGGAGGTGGGCACGCGGAAGGACATGCCGGTCAGCTTCTTGTTGAGCTCAGGAATCACCACACCCACGGCCTTGGCGGCGCCGGTGGAGCTGGGGATGATGTTTTCCAGAATGCCGCGGCCACCGCGCCAGTCTTTGTTGGATGGGCCGTCCACGGTCTTCTGCGTGGCGGTGGCGGCGTGCACGGTGGTCATCAGGCCGCGCTTGATACCCCATTTATCATGAAGCACCTTGGCCACGGGGGCCAGGCAGTTGGTGGTGCACGAGGCGTTGGAGACGATGGCCTGGCCAGCGTACTTTTCGTGGTTCACGCCGAACACGAACATCGGCGTGTCGTCCTTGGAGGGCGCGGACATCAGCACCTTCTTGGCGCCGGCGGCCAGATGCTTCTCGGCGCTGGCCTTATCCAGGAACAGACCGGTGGCTTCGACCACGATGTCGGCACCCACTTCGTTCCACTTCAGGTTGGCGGGGTCGCGCTCCTGCGTCAGGCGAATTTTCTTGCCGTTGACGATCAGGGTGTTGCCCTCGACCGAGACTTCGCCCTTGAAGCGGCCATGCACGCTGTCGTACTTGAGCATGTAGGCCAGGTAGTCGGGCTCGAGCAGGTCGTTGATACCCACGACTTCAATGTCAGAGAAGTTCTGCACTGCTGCGCGGAACACCATGCGGCCGATGCGGCCGAAGCCGTTGATGCCAATCTTGATCGTCATAGCTCTATCTCTCCAAGGTTGATTGCCAAAATTACTTGCGCTTGAGCACCGCTTGCACGGTGGCTGCCACGTTCTCTTCGGTGAAGCCGAAATGCTGGAACAACACCGGCGCCGGGGCCGACTCGCCGTAGGTGTCGATACCCACCACGGCGGCGCAGCCGTACTTCCACCAGCCGTCCGTCACACCCATTTCCACGGCGATGCGCGGAATGCCTGTGGGCAGCACGGCTTTCTTGTATTTGACCTCTTCGCGGTCGAACGTGGTGGTACTGGGCATGGAGACCACACGCACGGCGATCTTTTTGGCCGCCAGCAGGCGCTGCGCCTTGAGGGCCAGCTGCACCTCGGAGCCTGTCGCGATGAGGATGGCCTGGGGTTTTTTCTTCAGGCCGACGTCTTGCGGCTCGGACAGCACATAGGCGCCGCGCGAGATGTCGCCCAGTTCTCGTTTGGGCAGGTAGGGCAGGTTCTGACGGGAAAGCAAGAGTGCCGTGGGCTTGTCGCGGTTGGACAGGGCCACGCTCCAGGCCACGGCGGTTTCGGCCGTGTCGCCGGGGCGCCAGACATCCAGGTTGGGGATCAGGCGCAGGCTGGCGGCATGCTCGACCGACTGGTGCGTGGGGCCGTCTTCACCCAAGCCGATGGAGTCGTGCGTGAACACATGCACCACACGCTGCTTCATCAGCGCGGCCATGCGGATGGCGTTGCGGCTGTAGTCGCTAAAGGTCAGAAAGGTGCCGCCGTAAGGGATGAAGCCGCCGTGCAGCGCGATGCCATTCATGATGGCGGCCATGCCGAATTCGCGCACGCCGTAGTTGATGTGGCGGCCGCCAACGCCGTTTTCGTTCTTCACCACCTGGCCCTGCATGTCGAAGCGCAGATTGGGCGTGCTCTTGGTGTTGGTGAGGTTGGAGCCGGTCAGGTCGGCACTGCCGCCCAGCAGCTCGGGCAGCGCGGCGGTGAAGGCTTCGAGGGCCAGCTGGCTGGCCTTGCGGCTGGCCACAGTTTCGCCCTTGGTGTGGGCCTGCACCACGGTATCCACCGCCACCTGGGCGAACTGCTTGGGCAGATCGCCGTTCATGCGGCGCGTGAACTCGGCCGCCAGTTCAGGAAAGGCGGCCTGGTAGGCGGCGAAACGCTCGTTCCAGGCCTGTTCGGCAGCCAGGCCCGTAGCGCGTGCACTCCAGTCGGCGTACACCTCGTCGGGCACGGTAAAAGGCGCAGAGTTCCAGCCCAGCGCTTCGCGCGTCAGGGCGATTTCCTCGGCGCCCAGCGGCTCGCCGTGGGCCTTGGCGGTGTTCACACGGTTGGGCGAACCCTGGCCGATGTGTGTCTTGCAGATGATGAGCGAGGGGCGCTCGGTTTGCTGGTGCGCTTCGGCAATGGCGGCGGACACTTTTTCGGCATCGTGCCCGTCGACCGGACCGATCACATTCCAGCCGCAGGCCACGAAGCGCAGCGCGGTGTTGTCGATGAACCAGGGCTGTACCTGGCCATCGATGCTGATACCGTTGTCGTCGTACAGCGCGATCAGCTTGTTCAGCTTCCAGGCGCCGGCCAGGGCCACGGCCTCGTGGCTGATGCCTTCCATCAGGCAACCGTCGCCCATGAAGGTGTAGGTGTGGTGGTCCACCACGGCATGGCCTTCGCGGTTGAACTCGGCCGCCAGCAGCTTCTCGGCCAGCGCCATGCCCACGGCATTGGTCAGGCCCTGGCCCAGCGGGCCCGTCGTGGTTTCCACACCGGGGGTGACGCCCACTTCGGGGTGACCAGCGGTCTTGCTGTGCAGTTGGCGGAAGTTCTTCAACTCCTTCATGGGCAGGTCGTAGCCCGTGAGGTGCAGGAGCGCGTACAGCAGCATGGAGGCGTGACCATTGGAGAGCACGAAACGGTCGCGGTTGGCCCAGTGCGGGTTGGCCGGGTTGTGCTGCAGGTGCTGGCCCCACAGCGCCACGGCCATGTCCGCCATGCCCATGGGGGCACCGGGATGGCCGGAATTGGCTTGTTGAACGGCGTCCATTGCGAATGCGCGGATTGCATTCGCCATCTGTTGAGAGTTGGCCATGTGGGGCGGTTCCGGTCAGGGAGAGGAGGGAAAACCCGAGATTTTAGCGGTGTGCCCAAAAGGCCGCGTCCGATGCGCCTGCATCGATGCACTACAGTGCTGCGATGAACGGCGCCACACCTCCCTTGTCCGCGACCCCACAGCCTGCGGCTTTGCTACTGGCCGCCGGTCGTGGAGAGCGCATGCGGCCCCTGACCGATACCACGCCAAAGCCCCTTCTGGCCGTGCAAGGCAGGCCGTTGCTGGAGTGGCACTTGCAGGCCCTGGCCCAGGCCGGCGTGCCGCGTGTGGTCATCAATACGGCCTGGCTGGGCGAGCAGATCAGCCAGCGTTTTCAGGATCAATTTGGCCTGCAAGGCACGGCAGACAAGCGCCACACGCTATCGATTTCCTATTCTCACGAAGGCCGTGATTTTGGTGATGCGCTGGAGACGGCGGGCGGCATTGCGCGTGCATTGCCGCTGCTGAGCAACATGTTCTGGCTGGCCGCAGGCGACGTCTATGCGCCCGACTTCCGCTTCGACGCTGCAGCCGCCAACACGTTTGCCGCCAGCAGCATGCTGGCCCACCTGTGGCTGGTGCCCAACCCGGCACACAACGCGCGCGGCGACTTCGGCCTCTCGCCCGAGGGCCTGGCCTTGAACCTGGCGCCCGGTGACCCTGCGCACCGCTACACCTACAGCACCATCGCACTGCTGCGCGCTGAACTGTTCGCGCCGCCCTGGTGTGATATTCCCCCTGGCAACCCCCAGGGTGTCAAAGCCCCTCTGGCCCCGCTGCTGCGTAGTGCCATGGACAATGGCCGCGTCAGCGCGCAGCTTTACACCGGTCGATGGACGGATGTAGGCACCCCCGAGCGGCTGGCTGAACTCAACACAATCGCCCCTGCGCCATGACCCTGACCGTGCCCCATTCCGTCTACGCCGAACGCCGCGCGCGCCTGGCCGCCCAACTGGGCACCGATGGCATCGCCATCGTCCCCACCGCACCCGAGCGCATGCGCAACCGCGACAGCGATTTTCTGTACCGCCACGACAGCTACTTCTACTACCTCACGGGCTTTACAGAGCCCGGCGCCTGCCTGGTACTGGCGCAGGACGGCAAGAGCACGCTGTTCTGCAATCCCAAGGACCCTGAGCGCGAGATCTGGGACGGCTACCGCCTCGGGCCCGAGGCCGCCCTAGGCGCGCTGGGCGTGGACGCAGCGCATTCGGCAGCCGAGCTGGACCAGCGCCTGCCGCGCATGCTGGAGAACCGCGCCTGCGTCTGGTACCCGTTTGCCACGCACTCGGGCCTGGCGGCACGTGTGGACAGCTGGTTGACGCCGGTGCGTGCCCGTGTGCGCTACGGCGCGCTCTGCCCGGCGCGGCAGGCTGATTTGTGCCTGCTGCTGGACGAGATGCGCCTGGTGAAAGATGCGCACGAGCTGGCCCTGATGCGCCACGCCAGCGACATCAGCGCCGCCGCCCACATTCGCGCCATGCGGCGCTGCGCCCGCATGCTGCGGGCAGGCGAGGACGTGCGCGAGTACCACCTCGATGCCGAACTGCTGCACGCATTTCGTGACCAGGGTTCTCAGGCACCGGCCTATGGCTCCATCGTGGCCGCCGGGGCCAATGCCTGCGTGCTGCACTACCGCGCCGACAAGGCGCCCGTGCGTGATGGCGAGCTGGTGCTGATCGACGCAGGCTGTGAGTTCGATGGCTACGCCAGCGACATCACACGCACCTTTCCGGCCAACGGGCGTTTCACCGGGCCGCAGCGCGCGCTCTACGAGCTGGTGCTGGCCAGCCAGGAAGCCGCCGTGGCTGCAACACGCGCAGGCGCGCGCTTCAACGCGCCGCACGAGGCCACGGTGGCGGTGCTGGCGCAAGGCCTGCTGGACCTGGGCCTGCTGGACAAGCGCCAGCATGGCACGGCGCAGGATGTGATCGAGCGCCGCGCCTACTTCCAGTTCTATATGCACCGCACCAGCCACTGGCTGGGCATGGACGTGCACGACTGCGGCAGCTACGTGGAGCCGTCAGAGGTGGGCCAGACCAGCGAGCGCCGCGACCCGCTGTCGGGTGAAATCATCGTGGACCGCCCCAGCCGCATCCTGCGCACAGGCATGGTGCTAACCATCGAACCCGGCTTGTATGTACGCCCGGCGCCCGGCGTGCCCGAGGCCTTCCACCACCTGGGCATCCGCATCGAAGACGATGCCGTCGTACAGCAGGAGGGCTGTGAGCTGATCACGCGCGGCGTGCCGGTGCAGCCCGACGCGATCGAAGCGCTGATGCGCGACTGATTTCTGGCTTAACCGCTCGCGGGGCCGTAGACGCGCCGCGCATCCTCCAGGCACTGGGGCCGGGCATCGTCGGCCACTGCTTTACAGCGCTCACGGGCAACCTCGTAGTCCAATGCTCGGCGTTCAACGGCCGCCTTTTTGCGGGCTGCCGCCACGGCGGCGTCTCGAGCGGCAGGCGTGTTGGCCATCTGCGTTTCGAGGCGCGCAATGTTGGCGTCTTCGAGAGCGCGCACATGCAAAGCCTTGGCGTCCTTCTTGCACACCTTGCGGGCCTGGCCTGGGCGTTCGTTGCATTTTTCCTGGTTCACCGCGTAGGCCACGTCAGCGCGCACCACGGTGGCCTGGTAATCGGCGTTGTTGCTGGGCGCCAAACGCGCCTGCAGGTCGGCCAGCGCGATCTGCTTGCGCCCCTGGGCCTCCTTCATGCACACGTTCCGGGCATTTGCGTCCAAGGTCTTGCAGTGTTTGTATTGGGCTTTGTAGTCGGCGCTGGCCTGCACCTTGGCCGCGTTGAACCCGGCCCTGTCCATGGCCATCCCGGTGTTGGCTGCGAAGCCGGCGGCGGCCAGAACCAGCCAGGTGCGTGCGAAGCTCATGGTGCAACTCTCCAGAAGGTCAAAAAACGGCACGACACACCGTGCCATGCCGTAAGGCCCGCAGGCCCTTGTATCGTCATTCTGTTTCCAAATCATTCGTGTCTAGGCGCGAAGCCGCAGACAGTGCTGTGCGCGGCAAGGCGAAGCAACAACGACACGGATGGTTTAGAAATGGAATCAGTCGTTGAAACGGAATTCAGGGTGGCGTGCTTGCCACTCCTTGAGCTGCTTCTCGGCGGCGTCGCGCACCAGTCCATGGCGCTCCTGGAGCTTGCCGATGAACTGCTCACGACGGCCTGCAATCACGTCCAGATCGTCGTTGGTCAGCTTGCCCCATTGCTCCTGGACCTTGCCGGTAAATTGCTTCCAGTTGCCTTTGATACGGTCTTCATTCATGGTGTGTTTCCTCTGTCGATTCACTTGTGCCGTCCCTGCACCGTGCTGGGGACTATTGCAAGAAGCGATGGGGAAACTGTAGGCCACGGAGCGCGCGCCAGGCGTAGGCCAGGCCACGCACTGCGCGTCGGTGCGGGACTACGCCGGTAGGAACACACTGGCGACTCGCAACGGGGGAAACACAGCGTCGGCGCGGTGCTCAGCGCCCAGCTTGCTCCAGCCACTCGGCCACTTCGCGCGCCACTTGTTCGGTGGCCTGCGCCAGCGCCTGCGTGCCGCCCTGGGCATCCGGACGGGTGGCAGGCTGGCGCACGATGAACAGGCGCTGCGCCAGCAGGTTCTCCCCCAGGGCCGAGGGCTGGGTCAGCGTGGCGCGCAGGCGCACCAGGCCATCACTGTGCTGTGCGCTGGCAAACACCTGGCTGAACTCTTCGAGCTCCACCCGTAGCACGGCCGGGGGCTGGCCGTTGGCACGTGCGCCGGCCAGCGCCCCGGCCATGCCGATGACGGTGCGGCGCTGGCCCAGCCGGGCCTGCAGGCTCTGGCGCACCAGCTGGATGGGCGGCTGACTCCAGCGGGCGGCCTGGTAGGGGCGCAATTGCTGGGCATCCGCGTAGGCCAGGCGATAGTGCACGGCGGTGCTGCCCTCGGGCAGCCCGGCACTGTCCACCGTGGCCAGCGCCAGGGGCGGCAGTGCGGCCTGTGGCTGCGCGGGGGCAGGTTCTTGCAAGCCCGGGCCAAAGTCGTACAGCACCGGGCGTTCAGGCGCCGCAGGCAGGGCCGAGCATCCCGCCAAAACAATCAAAGAAAAAACGGCTGTAACGCCCGTCCACAAAGCGCTGTTAGCTATTAATTTAGGAATATTCATGCTTATTGTCCTGCGGGCTGGGCCAGGGGTGGGGTAAAGCCGGTCTCGCCCGGCCCAGGCTGTCCCCGGCCCGGACCGTACAAAAAGCCCTGCGGGTTGTCGCTCACGCCCGCGGCGGCCCGCCCAACCATGCGCGCAGCGCGCGACGTCTCGTCGGCAGCACGCTCCATGCGGGGCAGGGTGGTGGCGCCAAAACGATCCACGGCCTGTGCCAACGATTGGGCGCTGCGGCTGGCCTGGTCGATGGCCCCTTCGGGGGCATTCAGCCGTTGCGCGGTCCGGTCGATTTCGGTCGCCATGGCAGCCACCTGGTTACCGGCCTTCTGCAGCGATTGCAGCGCCAGACTGGCGTCGTGCGCCAGCGGGGGCAGCGCAGCCAGGGCCGGATCAAGGCGCTGCACCACGGTGCGGTCGAGCCGCTGGCTCAGGGTGTTGACGCTGCCAGCCACCTGGCCGATGTTGGCCAGGGCCTCACGCAGCAGGCGCTGGTTGTCTTCGGCCAGCAGCAGGTTGATGCGCTTGGTGGCCTCCTGCACCTGGCTCAAAATGGCGGGACCTTGTTCGGACAACTGGCTGAAGGGCGAGTTGCGCAGGGGCAGGCGGGGCAGGCCGCTGGGGCCCGGGGGCAGGGGCGGGTAATTTTCGCCAGCATCGTCCAGCAGCACATACGCCAGACCGGTGACGCCCTGGTAGCCCAACACGGCAAAGGTGGTTGGGGCAATGGGTGCATCGACGCTCACCGCGATGCGGATCAGCACGTTGCCGCTGGTCTGGTCGTCAAAACCAATGTACGTGACCTTGCCTACGGAAACGCCCTTGTAGCGCACCGCAGCCTGCGGCTGAAGACCGCTGACACCGTCGCTGCTGGAGAGCTCGTAGGTCTGGTAGCGGCCACTGTCCCGGGTGAGCCAGACGGCCAGGCCAATGACCATGGCTGTGACAACCAACACAAAAATGCCTGCGGCGAATGCATGTGACTTGTTTTCCATCAGCGCTCCTTGACGGCGTTGGGAGGGGCCATGGCGCGGCGTCCGCGCTCGCCCTGGAAGAATTGCTGCACAAAGGGGTGATCGAAGTTCACCACCTCTTGCGGGGATGCAGAAACAATGACCTTCTTGTCGGCCAGTACGGCCACGCGCGAGGCCAGGGCAAACAGGGTGTCCAGATCGTGCGTGACCATCACCATGGTCACGCCCAGCGCGGCGTGCAGTTCACGCACCAGCGCACAGAATTCGTCAGCGCCATTGGGGTCGAGACCGGCGGTGGGCTCATCGAGCAGCAGCAGCGGCGGGTCCATGATGAGCGCGCGCGCCAGGGCCACGCGCTTGATCATGCCCCCCGAAAGATCGGCCGGCATGCGCGTGGCGTGCTCGGGCTTGAGGCCGACCATCTGCAGCTTGACCATGGCGGCATCGCGCACCAGATCGGCGGGCAGCGTGCCCAGCTCCTTGAGGGCAAAAGCAATGTTGTCCAGCACGTTGAAGGCCGAATACAGCGCGCCATGCTGGAACAGCATACCCACGCGGCTGGCCGCGCCCTCGCCGCCCATTTCATCGGCCGGGCGGCCCAGCACCGTGACGCTACCGCGCGCCGGGTGCAGCAGGCCCAGCATCTGGCGCAGCAACACCGTCTTGCCGGTGCCCGAGCCGCCCACCAGCGCAAGCATCTCGCCGCGGTTCACGGTCAGGTTCAGATCCTGGTGCACGGCAAAGGCTTCGCTGCCCTTGCCAAAGACGGACCACAGCCCCTCAATGCGGACCACGGCTTCGGCGGCGGGGGTGGATGGCTGCACGTCGCTCATGTCTCAAAAGCCCACATTTTTGAAGGCCACGGCAAACAACGCATCCACGATGATGACCATGGTGATCGAGGTAACCACCGAGGCCGTCGTGCCTTCGCCCAGGCTCTGCGTATCGGGCTTGACGCGCAGCCCCCAGTGGCAGCCGATGAGGGCAATCAGCGTGCCAAACACGACCGATTTGGACAACGCCAGCGTGAGGTTGCCGAACCCGACGGCCAGCGGTAGCGCATGAATGAAATAAGCGGGCGAGATCCCCATGGCCACATCGGCGGCCAGCATGCCGCCCGCCAGCGCCGACAAGGTGGTCCACACACTGATCAGCGGCATGGCCAGCGCCAGCGCCAGCGCACGCGGCAGCACCAGCCGGAAACCCTGGGGAATGCCCATGACGCGCATGGCGTCGAGCTCCTCGGTCACGCGCATCACCCCGATCTGCGCCGTAATGGCCGAACCTGAACGGCCCGCCACCAAAATGGCGGCCAGCATGGGCCCCAACTCGCGGATCAGCGAGATGCCCAGAATATTGACGATGAACGCCTCGGCACCGTACTGGCGCAACTGCAGGGACATAAGATAGGCCAGCACCACACCAATCAAAAAACCTACCAGCGCCGTAATGGGCAGTGCCGTGGCCCCCATGCGGAACAGGTGCCCGGACACATCACGCCAGGGCGCGCGGCGCGGTGCACGCAACAGGCGCAGGCTGTCGAGCAGCATCTGCCCCACCAGCAGTAGCAAGTGGCGGGCATGGTCCACGCCGTGCAGCACCTGCAGACCCAGGCGATCCACCTGGTCGAGCAACCGCCAGGGTTCAGGCTCGGGGGCCTCCGTGCTGTAGCGCGCGACCCGCTCCAGCATGGTGCGCTGGCCCTCGTCCAGCGCCAGCCGCTGGGGCCAGGCCCGGCCCCAGTGGTTCCAAAGCAATTGCGCGCCCACGTGGTCCAGCCACTGCAAACCACGCAGGTCCCATCCCAGTGGCGCCTGTGCGGGCAGGTCCTTCAACTGGGCTTGCAATACCCGCCATTGCGTGCGTGCGCCCAGCTCCGCAGCCCCCCAGCGCCCACGCAGCAAAGCGCACGGCCCTTCGGGCGTGTCGGTGCGAACGATGTGCGGAGCGCTGTCGGACATGGAGCAGGAGGTTACGGTATGCAGGCAGGTCACGGCCACCCCGCGGTGGGCGGCGACGTGAAACCACCGCGCTGGAGTATCATTAAAAACAGCTTCTAGCGCAATACTGGTTTGCGTTAATTGCTACTATTTTAATAGCTTGATTGCTCTGTGTTGCGCCTACGCCGCACTCCCATGGCACGATAGCCGCAGGAACGCCCCACACCAAAGACACCATGAGCGACACGACCTTCGACTACATCATCATCGGCGGCGGCACGGCGGGCGCCTTGCTGTGCAACCGCCTAAGCGCCCGCGGCAACCGGCGCGTGCTGCTCGTCGAAGCGGGCCGCAAAGACGACTACCACTGGATCCACATCCCCGTGGGCTACCTGTATTGCATCGGCAACCCGCGCACCGACTGGATGTACCAGACCGAGCCCGATGCCGGACTCAATGGCCGCAGCCTGCGCTACCCGCGCGGCAAGACGCTGGGCGGCTGCAGCAGCATCAACGGCATGATCTACATGCGGGGCCAGGCGCGCGACTACGACCAGTGGGCCCGCCTCACGGGCGATGACAGCTGGTGCTGGGACCAGGTGCTGCCGGACTTCCGTCGCCACGAAGACCATTGGCGCCTGGACAAGGTCGGCGATGCCTCTCCTGCGTTTGCACGCCTGCATGGCAACAAATCCCACGGCAGCACAGGCGAATGGCGCGTGGAGCGCCAGCGCCTGCGCTGGGACGTGCTGGACGCCTTTGCCCATGCCGCGCAGCAGGCCGGCATACCCGCCACCGACGACTTCAACGGCGGCACCAACGAAGGCGTGGGCTATTTCGAGGTCAACCAGAAAAAGGGCTGGCGCTGGAACACCGCCAAGGCTTTCCTGCGCCCCACCTGCTACGGTCGTGCCAACTTCGAAATGTGGACCAGCGCGCAGGCCGCACGCCTCATCGTGGCACCCCAAAGCGATGGCAGCCGCCGCTGCACGGGCGTGCAAGTCTGGACCGGCAAAGAGATGGTGACCGCACATGCCCGCTGCGAAGTGGTGCTGAGCGCGGGCGCCATCAACTCGCCACAGTTGCTGCAGCTCTCGGGCATCGGCCCGGCAGCGCTGCTGCGCGAGCACGGTGTGGACGTGGTGCACGACCTGCCCGGCGTGGGGGCGAATCTGCAAGACCACCTGCAGATCCGCTCGGTCTACAAAGTGCAAAGCGTCAAGACCCTGAACACCCTGGCAAGCACGCTGACCGGCAAGGCCCTGATCGGCCTGGAATACGCTCTCAAGCGCAGTGGTCCCATGAGCATGGCGCCCTCGCAACTCGGCGCCTTCACGCGCAGCAGCGCCGGCCAAGCCCACGCAAACATCGAATACCACGTCCAGCCCCTCTCGCTGGATGCGTTTGGCGAACCGCTGCACAACTTCCCTGCTTTCACCGCCAGCGTGTGCAACCTGAACCCGACCAGCCGGGGCACGGTGCAGATCAAAAGCGGCCGTTTCGAGAACGCCCCGGCCATCGCGCCCAACTATCTGAGCACCCCCGAAGACCGCCAGGTGGCCGCTGACAGCCTGCGCGTGACGCGCCGTATCGTTGCGCAGCCGGCCCTGGCCCGCTACCAACCCGAAGAATTCAAGCCGGGCGTGCAATTCCAGACCGATGAAGACCTCACGCGCCTGGCGGGCGACATTGCCACCACCATCTTCCACCCCGTGGGCACCACGAAGATGGGGCAGGACAGTGACCCGATGGCCGTGCTCGATGCACGCATGCGCGTGCGCGGCATCCAGGGACTGCGCGTGGTGGATGCGGGTGCCATGCCCACCATCACCAGTGGCAATACCAACTCCCCCACGCTGATGATGGCCGAGAAGGCCGCCACCTGGATTGAGGCCGACCATCCTGGCTAAAGACGGGGTGACGCTCGGTGAGCCGAGGGCGGGAAATCCCCAATGCCCCTCAGGGGCATGCACCGTTACAGTGCATGCACTCGACAGCGCACCCCGGTGTGCCAAGCGGGGGGCCGGGGAGACAACCTACAGCCACAACCATCTTCAAAGTGCCCGATGAGGCGCAGTTTTTTATAAACGCTGGCATGTCCAGCGTTTTTTTTCGCTCGCCCATGCCCTTGCAAGGCGGATGCGACAATCCCCCGCATGGAATGGATACTGGTTTCGCTGGCCTCGTTGCTCGCCGGCTTTGTGGATGCGATCGTAGGCGGCGGCGGCCTGATTCTGCTGCCGGCATTGTTCGCCACCTTCCCGAGCGCGCCCCCTGCGACGTTGCTGGGAACAAACAAAAGCGCCTCGATCTGGGGCACGGCGATGGCCACCTGGCAATACAGCCGCCGGGTGCAGATCCGCTGGCAGGCCATGCTGCCCGCCGCGCTGGCCGGCTTCGTCGGTGCCTTCGCCGGTGCCTGGGCCGTCACCGTTCTCTCACCCGATTTCCTGCGCAAGCTCCTGCCCCTGGTGCTGCTGGCCGTGCTGGCGTACACGCTGGCCAAGAAAGACCTGGGACGCCACCATGTCCCGCGTTTCGCAGAAAACGCCGAATGGATAGCCGCCTGCGCGATTGGCCTGAGCGTAGGTTTTTACGACGGCTTCTTCGGCCCGGGCACCGGTAGCTTCTTCGTATTCCTGTTCGTGCGCTGGCTGGGCTACGACTTTCTGAATGCCTCGGCATCGGCCAAGCTGCTCAATGTGTCCACGAATATCGCGGCACTGATCCTCTTCACGTACAAAGGCCATGTCTGGTGGCATTTCGCACTTCCGCTGGCGGTGGCCAATGTGGTGGGCAGCGTGCTCGGGACACACATGGCACTCAAACACGGCACCGGTTTCGTGCGTTGGATTTTCATTTTTGTGGTCAGCATTCTGATCCTCAAAACCGGCTACGACGCCTTTCTGCGTTGACGCCATAAGGGTTGTCCTTAATAGGCATCCCTGCAAAGCCCCCCTCTATAATCGCGGCAGCTCAAAGACATGGCGCCGCAACAATCCTTGTGACGCCATGTGATTTTTTCTGGTTCCGGCCTTGCTACCAGCAGGCCGGATTTTTTGTACCTGAACCACCCCCGACAGGACACAAGATGAAGTTGCTCAAGCTCGTTGCCTCCGCTGTGGCGCTGTGCGCCGTTTTCTCTGCCCAGGCGCGCACCCTCGACGAAATCAAAAAAGACGGCAAGATCCTCATTGCCACCGAAGGGCAATTCGCACCCTTCAACTTCTTCAACGGCACCACGCTGACCGGTTTCGAGGTCGATTTGGCCGAGCTCGTCGCCAAGAAAATGGGCGTCACCATCCAATGGAAGACCCTGGGCTTTGACGCCCTGCTCACCGGCTTGCGGCAGGACCGCTGGGATCTGGTGATTGCCTCGCACGGCATTACCGATGAGCGCGCCAAGGCCGTCACGTTCACCGAGCCGCACTACTGCTCGGGCGGCATGATCATCGCCATGGACCCGGCCATTCGCACCGCCAAGGACCTGGCAGGCAAGGTGGTGGCGGTACAGACCGGCACCAGCTATCTCGAAAATGTGCAGAAGGTTTCTGCCATCAAGGAGATGAAGAACTTCCCGACCGACGTGGATGCGCGCAGCGCACTCAACTCCAAGCGCGTGGATGCCTGGGTCACCGACCGTTTCGTGGCCAAGGCCGTCGTGGAAAAGAACCCGAATGCCGGCTTCAAGCTGGGTGACATGCTGTTCATCGAGCGCATTGCCGCCGCCGTGGCCAAGGGCAACCAATCGCTGGCGCAGGGCTGGTCCAAAGCCCTGGCCGAGACCATGGCCGACGGTAGCTACACCCAGCTTTCCAAAAAGTACTTCAACGAAGACGTGCGCTGCAACTGAGCGCGGGCAATCGCCCTTTCTGACGGTTTCTCATGCTCATCGCCCTTTGGCCGCACCACTGGAGCCGCCAGCAGCGCAGCAATGCCACGCTGGTCAGTGCTCTGGTGCTGATGGTGTTCGCTCTGGCCCTTCTGGGCCAGCTTCTGTCGTTCCTGCCCGAGCCCATTGGCCCGAATGCACAGGCTTTTTCTGCAGGGGCCCGCACCACGCTGTGGCTCACGCTGATCAGCGGTAGCGTCGGACTGGTGCTGGGCACATCCGCTGCGCTGGCACGCACCGCTCGCTGGGCTGCGCTGCGCTGGGTGGCCAGCTTCTACATCTGGGCCATTCGCGGTACGCCGCTGCTGGTGCAGATCCTGTTTGTCTATTTCGCCCTGCCAGTGCTCGTCCCCGGCCTGAACCTGCCTGATTTTGCAGCGGCCGTGGTGGCATTGGCCCTGAACGTAGGCGCCTACAACGCCGAGGCCATACGGGCCGGGTTGCTGGCCGTGCCCCGGGGCCAGACCGAGGCCGCACGCGCTCTGGGTCTGGGCCGTACGCATGTGTTCTTTGACGTTGTTTTCCCCCAGGCCTTCAAGATTGCGTTGCCACCCCTGGTGAGCAATTTCGTGGCCTTGCTCAAGGATTCCTCGCTGGCGTATGCCATTGGCGTGGTGGAGTTGACCAATGTGGGCAACCGCATCCAGTCAGCCACCTTCCAGCCCATTGCCACGCTCACCACGGTGGCAGTGACCTACCTGCTGCTGACCACATTGGTGACGCAAATCTCCAACGCCATTGAATATCGCTTCGACGTGGAAGGGCGCAACCAATGAGCGCGGTCAGCCCTTACATCGTGGCCGACCGGGTCTGCAAATCATTCGGCGCGCACCAGGTGCTGCGCGATGTATCCACGCACTTCAACACCGGCGAGGTCACGGTCATCATCGGCGCCTCGGGCTCGGGCAAGAGCACGCTGCTGCGCGCCATCAACCGGCTCGAACCGCACGACAGCGGCACCATCACCATCGATGGTGTGGCCGTCACGGACGACCCAAACACCTTGCAGCGCCAGCGCAGCGAAGTCGGCATGGTGTTCCAGCAGTTCAACCTGTTTGGCCACCTGAGCGTGCTCGACAACATCACTCTGGCGCCTCGTCGCATTCGCCACACCAAACGCACCCAGGCCAACGAAGAAGCCATGGTGCTGCTGCGCCGGGTGGGCCTGCAAGAGCATGCGTACAAGTACCCCTGGCAATTGTCGGGGGGTCAGCAGCAGCGCGTGGCCATTGCCCGCGCGCTCGCCATGGCACCCAAAGTGATGCTGTTCGACGAACCCACGTCGGCCCTCGACCCCGAAATGGTGCAGGAAGTGCTGGACGTGATGCGTGAATTGGCCCGTGGCGGAATGACCATGATCGTGGTCACGCACGAGATGGGTTTTGCCCGCGAAGTGGCTGACCGCGTGCTCTTTTTCGACCAGGGCTGTATCGCACATGACGCCCCACCCGCCGATTTTTTCAACGACCCGGGCAACGACCGCATCCGGGCCTTCATTGGCCGCATGGGCGCCTGAGATCCAGAGCCCACCGCCTTCGCAACACCCCCAAAAACCCAACGGAGTGACCATGAAACTGACCCCCGCATTCGTGACCCTGCTGGCCGCTGGCCTGTGCAGCCTGCCCCCGGGCGCCCTGGCCCAGTCCGCCAAGGATTTTGAAGAGCTGCGCAACGAGCTCAAAGCCTTGCGCGCCGAACTCAACCAGATGAAGACCCAGCAGTCCCAGGCACCCGCCGCTTCGGCATCGGGCTGGAACGACCGCATCGACGCGGTCGAACTCAAGCAGAAAGATGCCGTGGTACTGGGCGACATTCCGGGCAGCTTCCGTCTGCCGGGCAGCGAAACCTCTATCCGCGTCTACGGCTTTGCCGAAGCCAATCTGATCAAGGACTTCAAGGGCACAGCACCTGGCGACAACTTCTCCAACCTGATGGAGCAGCCCCTGGGCAAAAGCGAAAACGGCAAGACAGTGCTGACCGGTCAGACCTCGCGCTTTGGTTTTGAGACATCGACCCCCATGGCCAACGGCGCCTTCAACACCAAGATCGAGGCCGACTTCTACGGCTACTGTGGAGCAGAGTGCAACCGCAACCGCCTGCGCCTGCGCCACGCCTATGGCGAGTACGCGGGCTGGCTGATCGGCCAGACCTGGTCCACCTTCATGGATCTGGACAATCTGCCCGAGACCGTGGACTTCAATGGCCCGCCCGGCGCCACCTCACGCCGCCCGGTACAGGTGCGCTACACCTACAACAACCCCAGCGTAGCGAAGTTCCAGTTTGCTGTGGAAGACCCCTCCGACGGTGCGCACTCGCCCAATCTCATTGCACGCATTGACAAGGCCTACGACTGGGGCAGCATGAGTGTCCGCGCACTCTCGCACGAACAACGCATGGACGGCGTGAGCAAGCGCGGCCTGGGTTTTGGCCTGTCGGGCTCCTACAAGCTCACCGGAACCACCACGCTGATGGCGCAGTACACCCTGATGGACGGCGACAACGACGGTGCCTACCTGGTCGGGGCGAACTACCCTGTGGCCGATGGCAACACGCTGCGCCTGGACCGGGCCCAGGGCGTGGTGCTCGGTCTGGGCAATGTGTTCAGCGAGCAGTTGCGCGGCACCCTGTCCATGGGCTGGGTGAAGTCCCGCCGCAAACTGGGTGACGATTACGTGAATGCGTACGGCTCGGAAGGCAACCTCAAGTTGTTCCAGTGGCATGCCGGGCTGTATTACACGCCCATCAAGAACGTGGAACTGGGCGGTGAATTGCTGGGTGGCCGGCGCACCACCTTTGCCAATGAAACGGGCCGCATGACACGCCTGAACCTGCAGGCGCGTTACCTCTTCAACTGATTCTCCCTGGCACCCCTCACGAAGCTGGCCGGGCAACCGGTCAGCTTTTTTTAATGCGTCGTGAACGTTATGGCCTGTTGGCCCTGCTGCTTGTCACCATGGTGTGGGGAACCACCTTCCCGGCCATGAAACTGCTGTCTGCCCAGCTGGATGCTCTGCAGATCATCTGGCTGCGTTTTGCCATTGCGCTGGTCGTTCTCGGGCCGCTATGGTGGGGCATGCGCCGTGGCGAACGTCGGTGGGGCTGCGCCCTGGGGTTGCTGCTGTTTCTGGCGTTCTGGCTGCAGATCGAGGGACTGGCACGCACCAGCAGCAACCGCAATGCTTTCGTCACAGGCCTGAATGTGCTGGTCGTGCCGCTGCTGGCCATGCTGGTCCTCAAGCGCCGCTATGGCTGGCAGCTGTGGGTCGCCTGCGCGATGGCCTGTGCCGGAATGTTGCTGATGTTCCATGAGGACGAACCATGGAACCTGGGGGATTCACTGACCCTGGTCAGCACCCTGTTCTACGCCATCTACATCCTGGCCCTGGAAGAGTGCGCCCGCCGCCACACGGCTCTACCGCTGCGCGCCACCCGCATGGCCGCCGCGCAGGCCACGACGATGTGCCTGGCATCCATGGTGCTGCTTCTGGCCCGGGGCGATGGCATGGACTGGCTGGGAACGCTCGCGCACATCGGCTCTTCTGCCTGGATCGCATTGCTCTACCTGGGCCTGCTGGCCAGCGTGGTGGTGGTCACACTGCAAGCCTGGGGGCAGCAGCGCGTGGACGCCATGCGCAGCGCCATCATTTTTGGCCTGGAGCCCGTCTTTGCGGCTCTCACTGCCTGGGCCTTGCTGGGCGAACGCCTGGGCTGGGCGGGTTTGAGTGGCGCCAGTCTGGTCGTGGCCGCCTTGGTGTTCAGCCAGTTGGGCCCAGCCTCGGCCGCCAGCGCTCCCACCTGACGCCCTTCATTCTGCTGCGGGCAGAGCGATGTCGGCCACCTGCCGGGGCTTGCCGATGGGCGCCGTCGCCATACCTTTGCGCGTGGCGACCATGTCTTCTTCACTGGGATATTCACCCTGGAGCCAGTAGTCAAAGACACGCCGGGCAATCGGCGCAGCATGGGCGGCGCCAAAACCGGCATTCTCAACAATGACCGCCAACGCGATCTGGGGCGCCTCGACCGGAGCGAAGGCGATATAAAGCGCATGGTCTCTCTGGCGTTCTTCCAGTTTGGCGGCGTTGTAACGGTCCTTCTGCCCGATGGTCACGGCCTGCGCTGTGCCCGTCTTGCCGGCAGACAAATAACGTGCCCCCGCAAACACGCGGGTCGATGTACCTCCCTGCGTCACACCCGCCATGGCCCGGCGCACCACATCGACATTGGCAGGTTTGAATCCCAAGTCCACGGCTGCCGGTTGCTCGATAGGGTGGCTGTTGCGTGTCACGGCGTCCAGTGTGGCAATACCCAGGTGGGGTCGGTGCTGCACCCCGCCATTGGCCAATGTGGCAGTGGCCTGCGCCAGTTGCAGCATGGTGAAGGTGTTGTAGCCCTGCCCAATACCCAGCGAAATGGTCTCTCCTGCATACCATTTCTTTTGCTCAGGCCGACGATAGGCGTTGCGCTTCCATTCCTGGCTGGGCAATACTCCGCGCACCTCGCCGTTGAGGTCAATGCCCGTGATCTGCCCCAGCCCCAGAGGCTTCATGAAGTCGTGCATGGCATCCACACCCATGTCGTTGGCCAACTGGTAGTAGTACACGTTGCTGGACTGCACAATGCTGCGGTACATATCCACCGCACCCAGGCCGTGATCGCCGTGGCTGCGAAAGGTGTGCCCACCAAACGTCCACGAGCCGTTGTCCATGGTGATGGCGTTGGGCGTGCGCTTGCCAGTCTCCAGCGCCGCGAGCGCCATGAAAGGCTTGTAGGTGGAGCCTGGAGGGTAGGTACCGCGCAGCGCACGGTTGAGCAAAGGTTTGTCGAGCGACTGGTTGAGCGCCGTCCAGTTTTCTACATCGATGCCTTCAACAAAGAGGTTCGGATCAAAGGTCGGCTTGCTCACCAGGGCCAGTATTTCCCCCGTGCGTGGATCGATGGCG
>JAANMW010002062.1_pt1 | contig 19035 bp, 9 predicted proteins | sample 7279671 | NCBI WGS metagenome assembly JAANMW01 (sample SAMN14094541, study PRJNA606508) | bioreactor metagenome | isolation source: A lab-scale SPAN reactor treating ammonium-rich wastewater day 247 | place: Ireland: Galway | collected 2017-09-19
GAGGAAGGCGGGGATGACGTCAAGTCATCATGGCCCTTACGTCCGGGGCTACACACGTGATACAATGGTCGGAGCAGAAGGCAAAGGCGCAAGCCGGAGGCAATCCCTAAACCCGATCTCAGTTCGGATTGGAGTCTGCAACTCGACTCCATGAAGGTGGAATCGCTAGTAATCGTGGATCAGCACGCCACGGTGAATACGTTCCCGGGCCTTGTACACACCGCCCGTCAAGCCATGGAAGCCGGGGGTGCCCGAAGCCGGTAGCAATACCGTCGAAGGCGAAATCGGTGACTGGGGCTAAGTCGTAACAAGGTAGCCGTACCGGAAGGTGCGGCTGGATCACCTCCTTTCTGGAGCAAATATCTGTATCGCTCAAAAAGCGAATAGAACAAGCTCATACGGAGGTTTGGCGGTGCGCAATAATCGTGTGTTTGCGTATTATTTTTTATCGTTCTCTCCCTGTTGTCAGCGTATCCAAGCAAATAATCAGGCGCAAGCAAGAAGCGGAACACAAAGATATGGGCCTGTAGCTCAGCCGGTTAGAGCACACGCCTGATAAGCGTGAGGTCGGCGGTTCGAGTCCGCCCCGGCGCACCATCTCTCCGGGGCTAGACTTGGATCGTGGTCCAGGCCGAGCTTGGGAAGCGTGGGACCTTCGGGGTCTGCCTTGGCAGGCACGGGCCTGTAGCTCAGTGGTAGAGCATCGGCTTTGCAAGCCGAGGGTCAGGGGTTCGAATCCCCTCAGGTCCACCAGACCTGCATGGCGTCAGCCCGCGAGAGTTTCGGAACGGGCATCCGGCAACAGGCGCGCGTTTACGCGCGTGAGGTGCGACAGGGTGCTTGACCCGGTGCTCTTGCGGCAGTTTCCGCCTCGGCGGAAGCTGTCGAGAGTACTCGTTCTTTGACAACAGCATACTGTGAGTTTCGTATTAGAGGCACAACGGCTTCTACCCGGCTGCAGAGCCGGTTGGAAGTTAGTAGTCGTATTCACTCGTTCAGGGGCTTCGCCGCTCCTGGATGATTGAGTTCGGCGAGTCTGAGAAATGAACCAGCAGCTGCTTCTGGCGTGAGCCAAAGACAGCTGCATCGCTACGGATCGTGTCTTCACTGCATGACCCCAGTCGGCATACCGCCCGCGGATGAGTGATTCTTGCTCGCGGGTGGAAGAGGCAGGGGACATCCCGTCCTATCCAGGCGGGGTGGCACGACAGGTCGGCGGACCTGGAGATTATTGTGGTCAAGATACAAAGGGCGTATGGGGAATGACTTGGCACTGAGAGGCGATGAAGGACGTGGTAGCCTGCGATAAGCTTCGGGCAGCCGGCAACAGGCGTTACGACCCGGAGATTTCCGAATGGGGAAACCCGGCGGGTTTGAATACTCGCCAGGTATGGCTGAATGCATAGGCCATTGCCAGCGAAATGCAGAGAACTGAACCATCTTAGTACCTGCAAGAAAAGAAATCGAATGAGATTTCCTGAGTAGCGGCGAGCGAAAAGGAAAATAGCCCAAACCGGCAGCAGCAATGCTGCCGGGGTCGTGGGAGCCTCAGCCGCAAGGCAACGGAGTTACAAAATCACACCTAGTTGAACGGCATGGGAAGGCCGACCATAGAAGGTGACAGTCCTGTAGGCGAAAGGTGATGATCTCCGGAGGATTTCCCAAGTACTGTCAGCTAAGAGAAAACTGGCAGGAATTTAGGGGGCCCACCCTCTAAGGCTAAATACTACTCAGTGACCGACAGTGAACCAGTACCGTGAGGGAAAGTTGGAAAGATCCCCGGGAGGGGAGGAATTGAACCTGAAACCATATGCCTACAAGCGGTCGGAGCACTATACCCGTATGGGCAAGTGTGACGGCGTGCCTGTTGGATAATGATCCAGTGAGTTACGCTGCGTCGCAAGCTTAAGCGTCTATGACGCGAAGGCGAAGCGAAAGCGAGTGCGAAATGTGCGTCTTTAGTGACGTGGCGTAGGCCCGAAACCGGAAGATCTACCCATGGCCAGGGTGAAATGGGCTTAACCGCTCATGGAGGCCCCAATCTTTCAGCGTTGAAAAGCTGTTGAATGAGCTGTGGGTAGGAGTGAAAAGCTAATCGATTTCGGAGATAGCTGGTTCTCCGCGAAAAAACTTTAGGGTTTGCCTCAAGTCATAGTGTGTGGGGGTAGAGCTACTGAAAAGATCGGAGGGGCCTTCGGGCTACCCCATCTTCTCAAACTCCGAATACCACACGCCGTATCTTGGGAGTAAGACGGTGGGGGATAAGCTTCATCGTCAAGAGGGAGATAACCCAGACCGCCAGCTAAGGCCCCTAAACTGACGCTAAGTGGACAAAGGAAGTGGAAGTGCTAAGACAGCCGGGATGTTGGCTTAGAAGCAGCCACCATTTAAAAAGTGCGTAATAGCTTACCGGTCGAGCATTTCCGCGCCGACAATGATCGGGACTAAGCGTCATGCCGAAGCTGCGGGTGTGGAATGGACGGAGGTCCATCCACGCGGTAGCGGAGTGTTCCCAGGGCAGTGAAGCCTTACCGTAAGGAGAGGTGGAGCGCTGGGAAGCAATGATACTGGATTGAGTAGCGATAAAACGGGTGAGAATCCCCGTTCGTCGAAAGCCTGAGGTTTCCGGGGCAAGGTAATTCCGCCTCGGGTTAGCCGGCCCCTAAGCCAAGGCCGAAAGGCGTAGGTGATGGGAATCACGTTAACATTCGTGAGCCGCATTTGGTGCGATGGGAAGACCCAAGAAGAAAAGTCTAAGGTCTGTTGGATGATCTGTCGGGTGTTGGGGTGGCCGCGTGGCAAATCCATCGGCGTAATCTCCGGCACTTGAGACGGCGCGGCTTCGGCCAAACCGTACTGACCGGATGTCTTGGCAAGAAAATCCCCTAAGCTTCAGCCAGGTGCGACCGTACCACAAACCGACACAGGTGGGCGAGGAGAAGATCCTCAGACGCGCGTGAGAACTCTGCGGAAGGAACTCGGCAAATTGGCCCCGTAAGTTCGCGATAAGGGGCGCCTAACCGCCGTAAGGCGGAAGGTCACAGAGAAGAGGTTCTGACGACTGTTTATCAAAAACACAGCTCTCTGCTAACTCCGAAGAGGAGGTATAGGGAGCGACGCTTGCCCAATGCTGGAAGGTCACGGGGATCGGTTAGCCGTAAGGCGAAGCTGAGAACCTAAGCCCCAGTGAATGGCGGCCGTAACTATGACGGTCCTAAGGTAGCGAAATACCTTGGCTGGTAAGTTCAGTCGCGCATGAAGAGCGGAACGGTTGGAACACTGTCTCCCGCAGGGACACGGCGAAATAGGAGTCGTTGTGAAGATACAACGTTCCCGCAGCTAGGCGGAAAGACCCTATGCAGCTTTACTGTAATCTGGCAATGGGCCTTGACATTCAATGCGTAGGATAGGTGGGAGGCTATGAGGACTCGGTTCTGGCTGAGTCTGAGCCGTCGGTGAAATACCACCCTTTGTGTGTTAAGGTTCTAACCCCGTTCCGTGAATCCGGGCGGGGGACACTGCCTGATGGACAGTTTGACTGGGGCGGTTTCCTCCCAAAAAGTAACGGAGGAGTTCAAAGGTACCCTCAGGGCGGTCGGTCATCGCCCGTAGAGCGCAAAGGTAGAAGGGTGCTTGACTGCGAGACTAATAGGTCGAGCAGATGCGAAAGCAGGACTTAGTGATCCTGTGGATCCGTGTGGAAGGGACATAGCTTATCAGATAAAAGCTACGCTAGGGATAACAGGCTGATCTTACCTAAGAGTTCCTATCGACGGTAAGGTTTGGCACCTCGATGTCGGCTCATCGCATCCTGGGACTGAAGGAGGCCCCAAGGGTTCGGCTGTTCGCCGATTAAAGCGGTACGTGAGCTGGGTTCAGACCGGCGCGAGCCAGGTTGGTCCCTACCTACTGTGGGCGGAGGAGTTTTGAGCGAGTTTAACTCTAGTACGAGAGGATTGGGTTGGACGTACCTCTGGTGTTCCTGTTGGGCCGCCAGGCCCAGCGCAGGGTAGCTATGTACGGAAAGGATAAGCGCTGAAAGCATATAAGCGCGAAGCCCTTCGCAAGATTAGAACTCCCTACCAGACTCGTGGCAGACTACCACGTTGATAGGCCGGAAGTGTAATGGGTGAAAGCCCTTGAGCTGACCGGTACTAATCAGTCGATTGGCTTGACCACAATTATCTTCATGCCCGCCACCGAACGGCGCTTTTTGCGCTGCTTCTTCGGCGACATGGGGTAATCGTCAAGACACGATTCCGAGCGATTCATAGTCAGACATGTGCCCGTGATACGCAAGTATCCGTACGAAACTCACAGTGCTGTTTGTCAGGAACCTTTGACATCTTCAGGCGGCCTTGCCGCTTGGCAGTTTTCTCGGTGCCCATACCCAAAGGGACACACCCGATCCCATCTCGAACTCGGAAGTTAAGCCTTTGGGGCCGATGATAGTCGAAAGGCGAAAGTAGGTCGGTGCCGGGGTATAACACGGGCCGCGGAGCAATCCGCGGCCCGTGTCCGTTTTTCCGCCCCTCACCACTTCACCGCGCCGAACATGTCCAGCATCGTCATCAGCTGCGCTTCCTGCCCCTCCTCCAGGTTCAGCAGCGGCGGGCGCGCGGCATAGGCGCCAAAACCCTTGCGCCTCAAAATGGCCTTCACCGCGGGCCCCAGGCCGAACTTCTCCAGCAGGCCTCGCACGCTGTTGAGCTTCCCCTGCTGTCCCGGGTGGGCCTTGATGCTTGCCACCAGGTCCGGCACTACGCTGGCGGCCGCCGTGATGCTGCCGCGTCCCCCTGCCTCCAGGGCCTTGGCGATCAGCTTGTCGCTCCCCACCAAGTATGCGGTGTCCCTGAAGCGAGGCGCAAGCCGCGCCAGTTCGCCTTCATCGCCCGTGCTGTCCTTGATGCCGGCGAGGTTGGCGTGAGGGCCGATGGCATCGAGCAACTCGTCGCCCAGCGCGATGCCCGTGAGCTGGGGGATGTGGTAGAGCAGCACGGGCACGCGGCTGGAATCGAGCACCCGCCGGAAGAAGGCCGCCAGGCCCGCCACGCTCGCATTGCGGTAGTACCAGGGAGGCGGGCAAAGCACGCTGTCAAAGGCGAACTCCTTGGCCAGTGCCAACAGCTCCAGGGTTTCCGGCAGGGCGCAGGAGCCCACACAGAGCATGAGCTGCAGCTTCGGGCGTCCCCCGCGCGCGGCGGTGTAGGCGACGGCGCGCTTTTCGGCGAAGGAAAGGGAGGGGAACTCTCCGTTCGTGCCCAGAATGAGCGCGCCGGACAGCCCCTCCTGTTCCAGCCAGGCCAGGTGGGCGCGCAGGGCGGGCGCGTCCACGTTGCCCTCCGGCGTGAAGGGCGTGGGAACGGGTGCAAAGGCGCCAGTTGGCAGGTACATTGTGACCTCGGTGATCGGACTGCCCGACAAGATAGCACGGCCCCAGGGGCTCACATGTCAACGAAGCGAATTCAGCGCAACCTGACCATCATGTTCACGGACATCTCCGGCTTCACGCGCCACACGGAGAAGATCTCGCGCGACCAGCTCATGAACCGGCTGGAGACCCACAACAAGCTGCTGATGCCCATCGTGGCCCATTTCGAGGGCAAGGTCATCAAGACCATCGGCGACAGCTTCCTGATCACCTTTGAAAGCCCGACCAACGCCGTGCAGTGCGGCACCTACATGCAGTACACGCTGCGCAAATACAACCAGGGCCTTTCCGAGCAGGACCAGATCCACATCAAGGTTTCCATCAACTCAGGGGACGTGACCCTGACCGACACTGACGTCTTTGGCGACGCCGTGAACGTGGCCGCCAAGATTGAGAAGGCCACCAACCCCGACGAAATTTACTTCACCGAGACGGTGTTTTTGGCCATGAACAAGGCCGAGGTACCCAACGCCGTCGTCAAGACATTCCGGCCGCGCGGCGAGAACAGCCAGGAGATCAAGCTTTACAAGGTGGTGCAGGACCCCGCTGATGAGGTCTACAAGCGCATCGTCGAGGAAACGCGCATCGACCCAGACAAAATGAAGACGCGCATCATCGAGCTGAGCGCCACGGCTGAGAAGGAATACACCCGCTACCACGAAGCCCTGGAAGCCTTGATGGAGGCGCAGGGCAAGTCATCCAAGACCACGATGATCGTGCTGGCGGCGGGCGTGGTGCTGCTGTGCGCGGTGCTGCTGATCGGTTTCTTCATCCTGCGCGACAGCGGGCCCACGCCGGAGCAGGTGGTTCTGGCCGACGCCCGAACCCTGATGGCCAACGGCAAGCCGGGTGAGGCCAGGCGCACGCTTGAGGTCTACATCAAGGAGCACGGCGAAAGCGCCGACCTCAAGGACGCCCTGGAACTGGCAACGCTGAGGGAGAAGCAGGACGCCGGGGCGCTGGCCGCGCGCGAGTTTGACGATCTCGAGAAGGAAATTGTCCGTCTCGTGGCGCAGGGCAAGCCCGACGTTGCCCGCGACCGGCTCAAGGCCGCTGTCGTCGGGGCTGAGTTCACCAAACGCGCCGACGCGCTCAAGGAGCAGGTGGAGCACTACCTGGCCGCACGCAAGGCCATCGAGGAGGGTGACGCGCAGCGGGCGCTCAATGAGGTCAGGGCTGCCTTCGGCGAGACGGACCCCAGCGACGAAATCAAGGGCATCCGCGAAAAGGCCAATGCCGTCATCCGCGCGCGCAAGCTGCTCAGCGGCGAAGATGCCCGCGATAACGGCGCGGCTGTCGTGGGCATTCTGGTCAAGGCCTTTGGCGACAACATGACAGGGCCGGTGCTGGAACTGCTGTCCACGGCCATCGAATACGACTTGTGCGTGCTGGCGCGCAAGGACGGCAAGGACGCGACACTGAAGGTGCTGGATGCCTATCGCACGCGCTTTGCGCTGCCCGGGGCGACCGTCAAGCAGATTACGCGCGAGGTGAGGCTCAACGCCCTGTGGTACTTCACGACGACCTACCAGTTGAAGCAGCAGGTGATGCGCACGGACTTCGGTGAGTTCGGGCAGGAAATCTGGCGTATGACGTACCAGGATTTTCCGGATCAGCCTGATTTTCTCTGGAGGCTGGGCGATACGCTCTATGCCATTTCGGACGCGTGCTATCGCACGCCGCTGGGCTTTGTTCAGTGGGCCCGGGCCTATTGGAAAGAGCCGGCCATCATCGATAAGCACCCGGAGTTCTATGACCGCCTGATGGAGGAGCTGCACGACGTGCAGAGCGCCGGCATCTCGAACTCCATGCAAGAAGAGGGCATCACGGAGCCCATTTACGACGCGCGCTTCTTTCTCAAGAAGTTCTATTTCAAGAAGGCGCGTCCGGCCCTGATTGCCGGTCTTACGGCCCTGCGCAAGAAGAGCAAGCCCGAAGACAAGGACGTGCGCGACACGACGTTCAATGCCAACTGCTTTTCCATTCTGGCGGACAAGGGCGAGGCCGGGGTGCTGGAGAACCGCTTCGAGTTCTTCCGCGACGTGCTGGTGGACGCCTGCCTGCGCGACAACGTCCTGCAGATTGAGCACATCAAGGCGCTCTTTGCCGAGCCCATGACTTTCGAGGAGTACAAGCAGTACCGAGAGCTGATTGATGACTGCCGCCGTGAAACCATCGACGGCCGTTACCAGAGCTACTCGCTGGCCAAGGACATGATTGAGGCCTGGCAGGCTGCCATCCGCGAGGCCCAGCCCCAGCACACCGAGGCCTATCGCTAGGCGGCCACGCTCAGGTGCCGGGCCTGGTGGGATGCGCCAGACTCACGATGCGCAGGCCGAAATGCTCGTTGACCTTGACGGCCGTGCCGCTGGCTATCACGTGTTCGTTGGCCATGAGTTCAAGGGGGGAATCGTAGGGCCGCTCGAACTGAATCACGGCCCCGGGCGCCAGCTCGATCACGTCGCCAATGAACATGCGTCTCTCGGCCAGCTTGACCTGGACCGGTACTTCGATCTTCAGAATGCGGTAGATGTTCCCCATGGCCAAAGCTCCTGCCCGGGCCTCATTTTATAGTTTTTATTGTTTGCGTCAAGTCGCCGCTCAACCGCAGGGCCGGTAGGGGCCGCCGGGCAATTCGTTGAGACTCAGCCAGTAGTGGGCGATGCTGCGAATGACCTCCACAAACTCGTCAAACTCCACGGGCTTGCGTACATAGCTGTTGGCGCCCAGGGCGTAGCACTGCTTGAGGTCACTGTCTTCCACCGAAGAGGTCAGGATCACTATGGGCATCAGGCGCGTACGCAGATCCGCCCGGGTGCGCTTGAGCACATCCAGGCCGCTGAGTTTGGGCAGCTTCAGATCCAGCAGCATCACGCGCGGCACCTGTGTTGTGTCGCGCCCGGCAAAGGCGTTGAGGCCAAAGAGGTAATCCAGTGCCTCGGGGCCGTCACGGGCCACCTGGACGGGCCGGCTCACGCCGCCCTTGCGCAGCGCGCGCAGGGTCAGTTCCTCGTCGTCGGGGTTATCCTCGACCAGCAGAATGGTGCGCGAGTCGCTCAAGTGCCGGCCTTGCCCAGAGTGAAATAAAAGGTGGCGCCCTCGCCCAGTCGGCCCTCGGCCCAGACGCGCCCGCCGTGGCGGTTAACGATACGCTGCACCGTGGCGAGCCCGATGCCGGTGCCTTCGAATTCCTTCATCGAATGCAGGCGCTGGAAGGGCCCGAACATTTTGCCGGCATACTGCATCTCAAAGCCTGCGCCGTTGTCGCGAACGAAGAAAACGGTCTCGCTTTCAGCGCTCTGCCGCCCGAACTCAATGCGCGCCGAGTCCTTGCGCGACGTAAACTTGAAAGCGTTGTCCAGCAGGTTCTGCAGAAGTACGCGCAGCAGGTGCGCGTCGCCCTCGGCCCAGACGTCCGGAGCCACAATGGCGTCCACGCGCCGGGCGGGCGCTGCCTTGCGCAACTCGGCCACAATCTCGCCGCACAGCGCCGAAAGATCGACCCGCTCGGGTTTCATTTCGGCGCGGGTGACGCGCGATAGCCCGAGCATGTCGTCAATCAGCCGCGCCATGCGCTGGCTGGCGGCCTTGATGCGCTCCAGCAGGGCGCGGCCGGCGTCGTCGAGCCTGTCTCCGAAGTCTTCCTGCAGGGCCTGGGAGAAGCCGAAGATGCCGCGCAGGGGCGCGCGCAGGTCGTGGCTGACGGAGTAGCTGAAGCTCTCCAGTTCACGGTTGATGGCTTCGAGCTCAATGGCGCGGCGCGAGAGTTCGCGGTTGGCGTTCTCAAGCTGGGCCGTGCGGTCAGCCACGCGGTTTTCGAGCACGTCGTTGATGCGTTTGCGCTCGATCACGCGGCCGATCTGAGTGCCGATGTTGGCCATGAGTTCGAGCATGTTGGGGTCGGGTTCAACCGGCTGGTCCGTGTAGAACTCGAGCACGGCGGCCACCTCGCGGCCTACCATCACGGGCAGGGCAAAACCCGCCCGGATGCCCACCTGTGTGGTGGCGCGGGCGCGCACAAAGCCGGGATCCGCCAGCACGTCGCGCACCCACACGGGTCGCGAGTTTTTGAGCACGCGGCCCGGCAGGTCCACGCCGGGAGCAAAGCGCGTAGCCTCGGTGATGCGGCGAAACGCGGCCAGATCAGCGTCCCCGGACTCGTGCCACACGCCCGATGGCACCAGCTCGTTGCTCGGCTTGTCGAGCAAGAACGCGTGGCCCACGCCCCACCCCGTGTAGTCGCACACCGCCTCGATGGCTTCACGCAGCGCCGTCTGGGTATCGGCGGTCTCGTTGGCCGCGGTCGCCACGCGCTGCAGCAGGCGGATCGTGGCAGCCTCGTGTCGCAGGGCCTCTTCAGCGCGTTTGCGTTCGGTGATGTCCCGCACGGCCACGACGCGCACGAGCTTGCCGCCCAGTTGCAGGTTGCGCGGAGTGATCTCGCCGGGGAAGGTCGAGCCGTCCTTGCGCAGACCCACGGCCTCGTAGGGCACCTCCACGCCCGCTTTGACGGCGTTGATGACCGTGGCGCGCGAATCTGGCTCCGCCAGCATGAAGGCGCTGAGCCCCAGGAGTTCGGTGGGGGAGTAGCCGAACATGTCGGCCGCGCGCTGGTTGGCGTCAAGGATGCGCCCCTGGTCATGGATCAGGATGGCTTCGGCCGTGGCGCCCGAGAGGCGGCGGTAGCGCTCTTCACTTTCGCGCAGAGCCTCGGCGGCCTTCTTCTGGGCCGTGATATCGCGTTGCGTGCCCCACAGCCGCCTCAGCGTGCCGCCTTCGAAAATCGGGATGACGTTGTTCAAGAAGTAGTGGTGGCTGCCGTCACGCCCGATTTCGTGGCTCTCTATGTTCTCGATGCGGAAGCGGCTTTGCGCCAGCACGCGGAACTGCTCGAGATTGGTCGGGTCGGACATGTCCAGCAAGTCCACGATGCGCGTGCCCAGTATGTCGTGGGCGTGCTCATAGCCGTACATGCGCGCCATGACGTCGTTGCACTCCGCCAGCACTCCCTGGTGGATGATGGCCCGGGTGACCTGCTCGATGTCGTCCAACAGAATGACGGGCGGGCTGAACTCAAAGCGCCACACGCCTTCGGCGCTCTGCGCGATGAAGGCTTTGTAGCGCTCGTCGCTCTCGGCCAGGGCGCGCTCGGCTTCGCGCTGCTCGTGAACGTCCGCGATGAAGCCCTCCAGCGCCTCCAGCCGCCCCTCGGGGTCGTAGACGCCCTGCCCCTGCTCTGAGACCCAGCGCAGGCGCCCGTCAGCGCGCTTGATCTGGTAGCTCAGCGAAAACGAGCGGCGCTCCGCCAAGGCCATCTGCACCTCGTTCCAGACCCGCTCGCGGTCTTCCTCGGCGATCAGCGATGCGAAGCTGAGCTTGCCGTCCATGAAGTCCGACGGCGCGAGGCCCGTGACCAGGCGCGTGCCGTCACTGACAAATACCATGGTCCAGTTGCGATCGTTGAGGCAGCGGTAGGCCATGCCCGGCAGGTTGGAAAGCAGGGTGGCCAGGCGGCGTTGGCTCTCTCGCAGGGCCTGTTCGGCGCGCCGGCGCTCCGTCACGTCGCGGATGATGCCCAGGTAGCGGCCGGGACTGATGCGCCGGGCCGTGATCTCCGCGGGCATGGCTGAGCCGTCCTTGCGCAGCAGGTCGCGCTCGATGCGCAGGATGCCTCCGGAGTCGAGTTCCGCGTAACGCGCCGGCACTATTGTGTGGGCATCCTGCGGCAGCATGACCGTGGCCGAAAGCGTCAGCAGCTCCGCCTTGTCAAACCCCATGAGCTCGCAGAAACGGGTATTGACATCCAGGAAGCGGCGGTTGGCGTCAAACACCGCAATGCCGTCTGAGGCCTGCTCCATCAGCAGCCGGTAGTTCCGCTCGCTTTCCTGCAGGGCCTGCTCGGCGCGCTTGCGCTCGGTGATATCCAGACAGGAGCCGATGTAGCCGGAGAACTCGCCGCGCTCGGTGAAGCGCACCACGCCGTGATCCAGCACCCAGCGAAAGTCGCCGTCAGAGGTGCGCAGGCGGTACTCCTGTGTGAAGTCCTGGCGTGAGAACAGGCTTTCCGCCAGGGCATCCAGCACGCGCTGGCGGTCGCCGTCGTGAATGCCGCTGCTCCAGCCCTCGGCCAGTTCGTCGTCGAGCGCGCGGCCCGTGAATTCCAGCCAGCCCTTGGAAAAGTAGGTGCGCTGGCCAAAACGATCCGCCAGCCAGATGAACACCGGCGCGGCATCGGCCAGGAGCCTGAAGCGCTGCTCGCTTTCGCGCAGAGCCTCCTCGGCGCGTTTGCGCTCGGTGGTTTCGCGCATGATGGCGAGCAGGCGTCCGTCGGGCAGAAAGCGCGCCGAGATCTCGACGGGAAAGCGCGTGCCGTCCTTGCGCAGAAGCTCGCGCTCCCAGCGCTGGGCAATGCCCTCGCGCATCTTGGCAAAGCGCGCGCCCATCAGGTGCCGGTCCTCGGGCGGCACGGTGTCGGCGACGTTCAACGCGCGGAATTCCTCGCGCGTGTAGCCGAACATCTGGCAGGCCTTGGTGTTGGCGTCGATGTTGTTTCCGCGGTCGTCGGCAAAGCAGATGGCGTCGGAGGCTTCCTCGATCAGCAGGCGGTGGCGGGCCTCGCTCGCGCGCATGGCCTCCTCGGTCTTCTTGCGCTCGGTGATGTCCAGGAAAGTGACGACGGCGCCCGCCAGTTTGCCAGTCGCCGGGTGGTGCAGGGGCACGGCCGTAAACACCGCCCAGTGCACATGCCCGTCGCGCTGGCGCACGCCAATCGTCATGGGAGGCTGGGGCTTGCCCGAGGCCAGGCAGCGCGTCACCGGGTACTCCGAGACGGGACAGGGTGAGCCGTCGTCGCGCAGGGTGTCGCGGCTGAAATCGGAGACATAGCGGCTGGAAAGCTCGTCAAAGTTCAGGCCCAGAATGCGCTGCGCCTCCTGGTTGGCCACGCGGATCGAGCCGTCGAGTCCCACTTGCACGATGCCTCCCGGCACGGCTTCGAGGATCCGCCGGTTCAGCTCTTCGCTCTCGCGCAGCGCGGCCTCGGCGCGGCGGCGTTCGGTAACGTCTTCGCCCACGCCTGCGGAATATTCGTGGTTGCCCAGGGCATCGTCGAGACGGCTGAAGGACCAGTGAATCAGCCGCTGGGCGCCATTCTTGTGCCGCCAGAGAAGGTCCATGGCGTCGGGGGCCGTCGCACGCGCGTCGCGCGTAGCCCAGAGCTGCTGGATGCGCTCGTGCTCGCTGGGGTCCAGCACCGTAAAGAAGGACTGGCCGCGCAGTTCGTTGAACGTGTAGCCGGTAATTTCTTCGCAGGCCCGGTTGAACACCACGAAGCGGCCGAGGCGGTCCACCACACAGAACAGCGTATGTCCCGACTCGAGAAAGGCCGACGCCAGTTCCTCAGGGCGTTGCAGCAGCTTGCCCGTGATGTGTCGGCGGGTGGTCTGGCGGCGGTCAGCCATGGCAGTTGGTTCTAGGCTACGCCGTCTGCCGCGCCTTGACCAGCGCGCCCGGGAGATTTGCGTCCGGACCTGACCGGCCGGTCGGATTTGCCCCGGTGGCTTATACAGCCCGAGCCGATTTCACTGTAAGCTTGCCTGCCTCGACCCGGGAAAGTGCCGTGTTTGAACAGGACAGAAGCCCCCAAGCCCTGCTGGCCAGGCCCATGCCGCCGCGCTTTCGCCTTGCTGCGGCGCTGCTTCGCCGCGTGGCAGCGGCCTTTGAAGGTCTTGGGCCGCGTGCTTCAGGCAAGATCGTGCCGGCCCCCATGGCCCGTCGCGACAGCGAGCGGGCGCGGCGGCTGCTGGCCGGCTTCAAGGGCACGCTGGACGACGCCTCGCGCCATGAAGAGCTCGATGATGCTGTCGAGCGCGCGGTGGATGCGTTGCTGGCGGACAACCAGCACGTGCCGGCGCTGCTCATGCTTTGTCAGGCGTTGATGCTCCATGCCCAGGTGGACGGCTGGCAGTATCACCCGCGCCCGCTGCAGGATGCGCGCCGCTTTCTGCTCTACGCGCGCGAGCTTGCCCCCGCCGACCCCCAGGTGCTCGAAGCCCTGTTGCGTTGCGAGCTGCTTCTGCGGCGCTTTGAGAGCGCGGCCTTCCTCATGGACGAGGCCAGGGAGCAGCGCGGCCTGGCCTTTGTCGCGGCGTTGGGGCGCGCGATTTCGCTGGATATGCAGGAGAAGCACAAGCTGGCCGACGCGGCCTACGCCGAGGCAGTCCAGCTGGCCGATGAGGCCTCGGCGCGCTGCGGCGCCCTGGTGCTGCAGGCGAGGTGCCTGGTCTCGGCGGGTGATCTGCCGCGCGCCGACGCCGTCATGGCCCAGGCGGTGCTCACCGGCCGGCCGCACCGCCAGCGCCTTCAGTACTGGAGCCGGCTGAAGTTCCTGCGCAAACGCTACGACGAGGCCTGGGAGTTGAACCGCCGCGCCCTGACGTTTGGAGAGTTCGAAGAGGCCATGTGGGCGCGACAGGAGATGCTGGTGTTCTTCCGCCGGTTGAGTTTCACCCCGCGCCCGCCCTTTTCGCTGCCCGAGGAAACGGCGGCCGGCATCGACGGGGTGGCGCGCTTCACCGGGGGGCGTCTCGTCAACGGGGATGCCGTGCCTGCCGCGGCGACACCGGATGATGAAGAAGACTTCATTCCGGCTTTCCGGGTGAACCTGTTTCTGGAGGGCGACCACCTGCCGGTGGTCAGCGACATCGCCGACCCTTCCGCGAGCTTTGAAGGCCGCGCGCGCCTGACCGTGCGTTACGTGGATCCCCGCACGCTCGAGAAGCAGCCCTTGACGCCGGGGGCGCGCTTTCGCAGCGGGCAGTACATGTTCATTGATGAGCGCGCCGGCATTGTTTATCACGCGCTCATCGTCAGGCGCGCCGACCGGCAGAACCCCTTCAGGGACTTGCCGGAGGCCGACGGCGCCTTCTTCAGCCTCGACAAGGCCGCGCTGGAGAAAATCGACCGAGCCCCCTTTGACGTCCGCCTTTACGTGGCCGAGCACGGCTACGACCCGCTCATGGGCCAGCTCAATTTCTGCAAGCTGGTGGACTCTTTCGTGCGCCACGGACAGGGCATCGGCGTGGATATGGAAACCGGTCGTGCCATCGCGGGCGGTGATTGGCGCAACGAGGGGCCCCAGAGCTTTGAAGTCTCCAAGCACGTGCAGATTCACGCGCAGGAACAAGAGCCAGGCCGCTTCTGGCTGCACACCCATGGCCTGTGCAAGTTCCTTCGCCCCGAAATCGAGGTTTACGACATTCCGCTTGCCCTGCTTGACCTGGCCCGCCGTGAGCTGCTGCTGGCCGCAGACGAAGCCGCGCGCGGGGCCATCGTGCGCGAGGGAGACCTGGTGGGGACGCTCTCTCAGCCGCTGTTGGTACGGCGCGGCCGCAAACGGCCCGAGGATGACGGCCAGCACAACCTCAGGCTGCGCGTCGAACTGGTGGACGTGGACGCCAACCAGGAGCCCCTGGCCGGCGGCGCGGCCCGCGGGCTTCAGGCGTTGGGCAAGTCGCGCGCGGGCTGACGGGGGCGCGGCCGCCATCGCCTGGGCCGCCCTGGATGCGGCACCGGCTGTGCGCTGATGCTCAGGCGCTTTCGCTCTTCCAGTCGGGCACGGGCAGGCCCTCCGTGCCCGCCTTCATGGCTTCGAACAGCGGCTGGTTCGTGCGCTTCACTTCACTGCACTCGTGTGGCTGTTGCTCCGCGAAAGCCGCCCATGCGGCCAATCGCGTGCCCGGCTGAAGGTGGCCGGGTATGAAGCCCCTGAACACTCGCGGAGGCCGGTGCTCGGCGCGGGCAAGCCCAAGTTCGCGATCGAGGTCGCCCAACATGGACTTGATGCGGCCCAGCATCGCGTCGTCCTTGAGTGCGGGGTCCTGGGCGATGTGGTTGACGCGGCGCGCGCACTCGCTGCGCTCGGGCAGGCCCTCAATGGCCCTGCCACGCGCGATTTCAAGGCGCACCAGGGGCAGCATCAGGTTCTGGCAGCGCATGAACTCAAGGCCCGCTTCCCGCTCCACGGCAAATCCCTCCCGCAGGTTGGCCTCGGCCTGGTCATGCCGCCCCAGCAGCAGATTGGCGTGGGCCAGCTGGCCCAGGGTGGCCGTGATGAACAAGGCGTCGCGCGTCTGGCGCAAACGCTCAAGGGCAGATTCGTTGGTCCGCACCGCGCGCCAGAGTTCTCCCGTATCCAGCAGAAAGCTGGCAAAGCTGCACAGGGCGCGGCCTTCCACCACGAAGTTGCCCGTGTCGCGGTGGATGCGCAGGACTTCAAGGTAGAGCCTGCGGGCCTCCGCGAAGCGCCGGTCGTCACGGGCCTGGTTGGCCAGCACGTTCAGCGCCTGGGCTTCCATGCGCCGGTAGCCCGACTGGCGCAAAAGTTCCAGCGCACGGTTGATGTGCGTCAGCGCGGGCTCCTTCTGGCCGCGGCGGCGCGCAATCACCGCGAGATTGATGTGCACCACGCCCCGTTGCGGCAGGTTGCGCAATTGTTCGAACTGCCTGTCGGCCAGCCAGAGCTCCTGCTCGGCCTGAACGTAGTCGCCCAGTTCCAGCAGGGTCGCGCCCAGGTTGAGGTGCTGCACGGCCTCCGTATCAAGGTCGCCCGCGGCGCGGCACAACTCAATGGCGCGGCCAAAGCAGGCCAGCGTTTCGTTGCTCTCGCCGCCGTCGGAGAGCGTGATGGCCAGGTTGCCGCAGGCCGTGGCCATGCCGCGCGCTTCGCCCAGGCGCTCGAAGGCTGCCAGCGCCTCGCGCAGGGAAGCCAGGGAGGCCTCGCGCAGACCCAGGTCGCGCTGGACGGTGCCGGTGCTCTGCAGCGCGTTGGCGATGCGCGAGGCATCTCCGAGCTCCCTCGCGAGTTCCAGCGCTCGCAGAGAGGCTGTCAGCGATTCGCGCATGTCGGAGGCGCTGCGCAGGGCTCGCGAAAGCTTCAGCGCCGCTTCCAGGCGCGCAGCGGTGTCGGCGCGGGGGTGGTCCAGGGCCTGGCGCCAGAGCGTGATGGCATCCGCCGGGCGAAAACCATAAAGGGCATGTTCGCCAGCTGCGCGCAGGTAGACCAGTTCACGCTCGAGCAGGCGCTGCCGCTCTTCCCCGCTCATCTCGCGCGCGGCATGGCCCGCATGGAGGGCCAGTTCGGCGGCCAGCTCTTGCGGGGGCGGGTCGAACAGTCCTTCGAGGATCTCCAGCGCCAGGCCGTGCAGGCGCGCGCGCAGGGAGGGCGGCTGCAATTCGTATGCCGCGCGCTGAAGCAGGGCATGTCGGAAGATGTAGGCCTGCTCGGCGTTCACCGGAGCAGTCTACGTCAGCGCCTGGCGCGCGCCCACGGAACAGCCGCTTTGCAGCGACAGGTTACAGGTTCGTGTAAACCGGTCCCTGGCCGCCTTCGGGGACGACCCAGTTGATGATCTGGTAGGGATCCTTGATGTCGCAGGTTTTGCAATGCACGCAGTTGCTGGCGTTGATTTTGAGCACCAGGCCCTGGGCGTTCTCTTTGCCTTCGCCTTCGCGGTTGAGTTGCGGGCTGGCACCCTTGCCCTCGGCCTTGGGCACCATTTCGTAAACGTTGGCGGGGCAGAAGTGCTGGCAGGGGTTGCCGTACTCCCGGGTGCACCGGGTGACGCAGATGTCGGGCTGGGTCACCTGCAGGTGGCAGAGCTGGTCTTCTTCGTGCTTGCTGCCGGAGAAGTAGACATCCTTGAGCTTGTCGAAGGTGAGCTTGTCGTCGAAGTTTGACTTGTCCACGGGCTTCGTCGTTCCGCCCTCTCCGGGCAGCCGGTGATACTCGCGGTAGTCGGCGTGGGCCGAGAGCCGGCCGGCAAGCCCGCGGCCGCCCGTGATGAAGCCCAGGGCGACGTTGACCATGCCGAAGAACTCGCCGCGCTGGAACCCCTGGCGGAAGTTGCGAACCTTGAACAGCTCCTCCTTGGCCCAGCTTGTTTCGTAGGCGTTCTGGTAGCGCTGCAGGCGCTGGGCCGAGAAATCGCCGTCCTTGAGGCATTCGAAGATCGTTTCCGCCGCCAGCATCCCCGACTTGATGGCGAGGTGAATGCCCTTGAGCCGCATGGCGTTGAGCATGCCCGCGGTGTCGCCCACCAGCAGCACGCCGTCGGCGCTGAGGCGCGGCTGCGAAAAATAGCCGCCATCTGGAATGGTCTTGGCGCCGTAGTGCAGCAGCTCGCCGTCTTCCAGGAGCGACTTGAGGAAGGGGTGGGTCTTCCACTTCTGGAACAGGGCGTGGGGGTCCAGCGCGGGGTCCTTGTAGTCAAGGCCGGTGACCAGGCCGATGCTGACCATGCCGTCGGCCATGCCGTAAATCCAGCCGCCGCCAAACACGCCCTTGGGCAGGGGCCACTTCATGGTGTGGTAGACATCGCCGGGCTTGAGTTTTTCCTGGCCCTTGGGACCGAGCTTCCAGACTTCCTTGACTCCGAGCTGATAGACCTGCTCGTTGCGGCCCTTGTCGAGTTCAAGCTTCGGAATCAGGTGCTTGGCTAAAGAGCCGCGGGTGCCTTCGCCCAGCACGGTGACCCTGGCCTTGAGATCCACACCGGGCATGAACTCGCCCTTCTTCTCGCTCCACTTATTGACGCCCATGTCGCGGGTGCGGACGCCCAGCACGCGCTTGCCGTCGTAGAGCACTTCCGCGCCGGCAAAGCCCGCAAAGACGTTCACGCCCAGGCTCTCGGCCTGTTGCGCCAGCCACTTCACCACCTTGTTCAACGAGACGACCACCTTGCCGCGGTTGTGCATGATGGGCGGCACCCAGATGGCTTTGTGCGAGGTTTCGCCGAGCTTGAGCATCTTGTCAGCGCTGCCGGGTCCGACATCGCCCTCGACAGGAAAGCCCTTCTCGCGCCAGTCGGGCATCAGCTCTTCAATGCCGCGCGGGTCCATGACGGCGCCGGAGAGCTGGTGGTTGCCGACTTCAGCGCCCTTTTCAATGACGTAGATCTGGGGGTCCAGCTTTTTGTCGTCGGCGGCTGACTCGTTGTGGCTTGCTACGAGTTGCTTGAGGCGGATGGCCAAGGCGAGATTGGCGGGGCCGGCGCCCACCAGCAGCACGTCACAGGGCATTTCTTCGCGCGTGATCTCGGCGGGGTTGTAGGGCTCTCCGTGGGATTCGCTCATGGGGTGGCTCCGCTGTGTGCGGGTTCCTTTTAAACAAACTGCATGTTTTTGACCACAAGGTTGACGCGTGAAATTGCCGGCTGTGACAGGCCGGGCTGCGATAAAAGAAACAGGGGCGGCGTGATCGCCGCCCCCGAGTCATGCCAGGGTCAGACTAGTCGCGGTAAACGTTGCCGGGCACCGCGGTGCCTGCGCCGGTGTTGGTCGTAACGACCGCGCCGGTGTTCTCCATCAATGCGGGGTTCGGAGCCGCGCCGCTGGGGTCGAGCTCGATGAAGCCCGCCGCGCCGGGGGTAGCGCCCGAGCCGCCGTTGCTGCGGATCACGGCGTTGTTGCCTAGGTGAACCACGCCGGCCAGGTTGAAGCCGATGCGCAGGATGCCGCCGCCGAAGCCAGCTGCGCCGCCGCCGTTGCCGCCGGTGGTCGCGCCGTTGCCGCCGTTCACCAGGATGGTGCCGTTGATGAAGACATTG